>Ga0082212_10005317_pt1 | contig 17585 bp, 8 predicted proteins | sample TergutNt197P3_FD_71548 | JGI IMG/M metagenome (GOLD analysis project Ga0082212, IMG submission 71548) | Neocapritermes taracua P3 segment gut microbial communities from Petit-Saut dam, French Guiana - Nt197 P3 | ecosystem: Host-associated > Arthropoda: Insects > Digestive system > Gut ... | reverse complement strand
GTTATTCTATAGAAATCCTTTCAGCCGTCACCGGATTGACGCCCGAGCAGGTTATCGAAATCCTCAAACGAAACAATATGGAATAGCGCCCTGAATAATTCATGTATACTGGATTGCTTCGCAGGCTCGCAATGACGGGATGCGACAATTTGAATTGAAAATCGGCCTTAGCCAAATGCGTCCGTCCGAAAAAAAAATTTTCGATTCTCGATTTATTGTACTACATTTGCGGCGAAAAATCAGGAACGTTCAATACACAATTAACATGATAACGATAGAAAAAGGCAAGCCCAAAGTGCAAACGATATTCGAAGCGGTCTTTGGCGGAGCGGTCGACAAGCTGTTGAAGTCCGACCGGGGGCAATTCGTCGACAATCTGCTTGTACAGCTGGATACGGCAACGGGCGAAGTGCTCGTTTTCGACAGCAACGAAGTTTTGCTGGAGAAAAACATTATCTTCGAATGGGCCGAACAGCACGAGAAGAGCGGACGCCTGTACAGGCAGGCGCTTCATTACATGCGCGTCGTGCTCGCCGCGATGAGGTCGCGGAAGGTATTCGATAATCCAATATTTATGAGACCTTTAAAGGTGCTTATCGTGGACGACGTCTTCAATGAAATCGAGACGGTCTTCACGCTCGAAGGCTCGGAGCCGCTGCCCGAAGGAAAGTTGATGAAAAATTTAGAGTACGACCTGCAAAATTTTTATCGAAAAATATTTGGAAGTTTGGATTAATGTTGTATCTTTGCGAGGTTAAAGTAACTATTTGGAACGTTTTATTTTATAACAATCTGATTATTAGAGAGAAATATGAAAAAGCCGAAATGGCTCAGTTGGTAGAGCAATTCATTCGTAATGAATAGGTCCCCGGTTCGAGTCCGGGTTTCGGCTCTCATGATTGAAAAACAATAGTATTAATGTACACGCGTACATTATATAATATGTAAATGCGAATAGAGAATGGAAAACGAAGTTTTACAAATGGAAAATGAAGGATAGATGAGAAATGAAAAATGAGCAAAAGAGAAGAGGAAGTCCGTGCATCATCATTGATAATTCACGAACGAAATGGGTTTGTAATCTAAAGTTGGTGTTTTGTACAAGAAAGACAGCAATTGGATAATAAAGCGCATTACATCGAAAAAAAATGCACAAAATTGTATGGCCGTTCGGAAGCGAATGTGTATTTTTGTACCGATGTAGGTTAGGTTTGAAGTAATCTATTACGAAAAAGAAGAGAATATGAGATTAAAACAAATAAATTTTTAGTACTAATTTAAATTAAGTTATTATGAACAAAAAGATTTTTACATTATTAGCCGTTGCGTGTATGCTGCTTACGACAGCCTATCACGTTAACGCTAGGAGTGTGGCCGATAGAAGTGTCGGTGCACTCGTAACATCACTCCCGGAAGGACAAGCGAGAGGGATGTATCACATTGTGGTGGACTCTATTTGCTTGATGAGTGGCGGGGTGCCGACGTGGTTTCCCGTCACTTGGGACGGCAATATCGGTAGCCCCAAGTCTTATGTGTCGTATGTCCCGGGTACGAGTTTTGACTATCAATTGATAGCCCCAGGCGTAACCCCGAATTTCTGGGACTTGGCGGATACGATTATGCTATCCGTTACCGAGCATGGCGAGGTGGTCTTGGTCAGTGCAAGGGACCTGCGGAGGCATTTGAGCGCAGGCACGGCCTCCTTGACCGACCTCCAGGCTTCCATGTGGTGTATCGACATCCTGCGTCATGCCGAGTTCCAATACGGCAACTGGCCTACATTCACCTTTACGAACAAAGTCTTCGACATGGACCTGGATTTTACCGCAGGCACCACGTACGTTCAAGGAAGCGGCAGGGGATGGATGTATTCAAGCACGCACGAGAACAACCAGTTGCATAGCAGGCAGCCGCTGTTCCGCCGCATGTCCGACGGTAAATACAACGTACTGGCGGCTTGGGGTGGCACAGGCACTACTTCAACGAATACATCTGTTGACAACATGCACGGAAAGGTTTTCGCGAAGGAAGTCGATATCGACGATTATGTCATACAAAATGTGCCCGGTATGCTCAAAGTATCCATCATGGAAGTTTCGCCATTGATACTGACGGCCGACGAGTTCAACACCAAGCTGGGGAATGATACCAGTGATAATCCGAAACCGGTCAAGTTGAATTTCGATAAGGAAACGACCATCGACAATCCGTTCAGCTATTACCTGAGGACCCATAAGAGCGATAACCCGACTGCAGCGAGTTATGACTATTTGAATGTGGAAGTGTTCGAAAATGAAGACGACGCCGTTTCGCAGGGCTTTATTGCCAACAAGAACACGGCCGGCGGCGATCAATACAACAACGCTTACAGCATTCAGTACCTGAACCTGCACAAGCGTCCACGCACCGAGAGCCGGACAAGCGACAAAGACGCTTTTAACTACAGCTACCGTTTTGTCTATTTCCCGTCGGACGACAGCCTTGTTGTCAATGCCTTTTATGCCAAGCACAACAGTCATTCAGAGTATGGCAACTTTGCCTATGAAGATGTAGGCGCCTATACCAGCGACCAGCCTGGCGACTATCCCTACTGGTACGGATTGTACGATACGGTGATTCACACTGCGCTGATCGTACGCTTCCAAGACCTGTCGGGCATCAACGGCGCTGCCAGCATGATGACGGTGGGAAGGCATCCCGCCAATGTGCGTTTGTATTTCGGCATCAGCGGCTGCCAGGCCCTGTGGGACGATGCATGGGTACCCAGGAAAGGCGTTTACACGATCTGGGACGAGAGAGGTCGCTGCTTGGGCGTACGCATGTACAACGGCACCTATTCGCCGCAGTGGATACAGCTCGAAAACGATTTCGAATGTCCTGACCGCATACCTTCGTATCAGTGGGTTGTCGAACCCGAAAATACGGGTGGCGCAACACGCCGCGTGAAGATTACGAACCGCGAGTTTGGCTCCTTCTATCTCGGTACGACATCGTCGGGCAGAGAAATCGTCAGGATGCTGAATGTATTGATCAGACAAAAACCTACCAGGATATTCGCTACGCAGCATCAGTTCAGCTATAACCCGCTGGTACCTTCCCAGAACTATATTGGCTATGAGCCGATATGGGATGGCTACGTGAGAGGCCAGTACTTGGATGTGATTAAGAATGCAGCCGATTGCGGAACCAACGAAAAAGAGTATAAGAATAATGGTGGCTTCCGTCCTGTCTTCAATGCGTACCTCGCACAGAAGCACCTCGGTTACAAGCACTTCATCGTCGGAACGGATCCCGGCGCGCCCAATTACGGCAAATCGGAAGATGCGAACGGCATCAACGGAGTTGAACGGGGAATGGACTACAATGCCTTTGCATTCAACCATTTCACATACGTCAATGCGCCCGAGAACCAATACATCACGCTGACCGACAACTATGGCGACGAAATGTTGCAGGTTGAAACAGACAAGAAGACCGGCTTCCAGTTCATGCTCGGAACCGACTTGCGTCACTCCTCGAATCAGTACAGGGAAGAAGCCTACGGGTATCCGCTCAGCGACCAGACAAGTGGCTGGGGCCCGCCGCATTATCCGCAACCTTTGGTTCCGCTGCTGAAACGCTACTTCTATGAGTTGAAAGAAGCCGACTTCTATAACTACAGAGATGGCTTGGCAGAAAAATTTGTCGTGCTGAAAGGCGCCAAGACAAACGACTATGCCGACATTCACAACGCAATGAAATATGGTGTGTGCAACTATTTCGGACTGGCCGACCCGTTCAAGTTTGCGAACGTCTACCTCCGCGAGACCTACTTCGTGACAAGACCGTGGGATAAAAAATCGGGCGAAGAAAGGAACATAGCCGATACAACCCGCCGTATACTTTATACTGTAATGGACCGCATCGAAATATCGCAAGTACAAAACTTGATCGACATCGGCGACTTCGAGATTTCGGATACACTGTATATGGAAGATGGCTCGGAGCCTTTCCAACTTGTTACTTGGGATGTCGACCAACAGTCGGGCTTCATCAAGGCCAGAGGCAAAGTGGCTTCTGCACGCAACACGTCGGTGTTCTCACTTGAAAACTTCCAGTATGAGCTCTACAGAAGGCTGAACAGCCCGAACGACGATACCGCCAATTCCGAAGGCGACGGTATTGATCAAGAGGCAGGCGCTTCCCAAACCGATGCCATTACCGGCGAGCCTTTGAATACGAACTTCGACGCTCCCAAAATCTTGCGCATCGAACGCGATCGCAGCGACCACGCCGAGTTCCTGTATGAAGATGCCAACAGCCAGTTCTCGCAGAACAAATTCGACATGGGCGGCAAGCAAATCAACTTCTTGGGCGTTACCAACATCTGGGAAGACAAGGAAAAACTTGCACCCGACGGCACGATCAAGTTCTGCTACAACCTGTTTGTCGACACGGCATACATCAACCGCGGCACAGGCCCGATCAAACCGCAATACCTGATCGCAGTAGGCGTGGACGTAGTCAATACGCCGTACGTAATCGGATACAACAAGTGCGACGAGCGGATCGAAACACCGCTGGAGCCCTACGTCATCGGACGTTACTTAGTCAATGCAACCGACTCTGCACGCAAGGTGGGCAGCAACGGCGACGGACATGCTGAAATGCGCGAGCCGTTCGAGATATCCAGAAACTTTGTAACCAGCTCATCGTGGGATCGTCTTGTCTTCGTTGAAGCCATCCACATCCACGACCGCCTCTATATCATCAGCGAGCTCGACAAGGCGTTGAGGGCTGCCGACATTGATCCGGGCATTTACAGGGTAGTCAGCGAACTCGACAACAAGGAATACATCGACGGCAAGCTGCTGAGGTCGTTTACGGAATACAACGTGAACCCGAAGTTGTGCCCGCTGTACGGTAAGGCACGCGTTCCGGGCAAGAGCGACATGCTGGGCGTATACTACGACTTCGAACAATGGGACAACTACCATAACGACGTATGCTTCTCGCTGCGCTTCACCCACGGTAATGTCAAGAACGCGAAGTACAACTGGCGTACGGACACCATGGTCGAAGGTAGCAACAACTACGAGAAACGCTTCTTCATCGAATCGGAGACGACGAACCGCAATCCGTTTGGAAACCGCAAGATCGCGCCGGTACAAGGTGGTTGGATCATGTTGCAAAACATGGTGCCCGTTTTGAGCCGCACCGCTTACGGCGATCCGATTCAGCAGGCAGAGGTGTTCAATATCAGCGAACCTCCATTCCTTGATCCTTACGATAATGGTGGCTTGGCAACACAAAACGACAATGCAGGTGCAAGTGTCAGCGTGATTGCAGGCGACGGTGTCGTGACGATCTTCAATGCCGACGGCAAACAGGTGAAAATCGCCAATATGCTCGGTCAGACATTGGCAAACAAAGTGTTGGCAGGCAACAAGGCAGCGATTTCGGTTCCCGCTGGAATTGCAGTCGTGACTGTCGAAGGTGAAAAAGCTGTTAAGGTGATTATTAAATAATAACAGACAAGGAAATTCTGACTCCCGTTTTTTATGCGACAGGCGGAACACCGGCAACGCGTTTTGCTTATCGGAGGGGGAGGAAGAAAGGAACAAGGAAATTAATAAATAATAAAAATATATGATTATGAACAAAAAGATTTTCACTTTATTAGTAGGAGCAATAATGCTTATTGGCTCCGTGGTTACAGTGAATGCTCAACTGATGAGTTATCCGACGCTTCCGTATACCTACAAGGAAAATACGCCGGGCGTGCAGATTACAAATTTCCGGGATGTTCTGACGGCTACAGTCGTCGACACTCTGCCCGGCGTTGATGGCAGGTATTTCTTACTCAGCGTGACAGGTATAGCAAATGCGAGTGGTCAGAATGCAACTGCTTTAGCAAATGCACTTATTTCTACTACTGGGCTACCTACGATTCATGATTTGGTATTGTCGATCGATTCCACTTCGGCAACGCAAAGATACCTTCGACTCGAAGAATTATGGAAACTCGACCATGCTTATGCCTATAACTACAACGGTTCGCATAAATTCGGCGCGCTTCGCAGCGCCTTGTGGTGTGCTCATTATGATCCGGGCGTGATTCCGGGATCGAACATCATTTTCGACTTCAACCAGATGTCGACAGGCCTCTCCCTGCAATCGCCGCTTATCTACGACGACGATAACCAAACGCTTTGGGAACCGGCTCCTGACGGAACCTGGATTTACAAGGATGGTACTATGGGTATCAATACGTTCGACGAAGAGTTGATCGTGAACGGATGGCACTTCTCGCAAGTCGTTTCGAACACGCAGACGCTTCAGGGAAACATGCCTCTCTATTCGTATGTGACGAAAGATACGGTTGTTGTGCTTGTGTTGGAAGAAGCTGCTTATGACGCTCCTGAAAACACTAATCCTGGTGGCGCTGAAGAGGCAAGAACCGGCGGCTGGAAGGTCTCCGTGAAGCATGTGGCATTATACGACCTGATCGACGAATCTTCGACTTGGGGCCACGTATGGCCAGGACCGGCAATACCGGGCGGAAGAAAACGCGTTGAAAACGTACTCCTCTTCACCTTGAAGAAAGTGAATCCGTTTGTAATGAGCGCACTCGACTGGAATGCAGTCAACACGACGATTTCATTCAACAACGATGCGAACACGCAGGTGACGAACCAGAACCCGTCGAAGCTCAACAAGTACACGAACCCGTTTACGGACGAAGTATTCAATCCGTTGTTTGCTGCCGAGGTTAACGACTCGCTGTATCACTACGGTTATATGAACTTCCAGAATACGGCCGCTACCGGCTCTGATCCCAATGCGAGAAAATGGCTCTACGTCGATACCGCATGGGTGAACTATGGCAATAACCAATACCTCGCATTTGGATGGGATGCACGACGCGACAATGCACAAAAAGGTTGGGTGACGCCTGGGTCCACCAAGCTGTGGGGCGATTCGGAACCGCTGTGTCCGGGGGTAGACGAATTGGAATATCTTGCCGGTGGTGAAGACTATAATGATCAGGCTTTCGTATACTGGAGAATGGACAGTATCGTATGGGCTATCATGGATACAATTCTTTTGCAGGCTCAGGATGCTTTCCCACTTCTTGACATTGTCATGGATGGAACGAATACGCAACCAAGATTTATATTTAATGATCAATTTTGTAATGTAACCGGAACGGATGTTGCTTACACTCTTTCGCAAGAAATGATGGATAAATATAACGAGATTTCTACGGAATTACAAACTAAATTTTCAAAAACTCCATCAGTATCTGCATTAGCAGGTGGTTCTTGGACATGGCAAAATAATGGTTATGCTTTCGGTGGTGGAATTGTAGATGGTATGCTTGGACCTGGTGGCGGTATTGGTTTCGTGAAGGGTACAGATTACTTAATGCGTGACGAACCTTTTACGAAAAGCTATGCAGTTCAAGCTGGCATATATGCAAGCTATGACGACGCTGTAGCTGCATGCGACGCACAGAACGAAAAACACATGTGGACATACATGAAAGACTCCATCATGGAGAATCAGGCAAAATTCCGCGTCGTTTACGACCCGACGGAAGACAGCACTTTCATCAATGTATATCAGACACGTGTTGCTTATCCGGACTTCTCTGGTGTTAACAACGGAAATATCGACAATACGCCGCCCTGGTGGACGAACTCGTTCGGCATGAAAGTGGTGAATTCCGGGCCTATCAATACCGGTGGTGTAGTGCGGATGATCAGACCGTCTGACCTCTGGACGCAAGATCCGTATGGAGGATGGGGCGCTGCTACCAGAACAATGGAAGAAGCTGCCGCTTATTATTATGACGAAATAAGTCCTTTGCGTCCGTTTTTCGCTGATGAACCTGTTAATATAGGAGTAGGAGGTCCCCCACCTAACTGGGTAGTCGAAGGTCACAGTCAAGGCGACCCGGCAACCGGTCTGCGTCAAACAAATAATAACGCTACCGATCCTTCCATCTTCAACTTCCATTCATTCATGGAGTTCTGGCCTAAGTCGTCGTTGGAAGGCATCGACAGGGTGTTGATCTCCACGGCTGATACGGTTGGCTTGTATAGAGAGTTTATCAGTACCGGTGTTGGTTCCCCGTCGTTCAGCGCGCTGGGTCACATGTACGGCTGGTCGACTGCAGAAAGGCTGAATCCCTACAGATACAGAGACTCTCTGTTCTATGTCGACCTGCAGGATTTGGGTGGTCGTACGATCATCACGCTGGATCAGTCAAATCTGGGTGGCAAAAAGAAATTGGATACGCAGATCAAGCTCAAATTTGGTACGAAATGCGAACGCGATGATGATGGCACTGGCGTAAGGGCTACTATCGAGAATGACTTGTACCTGATCCGTAATACGGCTGGCGAGTACTTGTGCGTGCCGCTGTGGTCGACAACCGACTCGATCCACTGGGTCGTTCCGGAATGGTACGAAGACCTGACACAGATACCGTCGTATCAGTGGGCAGTCATGAACCTGCGCAACACGCCGGGATCGCCGTTCAGACTTGTCAACCGCGAGTTTGAAAAAGTCGACATCCGCTATGCCTACGTTTATGCAAACAAAAAGGATAATTTCGTTATTTCAGGTGCGTACTCCAACGCCCGGTTCAGAACCCGTGGTCTCTTGAACGGCAAGGGTACGACCGTTGCGCAGGCTTTGGCTAAAGGCAGCATTTCGCCCACCAAAGAGTTTGTACGCCTCCTCGAAGAGAGATTCGCGCTGAACGAATATTCGTTCATCCGCTTGGGTAAGACCGTCAAGGAAGACCAGTTGCTCGGCTACAAGTATATCGACAAGGATGCTACCTATATCGATGTATATGCCTTCAAGCACTATAACCGTATCGCAGGCGAGAACCTGAGATACCTGAGCTGGCGCTATGACGAACAACCCGAAAAGCCCGAAATCGGCGCTTGGGGTACCGACTACTACGACAAGCTGTACTTCAACTTGCAGGAAATGACACCAAGGGAAATCGGCAATGCCGCGAAAGACGACAAGGAATGGCAACAGGGTTATATCCGCCTGACCGAGTTGAACACCCGTACCGGCATGGAAAATGTTGACTTCCGTGGTCTCTATACGCAGTTGGCAGCTAAAGACCGTCTCTATACGAACGCCGACGAGGTTGTACTCGAAAGATTCGGATACTGGCAGCCCTATTCCATTACCCTTATCCCCGACCTGAAACCGCTCGCACGCCAGGCTTACCGCTTGTTCCTGCAAGACTACTACAGGTGGCACCCGACGATCAAGGGTCATTATGTAACCGTAGGCGAGAATGACCATTACATACTCGACGATGCCGACAATGCAGCCAGGGCATACGACAAGACTGCAGGTAGCACCAAGGGATTGTTTGGTATACCTCACTTCTACTTCCGCGAGACGTTCTTCGAAGTGAACAACAAGAAGGATAACGACTATTTCGCCATCATACAAAGGTTGGATACCGCCACGGCGGCCAGCGACTACTTCAACTGGGGTATTCCGACATGGTCAGACATGAAAGAATACATGACACGTGTATTTGGAAGTATTGTTGCCAACAAGTTGATACGGCTTATCGAACTCAACAGGGAGAACCAGTTGGCATACATGGATATCCATTCGACTTTCGGATATGCTAACTTCGTAATTCGCGGTGATGCAGGCGTTGGATCGAACGTATCGAGCTTCCAGCTGGAACAGGATGAAGACCCGATCTACCGTCGCTTCCACGTGAACGAACCGGAGCCCGAAGACTTCGCACGCTGGATGAAGGATAATCCCGACACGCTTGAGTTCCACGTCATCAATCAAAAAGACCGTTTCAGCGGCTGGGGATTGTATGAGAACGCTGGCAACTACACCGATTCGGATCAGGACGACCCGTACGGAAAGGACGGCGGACGTGTATACAACCGCGCCAACAACGGCAGGGGCGACTATTTCACGGATACACTCGGACACGTGATCAGCTTCCTCGGATTTAGCAACATCGCCGAAGGCATCGAAAAGGAAAGAGAGACAAACCGCTCGTTCTACTTGGATACCGCGTACATCAACCGCGGAACAGGCTGGATCAAACCGCAGTACCTGATCGTTGTCGACCCGTACAACCCGTTGGAGGAAGACGACTGCGATCCGAACATCGGTTACGACTACAATCCGAACGCACAGTACCTTGTTGGACGCTTCATGTACAACACGGCCATGTATGCGAAGAAAGTGGTAGACCGTGTACAGAACGAAGACCTGGATTGGGAATATACCGACCTGTTGTATGATTCAAAGAATCCGATACAGATCAGCGAAACGCAATATTTCACGACCGGTGGTTACAGGTTCAGGAGCGACAACTTCAACAAGGTTGAGCCGACTAACTACGACGTGTTCAGCACGATCAGCAAGTCGACCAATCTCGCACCCGAGACAGGACCCGAAAGCGGCAAGGCTTATACGTATCACACATCGAGCAGCATCGCTTCGAAATGGGAACGCTTTGCTTTCGCATGGGCAGTACACATCGGCGATAGCCTGTATGTATTGAAAGGAAAAGACCTGGCACCGGCTTACCAAGGCAACGACATCGGCGATCCGAAACGTGTATGGCAAACTTTAGTCGATGAATATGGCGGTGGATACAACAAGGATAAGTACGTCAGCTTCGCAGAACTGATCAGCAAGAATATCGCTGAGACCTATTACGAGGCTTACTACCCGCTTGGCGACCGCTCACTCTATCCTGAGATGCGCAAGTTCCACAAGTTCAAAACCTTACAACAGGTGATCGCAGAAGGAAGAACCATCGGACTGCACGCGGTAATCGACTTGTCGGATAATACGCACAAAGACTGGGTGTTCTCGTTCCGCTATGTTGAAAGAGGTTCGAGCGACTTCGTCATTGAATCGGAGACAAGCAAGCGCGATATCCGTAACGCAGCTGTCATCCGTCCGGGATACGGCGGCTGGCTGAAGGTTGAGAACGGCGTTCCGGTCATCACACGTCCGAACCAGGAAGAGCAGAAAGACATCATGGCTGAAGCAGAACACTCCGTATGGAACGTTCACCGCGGTGAAGCACGGCTTTCTGAACTGCCCGTTGGCAATGATGTAGTATCGGATGCTGTTGAGGTGATTGGCGGTGCAGGCTCGGTAACGATCCTGAACGCAAGCGGCAAGAACATCGTGATCAGCAATGTGCTCGGTCAGACGATTGCCAATACCAAGCTTGGCTCCAACAATGCAACGATAGCCGCTCCGGCAGGCATCATCGTCGTAGCTGTTGAAGGCGAAAAAGCTGCGAAAGTAGTTGTGAAATAGCAATCGCTTTCTAATAAAAAAAGTCCATAACGTCCGCGTTATGGACTTTTTTTTTGTCGTCTCGGCTAATTGTATTACTTTTGTGGCGTGATTTCGTGATTTCGTCATTCGTATCCGCGAATTACGAATGACGAAGTGGAATAATTACTAATTTAGCGTGATGGTATATGAATAGATTATTATGTTTGCTTTTATGCTTGCCCGTCTTCGCACATGCGACCACCATCGACAATCATGCACTTTATTTCATAAAGGTGGATACGTCGTCGGTGTATGCAGGCAACTTGTGTATAGACCCGGATAACGCGGGAAAGGTATGGGTGGTGGCCGACGAAGAGGGGGAAGGCGCCTTGTGGCGGTTCGAGCCGTGCGACGCTTCCGTTGCTACTGACGCCTATTATATCATCCATCATGCGACGGGCGACACGCTGGCTTTCGACGTCCCTACCGACGATGAGCCGGCAGTCATTCAATCTGACGCACCTTTGTGCAGCTGGTTCGACTTGTTTGACGACGATGATGTCGAACTGTTCCCGTTCCTAACTGTTTACGAGGATGATAAGTTCTACCTTACGCTCGACGAAGACGGAGAGGTGAAAATCTCGATGGAATCGTCGACGCTTGTGCGGATGCAGTTTCGCATCGAACTGCCCCCGCCATCCCCGCCGCCGCTCCCGGAGGTACCGTTTGATACGGCCGTGGTGTACAAAATCAAGTATTTGTCGGGGTGGAAAGCGGAAAAACCCTACTTTTTTGGTGTTGACTTTGATGGGAACGAAACGTTGCTCGATACGGTATATGCACACGTGCCCGACGGGCAGTATATCGTAAACCGTTCCAACAGGCACAGCCTGATAAACCGGACGCTGAAAGCACAGCAGACGGATACGATTCATTATTGCCTCGATTGCCTCGACGACGACGGAAAGCGCATCCCGTACACGTATTTGTACACTAACTGGGACACAATCGATGTTGTCGAGATCAAACCCATAACGGATGTAGGATTTAATCCAATGGATTCGTACTTGGGCTACAAATATTTTCCGCCCGAGGAACGGAACGAATACGGTTATTATTTCTCCTGCTTCAAGCCCGATTCGCTCGACGGTCGCCTACTGGGCATCGACGACGACAACTTCGTCGTGTTGCTGCCCGTGCCCGAAGGCGGCGATACGGCGGTTTTTATCATAGAAGAAGACTTTCGCACGGTTACCGCCGTTCAGGGGTACGACCAAATTGCCACGCTACAGAAAAAAACTTACCGTTTGCGCTCTGCACGCGACCCGTCCATGTATCTATCGCAACGCGGGAGCGGATTCCCCTATTATGAGATGCTCGAAGGCGATAGTCATGTCGCCAATTTTCATCTGAAAGAGGACACGGTACGCGGCGCCTATTATCTGTTGTACGCCGACCCGTCCTCGTATTACCCGTCAAACTACATGGTCGTGGTCGACCCTGAATCGAAGCGACTGCTGTGCAAGCAAATAAACACGGACGACAAAACGCTGTTCCGTGTCGTCCTGACGCAGCGCCCGCAAGGCGAGCCCGACCCGCACGACTATTTGGATAAATTTCCAGGTGGAAAAGACGAAGGCAAAGGCTATTACGAGTTTCAGATTTACGACCCTGATGCCAAAAAAACGAAATCGCTGACAAAAAACTTCTTCGATTATGCCGCATTGGGCCTGGAAGGCGAATCGATGCTCCGGGCCGGCACGTATATGCCCAGCGACTTGATATTGTGGATGGATACGGCCATCGGATTCCGGACGAACGTAAATAAACCGTCGTTTTATATCGTGAAAGACGTCGATTTGGCATCCGCCGGAGCCAATAGATTTAATATCAAGGGCTATTTCCTGCACGTCATGGATTCAACCATGCTTCCCTCGCACGACGATTATACGGTGTCGATAGATGGCATTGAATACAACCGCCTGAATTTTGTCAACGCCACGAGGGTCGCGACCGATGCGCTGCAACTGCCTTCAGGACGGATGATCACCAACAATGCAATCAACGAGTACCGGTTCTATTTTCAGGTGACCGACGATGAACAGGCGACCGGCCAAGACGCCAAGTATTATCTTGTGACCGAAGCGAACTTGGGCGATGGCAGACGGTCGGACGCCCGCGGCTACCTGTCGGTGAAGAACGATACGCTCTATGTCGGACCTCGCGAGCATGCGCTGGAAGTAAAAATCAGCGGGACAATCGTATCGAACGAAACCATTCCCCGACTGCCGGTTGAACTGTACCCGGAGGTGCTTATCATCGGCGGGAAAGGACAAATCGACCTGCTGAACGCCGCCGGCCAAACGGTGATCGTGTACAATATTTTCGGGCGTCGGGTAGCGCAACGTACCCTCGCGAGCGATCACGAGACGATCCCCGTCGCACAAGGCCTCCATATCGTAAAATTCCCTGCCTTCACCCGGAAAGTAATCGTTCAGTGATTGTGAAATGCACCCTTCCTTCGGGTAGCAGTGGTTCAGTGATTATTCGAGACTATCCTCCATTCCTTTGGGTAGCAGTTGTTTGCGCGGTAGCCGATATTTTTCGCAAAACCGAGGGGCGTTTCTTTGTATGTTACGATGACATAGCCTTTTGACGTGTTCGGAGGCATCACTATCGTTTGCCGCTGCAAATAGGCAATAGCCTGTTCGTATGCCAGTTCGACGCGCGGGAATGTGCCTGCATCGATTTCGGTGCTTAATGCGAGCGCGGCTGATGGCGTGAAATCCCGACCCTTGTATTCGCCTATCGAAATCCCCGCCGCGATGATGTTCAAATGGGCGGAAACGATTGCGTAACTGCTTTCATGCACTTTTGGGAGCGCCTGGACTATGCCTGCGGTAAGGTAGGTGAATTTTTCGGGATTCGATAGCATGCTTGCAGCCGGAGTGACGGCGGCTTTGACGGCGTGGCGCCCCTGCTGCTGTTGGGCATGGCCTGACTGCTGCTGTTTGTCGTGTCGTGCCTGCTGCTGTGCGTGGCGACGATGCTGCTGTTTGTCGTGTCGTGCCCGCTGCTGGGCGAAGCATGCCTGTTGCTGGGCGTCCTCTCCTGTTATGTCCGCTACGCCGAGCGTCGCATAACGCCGAGCCGGTTTTTGCAGCAGCGCCAGGAAGAATCCTTCGCCGCGTGTACGGTGGGGAAAGAAGCGGTAGACGGGCATGTCATGGCAGATTGAACCGGCGATGTTCCATTCCGGTCTTGTCGGGACGGGTATTATTTCGGCTTCGAGTTCTTCGGAGAGTATTTTTACGTTTTCCTCATTTTCTTCGGTGTTGAATGTGCAGGTACTGTAAATCAGGTAGCCGCCCGGTCGGAGTGCATCCCAGACGTCGTGTATGATGCGTCTTTGGCGTGCAGCGCACAGACGGACATGGTCGATGCTCCATTCGTCGCGACTGGCCGGGATTTTGCGAAACATTCCTTCGCCGGAGCATGGCAGGTCGGCCACGACGACGTCGAAGAGATGAGGCATGTTGCCGAATGTCTTCGGGTCGTTTCGGGTGATGATCGTATCGAGGCTTCCCCATTTAGCCATGTTTTCGGCTAATATCAGGCTGCGGCTTCTGACGACTTCATTGCTGACCAACAGGCTACCGGCAGGAAGCAGCGCCGACAAATGGGTGGATTTGCCGCCCGGCGCCGCGCAAAGGTCGAGCGCCGTCACCGGGCGTCCGGCCAAATCGGGCGCCGCGCATATTTGTAGTACAGCCTGCTCCACAAACATCGACGAGGCCTCCTGCACATAGTATGCACCGGCATGAAACAGCGGATCGAACGTGAACGACGGGCGCTGCGGAAGATAATATCCCGTTTCGCACCAGGGGACGCGTTCCAGTTCCGAAATATTCGCTGTCGACTGTTTGTTGTCTGCGTCTGTCGACCGTTCGTTGTCTGCGCCTGTCGACCGTTCGTTGCCTGTGCCTGTCAACCGTTTACTGTCCGTGTCTGTCGACCGTTCGTTGCCTGTGCATAGCACCCATTGTTGCAAGTGGCAGACGTCGAATTTCAGGGGATTGATTCGAATACTTACCGGCGGCGCATCCCCCAGCGCTCCCTCAAAAATGTTGTATTCGTCACGCAGCAATCGTCGCATGCGTTGAATGAAGTCCTGTTTAAGCATGTCTGCAAAAATTTATCCCAAAAGTATTCAAAAAATTTCGTATACCCAACTTTTTCCGTATTTTTTACCAATGACGGATGAGCGGACATCATTGGTAGCAATCCGGAAATTTTTAATTCGTCAGTGTGTGATTTCAAAAATTTCATGTACTTTTGTACAAACTTTTTTTTATGGAAGCAACGGTCTATTTGATACCTGTCACGTTGGGCGATACCGACCATTCGCGGACGCTGCCGGCGTACAACCGCGAGGTGATACTGTCGCTGAAACATTTTATCGTTGAGAACGTGCGGACGGCAAGGCGTTTTTTGAAGAAAACGGCGCCGTCGGTCGTGATCGACGCGTTGCACTTTTCGCTGTTGAACGAACATACGTCGCCCGAAGAGATGGCTGGCATGCTCGCGCCACTGTCGGAGGGCATGTCGGTTGGCCTGATGTCGGAGGCCGGATGCCCGGCTGTCGCCGATCCGGGCGCAGCGATCGTAGCGATCGCGCAACGGAAAGGCTATCGGGTGGTACCGCTTACCGGCCCGTCGTCGATCCTGTTGGCCTTGATGGCTTCGGGCTTTAACGGACAGCGTTTTGCATTTTACGGATACTTGCCTGTCGATGCATCCAAGCGTGCGGCATGCATCAAGGCATTGGAAGCACGGATGCATGCTGAAGGGGAAACGCAGATTTTCATCGAGACACCTTACCGCAACAACAAGTTGCTGGAAGACTTGATTCGCGCGTGCAGGCCGTCAACACGGTTGTGTGTAGCCGCCAACCTGACCTGCGACGATGAATCCATCCGAACACGCTCCGTAGCAGAATGGGCAAAAAAAAAGCCCGACCTGAACAAGAAACCTGCCATCTTCCTGATTGGCCGCTAAGGTATTCGGGGGATTTTGATTGCCGATTTGGAAAAATTGGAAATCCTAAAAGAGATAACAGGTGCGCAACGCAACATACTATGCCCGACTTATAATTGGATCCATTAAAAGAAAAATTAAAAGAAAAATTAAAAGAAATACCTATATGTATTTGATAATAAGACAAATATCTTCTAATAATTCGACTTTTTATTAAAAAGATTATTAGAAAAGAATTAAAAGACCAAAGCAAAAATTTTTATCTGCCTGTGCGTAATGTCGAAAATTTCAACTACATTTGCCGAATGATTCGTTTTGGTTACATAGTAAAGATGGCATTAACGGTAGCGTTTCTTGGCGTTGCCAGCATGATATGCGGACAGGAAGAGGCGGAGGAAGACGGCGGCGGAAAAGTGACGATCGACGTCGGAGCCGATTTGGTGAGTTCGTATGTATGGCGGGGCATGTATCAGACAGGTGCAAGCATTCAGCCCTCTTTGAGTCTCTCGGCTTTTGGATTTACGCTCGGCAGCTGGGCGAGTAACGACTTTACGGCACTTGTCAAGGAGGTAGATTTTTATCTCTCGTACGAAGTGAAGGGGGTCACGATAGGTTTATTTGATTTTTGGTGTGAACCGGAAGGGACTTCGTATTTTTGCTACAAAAAACACCTGTTGGAGGCGAATCTGCATTATACGATTTCGGAAAAATTCCCGCTGTCGCTTGAAGTAAATACGATGATTGCAGGCGACGATGACACGGACGACAAGGGCAAACGGCTCTATTCGACCTATATGGCGGCAAGTTGGCCATTTTCGGTGAAGGATGTGGATTGCGAGGCGAGCATTGGCGTTTCTCCGTGGCGAGGGTTATATGGCGAAAAATGCAATGTGGCAGCCATCACGGCACGGGCTTCCAGAAATCTTAATTTTTCGTCGGGCTACTCCGTCCCGCTTTTTGTTGAATTGATATTTTCGCCTGTTCAGCGTAATGCTTTTTTGGTTTTTGGGCTGACTTTTTGACGAATTAATGACTGCGGTGGGGTGCCGAAATGAGTTTTATTTGGTAGTTTCAAGAAAATTACCTTACTTTGCGTAAAAAAATAGCTTATGAAAAAGAAACATAAAGGCGTGATCATAGCCAATCCAATTTACGATGTGGTGTTCAAAAACCTGATGACAACAAGCAAAGGCACTATCAAGGACATTGCAGCTTATTTTGTTGGCACGATTCTCGGCGAAGAAATAACGGATATC
>Ga0082212_10005316_pt1 | contig 17586 bp, 17 predicted proteins | sample TergutNt197P3_FD_71548 | JGI IMG/M metagenome (GOLD analysis project Ga0082212, IMG submission 71548) | Neocapritermes taracua P3 segment gut microbial communities from Petit-Saut dam, French Guiana - Nt197 P3 | ecosystem: Host-associated > Arthropoda: Insects > Digestive system > Gut ... | reverse complement strand
GCGGAATTTCCGCCTAACGGAGAGGCGGCTTTGCGAAGTTGGGGAGTCAACCACACGCAGTCTGGATTATCACCGGCGGTTTTCGTACCCGCCACAGTTTGGGTTGTCACTCCACCCCCCAATTTCGCAAAACCGCTTGTTAGATGATGCCTATTTTACCCAACCAATTATTGATTAATTTTACTTGACGGTACAGGGCTAATTATACATGAAAAAATCAAAAGTTGAATTTGCGTTTTCCCATATAAATGTAAATATCGTGAAGATGTGGTTAGTGTCAGTACGACGCATCGTTACCTTGTCAAGCGTTCCATCCGAATTGTATGTATATTCATGGCGTTCCGTTACAACTCCGGTCATCTTTTTGGTTATCGTTGTAAGTATTCCCTTACTATCATAATGATAGTCCATCTGTTGTTCCGTATTTGTTACAATAGGTCCCGATATTGCTTCATGGGTTGAAGTTACACTGGTTTTTCTTCCGTTTAGATATGTAAAATTGAAAGTGGAAGATGACGCGACATAAGGGTTTAGGTTATATATTACATCAAATTGACTTTTTAAAAGTTTTTTGTTTGCGTCATAAGTATAGGTTATTACACTACTATGTTCCGGTAATGATGGCATATATCCTTCAATTTTCGCCACCAAACCGTCGAGATTGTAGGAATAAATATCATAACTGTTTTGTCGTGATGTTTCAGTCAAAAACTGGTCAGTTCGCTCTAATACTCCGGCGCTGCTGTAAGTATAATCAACCCAGTTCTTCATTGACGGTTCATCCGGAAAAGTTACTAACACTGTTTTTATTCTTTTCCCTGAATTTACTCCGCCGCCATTGCCGTTCGGGTCGTCTTCGCCGGTTTCGTCTCCGTCACATGCGGTAAAGGTCGCTAATGCCATCAAGCATGGCAGCCATAATCATAAGCAGGCGTTGTAATTTAACGCTCATTCTTTGGAGGGTTACATTCATTGATTCCATAATTTTTAATTATTTATTTTGTACTGTTTGCATCATCGCTTCCGCCCGGTTTCATCTAACGGAGAGGCGGCTTTGCGAAGTTGGGGACTCAACCGTACGCCGTCTGGGTTTTTACCGGCGATTAAAGGATACACAAAAGTTTGGGTTATCACTTTACCCCCCAATTTCGCAAAACCGCTTGTTATCTGATGGCATTTTTATCATTCAATTCAAACAAGTATTCCGGTGCAAAATCTGCACCGTTACACCATTCTACAGTCCAATCGGAAAGTTCAAATTGTTTAAATTTTTCAACATCTTTTAACGGTTCAAAAACTTCACCATATAAAGAACTTTCTAAATCAACAAGTTTTGTTACATCATTATTGAAAGTAAGTAGTAACTTATATTCTTTGGCATATTCCGCTTTTGTAACCCATAACAATTCGTCTGTTCTCGTATTCATATATTTATTATGGCAAAGGTTCAATATTTAATAATGTTTGGCGATTTTCTATTCTGCGCCAATTATTAAGCAATTCTTCGTGGTGCAAATCAAACCATTCAAAAACAAGATTTAATGCACGTCTAGGCAAAGTCCCTTTAATTGTTCCGTCTTTGATGTTAATAACCGCTCTATATTCGCCATATTTGACATGAAAATGCGGCGGATTATGGTCATCAAAGAGCATTGTAATAATTATTCCATAAAAACTTGATACTTCAGGCATAAACATTCTATTTTAATTTTTGCAAAGGTACATTTTTTTTGGGGTATTACGATATTTTACTCATTTTTCATTTTCAATCTTTCATATCGATGCCCACCGCGTTTCCGCCGCTTGTTATCTGATGGTATTTTTTTCAGTCCTTGTGTTTAGTTATTTCTATAGAGTTCAAATTCACAACTATATTCCTCTGGTGAGGAATTGACTATTTTTGAGAAAAATAATTTTTCCCCATCAGATGCGTAGTTATACTCACCTTCAAGCAACAATACTGCAAATCCTTCGACGACAACAAGGTTCACCATTGGACCATCGTAGCTTTTTAATTCAAATACGATTTTATTATTGCTAATTGAATAGTTTCCAGAAACATCATAAATACTAGATAATGATCCTTCAGAAAGTCCTCTATAAGTGTATTCCCCTCCTTTTAATTCAATTGTTGCTGTATTATTCCACGATAAGTCACGGGGTAAATTTGTAATGGTATAACTCCCAACATAAATACCTTTAATCTTATAGATATCTGTCAAATTATCAGCACTGCAACTTGTGAGTAGCACCCCGCAAATCAATGCGGGAATAATCAAAACTAATCTGTTCATTTTTCTTTCTATTTAAACTAAACTCTTTTTCAATTACTTGCGTCGTTGTCTACCGCGCCCTCGCCCGTTTTCAGATAACCGGCGGCTTTGCGAAGTTGGGGATTCAACTGCACGCCATCTGGATTGTCACCGGCGGTTTTCGTACCCGCCACAGTTCGGGTTGTCACTCCACCCCCCAATTTCGCAAAACCGCATGTTGTAGGCTGGCATCTCTCTCACTTACTATAACGTCACGATTTTAGCTTTCGGAAAATCTGTTATAATGGACTGCACTTTTTGAGACAGAATTCGGGCATATTCTTTTGCTCCAATTTCTTTGCGCTGATAGTAATGCCACTCGCGAATTTTGTGAATGTCGTCAATTGTAAAATCCTTACTGATTGCTGGTTTAGTTTTCATAGTCACCTCCTGTTAATATGGATGGGCAGTATATTTTAATGCCGTCAAATCCTTTTGTTTTTGAAATTGTTTTTACTCCTTCAATGGTTTTGTCGTTTACAATATGTTTGAAGTTCCACGAAACAATAACGTCACATTTTGCAAGCAGTGCCGTTGCAATATGCCTGCAGTCGTCCATACTTTTTTCTTTCAAAATTCCTAACCGTACGAACTCCTGAGCCAAATCCTCAACTTTTGTTTCGGCCTCAATAACAGTCAAAGATGTTTTTTTCAACTCGTTTAACATGAAACTGCGCTTGGGTTCGGGGCAGTCGTTTATTTCGTCAATAGTAATGTCTGAAATATATACGTCATAAACGTCTGCTTTCAAGTCCTCCCAAAAACGAAGTGTGTCTGCCATTCTTTCCGGCGTTTCGGGCGCATGCAGGCAACTGATTACAGAGGTATCCAAATATATTTTGTTCTTCTTGACCATTATTTTTTAATATTAAGGACACGCAAAAATACAAATTTTATTCACAAACAAGTCTATGATATTGAAAATTTTCACAATACGCTTTTTCAACTGTACCGGTTTTCACGTCTTTGTCGATGCGCTTTGAACCTCTTGTTGCCAATAGACTTCTCTCCCGTTCAAAGTCTGTCAAATCACATCTTTCTTATCCGTCCCGAACCGCTAACACTTGAGTCAACTCTTGGTTCTCCTTTATAATTTATATTGCCGGAACCGGAAATTCTTGCTTTTAAATTGTCCGTAACCCAAATATTCGCGCTCCCGGAACCGCTTACCGTGACAGTTGCACTTCTTAAATTCAGGTCATTCCCGTTAAAGTTTCCTGAACCGGAAATAGACATATTTGCATCACTGCTGTTTCCTGAAATCGTAATTTTACCTGAACCTGAAATTTTTGAGGAATAATTGTCACATTCAACAGTTCCTTCTATTTTCCCGGAACCGGATACACTTGTTTCAAATGATGATGCGATTATTTTATCCACACCGCTAAAACTTCCGGAACCGGACATTGAAACACCGGTTAAAATTGGGCAATAAACTTCAACCGTAAATCTTGTGGGTGAAATATTATATCCGTTTTTAGTTCTGACATTTAGCACATTATTATTCGCGGAAATTTCCACATATTCCTCAAGATTTTCATCAATCGTTACAACCGCCCGATATGACTCGCCCGTATGAAAACGTATCTCTGCGCTTCCGCCACAATTAATTTTTTCAAACGGGGATGCTGTTACTTCCGACGTTTTTAAATTACCGTTCCCTTTAATCGGAAGTATGGAAACGCATGACATACAACAGGCAAAAATGCCGATTACTACCGCAATAAAAATGATTTTGTTGTTTATCTTCATCTTCTTTTTAGTTTTAAGTCCGTCTCCTTTTGACAGACAATAAGTTATTCTTAATTTTCTATTTTTATTTTCTCGCAATGTCCGCCAACTGCACTTCCGCCCGCTTGCCTACAACGCAGGAATATGCGCAAGTATACGACTTTTTTTTGATTTGCAAAATTTTTGGCGAAAAATTTTATTTTCAATTTGTTGTTTTCTTTAATAAAGATGCGTGTTCTATGTATTTTTTGTATTTTTGTCTAATTTTTTTAATAACAAGGTCATAAAAGGCATGATTTTTTTTTCTAAGAGTAATTTTGACTTTCAAGGTGGCGAAACAGCAATTTTTTACCTACTTTTGCTCACTAAAATTATTCAATTAAAATTATAAGATCATGTTTGAAAAATCAACTTACATCAATCGCAGGAAAAAACTGTGCGAATCATTCAATGAAGGTATTTTGTTGTTTGTTGGAAACGACGAAAGTTCAATGAATTATGCAAATAATGCCTATCCGTTCAGGCAGGATTCAACTTTCCTTTATTTTTTCGGATTTCATCATACGCCCGGCCTTGTCGCAGTGATTGATCCGGTAGAAAACCGTGAAATCATATTCGGCGATGAAGCAACAATAGATACGATTATTTGGACAGGGCCACAGCCCACGCTGAAAGAGCAGGCGGACACTGTCGGAGTTTATGATGTGCGGCCTTTATCCGACTTGAAAACCTTTCTTTCAAATGCCGCCACACAAGGGCGAACAGTTCATTACCTGCCTCCTTACCGTCCCGAACATATACTGAAACTATCTGAGTGGTTGGGTATAGCGCCATCGTCAGTTGACGCAAAAAAATCGGTCGAATTTATCAAGGCGGTGGTCAATCTTCGGAATTACAAGACGGCTGAAGAGGTAGCTGAGATAGACCGTGCGGCCAGCGTATCCTATCAGATGCATGTAGCGGGTATGCGGGCTGCCAAAGAAGGCATGAAGGAATATGAAGTAATGTCGATTATCCATCAGACGGCTTTGGAAAATGGATGTACCCTTTCATTCCCCATTTATTGTACTACCCACGGAGAAACGCTTCATAATCAAAATTATAGTTTTACGCTTCGCAAGGAGGATATGCTCTTGATTGATGCAGGCGCTGAACTGCCAAGCGGCTATTGCGGCGATATATCGTCGACCATACCTGTTTCGGGCAAATTTACCGGCCGACAGCGTACGATCAACAATATCCTTGCAGAAGCGCATCGAAACGCCGTATTAGCCTTGAAGCCCGGCATACCATTTCGCGATCTCTATTATTTAGCGAGTAAAATCATTGTCGAAGGCATGAAAAGTATCGGTTTGATGAAAGGAGATGCTATGGAGGCTGTGATGGCAGGGGCGCATGCCTTATTCTTTCCATGCGGTTTAGGACACATGATAGGAATGGACGTCCATGATATGGAAAACCTCGGCGAAATATGGGTAGGTTATGATGGCAAACCCAAATCGACTCAATTTGGACTTAAATCTCTTCGACTTGCCCGTCCTTTAGAACCGGGATTTGTTCTGACTGTCGAGCCGGGTATTTATTTTATCCCTACATTGATTGATATGTGGGCGGCCGAAAAACGTTTTTCCGAATTTGTAAATTACGATGAAGTCTTGAAATGGAAAGATTTTGGAGGAATCCGAAACGAAGAAGATTATCTGATTACAAACGATGGATACAGACTGTTGGGAGATCCGAATGAAAAGGCGCAATTAATGTCATTATACAATTAATGAGTTTATGATACAACGCGAAAATTTTAAAGAAGAAGCAGATAAGATACTTGATTGGATCGACGGTTATTTTAAACGCTTGCGTGAACTGCCTGTTAAATCGCAGGTAAAACCACGAGATATTTATGATAAAATCCCTTTGGAAGCGCCGCTTCAGGGGGAAGATGTTGAAAGCATCTTGAAAGATTTGGATTCGGTAATCATACCCGGTATTACCCATTGGCAACACCCTTCTTTTCATGCCTACTTTCCTGCAAACAGTTCGTACGAATCGCTTTTAGGAGAGATGGTTACGGCGGCTATAGGAGCACAGTGCATGGTATGGGATACTTCGCCTGCCGCAGCAGAGTTGGAACAACGAATGACCGAATGGATGGCCGTTGCTGCCGGACTGCCGAATGGTTTTACGGGCGTTATTCAGGATAGCGCTTCGTCTGCCACATTGGTGGCGATTATTACTGCAAGGGAAAAAGCGACCCGATTCAGGTCGAATCTTGACGGCGTTCCTCGCGGACTTAGGGTGTACTGTTCGTCCGAAGCCCACTCGTCAATTGAGAAAGGCGTTGGGGTGGCAGGCCTGGGAAGGAACAATCTCGTAAGGATTGAAACCGACTACGAACAACGGATGATTCCCGAAAAATTAGAAAAGGCAATATGTGACGATATGGCCGCAGGCCTGACGCCTGTTTGCGTAGTCGCGGCTATTGGCACCACAGGAACGGTAGCCATCGATCCTTTGCCGGAAATTGCCGCAATATGTTCGCAATATAAGGTTTGGCTCCATGTGGATGCGGCTTATGCAGGAACGGCGCTTCTGCTTCCCGAATACCGTTATATGATTAAAGGAATCGAACATGCCGATTCATTGGTGTTTAATCCGCATAAATGGATGTTTGTCAATTTCGACTGTTCGCTCTATTATGTCAAAGATACGGAACTACTGGTACGTACTTTCGATATCCTTCCCGAATACCTGAAAACCTCTACCCATGGAATAGTAAATGATTACAGGGATTGGGGTATACCGCTCGGAAGACGGTTCCGTGCGCTTAAATTATGGTTTGTCCTGCGTGGATTCGGATTGGAAGGTATTCGCCAAAGGCTCAGAGAACAAATTGCTTTAAACGAATATTTTGCCGAACAAATCTCACAGTCAGGCCGGTTCGTATTACTCAGACAGCCGTTCCTCGGATTTACCCTGTTTCGCGTAAATGACGATGACGATGCTGTTTCGGAAAAACTGTTGGCTACGGTCAACGCTTCAGGAAAGATATACTTGTCGCACACCAAAGTAAACGGACGTTTTGCCATTCGCTTCCATGCTTCGCAGACTTATGTCCAAAAGGAAGATATTGACAAAGCTGTAGAGATATTATGTCTTTATTTAACAGTTATTTGACGGTATTTTTTTTGCACCTGTTTAATTCATAAACGCTTTCTTCACCCAGCCGGAGCTGCCCCTCACAATCACAATTTGGCCTTTCCGCTCATTGACCGGTATGCGGATGACGCCTGACGGCTTTGTTGCATGAACAACAAGCGCGCCGGTAATGGAATATACGCTGACGGTTTCGGCTACAGGACTGCTGATATAGAGATGGTTGCCTTGAGCGTAAACGTGAACGTCCGTTTCGGCTATCCGGCTTATACCGGTTGACGAACGGTCGACAGTGAGCGTGACCGGAAGTTCAGGCTCTACATATTTTGTGCCGTTATCGAAATCCAGCTTGACGTTACTGATTGTTACCGGATAGTTTCCGTCAGGCAACTGTCTGTCGATAATGAACGGGATATTGATTTGCAGGGATGACTGCTCGTTCGACCTGAGCATCGAGGAGGAATATGACGGCAGCATTTCGAAGAAGAATCGTAAAAACCAGTTGGAAGAAAAAGCGTTCGTTGTTTCTTCTATAAGATTCATCGTCATGTTGCCTTTTTTCATGTATTCTTCCAGGCCTGGCCGGTCGAGACGAATACCGCCGGGGACATTGATTTTCATTTCGCCGTTGACAGCCGTAACATCCGAAGGCACGTCAAACCTGACATCGACCGATTTCTTTTCGGGGTCGGTTTCCGGTTTTTGTTCCGCAACGACAGCGGCGTCTGCGTTGGAACCGACCTGTACCCTGCATCGCATGGCATTATCGCCGGTAAAATCAGGGTAATAGCTGTTCGTAATGATGCAAACTAATTCCGTATCGGCATATCCGGCCGGAATAAAGAATTTTCCCTTTGTGCCTTTTTCAACAATATCGGTCAGTCGCGCGGAAAGGTTTCCTGAGCGGTACCAGTTGAATACCGTTCCATTATAGTACAGATAATCAGTCATATCCACCTCCTTTCCCGGACTTGCGGGCACGTTTATTGTCAACTGCGGCGCATAGTTGTAGATTGTATATTTGCTGTTGGTGGGAGGCACAGTACTAAAACTGAAAATGTTGCCCGAACAGAACAGGTATCGTAAATTGGGATTATTGCTCACATCCAAATAACGGAGCAATCCGATATGCGAGCAGGCTAAGTGATTAAGGCTCTCCATGCCGTTGACATTGATTTCGGTTAAATTCGTATAACTGACTTTCAGGGTTCCCAGCGCAGAAAATCCGGTAGCGTCTAAGCGACCGGTAATGTTGTAGTAATTCCAGTCTATTTCTGTGATTCCCATTTCTTCATTATCGCGATTATAAGTCCATTTAACACCTTTTACTTTTTCGTGCCATTTGGTATCTTTTTCCCAATCTTTATCAAGACCTAATTTCTGATAATTATCCTGCTGACTGACAAATTTTTTAAGCGCGCCAATATCAGAAGAGTTGTATTTATCATTATCTGCGTTATTTATTACTGATATTCTAAAACCTCCATTCATACTAAACCCAGACTCATATTTTGCCTCTCCATCAATTGTAGTTGTTCCTACGGCAATTGCGGTTATTAACCCATCTGATGATATACTTGCTACAGAAGGATTACTTGATGTCAATGTGTATGTAAAAGATACATTTTCAGGTCCAAATGGTATTGTACATTGGAATTTTTCACCAACAATCATACGATTACCTTCTGGCATATTAGGTGCATAAGCCGTAATATTATTACTTTCAGCAACATTTATACTACAATAATTCATAGCACCTAATGCAGTGGAGACCCGAATAACAGTATTTCCTTCAGCGACCGCCCTGACAGTAACATTTAGTCCCGATCCGTTAACTGTGGCTATTTCCGGATTGTCGGATTTCCATGTCAGGGATTGAACAGATTCAGAAGTAACGGATGCTGAAAGTACTAAGGTTTCGTTAGGATGAAGCCACCAACTCCAATGATTCAACGTAATCATTTCCTTCATATTTTCGTTTCCATTTTCATTGTTATTTCCATTCCCGCCGTTCCCCGCCTCATACGGATACGACCCGAAATAACCCCAGCCATACGCGGACTGATAGTCGGGTTTCATGCCGGCAGGGACATGAAGCGCCGTATTGGCAACATCGGCGGCATAAAAAGCGTTCACATCGGGGATGTCGGAGGCTTTGTCCCAGTGTGCTGTGACGTTGCGCAGGGACGTACACTGGAAAAACGCCCACTGGCCGATGGCTTTTACGCTTTTCGGCAGGTCAATCGCAGTCAGACTGCTGCATTTGTAAAATGCCCTGTCATCAATAGTTACTAATCCGTCAGGCAGTTTTACGGAAGTTAAGTTGATGCAACTGTTAAAGGCCGAAGTCTCTATCCGCGTTACCCCTTTTGGAATTTCCACAGATGTCAGCGTAGTACATTCGAGAAACGCCTGATACCCGATTGCCGTTATTCCCAGATTCGCCGGAATAACGACAGCTCCCCCCCGCCCATGATATTTCACCAAAACGCCGTTCACTACTTCAAATTCGGGTTTGTTTGCTGCTGTCACCGTTACGTTACAGGTAGCCGTTTTACCGTCTGCTGTTGCGGTAATGGCAGTCGTTCCCGCGCCGGTCCCCTTTACTGCTCCCGCAGCCGTAACCGTAGCGACCCCCTCATTTCCCGATTTCCACGTAACAGCCTGATTCGTGGCATTTGCAGGTGCAATGGTCGCTTTCAACGAATAGGTTTCCCCTTCGTTCAGGTTCAGACTTGTTTTGTCTAATGTAATGGAACTGACCGGGACATTAGCCGGCCCTCCGGCGAAGTTTGCGATAACGGTAAACACGCCGCCGCCCGATATCTTAAAAGAAAATGAAGACGGTTGTGCAAAGTTTTGAGATTCTCCTCCTTCTACGCTAATTGTCCAGTCATAAAAAGTATAATCCTTATTTGCTGCCGCCCGTACAGATGCATTTCCGGTACTTGCCCCAACGATGCTTACGGCGCCTCCTGACGGCGGAGATGCTGCCACGTTCAGTGTGGTGCCGTCTATATACACGAGTTTGGTCAATGGAGTGTTGTAGCATCGTAAAGATATGTTTTTATTTGTAAGACCTGAAAAATCCAGCGAGGTTAACGGATTGTCTTCACAGTACAAATACCCTAACTGCGACCCTTTCAGATTAATGGAAGTCAACAGGTTATTACCGCACTCAATCGCTTCCAATTTTGGTAGTCCCGACATGTCTAACGAGGTCAGCTGATTGATTTGACACTCCAGTATTTTCAAATTCGTGCATCCCGATACATTTAGCGATGTCATTTTGTTTTGGGTACAACCCAGACGTTCCAATTTCTGTAGACCGGATACGTCTAACGAAGCCAGCTGATTCCTATCACAATATATCGTTTGCAAGTCAGTACATCCCTTTACATTCAGAGAAGTCAATTGATTGGCGCCGCAATTCAATGCGTATAACTTTGTAATTCCCGACACATTCAGTTTTGTCAATGACTCTCCATCAATATTCAAATTTTGTAATTCTGCAAGTTCAGACAGGTCCAAGTCGCCTGATAACCCTTCACGGATAAATGCCATATTGGTAATCCTGAACGAATTACCAATAAGTTCCCAGGTCAGAAATCTTGCCCAGCTACTTGGCGAATTGGCTGTTGCCCTCAGCCCGTTACCGGCAATCATTTTATTAATCACCGCCACATCGCCGGCGTGGTAGGATTGTCCCTGTACATGCGCGGATAACAGTAAAACCGCACAAAAAAAGAAAATAAACCGTAATCTCATATTTTCAACATTTTTGAACATAATATTTGTATTTTAAATCGCTAATAGCCGACAAAAATAATCAAAATAATCGGATCACAAACCGTGCACAGGACAGTCAAACATTGTTTTCCAAAAGCCATCCGCGTTATCGACCGTTTTCATGTGCAGAAACCGGCAAGGGGTTTGCAGGGGATCTGATTATTTTGATTATTTTTGTCGGTCAGTAGTGAAAAGATATACATGGAAAAAGGAAAAGAGTTAATCACACTGGCACAGCGTATCCGCGCATTGTCTCAAACCGGTTTGGCTTATTCGCCCAACGATTACGAAATTGAACGTTGCCGGGAATTGATTACCATTAGTAACCAAATTACCTCAATAGTATCAGGCATCCATGAAGAAGAAATCAGTACTTTATATACCCCTGTAAAAGAATATGTCACGCCAAAAGTAGATATTCGTTCCGTTGTATTTAACGACAAAGATGAAATTCTGTTGGTTCGTGAAAAAGTGGATGGTCGATGGTCGATGCCCGGAGGATGGGCAGATGTAGGCTTTACCCCGAAAGAGACGGCTGTCAAGGAAGCAAAGGAAGAAACCGGATTGGACGTCTGTGCAGAGAGATTATTGGCTGTGATGGACAAGCGATGCCATGCACATCCTGCCGCGCCTTTTTATGTATACAAGATGTTTATCCTGTGTAAGGTGCTTGGCGGTGAATTTAATGAGGCATTTGATATTATGGATAAAGGATTCTTTCCCTTAGATAGTCTGCCGCCTTTGTCGTTGGATCGTATCCTGCCGGAGCAAATCAGTATGATGTACGAATTACGCAATAATCCGGCCGCTCCGGTGTATTTGGATTAAAAGTAAAAAAATGTACTTTTGTGCTTTAATAATTATGTTTTAGGTTAATATGAAGGAAGATAAAGTAGTGCGGATTGCTAAACAGATTTATGAACAGGTTGGCGGAACAAGCAATGTTACGCACATTATTCACTGTATGACACGTGTTCGGATGACGATCATTGATCCGTCAAAAGTGAATTTAGTGGCTTTGAAAGCCGTTGATGGTGTTCTGGGGGTCGTGGATGGTGAAATATTGCAAGTGGTTGTTGGGCCGGGAACGGCCAACAAAGTTGCGCAAAAAATGGTGGATATGGTTGGCGTAAAACTTAATGAAAATTTTCCAAACAGAACCGATCGTATTTCATTGGAAGAACGTACTGCGCAAATGAAAGCCGAGATAAAAGAAAAGTACAATAAACCGTCCAAAATCAAATCGATTCTGAAATCCATTGCCGCTATTTTTACGCCGCTAATACCTGCATTTGTTGGAGCTGGTATTATTGGCGGGATTGCCTCAATTATGGGTAATATGATTACGGCCGGCCAGTTAGATGCAGATACTTTTCAGCAATTAGTAACCGTTTTGGGAATTATTCAGAAAGGAATTTTTGCATATTTAGTGATTTATGTTGGGATTAATACAGCTAATGAGTTTGGTGCAACGCCTTCACTTGGTGGTGTAATTGGGGGGATAACCATGCTCACAGGTATGAATGCGGAAGCGCCGTTGATAAATATTTTTACAGGCAAACTATTAGTAGCTCAACAAGGTGGAATTATCAGTGTTATTTTTGCAGTATGGTTGCTTTCTTGGGTCGAAAAAAGATTACGCAAAGTGATTCCGGACACAGTCGATATTTTAGTTACTCCGACACTTTCTTTATTGATTATCGGTTGTGTCACTATTTTCTTGATTATGCCGGTGGCAGGAGTGGTTGCAAACTTACTGTATGGTGCAGTCAATGCGCTTTTGGAAATTGGTGGAGTTGCCGGTTTCGTGCTTGGCGCGTCATTTTTACCCATGGTCATGCTTGGTTTACATCAAATATTACTACCCATTCATGTTGGATTTATTGAGAAAACCGGTTCGACGCACTTATTGCCCATTTTAGCAATGGCTGGCGCCGGACAAGTCGGCGCTGCTTTGGCGCTTTGGGTTCGCTTGCGTAAAAATAAAGAATTTACGAAGATAGTGAAAGGCGCGCTACCGGTTGGAATTTTAGGAATTGGCGAGCCGTTGATTTACGCTGTAACTTTGCCGATGGGGCGACCATTTCTTACGGCTTGTATAGGTGGCGGTATTGGTGGTGCGATTATTGCTATTTTAGGTCATGCCGGCGCTATTGCGGTCGGGCCGAGTGGGGTAGCGTTGATTCCGCTGATTGCTGATGGTCGTTGGTTCATTTATGTATTTGGTTTGATCGGCGCTTATATCGGAGGTTTCATTGCAACTTATTTCTTTGGGATCCCGCAAGAAGAAAAAGACAAAGCAGATGCAGCGGTTTAGAAAACATCTACAGATCGGTTTTCAAAAATTCAAGCAAAACAGGATGAACCGCTTTTTCGTCCTCTCCGTCAATGACAAACGAAACAATATCTCCACATTTGATGCCTGTTTTCATCATTGCTAACAGGCTTTTTGCATCCATTTGTTTTGCGCCAAAAACTAATGTGACTTTGCTTTTGTAAGGTTTTAATAATGTTACTAATTTCCCGGCAGGTCGTGCGTGTATGCCTACCGCATTTCTAATCTCATGTGCTAAAATTTGTATCATATCAATTTTATTTTACTCGTAATATTGCTGTTCCAACACTCGCCGGTTCATTGTTGTTTATTACGCAAACTTCCTTGTAATCATTTGTATTAACAACTACTATCGGTGTAATCGTATGGTAATTATTTGCTTTAATAAAATCTAAGTCCGCTTTGATAAGCAAATCGCCCGATTTTACCGTATCGCCTTCTTTTACGAATGTTTCGAAACCTTTTCCCTGCAAACAAACAGTATTTAATCCTATGTGTATAAGCGCCATGACATTATTGTCGCCACAGAGAAGGATTGCATGTTTTGTTTCAAAAACCTGTTCCACAATCGAATCAAACGGAGCATATATTTCGCCCGAATCAGGTAGAATAGCTATTCCGTTTCCGAGCATCTTTTCTGAGAAAACTGTGTCCGCAACATCTTTTATATCAATCAAATGACCGGAAACAGGAGCTTTGATAACTACCTCTTCACATCCCATGTTTTTCTTTTTTATATGTTTGTTATTATTTTTCGTAATCGTAATATTTTATTTGAACTGACCGAAAATTCCGTAAATCCGTATTCAATTAATTTTTCGGTTAAATTAAAATCCATGGCAAGTTCGCCACAAATTCCGGCCCAAATATTATTTTTATGTGCAGCATCTCCTATCATTTTTAACGATTGTAATAGGGCTTCATGATGCGTGTCGAAATATTTTTCTAAATTTGCATTTATTTGTCTGTCAATGGCTAACAGATATTGCGCCAAATCGTTTGTTCCTACAGAGAAGAAATCAACTTTTTTTGCTAATTTATCAGCAATCAGAACGGCGGCAGGAGTTTCAATCATTGCCCCAAGCTCTACTTTGAAATCGATCTTCAGTTCTTTTTCAACCTCACGGCATATTTTTATGCACTCCTCCATTTCCCAAACCGAAGTAATCATCGGAAACATGATCGAAATGAAATGATGACCGATTTTGTTTTTTACATAGATTGCAAGTTTGTATATTGCTCTCAATTGGGTTTTAAAAAAGTGTATATTATCCAAACAAATTCGCAATCCTCTGTAACCAAGCGCCGGATTTTTTTCTTTTTGCAAATTCAGGAAGGGTGCGTTTTTATCAGATCCGAAGTCAAATGTTCTAATAATCAAATGTTTATTATTTATTGCTTGTGATATTTCGGAATAAAAATCAATTTGTTCTTCTTCGCTTGGAAATGAGTTATGATTCATAAAAAAACATTCGGTACGCAATAAGCCGACTCCTTCGGCATCATTTTCAATTGCATTTTTAGCATCTTCAATAGTGGCAATATTAGCATAAAGACGAATTGTTTTCCCTGTTTTTGTAATCGATAGTTTTCCCCGGTATTTTTCGATATTTGCCTTTTCTTCGGCAATTGCCGCTAAATTCTTTGTTGCCTCTTCAAGAATTTCTTCTGTCGGATTGCAATATATTTTTCCGGAATAAGCATTCACAACAATTGAACTTCCATTATTGATTTTTAAGATTCCATCCGAAACGTTGTAGATGTAAGGAATATCAAGCATGCGTGCAATTATAGCTGAATGAGCGTATTCAGAACCGATGATGCTAATTAAAGCAACTATTTTTTTTGTATCAAATGACAAAATAAGATTAGGAGTGAGTTCTTCCGCAACGATTATTGCGTTGTTCGGAAGCTCTTTTGCATTTTCGTTATTATCGTGTAAAATATTATAAATCAAATCGTTGGCAAGACTCAAAATATCCCTGCCTCGTTGACTTAAATATTCATCATTGATCGCTAAAAATTCGATATTGAGCTTGTTTGCTACAATTGTAATTGCCTCTGCGGCAGTAAAATTCTCCGATATTTTCTCCTTGATTGCTCCATCAAATTCAGCGTCCTCCAAAAACATCAGTTGGATTCGTAAAAATTCTCCATACTCTTTACCTAAGCTTTCAGAAATTTTTTTGGTATTATGAAGTATTTTATTTTTTAGTTGGTCACAAGCATTTTCATACAATTCAAGTTGGTTAGAACTATCTTGGTTCACTTTTTTTGCCTGTGTATTATTCGTACCCAAGACATAAATACACCCACAACAAAGTCCCTCAGATGCTGCTTTTCCTTCAAAAATTTTCATTAAACCTTCCATTTTTCGGTCAAATTCACAACAAAATACGTGTCAACTGTTTTACATGAGCTGCCCCCCATACAAAGACAAATCAACAGGATAGAATAATTCGTTTTTTTTTCGACAAAGATACATTATTCTTTTCTTCTTTCTCTATGAAAAATAACATTTTTTAACACTAACACCCCCCAAAAGGGTTATAAGCTCGTTCCAAGTGCTGAAAGATTTATGGGGACTTCTAATAACTCCATCAATACCCTCCCCGTCATTGCGGACTTGATCCGCAATCTCCTTGTGTTTAGGAGATTCTGAAACAAGTTCAGAATGACGTTCTGTATTATTAGAAGTCCCCTTAAATAACGGTCACTTTGATGCATCAAGACTTCTTTATCAACTACCGCTTTGGGTAATAAATTCAAGATTTGTTTGAAAATCGGCTGTCCGATTAAATTTTTTCGCTATTTTTGCTCATGGTTGTAATCATTTTGTCTTGCAACAACAAAATTACAACTTTTAGGGCGATTGAAACATCGCCCTTTTATGATTCAATTCTTTTTGGTATTTTTGTCGGTCAGTAGTGATATATTTTCAAAAGAAGCAATTAATTTTCGTTTTATAGAAATATATCCTATTAATTACGCATATTATGGAATAATGGGACATATTATGTACGTTTAATTTCATTGAAAAATAAGATTTTCAAATTTACTTTGTATCATAATTGATAATGATATTTTGAAAATAAAAATGAAGCATAATATTAGAAAATATCTTTTTCAAGTTGAAAAAAAGTTTTTCTTGACAATTAAAGAGTACATCAAAAGTATCTTTCTGTCAATACCGAGCACTATACATTCAAACGATTCAAAAATTCCCCTCCAATCCCTCATTACAAAGTTTTACCTCCATAATAATGACCTCTTATCCTATCTTGGTAAAAACAACTTGGCAATTAATAGCTGCCAAAGTTAATCTTCTCACCGCCCTAATTTTTGGCAGCGATAACCGATCCGATAAAAGGCGATTTTTTATTACTAAAAATAATTATAAACTATTAAATATTAATATTATGACAAAAAAAATAAAAATATTGATTGCCGTGGCAATCGTAACAATTTCAGTCGTAGCGATTTCCAACATTAATATCACCATGACTAGCGATTCGACAGCAAACCTATTTATAACAACAAAGAATGCTCAAGCACAATCTGGACCCTGTTGGGAGTATTTTATTAATTATTGCTTTGGTCAGTATCAAAATTGTTTTGCACCAGGCAGTGCATGTGGTTATTTAGGGACTGTATATTATGAGGTAGGACCTTATTATTTATGTGAAAATGGAATAAAATATAAAATCATTGAATGTAGAGAAGGATGTTATGGAGAAGGGTTTGTTCAATGTTATGGTACCGAAGTGTATTATAACTGGGAATTTGTCAACGAACCATGTTGATTTTGCTCTAAAACCTTTACTAATTTCAACTGTTTGTCTCCATTATTTTAGCGTAAATAACTCTATAATATTGATTATATAAATATTGCAAATTTGTACCTAAAGTATGCAATATGTTGATTCATAACGATGTTTTTAAACAAGGAGAGTAAAAGAGACATGCATATAATTTTATTTACCGACTTCTTTCAATCAAAAGAATATTTTTTGTTATTCAATTTATACGAAAGAGGCCGGTTTCTTTAAAAAAACACAAAACAAGTAAAATTAATTATTGAAATCACAAAACACACAGATAAATTACAAAGGAAATTATGCTCATACTCTTGCTTTGTTTTCTTCTATATAAAGATTGGTTTTTTTTTACATTTACTTTAGATGGAATTTGACACTTTATGATTTATAAAAAATCAACTTTTAACTAAGTGATAAAAATAATTATTACATTTGTCTTTGCATAAAA
>Ga0082212_10005315_pt1 | contig 17588 bp, 14 predicted proteins | sample TergutNt197P3_FD_71548 | JGI IMG/M metagenome (GOLD analysis project Ga0082212, IMG submission 71548) | Neocapritermes taracua P3 segment gut microbial communities from Petit-Saut dam, French Guiana - Nt197 P3 | ecosystem: Host-associated > Arthropoda: Insects > Digestive system > Gut ... | reverse complement strand
GATTGATATGCTTAACCGGGGCGAAGTAGAAAAAGGCAACGATTATTTGAGCAGACTTAAACGTGAATTGGCAAATAAAGAACTGCCGGATTTCTGCGATAACCAGGTAATAAACGCTCTTGTCGCCGATTACGCGCAGCGCTGTGTGCAAAAGGAAATAAAACTGGATGTTTCGATTAACATACCGAAGGAGTTTTCCGTCCCCAATTATGAAATGTGCATTGTGATTGGCAATCTTCTGGAAAACGCCGTTGAAGCGTGTCAAAAACTGGAAAAACCGGTTTATGCTTCCAGTGGAGGCACAGCGTCTGCGGACCCGGCATCCGCGGACATAAAGCCTGACCGTATAATTGAACTGGTTGTTAAGCCGCAGGGGGTACTCTCAACGACCTCGCAGAGTGAAGTTTCCGGAGTACAGCTTGCGATTATGGTGCGTAACACGTTTGACGGCAAAATTGTAAAGGACGGAGAGCAATTGATCAGCACGAAAAAAGACGGCGGCATCGGCCTGCAAAGCGTTAAGGCGGTTGTCGAGCGTTCCGGGGAGATCTTCTATACCGATTATGATGACAAGTGGTTTAGCGCGTATGTTTTTTGGGGAGGGGGGAGCAAAGAGAACAGGTAACAATATTATTATTCAAACGACGAATTTGAATTAGCTTGAGTTTTTTTTCTGAACACACCAACAATTGCCTTTAGCTGTTTGTCCCCGCTTATTGTCAGGAGGGCAATCCCAATGGCAGCAAATAGCAATCCTTCAATAGCTAAAGGAAACCCGTAGCGGATAAAACGGCTGCCGCCGATTCCAGAATAAGTGGAGTTGAGAAAGGGGGCGAGGAAAAATACCGGCACCGACGCAATGCAGGAAAAGACAATCAATTTAAGTGTGTAAAATGCTGCCGGTTTTAAAACCGTTACTACAACAATGTTGGGATTACGGCCCAGGAAAACCAGGAGCAACGCCGTGTTTGCAGCGCTGGCAATTGTCAAAGCCAAAGCAACGCCGGAGCCTTTCATGGGTCCTACCAGGCTTGCAGCCAGAGCTATGTTAACCGCGAATGATAAGATCCCCGCCAGAGTAGGAGAACGCGAATCGCTTTGTGCATAAAAGGCCGGCGCAAGTATACGGTTTAACGCGATAAAGAAGAGCCCCGGCATGTGGAAAAGAAAAGCTCCGTAAGTCAGCTTTACCGAATCTTCATCAAAACTGCGTGTCTGAAAAAGAAGCCGGATCAGGGTTTCTCCCTGCGCCAAAAAGAAAAAAGTAATTGGGATTGTAATAAGTGCAATAATATCTATTGCCTGGGTAAGGCGCTGGTTATAATCCAGCCATCTGCCTGTCTTGGCATGTTCCGCCAGATCGGGGAGCAGTACCGTACCGATAGAAACTGCGAATACTCCGAGGATCAGTTCCTGGAGCCGAAGCGAATATTGAAGGCTCGACACAACTCCTTCTCCGGCATTTCCCGCCAGGGCAGTAGACACCAGATCGTTTATTTGATAAGCCGCCATCCCGACTATTGTAGGCCCAATGAGAGCCAGTACTTTTTTAGTGCCGGGATTTTTTATTGCCTTGCCCAGGCCTGTAAAAAAGAAACGGAATCCTTTTTTCCAGACAAATGGAAACTGAATTGCCGCTTCCAGAAATCCTCCGATAATAATCCCGATGGCCATTGCTCTGGCAGGATTTGCGGTAAAAGGCGAAAGTCCGTAGGCACAAGCTATCGTAACCAAATTGAGCAGTATGGGTGCAAACCCTGACGGTGCAAAAACATGGATGCTGTTCAGTATCCCCTGAAACAATGCAGCGACGGAGATAAACGCCAAAAACGGAAACATAAAGCGGGTTAGAAAAACTGTTTCATCAAAAGCTTTCATGCTGAAAATCGGAATAATCAGGGGACAGAGAAGCATCCCCAGGGCAACAGCAAGGCTTACAAAAAAAGTTAAAAAAGTAAAGACACAGGAAATGAATTCTTTTGTTTTTTCCCTGTTGTCTTCAAGGAGGTATTCTTTCAGGGTTGGGATAAAAGCTACGGCAATGGAACCCTCGGCAAAGAGCCGCCGGAAAAGATTGGGAATCATAAAGGCAACAGAAAATGCATCGGAAAGGGCGCTGGTTCCCAGCAGGGCTGCTTTGGTCATTTCCCGAAGCAGCCCCAATATGCGGGATACGAGTGTAAGGACGGACAGTGCAGTACCGGAACGGAGCAAGGAAGGTTTTGCTTTTGCAGTATTGATCATGATTGTAACGACAGTATAGTATTTATTGATTTTTTACTCAAATACCAAATGTGAACTGAACTTGTTCCAAAACTTTGTTAGTTTCGGAACAAGTTTTGGAAAAATCGGCTTTTTGGCCGATTTTTCCTATAAATCTAAGGTAGCTGTTCCAAAAACTTCAGTTTTTAAATGTTTCCAAATCTTGCGGCCTGTTGGTGACAATACCTTTGCAGCCCAAGCCAATCATTTTTTTTGCCAGTTCAGAATCGTCTATTGTCCATGGTACAACAGGCCATCCTCTCATCCTGAAAAGCCGCAACATGGAGAATGAATTAACTTGTTCGTGGATTGGTTTCAGGTAATCGCAACCGGAAAGTATTCTGCCGAAACCCCGGCGGAGTATCCAGGGAACTTCCTCGTCGGAACACCAGATTACGGCGGTGGGAACGTCGGCTTCTTTCCATTCTTTTTTAAAGGTTTTAAGGCAAAACGGATTAAATGAAGAAACTGTTACAGACTCACTGATCTTTTTTCCCAGACTTTTTAGTTTTTCTGCAAATAATACCGGCAGGGGATCATCTTTTGTTTTTCTGGATTTAAGTTCGATGTCCACATACATATCGGGACAGAATTCTTCCAATACATCTTCCAGCAATGACGGCCTTTCGGATGACCATTCTCTGCCAAAAAATGAACCTACGTCAATATGTTGTATTTCGTTAAAAGAAAGTTCTTCCGGCTTCTTTCCGTTTCCGTTGTTGTCCGGAGAAGCGGTGCGAAGGAAATTATCGTCGTGGGTTACAACGAGTTTTCCGTCCAGTGTGGTGTGAATGTCCAGTTCTATGCCCGGTGCGCCGCATTCCCGGGCTTTTTTAAAAGCAGCCATGGTGTTTTCCGGGGCAAGTGATGAACAACCCCGGTGGGCGAAAATCAACGGGCGTTTTCTTTCGGGTAATAATGGAACACGGTTCATGCTTTAATCCTTTTTGGAAAGTTTATGCGCTTTTAATTGTATTGCGCGGATAAGATTTTCCGCAGCAAAAACCAGATCTCTGCGGCTCATTTTTATCATTGCGTCGAGGCTTGTTTCTCCGCAGGAAATTGATACCGCATAATCAAACATGTCAAACAGGACAAATGGATCGCCTCCAAGGCCGCCTGAAAGAAGTGCGGCGGGAACTCCTGCTTTACGGCTTTCACGGGAGACAACAGAGCAGAGTTTGCCGCCTGCGGTCTGGCTGTCGGTCATTCCTTCGCCGGTAATTACAAGATCAGCACCATTAATTTTTTCAAAAAAGCCCGAATGTTTCATAACCAGCATAGCGCCCGATTCAATTGTTGCACCCAGACATATCCGCAATGCCGCTCCGGTTCCGCCGGCAGCGCCGTCTCCGGGATATTCAAGATTATCCGTTAGCCCTGCATCAATCCAGCATTGACCCAGCCTGGCAAGATTTGCATCAAGTGTTTTTATCATTTCGGGACTCGCTCCCTTCTGAGGGCCAAAGATCGCCGATGCACCTTTTTGTCCGACGAGAGGATTGGTTACATCGCAGGCTACAGTGATTTTTGTTTCTTTTAACCTTGGATCGGCGTTTGAGGAATCAAATTTTGCAGCATGCGCCAATTCTTCTGCTCCCAAACCAAGGGTTCTGCCCGATTGATCCAATAAACGGAAACCCAGTGCGGATAACATTCCCATGCCGCCGTCATTGGTGGCGCTTCCTCCGATACCGATAACCAATTCCTTTGCACCTGCATCAAGAGCTGCAGAAACAAGCTCTCCTGTGCCAAAAGTTGTGGCTTTCATAGGATTAAGTTTTTCCCTGGGAATAAGTTCAATACCGGAGGCGGAAGCAAGATCCAATACGGCAATTTCTCCGCCATGAATAAGGCCGAATACCGCAGTGACTTGTTCGCCAAAAGGGCCTTTAACCGAGGCTTCCAAAAAACGACCGTCTGCTGCTTCGGTTAATGCTTTTGCAGTTCCTTCACCGCCATCCGCCAGAGGCAGTTTAATCACTTCCACATTCTTATCTGCCCTGAGTATGCCTTCCTCAATGGCAGCGCAGGCTTCGCCGGCTGTCATGTTTCCTTTATATGAATCAGGGGCAACGATTATTTTCATTAATTACATTGTAAAGCGGAAAAGTTTTCTTTACAAGAGACGGGCGTGGCAAACCGCACGAACTTTCGTTTGCGGCGTTCTCAGGACTATTAAGGCAGGACAGACCTGCGGTAATTTTTGAAATAAAAAAATGCGTTTTTTTGCTATTCCATAAAGTTATATTTTGGAATAGCTGTCTTGTCTTTCTCACTTAGAAAGATAAGAATCCTTAATTTCTCCAACTACTTCACTGAAACGGTCATTCAATTCATCAAGATATGAATAAATCCGTTTAGTTTGTTTACCATCCAGAGGGTTGGTAATGAACAGCTGGTAAGGTTCTACTTCCAATACTGTTACCAGCTTTGCAATGGTTTCGGGCGATACCCATTTTTTTCTGTTTTCGATATCGTTAACGAAATTATGAGCAAGGCCAGCCTTGTTGGAAAGAGCAAACTGAGAAAGGCTTTTTAATCCGCGAAAGTGTTTTAAGTTCCGGCTGAAAATTTCGCGAATGTCTTCACCATCTATTTGTTTATTCATGCTTTGTTTAATAAACCTAAAAAAGAAATTTGGCAAATAACCTACAGACGATTCATGTATCTGTCAGCTGTTTTTTTAAATTTTAAATTTTTTACCGGAAATAATCAAATAAATTAATTTTATTTTTTTAATTATTTATTTACAATTTTCTGTTCTTTGCAAAAACCATCAATGGTTTTTTACTTTACAGATAATATAATGCAAATTCTTTTACTAAATTAAAATTATTCTGCCTGCACCAGAGAATAAAATTCTTTTTCGTCCAGAGTTTCTTTTTCCATAAGAACAACAGAGATTTTATTCAGTAAAAAATTTTTTTTCTCAAGTAATTTTTTTACGAATCCATAACGTTCTTCTACGATACGTGCAATTTCGTTGTCTATATATTGCTGGGTGGCTTCCGAATATTCCCTCTGAAACATCGGCTCTTGCCGTTCATTGCCGGGCATTCCACCTCGACTGGTCAGCGCAACATTGCGAAAACGTTCGCTCATGCCATAATCCGTGATCATCTTTCGTGCAATGTCGGTAGCTTTGGTCAGATCGTTTGCGGCACCCGTTGAATATTCTCCCGATATCATTTCTTCGGCAATGCGGCCGCCAAGGAGTATATCAATTTTTCCCAACAGATCCGATTGAGTAATTGTGTATCGATCTTCTACGGGAAGCTGCATAGTATAGCCAAGAGCAAATCCACGGGGGATAATTGATATTTTTTGGACCGGATCGGAACCTGGTGTAAAGGCCGCTGTTAAAGCATGGCCTGCTTCATGGTAAGCGGTTAATTTTCGTTCTTCCGGTTTTAGCACTCTTGTTTTCTTCTGGAGTCCCGCCACGGTTTTTTCGATTGCTTCATCAAAATCACACTGTTCCACAAGTTTTCTGCCTGCACGTACAGCCATAAGAGCCGCTTCGTTTACAATATTAGCCAAATCAGCGCCGGAAAAACCTGAAGTAATACGTGCTACAACAGAAAGTTCCGTTCCCGGGGCAAGTTTAACTCCTGCAGAATGAATCTTTAAAATTTCTTCCCTGCCTGCCAGGTCAGGCCTGTCAACCAGCACCTGGCGATCAAAACGGCCGGGCCTGAGCAATGCCGGATCCAAAACATCGGGCCTGTTTGTAGCGGCAATTATTATCAAACCGCTTGTACCGTCAAATCCGTCCATTTCCACAAGAAGCTGATTCAACGTTTGCTCACGTTCGTCATTGCCGCCGGCAATATTGTTTATCCTGCTTTTACCGATGGCGTCCAATTCGTCAATAAATATAATGCAGGGTGCTTTCTCCCTTGCCTGCTTGAAGAGATCGCGTACGCGTGCTGCGCCGACTCCTACAAACATTTCAACAAAATCTGCACCGCTCATCCTGAAAAAAGAAACATCGGCTTCACCCGCAACTGCACGGGCAAGAAGTGTTTTGCCTGTACCGGGAGGACCTACCAATAATACACCTTTGGGAATTTTACCGCCAATCTCGGTATACTTTTCGGGACTTTTTAAAAAATCTACTACCTCCACAAGTTCTTCTTTCGCTTCGTCAACTCCGGCCACGTCTTTAAAACGGGTTGAGATGCCTCCTTCTGCGACAATAACCGCTTTGTTTTGGCCTACGGAAAGAACATTGCCACCCAGACCCGACCGTTTCATAACATAACGCCAAACAATAACTAATATTATCACAGGAATAGCATAACTCAGAATAAGGTTAAGAATTGCCCCTCCCCGCTGTGAAACTGCATTGTATGCGATCTTTTTTTCGTCCATCAATTTAATAAAATCCGGATCGTTTAACGGTATAGTTCTGAATATTCTCTCTTCCTGCTTTTCTTTTCGGGAATCGGGAAGGGAACTGCCTGTATCTTTGTTCGCAGCATTCGCTTTTGTTCGCCCGGCGGAGTATGCCATAAAAAACGGAAGCGTAAAAGAATTTTCATTGTTCTTTTTTTCGGTTGTGTAACCGGTAAAAGTGCTTTCGCTTAACTCAACCCGCTTGATTTCTCCGGATGCTATCATGTTTTTAAATTCCGAAAAATCCACAAGTTCAGTTGAACGGTTTGAAAAAAAATAATTTAAAGTGCTCATCATAATAATAAAGAGGGTTATAAAAACGATCGGAAATCTCCAGCCTCTTCCCTTTTTGGGGTCTTGCTGTTTTTTCCGGGATTGTTGATTTTCTTCGCGTTTTTTCTGTTCGTTATCAGGCAACCCCGGGAGGTTGTTCATTTATTACTCCTTTTTTCTTTTATCCGATGATCCTTCAATTGTAATATCTATCTTTTGATAGGGAATTTCAATCCCTTCCGCTTCAAACCGTTTTATTATGTCAATAATAATGGAATTCTTTAGATTCCAGAAATTGCTTAATTCAAACCATACATTAAACAGTATATTGACACCCGAACTATCCAGCTTGTCTATTCCGAAGAATGGTACGGGGTTTTCCAGGCAATATTGATTTTCTGCTGCCAGATCCAATAATATGTCCCGTACCTTTTCCGGTTCTTCTTTATAGGAAACAGAAAAACTTAAGTCCAGGCGGCGGATTGGAAAACGGGAAATGTTTATCAGACTGCCTTTGATAATCGTTTCGTTGGGAATTCTGACGTAAAGATTGTCGAAAGTGCGCAATTTAACCGAAAGCAGATCGACCGAAAGAACCACACCAGTAGTGTTGTCCACTCTGATTGTATCGCCTACGGTAAAAGGTTTTTCCGAAAGCAGAAAAAATCCGGAGATCAGACTGGATACCGAAGTTTGCGCCGCAAATCCAATAACAATTCCCGCTATTCCTGCCGCTCCCAATATGGCAGTTGTATCTATGCCGACGCTCTTAAAAACATAAAGGATTGCCAGGGCAAAACCGGTGTATTTTATGCTTTTTCTTATCATATAGCGCCGGGGTTCGCTGATCTTTCCTTTAAGGATTTTGCCTGTAAATAACCTGATAATATTGAATGTAACAAAGATAAAAATTAACGTAAGGATCATGACAATGGCTTTTTCTATTAATTGCATGGGATCGGTTTTTGCAATAAAATCCTTAAAACTCCTGATTATTGTTTCGGTTATCATTTTAAAGTCCTGCTGTAGTTTTTAATTACCTGCGTCAACATTTAGAAGAAAACAGCGCCATTAAAGCGCTGTCATCCAAAGAGACGGGATTGTTGTCAAGATTTGGATGCCGGGACAGGCGGCAAAGTTCAGGCAGGGATTCCGGCTGAATGCCGGCTTCGCCGAGGGTAAGGCGCATACCTGTCTGACGCTTAAGGCCGGTGATAGCTTCGCCCATATCCCCGGCGTTTGTAAATCCAAGTTCGCGTGCAAAGATATCAAGCCGCCCGCCTTCAGCGGGGGCATTAATGGTGCACAGGCTATCCAGCGTAAAGGCGCATGCCTCTCCATGCGGCATGCCGTATATATGTGTCAGCGGAAAACTGATTGCGTGAGCTGCGGCGGTTTTCGGCAGTGAAAAAGCAAGTCCCGCCAGAACGGAGGCTTCACTCATTTTTTCGCGCGCCTCAAGATCAGCGCCGTTTTTGTAAACGCGCGGCAGATATTCGAACACCAGCCGGGCTGCCGCCAGGGCAAGAGCGTCGCATATCGGCTGATGTCCCCGGCTCCAAAAAGCTTCCAGCGCGTGAGAAAGAGCGTCAAGGCCTGTTGATGCCGTAACAGCGGGCGGCAGACTTAGTGTAAGAGCGGGATCGATAATAGCGGTTTTGGGGTACAGGTTTCTGTGCATCAGCGGCGACTTTACGCCCTTTTTCCCGTCAGTGAGGACGGCCACACAAGTTACTTCGCTGCCGGTACCGGCCGTGGTGGGCGCTGCTATAAGCGGAACGGATTTACCGGGCAAAGGTTCACTGCCGGTATGATATGCCGCAACCGGTTTATTGCCGGCGGCGACTGCTGCAGCCGTTTTTGCGCAATCGATGGCGCTGCCGCCGCCCAAAGCGACGGCGAAGTCCGCGCCGGTTTCCCGTAAAAGATCGGCAACGGCATCCACTTCACCTACGCGCGGGTTTGGAGTTATATCGCTGTACACCTTTACTATGCGTCCGTTCGCATGGGTGCACACCGTTTCCGCAAGGCCGTTTTGCACAAAAAATGGATCGCACACCAAAATCCCGCGAAGCCAGCCGCGCATTTCGCATAACGTGCCAATTTCGGCAATGCCGCCGGTTTTAAACAGGATTTCCACCGGCTGAGCGTAGTTCCAGCCCATTGAACCTCCTAACAGAAAATTGATCTCCGTACCTGAAAAGATATGGCCGAAGTGTTTTACCCGTAAATGGTATCTTCCATCCGGTTAAATTCCAGCTTTGCATTCTTTATAAATTCTTTCCGCCATTCCTCCAGACCTTCGGTGTGAGCGGTAGCCAGGAATACTTTTGTCATTTCGATGCCCATTTCCGGCGCCACTATCCATCCGCCCATGCAAAGGGCGTTTGAATCGTTAATGGCGCGGCACATACGTACGGCGTATACGCTTTCAACGCAGGCGGCGCGTACACCTTTGTATTTACCGGCCGCTTGCGCCATACCCATGCCGGTACCGCACAACAAGATCGCAAAATCGGCCCGGCCTTCCTGCAAGTATTTTGCAGCTTCGGATGCGACTTCATAGTACGGCACGCCGTTATCAGGGTCGGTGGTGCCTATCTCTTTAAATTCGACTGCCTGTTCCGCTAAATATGCTTTTACAGCTTCTTTCAGTGTATAGCCGGATTTGTCGGAACCAATAACAATTTTCATACCGGTTCTCCTTTATCTCTTTATTTGCGGCTGCTTAATACAAAGCAGCAAAAAATAACAAGACTTCTTCGGCGGTGGTTCAAACTTCTGTCCGGTCTTTGCAAAGTTGCTCCGCCATTTTTACCATATTACCGCCCATTTCAGGGTTAGCCGCTCCCGATACAATATAAACGCCCCTGGAACCGAATCGTTTGATAAACCGCTGAAGGTTTTGTGGCCCTACCAGCGCGTATATACTTTTGCCGGCGTTGAGTGCTTTTTCGTAAATAAAGTCCCAGCACTCGTTCCCGCCGTCGGCTTCTCCGGCGCCCGGCGTCCATTGGAGAGCGTCCAGGCTGTCGATTGAAAGTATTTTATCCAAATGCCGGACAGCCGCAGTACCATCCAGATGATACATGCTGCGGTCCAGCCAATCCGCCTGTTTTTTCAGGTGAGGCATTACAAATTCCTCGAACATTTCGGCAGATATCATTGCGGACATATCGCATTGTAATTTTGCCACACGGCCCTTCCCCATAAGCTGAAACGGACCGAAATGGCTGTACCCGTCGGGTTCTTTAAGTATGTTGTAGTGAAAGTCGTAAGCCTCGTACCATGCGTCCTGTACCTCGTTTAAAAGGCGGTGTATTTCTTTTGGGCAGTCCACCATATGGCACAGCAGTTGTTCAACGCCGAACATGGCCGCCAGTACATCGGCATGTTCAGCCAGTTCCGTACAGCCGGTAACGTACAAGCCGTTTGCCTCGGATACGGCGCGTTGGGTCAGATCAAGACTCCACCGCAGCCATTTGTTGTTTTTATCCAGCTGAAGTTTGATCCCATCCGGATCACCTTCCAATACTGCCCCGCACCATGCGGTATCTTTTCTAAAAATGGGCGTGGCGCCCAGAAACACCCCAAGGCCGGTTACCGTAAGATTCGCATAAAAGCGCGGGTAGGCTTCAGCAGTAAAATGATGCTGTTCGAACAGTTTGAACTGGCGGGCCATAAGCGTGTTATAGTCAGTCCAGTATTTTTCATAATCGGATTCGTCCAGCTGCTGTGCCATGCGCTTTTTGGTCTCATCTCTGTCTTCACCGGAAGAGGATTGGCTCCAGCCCACCACACCGGCATCCTTAACGCGCGGTACTATCAGTGCCATTACCGGCCTGTCGCTGTTCCCGCGCGCCCACCAGACCTCCATCCGCTCTTTTATCTCCGCCCATTCGCCTTTAAAATCACAATCCATCACGGGCCTCTTTATAATTTCTGTTGATTTTACCGATGATTCCGGATATTATAGTTGATAACAACTAAATAAGTATAGAAGGGGACTGTCATGCTGACCCGGACTGGCGGAGGTTTTGAAGTGCAGTTGCGGGGCAGGGCTGTATTGCGTCACAGCAAGGACGTGCCGTTTTTGTATATTGGCAGAGGCAATGACGAGATACTGGCACACAGGGGTCACTACAAAATCAACGAACAACAGTATAAAAAGATGGCGTTACCCTGTGCCGTAATTGAAGATGACGATAAAGGACATATTGTCTCTTTTAGCGCCTCCGAAGGGGAAAAGGCGCTGGTGTGCATGCGGTTTAAATATACCGAAAATGGCATGACTGCCGATTTTATACCAATGGGCGGGGATTTCAATCGTTTCTGGATCAATCTTCCCTCCTCGCCCGGCCAGAACATCTACGGTTGCGGCGAGCAGTTTTCTTATCTTCAATTAAAAGGGCGCCGATTCCCGTTGTGGGTATCGGAATCCGGCGTTGGCCGTAACAAGCGCAATTTTGTCACATTTATAGCGGACTATATGTTCGGTATGGGCGGGGACTATTATACAACCTACGCTCCGCAGCCAACATTTATGGCGGACGGTAAACTTATTGTTCATCTTGAGTGCAGCGCTTACATGGAATTTGATTTCAGCGCCCCGCATGTTACCGGACTGTATGCCCGCACTCTGCCGAACTGTTTGCGTATAGAGGTGCGCGACAGCTATGAAGAGCTTTCCACAGTGACGACGGAGTGGTTTGGCACCCAGCCGAAACTGCCGGACTGGATGTATAACGGTGTAATTCTGGGTATTCAGGGCGGCACCGAAACGATGCTTAAAAAACTAAAATACGCCGAGGACGCCGGTGTGCCGGTGGCAGCGGTATGGTGCCAGGACTGGCAGGGAAAGCGTATTACAAAAGACGGCAAGCGTCTGTTCTGGAATTGGGAGTGGAACAAAGAGGAATATCCGGGACTGGACGAAGTAATTATCTCTTTAAAAGCGCGTGGGGTTCGTTTTTTGGGATACATAAACCCACACCTGAACCAGGAAGGCGCTTTATTCCGCGAGTGCGAAGACAACAACTTTTTTGTAAAGAACACAGAGGGTAAAACCTATATTATCGACTTTGGCGGGTTTCACTGCGGCACTGTGGATCTGACAAATCCGGATGCGTTCAAATGGTACAAGGATGTAATAAAACATAACATGATAGGATTCGGCTTATCAGGCTGGATGGCGGACTTTGGAGAATACTTGCCGGCCGATGCCGTGCTGGCCGGAGGGGAAGACGCGCGCCTTGCGCATAACAAGTGGCCCGTGTTGTGGGCGCAGTTAAACCGCGAGGCTGTGGACGAAAGCGGCAGGGCGGATGAACTGATGTTTTTCATGCGATCCGCCTTCACCGGCAGCCAGCGCTATTGCCCGCTGATGTGGGCGGGTGATCAGTGCGTGGACTTTTCCCGCCATGACGGACTGATTTCTTCTGTTTGTGCAGCATTGTCGGCAGGGCTTACGGGAAACGGCCTGCACCACAGCGACATCGGCGGCTTTACTGCTTTTCCTGTGCTGATGACGCGAAGCCGTGAACTGTTTTGGCGTTGGGCTGAAATGTCCGCCTTTTCTCCTGTTATGCGCACCCATGAGGGTATTTTGCCGGAGCAGTGCCATCAGTATTACGACGATCGCGCCACTGCGGAATTCTTGGCGCGGATGGCAAAGGTACATCAAAAACTGGCGCCATACATTATGCATTTGGCAGAGCAAAATGCCTCTTCGGGTGTACCGGTGCAGCGCCCGCTATTCTACCATTATAACGACCCGGCGCTTGCCGGCATCCAGGACGAGTACCTGCTTGGCCCTGATCTGCTGGTGGCTCCCGTGTGGAAAAAAGGTGCGAAGAAACGCAGGGTGGCTTTGCCAAACGATCGGTGGGAACATCTGTTCACCGGCGAAGTTTATACCGGAGGTATGGTAACGGTGAAAGCGCCGCTGGGTATGCCGCCGGTTTTCTTCCGTAAAACGTCTGCATATGCGGGGTTATTTGCCGGACTGCGCGGGTTTTAAATAAATCAGCAGGTTCTGAAAAATCCGGAATCATGCAAATATCATTAGCTGCGATTAGCACAGGAGGGACGAATATGGAAGAACGGCGCGGTATATCAAAGAGTTTGTACGCCACCGGCGATATCCTCGGCGGCGGTGCGTTTATGATGATCAGCCTGCTCTTTTTGAACTTTTTAACCAATGTTGAACTGCTCTCGCCGGCAATGGCCGGAGCTGTCCTGTTAATTGGCAAACTGGTGGACGCGGTAAGCGATCCGCTGATGGGCTTTATTTCCGATCGTACCAAAAGCCGGTTTGGCCGCCGCCGTATCTACTTTTTACTCGGCGTGCTTCCCGTGTTCGTCTCGTTCACTCTGCTGTGGTACGGTTTTTCCATTTCTACGCAGACAGGCGTTTTCTGGTACTACGTATGTATGTACAGTCTGTTCTGTCTGGCATTTACCATGGTAATGGTGCCGTATAACGCACTGCTGCCGGAGATTGCCGAAACTTACGACAAGCGCACGTCCTTTATGGGCGCCCGTATGGCGTTCAGCCTCTTGTCGTCGATGCTGGCGGGGGTTTTGCCGCTGATAATCGTAGGGAGATTTGACAACGTAAAAACCGGGTATCTTATTATGGCGGCCATTTTTGGCATGCTGTACTCTATACCGTGGCTGCTGGTTTTCAGGGGTACACGCGAAGATCCGGAGTATGCCAGTGATTTCGACCAACAAAGCCTGTTCAAGCAGATGGCGTTCGTATTTAAAAACCGTACGTTCCGGTACTACATCGCCATGTTCCTTTCCGGCATGGCGGCCGTCGATCTGCTCGTTGCGCTGTTCATCTACTACCTTACGGTGTGTATAGGCCGTCCCGGACAATTTTCGCTGTTAATGGCTATTTTAATGATTATGCAGCTTGCGGGCAGCCAGATTTGGGTACAGATTGCAAAAAAGACCAGTAAAACCACGCCGATGAAAATAGGTGTGCCTATTTGGGCTTTGGGACTTGCGATAGGCTTTATTATTACACCGCAGTCCCCTTTGGCGTTGTTGTACGTTATGGCTGCTTTATGCGGACTCGGCGCTGTTACCTGTAATCAGGTACCGTGGTCCGTATTGCCGGATGTTGTTGATGTGGGTGAACTCATTACCGGCAAGCGTCAGGAAGGGATCTATTCGGGTATGGCCACCTTTGTACGTAAAACGGCAAACGCCCTGATGCTGGGGATGTCCGGCTTTCTGCTTCAGGCGGTAGGTTATCAGGTTCCTGTCGAGGCAGGCGTTATTTTGCAGCAGACTGCCGCCACCGTTAGCGGTATCCGTATGCTTTACTGCTTTATGCCAATAATGTTCGCTGCCATTGCCCTGTTGCTCGCATACCTGTACCCGTTGGCGCGCAAGCGATTCGAGAGTATGCGCGCAGCACGTGATGTGCTGAAAGAAGGACGATCTATAGATGATCCCGCCATCAGGACCGATATAGAAGCTATCACCGGGGTGCCGGAGGAGCAACTTTGGGGGCGGTAATACCAGACGTTCACATCATCTAAGAGCGTTTATAAATTTAAAGTCCCGCTATGTTTTTTATAATACGTGTACCCTGGTTGATAAACCTAAGATCACTTTTATTGCCCTGTACAAGTAAAGTGCTATGTTCATTCCTGGCAGTCTCGACTGTCATATGAAAATTATTTTCCAAAACATCAACAAGCGGTGCATCACTTATCAGTTTTCCGCCTTTTTCGTATACGGAAAGTCCTGAGGCATAAAGGGGAATTGTTTTCAGTTCCAGTACACTTTTTGTCCGGTTGCGTATCGTCATGTTGCAATGAACACTCAGAGGACAAAGAACATTTTCCTGTGCATTTTTGTCATCTGCGACGCCGGCGGTTTTTCCATTAATATTCACAGGCAAAGATGAACAAAGATAACCGTCCATAGAATTCTTGCCGCACCAGGTTTCTTTTACCATAAATGGAACAAAACTAAAAATATGTTTGGGGGCGCTGCCGGCGCTTTTTTCTGCAATTAGCCGAAGCTGCGGAGGAATTTCCAATTTCAGGGTTGTTTTCATGCCCGGGTATAATTTGATTCCGCCAAGACTTATTAAAAAGGGCTTTTCCGGAAGAAACGGCCGTAAAGCAGCGGTTTTTATTTTGATGACATTTGTTTGCAGGGCTGTCTGAACAGACGGTATTTCCTGCAGCGGTCCTGTACACGAAGTATCCCGTTTTTCCCAACGCAGGCTCCTGCAAAACCCATGCCAGGTTTCTTCTTCGCGGCATACTGAAATTTCCGCCCCCGCAAGACGCCATAGGTACCATTGGCTTTCCCCGAAGATAAAATATTCCCACCACATAGGATTAGTATACAACATTACAACCCAATTTGTCGAACTGAACATGTGGTACAAGCCAATGCCTGAAAACACTTTCTTCTTGAGAGGATGGATGGTGTATGATACATTAGCAGGATGCGCAGGATGGCACGGACAAGGCCTGATTTACTCCCCAAAAACCCTTCATGGGTGTTTTTAGGCACTAAGTTAATGTCCCATTCGGCGGGAGAACTGTTGACTTCATTTTTATGGGGATGGGGATTGTCTTTAGCGCTTGGGCCTGTTGGCTGGTTAGCTGGTTTTTTTACGCCGGTTTTAAATACAATTGCGGGTTTTATCGTCATTAAATTATTTGGAGGTGTAGTTTCAACTGATGGTGTGACAACTAATATTACAATAAAATGGAAAAAAATGCGGGGCAGAGCTGCTTGTCTCGGAAGCGTTGTACTGGGTGATGAGGATCTTCACAGGATACATCTTCCGCATGAACAAGGTCACTTTATGCAATCACTGTTACTGGGGCCGTTATACTGGCTTGTTATAGCAATTCCAAGTTTTACAAGGGCAGCATTAATAACGGCGGGTGTTTTAAAACCTCCTGCCGGTATGAATTATCATGACTATTACCACAGTTTTTATACAGAAAAATGGGCGAATTCACGAATACCAAAAGAATAATTATCAGACACCGAAAACGTTTATATAATAGTTGAGCTTGTTCCAAAAGCTGTACCTGACCACTTTACAAAGTGGTCAGGGAGGTTTCGGAACTGCCTCAGTTGTTATTTTTTGACTTCTGTAGGCAGTATTCCCTTAAGTTTTTTGAACGCTTTGCTGAAGTAATTAGGATCCTGGTAACCTACCGCAAAAGCCGCTTCTTTTACCGTAATGGATTTTTCCTTTAAGAGCCGTTCTGCCTCGTTTATTCGCAAGGCAGTAAGGTAATCAATAAAGTTGGTTTTCAGGTGTTCTGCAAAAAGGCGGCTTAAATGAGCGGCGTTTACCCCGGCGGCTTCTGCGGCATTGTTCAGGTGAATGCCCCTGGTATAGCTTTCCCTGACAAAGGCAAGGGCTTTTACCAACGGCAATGGGTAGTTTCCCTGGCGTTCCAGGCTGGCCTGAAGTGCGATTTTATCAAAGTTAACTTCTGCCCAGCGTTTCCATGCTCCAATGTCGGGCAGTTCCATGATCTCTGCAGGATCAAAAGGCGGGGAAACACCGGAAGAATTTCCGGGCAGGGAATTGTGTACAGAGAAGATTCCATACAGATCATCCAGTAATAAGGTAAAAACTGAAACCATTCTGAGCTTTGCGTTGTAAAAATCTTCGGCAAATAAAGGTTCCCATACGGATGCAAAAAGGGTCTTTACTTCATCAAGGGCCAGCAGGCCGATTTTCTGACGGAGTAAGCTTATGTTTTTGCCGGCCCGGCTCCAGGAATCAGTTTCCTGCCGTTTTGCAGTAATTTCTGCCAAAGCTTCACTGCATGAACGATACAGCAGCGGTCCCCGGTAAAGTCCGCCAAGTCCGAAGCGCCAGCTTAGTCCATTAAGAAGACCTTCCAGCATTTTTTCGGTTTTTTGCCTGAAAACCTCCGGGTTCAGGTCTTCAGAAATCAGGAATAACCCCTTTTTTAACATTACATCATAAGTGCAATGGTGTTTGAATGAAAGTTGTTCTGCTATTCGGCTTCCCCAGATTTCCATATTCTGATCCAGCTCTACCATAAAGGCAATACCATGGTCGGAAGGAAGAGCGAGTTTTTCCCTGTACCATGACCAGCGTTGTTCTTCAATAGGCGTCCATATATCCCTGCGAAACAGGGCAAGACGGGGTTCTGAGTATTCCGAAATTTCCGGTGGCAGGGAACGAAGCTGAAAAAGTGCATTTTCCAGGGTGGTATAGAATGTTTTCTTGGAAACAGGTTTTACCAGATATGCAAAAACTCCCAAAGGTATTGCCCGTTTGGCAAGGTCAAAGCGTTCATAGGCTGTAGAAAGAACACAAACCATGCGGGGATATTTTTTATAAACATCCTCCAGTACCGAAAGGCCGTCTATACCCGGAATGTTGATATCCATAAAAACAAGATCCGGTTCTTTCTCGTGTATCAATTTTAACGCTTCGTAACCGGTGCGGGCTTTTCCTGCCAGAGTAAAAAGTTTATTTTTACTTTCGGGATATGCATTTTCCGAAAGGGTTCCTTCAGAAAAAGCGCTCAGCATAAATTCATAGCTGTCAAGAACAGGTTCTTCATCATCTACAATTAAAACGCTAAACATGGTTCCTGCTCCGTATTAATTCGAATAAT
>Ga0082212_10005314_pt1 | contig 17589 bp, 21 predicted proteins | sample TergutNt197P3_FD_71548 | JGI IMG/M metagenome (GOLD analysis project Ga0082212, IMG submission 71548) | Neocapritermes taracua P3 segment gut microbial communities from Petit-Saut dam, French Guiana - Nt197 P3 | ecosystem: Host-associated > Arthropoda: Insects > Digestive system > Gut ... | reverse complement strand
TTGATGAATTTAGAGAAAAAGGATACAACATAAAATATATACATAGAATAGATAGAAGCGGCTATAAAGCAGGTGCATTAAAGGCAGGATTAGAAATTGCCGAAGGTGAATTCGTGGCTATATTTGATGCGGATTTTGTGCCTAATGATGACTTTTTAGAACAAACTATTCCTTATTTTCAAAATAAAGAAATTGGTTTAGTTCAAACCCGTTGGGAGCATCTTAACGAAGATTATTCTATGATTACAAAAGCACAAGCATTAGCACTTGATGCTCATTTTTGTGTAGAACAACAAACGAGGTCTAATGCGGGTTTCTTTTTTAGTTTCAATGGCACTGCGGGAATTTGGAGAAAAGAAACAATTATTGATGCAGGAAATTGGCAAGCAGATACTTTGACAGAGGACTTGGATTTAAGTTATAGGGCGCAATTAAAGGGTTGGAAATTTGTCTATCTTAATGAAGTTACTTCACCTGCTGAACTTCCTGATGATATAAATTCTCTCAAAATACAACAATTCCGATGGACAAAAGGTGCAGTTGAAACAGCAATAAAACTTATTCCTAAAATTATTAAAGCAAAACTTCCTTTTAAAATTAAAATGGAATGTTATGCACATCTCACAAGCAATATCGTTTTTCCTTTCATTATTCTTACTGCAATATTAAACATACCCGTAGTGTTTATAAAAAATTCTGTTATCGGAGTGGATACATTTTATTCTTTGATGTCAATTTTTGTATTTGCAACTATTGCAACATTTATTTTTTATACTTTCGGACAAAAAACTATTCACGCAGATTGGCGAAGAAGGTTGCTACTATTTCCTGTTTTTATGGCAGGAAGTATGGGAATGGCGGTTAATAATTCTAAAGCAATTATTGAAGCAATTATCGGTAAGAAGTCCGCTTTTATTAGAACTCCAAAAATAGGCGACAAAACTAATAACGCAAAAAAATATGCTAAAAGAAAAGTTTCTCCAATAGTTATTGTAGAGTTGATTTTAGCATTTTATTTTATTTTTGGAATTGGACTTTCGATTTTTTATATGGAAATTGCAGCAATACCATTTCAATTAATGTTTCTTTGTGGTTTTGGTTGCATTGGTATTTTATCATTGCGTCACGCATTATCTAAAAAATAATCAATGAATAAATTTAAAACTATATTACTTAGAGCATCTGTAATAATTACAATTTGTATTGGACTATCTGTGATAATTGAAAATATTGGAACAGGTATATATATTGGATGTAATAATGACAAGAAACCAATTCCAAAAGTAGATACCAATGAAACAAAAAAAAATGATTATTCTGATTCTTATGGACGCAACGACACATTACCAAAGTTTCCTATAATCCATTACTCATATAAACTTATTAAAGATAGTTTATATTTTTTTGATTGTTTTAATGGCACGATGGCAATAAATAAAATATTTATTGATTCTATAAATTTAGATAAAGATAGTGTATGGATTAAAAATCCTTATTCGTATAGTTATGATTATAAAAGAAAGAAAGGTGAATATTATGAAACAGGATATAGTTTGCCAAAGTTTGCTATGTTGTTATTTGCTTATAGAGATATTTTAGAAAAGAAATATGATAGTTCAAATATTTTTTTTGAAGAATTAAATAACATTGATTATTGGGGTATAAGAGGCGAAGAATTATATAGCACTTATTGGAGCATTGCACAAGAACAATCTGGATTCCGTGCTTGTCTAATACGAATGAAGTTAGGTAAAAAATATTTTAATATTTGTAACAGAATAGCAAAATTAGGGGAGAATATTTTACAATTATATGTATGGAGTAATCCTGGCTGGACAGGAAGTGGATTCCAAACAGTGGAAAGTGCTGAAGCAGAAAGAGCATTTTCATCTATTTACACGGCTGTTGTTTTTAATAATATAAATGTTTTAAGCAAACCTTCTAATGATTTTCATAAACGAAAAAAACAATTTATAAATAAATTGACTTCTAATTCTAAAAATACTTTAAAAAATAATATTAAATATAATACAGTAGATGGAGAGTTTGAGTTTGACAACGAATATTTTTCTTATCGATGGAGTTATTGTAAGTCACACATATCAAAAATATCAGAGTTAATAAATAACGATTTTTTGTTAGAATATGCAACCACACATTTATATATAAATGGCGAGTGTCCTAAATGTTCATTTGGTGAAATAAATAAAATACCTTATATAATTTGGTGTGATGAATGTGATGGTAGCAATAGTTCTTACGACAGAATGATTGATAAAATATCGAGAGATATGCCTCCAAAAAAATACTAATATATAAAATTTTATTATAACTAATTTTTTCAAAATAAAAATATATTTTTGTAATTTCAAAATATAAATACTATAAATATGTCACTAAAAATAACTGATAACGTAAATTATGTCGGACAAATTGACTGGACATTGCGTTTTTTTCACGGAGAGCAACTCTCCACTAAAAATGGAACTACATATAATTCATATACTGTAAAAGGAACTAAAATTGCATTAATAGATACTGTTTGTCAATCATTCGCTGATGAATTTATTTGTGACCTTGAACAAACAATCAACATTAATAATATTGATTATATGGTAGTATTACACGCCGAACCAGATCATTGCTATACCTTGGGGCATATAATGAAATTAAAACCAGACCTTCCTATTTACTGCACTGCAAATGCTGTTAAATCAATTAAAGGTTATTTCCATAATGAAAACTGGAACTTCAATGTTGTCAAAACAGGTGACAAACTTGATTTAGGCAATGGGTCAGAACTTACATTTATAGAAATTCCTATGTTGCATTGGCCAGACCAAATGATGGCTTATTATGAAAAAGATGGTATATTGTTTTCAAGTGATCCATTTGGCGAACATTATTGCAGCGAATTTATGTTTAGTAATAAGGTAGATTTATCTGAATTAGAATATGAAGCAATTAAATATTATGCAAATATTGTTGCACCTTATTCTAATATAGTTAAGAAAAAAATAGCAGAAATATTAGCACTCAATCTGAAAATAAAAATGATTGCTCCAGCACACGGAATTATATGGACTGACCCTGAATACATTATTAACAAATACCTTCAATGGTGTAATTCTTATAAAGAAAATCTTATTACTATTATTTTTGATACGATGTATAAAAGCACACATAAAATTGCAAAAGCAATTAAAGAAGGAATTGTTGCACAAGATAAAGAAGTTAAAATTAAGATATTTAATTCTGCTACTACAGATGTTAGTGATATAGTTACTGAAGTATTTCGTTCTAAAGCAATATTAGTCGGTTCGCCTACTTATAATAGCGGAATATTATATTCGGTGGCGGGTTTACTTGACGAAATTAGAGGTAGCCGTTTAACAGGAAAAAAAGCAGCTGCGTTTGGTTCATTTGGGTGGGCAAATATGAATATAAAGATTATCAGCGATACGTTAAAAATAGATGGATTTGAATTATTTGAACCAAGTGGAATAGCAATTAATTGGAATCCAAACAAGGACAATTTAAAAGATTGTCACCAATTTGGTAAAGATTTTGCTGAATGGTGTAAGTAGTTTTTTATAATAGTTTCTTCTAAAATACACATTTTCAAGTATTTTGCTATTGCGAGATGGGACATAGCAATTCAACAAATATTATACACTGAACTTGTTTCTCAACATCACTTTATTATATTAAATAATGAATTCAAAAACAAGTTCAGATAGCAATTTATAAATTATACTTTTATTTTTTTTATAAAACTATGGAAATATAATTAAACAAAAAAAATATTCTAATATTATCTTGAATAATATTCTACTACAAGAGAAACTTCACATTGTATAAGAATATCTTCTCTTTTAGGAATTTGAGCCAGTTTCATTGAAAAATTTGCTTTATCTACTTCTATATAAGATGGTGCTGCAGAATTACGCATCGCTTCTAAAATACAATCCATTTTTCTGCTTTTTTCTTTTATTGAAATTACATCACTTGATTTTACATTATAAGAAGGAATATCACACTTTTTCCCATTCAATAAAATATGCCCGTGCTGAACATATTGGCGTGCTGCATAAATAGTTCTCGCAAACCCTGCTTTTTTTACTATAGAATCCAATCTTGTTTCTAATAATTGAAGCAACAATTCAGCAGTATTTCCTTCTAAATGAGTAGCCTTTGCATAGTAATTGCCCATTTGCTTTTCTGATATATGGTATTGCAATCTTAATCTTTGTTTTTCTAATAATTGCTTAGCATAATCAGATAATTTTGAAAATTTTTTACGTTTGCCATGTTGCCCTGGATTATATGGTTTATGATCCATTATTTTAACCGCTTTTGGCGTCATAGCAATTCCTAATTTACGGGATAGTTTGACTTTTGGTCCAGTATAATTCATATTTATTATTTATTATATTAAAATCTAAAATTATTAAAATTAAAATATCTTTATTTACAGAATGCAAAAATACACTTTTTTTTTGAAAAAACAAATAAAAAATATTATTTATTTTTTTGCTAATAAACTCATTACAGCCATTCGGGTAAATACTCCATTGGTCACTTGCCTATCTATCATAGAGTTATGTAATTTTGTAACTCTGTGGTCTAACTCAACACCATAGTTTACAGGACCAGGATGCATTAAAATAATTTTATCTTTTTTAATAAATTTTTCTAAAGTAAGTTGATAAAATTTAATGTATTCGCTCATTGAAGGAAGCAACCCAGATTGCATCCTTTCATTTTGCAAACGCAACATTATTAATACATCCGACCAATTTATCGCTTCGTCTATATCATTATGTAGTTCTGCGTTCCAACAATTTAAATGCTGCGGCATAAGTGTTCCTGCACCAAAAAGTCTAACCTCTGCACATAATTCACGCAACATTACTATATTAGAACGAGCAACTCTACTATTTAAAATATCTCCAACAATACTAATCTTTAACCCTTCAAATTTGCTGTAATGTTTCAAAATTGTATAAGCGTCTAATAGTGCTTGAGTAGGATGTTCGTGTTTGCCATCACCTGCATTTATGATTATATTATCTGTAATTGTGGCAACAAAATTAGGAACTCCTGCATATTGATTGCGAATTACATACATATTTACAAGCATCGCATCTATTGTCCTAATTGTATCAGCAAGTGATTCACCTTTTGCTAAACTTGATGTAGATGCAGTAAAATTAAGTGTTTCAGCAGACAATCGTTTTGCCGCTAATTCAAAAGATAATCGGGTTCGGGTAGAGTTTTCAAAGAAAGCAAGAGCAACAGTATGTCCAAATAAGTCATCAAATTTCTCTTTTGGATTATAATTTTCTTCAAAATAATGTGCTTTTTCGAAGATTTGATACAGATTTTTTTTATTTAGATTTTCTGCTGATATTAAATTTTTTGGAAACATAAAGTAAATTAATTAATTAATTAATAAAATTATATTACAAAAATAAATTTTATTTTATTATATTTGTATATATATCTTTATATTTTTATTAAATGCATCAAATAAACTTCACAGGAAATGGAATAAAAAATATAGCATTGTTCGGAGAAAAATTACCTTTACCAATCTATATTATAACTGCTGTTTCTATAATATCCACATTTAGTTTAGCGGCATACCTTAATGTAGAATTATATTTCGGACTTGCAATAATTGGTCTGGCTTTATTATGGACAATGTTACATTATCCAAAAATATGGATATATTGTGTGGTAATTGGTTGCATTATGTATTTTGAAGAAGATGAAGAAGGAATATCGGCTGTAGATATATTTGCTTCAACGTTATTTTGTTTGTTTTTAGCAATATGGTTTATAACTAAACTTACTGTTAAGGCAGAAAAGAAATTCATAACAAACGAAGGACATTCAACATTAAAAACAACTATATTAAGCGAAAAACTTTTCTTATTATTCTTCTTTTTCTTACTATTTAATTGTATAATAGCGATAACAAATGGAACACCATTTATAGAATGGGTAAAAGAATTTATGTTCTATATACTAATGTTATTTTATTTTCCTATTAGAGATTACTTTAACAATAAAAAATCAATTATTATATTGTTATTACTATTTTCTTGTGTAGCAATTAGATTTGATATAAGACAATTTATAATGTTTGCTAAATTATTAGAAAATATTAAAATGGCTTGGCAAATAGGGTCAACTGAATGGAAAATAAATCATGAGTTTTATTCATCTGTTATATTAATAGGAACTACAATGTTCCTATTTATGAAAAACAAAATCGGCAAAGTATTTACATATTTTATTGTTCTAATAACTACATTCACATTGATTTCAACATTTGCTCGTGCATATATACTTTCTGTAGTTTTTTTAATAATAGCAGTATGTATATATCTTCGGCCTAAACAAGTTTTTCAATTATTAGCAGTTATAATATTAACATTTGGAATATTCTTCATTACATTAGATACATATTTCCCGATGCAATCTAAACTCGTCCAAGAATTTGTAGTCAAAAAAATATCATCTTCAACACAAGGACGAAAAGACCAATCTGTAGACGACAGATTTAGAGAATTTGAAGAAGTTAGTAAAGAAATAAATCAATCACCTATATATGGACACGGATTAAGAAAAATGTTTTCTTTTTATTTTGCTTCAAAAGGATATAACTCCTTAAAAAGTTTTATTCACAATGGATATCTTGATGCAATACATAAAATGGGTATTCCGATGGCTCTGCTATTTTATACTGTAATGCTATTATTTAATATTAGAGGATATATAGTTGCTTGGAAATTAAAAAGATATTGTGCTAAAAATAGAATAAACAAACGTAATGAACTTTATTTCTTTACGGCTTTAGTTATAGGGGCATCGCTTACAATAACTATGTTATTTATAACAAATATGATTACTTCAAGTTTTACTACACGAAGTAGTTTAATAGTAGTTGCATTTTGTTTAGCATTTATTACTATATCAGAAAAAAAATACAATATAGCGATTAGTTCATAATGTGATTTATGTGTATAGTTATATTAAAAAAAAAATATATATATAAAATATAAAAAAAAATTATTATATTTGTAAAATTAAATATAAAAGCATTTAGATTTATATTTGGTTTCTGAAACTTCTACATTTCAAAAACTTCCAAGAGTAAATGACGGATGCTCACACTATAGCGTGGGCTTTACTTATTTGGAAGTTAGGTTGTAGAAGACCTCAGAAACGAATAAAACAATAAAGTTCTCGCTTTTTATTATTAATAAAAATTGAAATAAACAACAACATATAAGTAAATTATGAAAACTAAGAGAAATATTAGTATATGTGGTATTGATTGTGATGCCTATTCTACTTGTGACAAATGCAGTAGCGTTTGTAAAAGTATGCATGATGTTTTTGATTTGAAAAAGCCCTGTAAAGGTTGCAATGAAATTCACGAAAAAATTTCACGAAATTATATACAAGGTAAATCGAAATTAAAAATTTGTCCTATTTATGAATGCGTTATTAATAAACGTTATAAGCATTGCGGCGATTGTGAGCAAGTTCCTTGCGATTTATATTATGAATTGAAAGACCCTTTTATTAACGATGTTATACATGAATTAGATATAAAACATAGAGTTAATAACTTAAAGTCAATGAAAGATTAGTTGTTTAAAATATCCTACTAAATTATTAATGTTTATGCTATTTTATATAACTGCATCAAATAAAGATGGTTACACGGTTCGGTAGTATAAAGTTGTAGATAATCAAATAATAATTTTACTTATTATTTAATAATTGTAGGACTTCTGTTTGTGCTAAATTCAAGGCACTATAAACATCCGTCTGATTATATAAGGCACTTGTAACTTTATTTTCTAAACATTCCTGGATATCTAACCAACGTGGATGCACAGGAGTTGCTTTTGCATATTTTAATTGTTCTGCAAATACTTTTTTATACTTATCGGATAATAATTCTGGTGAGTTTGAATATCTTTTATCTGCAGGAAAACCTGCTTCGGGAAACTTTTTTGCAAGTGTTAGAGCATTTTTACCATCTGTCAAATATTTAACTAATTTCAATGCTAAATCATTTTTAGATGTTTGCCTATTTATTGCTAAATATTCTGTTCCCAAAAAGGATGTTCCGTATTCTTTTTTATCTGAAATAGCAGGAACTAATGCAACACCAAAATCTAAATTTGGATTTTCATTTTTAATTTTTTCTAAAAGCCATCCACCTGAAAATACAAAACCTATCTTGCCTTGCGAAAAATAAGAATCTAATTGTCTTTGAGTTTCTATTATTCCGCATCTTGATAATTTAAGATATATATTTAGTGCATCAACATTATTAATAGAATTAATTCTTGGGTTACCTGTAGCATCTAAAATATCGCCACCATTAGACCATATTATCGGCAAAACTTTTTTATATAATCTATGTGGATCCTGTCCGTTAGTTCCAAAACCATATATGTTATTATCGGGTTGATTTATAGCATTCGCAAATTCTATAAGTTCAGAATATGTTGTAGGTGGAACATTAGAAATACCTGCATCCTCCATTAACTTTTTGTTGTAGAAAAGAACTCTAGTATCTACAATCCATGGAACAGCATAATATCTATTATTCCATTTTGCAGGTGGCAAAGCATAATCTAAAAAAAAGTCAAAATTAATAGAATCATTTGTTAAATCCATCAGCACATTAGTTGAAGAAAATTGTGCTATCCAATCACTACCAAGTTCTAACACATCAGGTTGGACATCAGAATTAAATGCTGTAATAAGTTTTGTTTTTCCATCATTCCAACTTAACTCTGTAAGTTCTACTTTACAATTATTTTCTTTTTCAAAGTTTTCTATTAGATATAATAGGGCTTGTTTTTGATTTGGCTCGCTCCAGAAATGCCAAAATTTAATTGTATATTCGGAATAATTTTCTGTGTTTTTACAACCAGAAACAATAATAACAAATAATATAAATAATATTTTTTTCATAATATTTTTTTTTAATCACATTAAAATACAAAAAATATTTATCATTAATAATATAAAATAATTTTTATAAGTATATTTTTTTTGTTCTGTTAAAAAAATATGATTTTAAAGTTATCACATTGAACCCGTTATATATTTTATTCTTGTAAAACAACTAACTATAAATCTATGCGGGATTCTAATGCTCTTGATAATGTTGCTTCATCAGAATATTCTATTGCTGAGCCGATAGGTATTCCACTTGCAATTCTACTAACTTTTATATCTAATGGTTTTATTAATTTTGCTATATATTGTATAGTAACTTCGCCTTCTACACTGGGATTTATTGCTAATATTACTTCTTTAACATCGGACAATCTTTCTATTAGTTCTTTTAATTTTAAATCATTCGCCGATATACCTTCTAATGGATTTAATACTCCATGTAGAATATGATATTTGCCTTTAAATTCATTTGTTTTTTCAATAGCAATAACATCATTCGGTTCTGCAACTACACATAAAATAGTTTTATCACGCTTTTCTGATAAGCAGATGGGACAAGGAGAAATCTCGGTATAATTAAAACAAGTATCGCAAAACTTAACATTTTCTTTCAAATTGATTAGTGCTTTACTAAAATCTATAACATATTGAATATCTTGCCGTAAAATATAGTAAGTTAGTCGTTGTGCTGTTTTGCGTCCTATTGAAGGTAGTGAAGAAAATATTTCTACCAATCGTTCTATTGCTTCTGCCGAATATTGCATATTTTATATATTATGTTCTTTTTATATATTATGCAAAAATAACATTTTTTTTGAAATTTATTAATATATAAAAGAATAAAACATTATTTTGTAGTTATGAAAAATAAGCAAACTTTAATTTTGTTATAACTTTTTATACTTGCAAATAATTTTTGTTCTGCGGAAAAGAAAATAGAGATGGAAAAATTAAAATCAAGAATTGGTGGAACAATAGGAATACAATGGGTAGGAGATAGTTTTGGCAGTAGATAGAATTTATTTAGGAATGGAATTTGAAATATTAAATAGGAAAGATTCTTGGGAAAGTATAACGCATCTGACACTTTATTTACTTTGTGGATTTTCTATTCCAATACCGAAATATAATATTAGTATAGAAGCAAATGTAAAAGTTGCTCCTTTACTTCAAAGCGAAATAAATATAGGAGTAGGATATTTGTTTTAGTTAGAATTATGTGATTGATTTTAAATGACTCTATTGAAAAAGTATAAATTAAATAAATACAAGAACAATAATTAACATCTATACATATAAAAAAACATTACTAATTTTAGCAATAAATATAAAACTAATCCTATTGTTCTTTCAAAATATCATAAACAGGAAGTTTTAGTTCTGTCGCCAAAGCAGAACGCAACTCTTCGGCATCATAGTTATATCCATCAGGGGAGACAGGATTAGAACAAATAGCAATTAAATTAGCACTTTGCTTGACCATAAACTTTCCCCCTTTACGAACAAATTTATAATAGTTTTGTGGAGTAGAAAAAATATGTGAAAAATCACGAACAATTATAATTAAACCATCTAAATTTCTATTTCTGTTCAGTTCTTTAATAAAATTATCTGTCAATGCTCCTGCAATGTATATATATTTATTTTTATGGTCGGAAATTTCAATATTTATATTGTAATAAAACAAACTATCAGATAATTTTTCAATATTATTTTCATCAATAACCCAAACACCTGACTCTATATTATTTATTTTATTTAATATTGTATTGTCAATTTTTTTTATATTTATTAGTTCGCATTTATATTTTACTTTTTTTATTAGTTGGTCTAACTTTATAGAACAAGCAGCCCCTGTGCATAAAACTAATGCATCGGTTACTGACGGCGATGCTAATGACATTCGGTCCAAAGCCCCATCTATTAATGTTAGTGAAACATTTAGTTTTTCTAATTTATTAATATATTCTATTATTAGTTCAGAGTTAGAAGGTCCTGATAATATTACTTGGCCTGTAGATAGTGCTTCGGCAGTAATTAGTGAGCCAAGTTGGGTTTGTTGTTTGCTTGTGTGAATTATTTTTGCATTAAGTTTTTTTTCGTTAAAATGTTTTTCTGAAGTAATGAAAATATTTCCTGCATATATTGTTATACGTGGTTTTAAAGTATCGTATAGAATATCTTTTTCTTCACCATCTACTCCAATAGAAGTAACTGCAACTTTATATTTTTCGTCTTTCAATTTAGATAATACATAATTTAGACAAGTTGTTTTCCCTGTATTTTTTGCCATTCCAACGATAGAGACAGAACTATATTTTTTTATTTGTGAAACAAGCATATTATTAATATTTTTAAATTGCTATATATTAACCACAAAAATATTGAAAATAAATTAAAATATAGTTTGCAGATTTTAAAAAGTATAGTAATTAATATAATACTAATATATGGTGATAATATACTTGTTTATACCAAATTCTGTAATTTGTTCTAATTTAATTTGTTATGCATTTAGTGAAAATTTACTTTTTAGTATATTTAAAAATGTAGAATTGCGAATATCTGCATCATTTATAACAGTGTCATAGTCCATAATAAATATTCCCATCGGTATTTCAATGTTTGATTCAATGTAAGGTGACACTGAAGTAGGTTTATAAAATATTTTACCATTAGAATATAATTTTATAAATTCTCCTTTAGTAAAATTTTCAAATTTTTCAGTTATTTCTATAACTCCATAGTACCAAATCCGTTGAATTTTATTACTAAAACAATTTGCTAAACTTATTCCACTTTTCTTAACTGCGATACAACTTTATAAACATCCCCTATTGGAAGTCCCTTCTTTTTCAATTCAATAATAACAACATCAATTTTTTCATTGTATGGATCCGCAGAAAAAATTAGAGCAATATCTGGTATACCATCTTCTTTATCATCTGTCTCAGCCTCTGTTATGGTTTTTATTATTTCAGACATTTTTTTATTACTTAAAATATTGTTATAACTCATATATTTATCATCCCGCCCAAATATTATGTTTAAATAAATTCAGCATCTTTTTTCTGTTTCTATATTCATTACCCATAGGGACTAGTATGTTATGTATATCAGATTCTTTATTTTTTTCGCTTATTCCTTTAATTTATTGATTGTATTTTGCCTAAATAAAATATATTGTGACAGTGAACGTGCTGCTAAATTTAACGATTTTTCAAATTGTTCATCACTTAAATAAGATGCTTGCAATATTTCTCTTTGTACTTTAAAAAAATCATTTTGCGAATTTTCGAGTATTTTTTCTGTAGACATATAACCAATATTTTCAAGTTTAAAATAACCATTTAGAAGTGGATAATGTTCAACAAAATTCTCTTTTTTTTTTTAATTTGTTCTATTGTATCTGGAAATTTTTCATTGATAATTTTTGTAATATTATCTTTTCTTGTTTAAATTTATATAAACGAGCATAAAAAATTTCAAGAATTTTATTTTTTTAATAATTTGGATCAATATAATCTTTTTTAGATAATTGTTTAAGGGGATAACTTACCATTTCCAATTTTGTACCATTTAGATGCTCAGATTTATTTTTAATGACATTATATTATATATGAAACGAAAAATATTTTTCGTTTTCCGCAAAATGATTTCCAGGATTGAAAAAACACATTATATTATAATATATCAAAATTATAATATCAGTATGGAATTATCAGTAATTTTCAAATCAAACAGAGAACTAATAAATACCTTTTCAACCGAACAGGAATGTATTGACTTCTTGGAATTAAAAAGATGGGAAGGCAATGTTGTTAGTCCTTATGATGCAAGTTCAAAAGTTTATAAATGTAAAAATAATTGGTATAAATGCAAAAACACAAAAAAGTTTTTCAATGTAAAAACAGGGACTTTGTTTGAAAATAGTAAAATCGGATTAACAAAATGGCTTGAGGCAATTTATTACATAACCGCAAGGAAAAAGGGTGTTGCATCTTGTCAATTATCAAAAGACATAAATGTTACACAGAAGACAGCGTGGTTTGTGTTGCATCGAATACGAAAATGTTTTAATATTGCAACCGAGCAACTTGAAAATGTTGTTGAAATAGACGAGACCTTTGTTGGTGGCAAACATAAAAACAGACATAAGAAAACTAAAGAAAAAGGTGTTCAAGGCAGAAGCACAAAAAGAAAAACTCCCGTATGGGGTGCTGTAGAACGAAAAGGAAATTTAATAGCAAGGGTCGTTTCTAACACACAAAAAGGAACATTAATACCACACATCAAAGAAAACATAAAAGAGGATTCTTATGTAATGAGTGATGAGTGGCCTGTTTATAAATCACTATATCAAAATTATATCCACTATGTTATCAAACACAAAGCAGGACAATATGTGGATGGCAAGGTTCATACGAACACAATAGAAGGTTTCTGGTCTTTTATGAAACGAGGATTACTTGGGACTTATCATTTAACAACAAAGAAAAAACATTTGCAAAAATATGTGGACGAGTTTGTTTTCAGATACAATACAAAGTGGCATAACGAACAAGACAGATTTAATTTATTTTTTGCAAATATGAAAAACAGGTTGCGGTATAAAGATTTGATTTGTAAGGCAGCATAAATTTTCGTTTCATATATAATTTTTAAGAATTTTATAAATAATTTAAGATATAAAAATGAATAACACAATTAAAATCCCAGAATTGCCAAAATATATCACATTGGCAGAAAGGTTAGATAAAACCTACAATTCAGATGGCACTTTGCGGGTGGATGAAACAGATGCAAATAATTTGTTTTTGAAAAATTATAATTTATTATCAAAAAAATACGATGAATCTATTAAATTTATAACAAAAAAACTTTCTGTTGATCTTTTATCTTTATATGAAACTAATACGTTAGATGCTCTTTGGTCTTTTACAAATATCACCAGCGAGATATTAAATGAAATAAGTAATTATAACAGAATAAAAAATAGCACAAATTTTACTGACAAAGATGCTGAAAATTATGGCGAAAGTTTTGCTAAATTTACAAAAAGATTAGATGAGTTTATCAGGAAATACAGATAATCTTATACACAATTTTTCAAAACGAAGTTACAACAATGGAAGATGTCATAAAACGATTAAAACAATTAGAATTATGTAAACAATGCGAACACTGTAAAGATTGTGCAGAAAAATGTAAAAATTGTTCACATCAAGCCAAAGAAAAAAATTATACTATTTGTGAAGAATGTGAATATTTTAATCATTGTGTTTTTTGTAAATATTGTTGTGATTGTTTGGATTGTTGTCTGATAAATGATGACTGGAAATATGAAAAATAAAGATAATACAAAACATAAAAACAAATAATTTTCTTGCTAAAAAGTGCTATTTTTGATAAATTAAACTATAAAACAAATGCAAAAAATAACAACACTTCTTATAATCATTCTATTTTTGTGTGCTTGTGGAAAAATAAATAAGAACACTGAAACAGCACAAGATTCGGCTTCTGTTATTATTACGGAAGCCGAATCACAGCCATTAACGGAGGCGGAGTGTTGGAAATTGTTTGACACCTTTTGGGTGGAATTTCAAAGTGCAATCGTTAATGACGATACAAACAAAATTAAAACTATGTGCGAGTTCGAAGATTTTGATTGTAATGGAGCAAATTATTCGCTAGAATTTTTCATAAATAGATGCTTTTTTTCTTATAAAAATAAAAAAACATCCAAATATAAAGAATACTCGTTAAAAGAATTCATTTTAATGGCTAATAAAAATAACAACTATAAGGATACTAAAAAAATTAAACATAATTTTAAAATTAATAATATTGTTTATTCTGAATTTGGAAAAGTTAATATTAAATATTTTAAAAATTTAAACCATATTAGTGATAATACAATCAAAGATAATAATGTTTATGTAATAGAAATGGAATGTTATAATAACGATGATTTTGTTTGCTTTTGTGCATGGGGATGTTTTGCTTTAAGAAATAATAAATATAAACTAATTGGATTTTTTGGCTGTTAATAAGAAATAATAATAAGTAAAAATATATGATACCATTAATTATTAATCTTTTATATGATAATGATGATTTAAGTTATTCTGACATAATAAAACATCTTATTGGTTTTTCAATATTAAGTAATCCGCAATTATCAAGTATTAAAGAAACTGATATTTTATCGTATAAAAACATTACTAATGTAACTAAAAATACTAATATTGCAAAGCATCCAGACAATTTGTGGAATGGTAATGATCTTATAAAATTTGAAATAGGTTCTATTATATTTAGTGGTGCAACTTGTTATGGTTCAAATGATAAAGCAGGTGTTCAAAAATATACAAGTAATGGGGAACTATTTAACAATTATAATCTTACAGCTGCTTGTAATATATTGCCTTATGGTTCAATAGTTAAAGTTACAAATTTAAGTAAAAATTATTTTGGTAAAAGTACTTATGTAATTGTTAATGATATAGGTAATTTTGGCCCCGGTAAAGCCCATCCCAATAGAAGTATTGATTTAACTTATGCCTCAATGGAGAAAATAACAGATAAAAATGTATGGAATAAACCAACAGCATATACGCAATCAAAATGTATACTTGAAGTGATAAAGATAGGTGACGGCAAAATGTATCATAATGCAAAAGAACAAGATAAAGATACATTAGAAAAGAATAAATTACTAATAGATGAAATATCAGTAAACGAAAAAGATAAAAATAAATTAGAACCTTACAAACCCGAAGTTCCTGATTGGCAGCAACAAGATAATACAAGAGTTGCACCGACATTATCGGAACAAATAAAATTACAACAAGACCAAATGAAAGCAATAGAACAGCAAATTGGAAATATTGCTCCAGCAGATTTAACAGCATATAAATCGCCAGGTCCAAATTATAAAAGCAACAGACCAATAAATAATACAAAATTCAATGTAGATAAGCAAATTATACCTGTTAAATAATACATTATTTCAATTTGGTATAAACAAGTATATAATCACCAAATATTTACAAATTAAAATAAAATTATGCAAAATAATAACCAAACAAAAATTTATGAAATGCCAAAGTATATCACTTATGCTGAACGGATAAATGAAATCTATAATCCTGATGGCACATTGAAAGAAAATGAAATTAAAACTGATACCGATGATTCGGTTGAAATTGAAAAGGAAGAAATAAAGGAACAATAATTTTTATTGCAAAATACCAAATCTATATAAATACTATCTTTTATTTGTAGTTATATAGATTTGATATAAACAAGTAATCATCACCAAACTTCATTTATATATTGTTTAGTATATAATTACGTATTTTATATGCATATACACAGACGGATATTATTAAAAGAAATGAAGATAATGTATAGACATATATCAATAAATCTGTATGAGAATATGCAATGTTAAATAAAAATGTTAGCATCACAGATACCGCAGCAATTTTACCCATCAATATAGCACTCGGAACATAATTATACTTCTTAATAACAATCAAACCACCAATTATATTTATTAAAGAACAACCCAATACCACAATTACATACCATGCAGGCATTAATGATTTATATAGCAATATAATTATAGCAGACCCAATCATTAATTTATCTACAAGTGGGTCTAATATTTTTCCTAAATTAGAAATTTGTTTTAATCCACGAGCAAGAAAACCATCAAGGAAATCAGTTATAACCGCTATCAAATATAAAATAAAAGAATTAATAAAATCTTCTTTTATTAAAAGATTAGCAGCAATAATTATTAATATTAATCGTATAAAGGAGATAATGTTAGGAACAGTGATTATTTTTTTTTCATATTTATTCATATTCGTGTTCACATTTTTCATAATATATATTATTTAATTATTTTAATACTTTTACAAATATACATTTTTTTTCTATAAAATCAGCATTAAATATATACATTAGTAGCAACAAACCGCCATTTAATTTTTCTATACCCTTCTGTTGCATAATTAATTCCTATTCTTTCTGTTGTTATATATTCTGCCACAAAATTATCATATTCTAACCAAATATTTTTTGAAGTTGTTAAATTTTCATAATTAAAATCTTTTGTTATTTCTAACTTTTTTGTTAATTTACCCGGTCCATTAAATCCTTCTACACCTCTAATTAAAACTGCTTCAGGAAAATCTTTTTCGCCACTTACGATATTTAATAAATAGTGAACTCCATAGCATAAGTAAATATATGTTATGCCACCTTTTTCATACATTACTTTTGTTCTGTTTGTTTTTCCTTTATGTGCGTGACATGCAGTATCATCTTCGCCGTAATATGCTTCAGTTTCTGTTATTCTTAATTTTATTACTTCGTTATTTATTTTCCTACACAGCAATTTACCAAGTAGTTTTGGGGCTAATTCTATAGCTGAAATATTATAAAATTCTTTTTCTAATCGTTTCATTTTTATTTACAAAAATAAGAAAAATATATTTTATGTTTATAAAAAAAAAAAAAATGAATAATTCTCAAAAATTTATGCTAAATACCTAACGCTTATAGAAAAATATCTTT
>Ga0082212_10005313_pt1 | contig 17590 bp, 13 predicted proteins | sample TergutNt197P3_FD_71548 | JGI IMG/M metagenome (GOLD analysis project Ga0082212, IMG submission 71548) | Neocapritermes taracua P3 segment gut microbial communities from Petit-Saut dam, French Guiana - Nt197 P3 | ecosystem: Host-associated > Arthropoda: Insects > Digestive system > Gut ... | reverse complement strand
CACCGCTGTCGAGGGCTTCACTTCCTATAGCAATAGGATAGGCCTTGCCGCAGGATTAGCAAAAGAGTTGTACCATGAGGGGTACATCGCCAAGCGGATGGAAGCTGGGGCGGTGGTTGCGGCCGCGCCTTTATCCAGTGTCCGCCGTGAGCGCCCTGCATCCGGCGATGTTGTGGTCCTCCTGGGCGGGCCAACCGGGCGCGATGGCATCGGCGGCGCCACAGGCTCGTCTAAGACCCACGACGAAGCCACAGTGGTCGTAAGCGCAGCCGAGGTACAAAAAGGGAACCCGCCGGAGGAACGAAAGATCGTACGCATGTTCCGAAATCCGGAGATCACCGGGCTGATCAAGCGCTGCAATGATTTTGGCGCGGGCGGCGTATCGGTAGCGGTAGGGGAGCTGGCAGACGGCTTGGATATCGAGCTGGATGCAGTTCCGGTGAAGTATGAAGGGCTGGATGGCACAGAGATCGCTTTGTCCGAATCTCAGGAGCGTATGGCGGTCGTCGTGGCGGAAAGCGACTTGCCGGCATTCCTCAAGCATGCAGAATCAGAGAACGCGCCCGCTACAGTGATCGCGAAGGTGACCGAAGAGAAGCGCCTGGTGATGAGATGGCGGGGTAAGACAATCGTCGATATCGCCAGAGATTTTCTGGATATCAACGGCGCGGACAGGTACGCGGCCGTTCGCATACCGGGCAATGCCGAAGGCGGAGCTGCCGGGGCTGCCGGGTTTGCCGGGGCTGACGGGGCTGACGCAAAGGAGGCTGCAGGCTCCGGTACGCTGGAGGAGAGGCTGAGCGCCCTGGCGGGGGATCTGGGATTCTGCTCACAAAAAGGCATAGCGGAACGCTTCGACAGCACGGTAGGGGCTGCCAGCGTCTTTGTCCCGTACGGCGGAAAGTACGGTCTCACAGAGACCCAAGTCATGGCCGCGCTTTTGCCGAAGGAAGGCGTCTCTACCGCTTCGGTCATGTCCTTTGGATTTGACCCGTACCACACAGAAGCAGACCCATTTGGCGGCTCAGTTTTCGCTGTCGTATCCTCAGTAGCCAAGCTGATCGCTTCCGGCGTACCTCTGGATACGGTGCACCTATCCCTACAGGAGTTTTTTCCCAGCCTCGGAGACGACCCGCACAGGTGGGGGCTGCCTTTCTCAGCGATGCTGGGGGCATTCTCCGCGCAGATGGGGCTGGGTATAGCGGCGATCGGCGGAAAAGACTCCATGTCCGGCAGCTTTGGCGAACTGGACGTGCCGCCCACATTGATCTCTTTCGCCATCGGCGTCCAAGACGCAGGGCAATTGATCAGCCCCGAATTCAAAGAAGCGGGTCATCCTGTCTATCTGCTGGAGACGCCAATGGGCAGCGATGGGCTGCCGGACTATGCAGCCCTGCAGAAGGCCTGGTCAGAATATGCCGGCATATGCCGTTCAGGCAAGGTGCTGTCCGCCTGGGCATGTGAGGAAAGCGGCGTATACGGCGGGCTGATTAAAATGGCTCTGGGTAACATGATCGGGTTCACAGGAGACGCAGAGGAAGCGTACTTTAGCCGCAAATGGGGCTCGATCCTTTTTGAAGCCGGCGAAGCACTCGACGGCTTCCCGCTGGTAGGATACACGCAAGCTGCGCCCGCCTTCTCTCTGGGGGATATACAGATCTCCCTGGACGGCGTCCGCATGGCGTGGGAATCCACTCTCGAAGGTATATTTCCCACAAGAATCGATCAAGCAGGCGAGGCTCCGCTGATCACTGACCAGAGGAAGCCCGCGCGCCGAAGCGCTTCACCCATCGCCCGCCCCAAGGCGGTCCTCCCCATATTCCCCAGTACCTTTAGCGAATACGATACAGCAGCGGCAATAACGCGCGCAGGCGGGACATACGAATATGCCCTTATCCGAAATCTGACGCCTGAAGCCCTGGAGGCCTCGGTCATCCACCTGGCGAAGGCGATAGCCGACGCGCAGATGGTCGTTTTTCCAGGCGGATTCTCCGGGGGGGATGACCCGGATGGCGCCGGCAGGTATATAGCGGCCTTATTCCGCCATCCCCGCCTTAGCGAGGCGGTCCACGACCTGCTGCAGCGCAGAGACGGCTTGATCCTGGGCATAGGCAACGGCTTCCAGGCACTGCTTAAGCTGGGATTACTGCCAAGCGGGGCGATTTCTCCAGCGGAAGCAGTATCGGCTGCGGGCGCCGGGAGCCCGGGGTTGGCGACCAACCAGATCGGGCGCCATCAAGGCAAGTATGTTTCGACGCGCGTCGCCTCTGTATTGTCGCCCTGGCTATCCCAATGCCGCCCAGGCGAAGTGTATCTGCAGCCGGTATCCTATGGCGAGGGCAGGTTCGTGGCGACGGACGCCGCGCTGGAAGCCCTCAGGGCGAATGGGCAGATCGCCTTCCAGTATGTGGATCATACGGGCGCGCCATCCATGGATGTGGCGTTCAACCCCGGCGGGTCCGTATGGGCGGTCGAGGGCGTCAGCAGCCCGGACGGCAGGGTGCTGGGCAAAATGGCGCATCCGGAGCGGGATGGCCGATATGTGGCGCAAAACATCCCCGGGGTAATCCCCATCCCATTATTTGCAGGCGGCGTGCACTATTTCGCGTAAACGAATCCACAAAAAAAAAGAACCCCTTTGCGGGGTTCTTTTTTACGCTAATCCTCCCGGAGATTCTCGTTCGCCAGGGTCTTCCTTGTTTCGTCTGAGATGAACGTGATGTTCTGGTAGGCTTTCTCCACTTCGGTGCTGATCAGGTCGACCATTTCGTTGATCCCGCTAATGGAAGTGGTCGCCTGCTCGGAGACTTGCTGCGTCTCTGAAACGGTGCTTTTTGACGAACTGGCTAGATTACGTATCTCCTCGGCGACTACGGCGAAGGTCTTGCCATGCTGTCCCGCCCTGGCGGCCTCCACTGAGGCATTCAAAGAGATAATGTTGATATGCATAGCGATCTTATCGATCTCGTTCGCCATTTTATTGTATTTATCTATGGCGGTATTGACGCTGGAAAGGCTCTGGATAATGCTGTCGGACAAGCCCTTGATTTTGGCGATATCCTCGAGGATCCCATCGATATTCTCCAGATTGGAATTGGATAGCGCAAGCACGGCCGAGTGTTCGCTGTGGATATCATTGCGAACCTTTTGGATGCAGTTCATGGCGATATTTAGTCCCAGGGCGATTTTCCTAGCCATATCATAACAGGTGTCAGAACCGCAGGCGGAGCAATCGAAACGCCGATCCGTATCGGTCTCCTTGCCCAGCTGGTCCATCGCCCGTTCGATCTGGTCATCGGATACAGTATAGGGATAGACTGTGCCGGGGGTGTATTTGCGGAGAAAATCGTTAAGATTGAGCTTGCGGTCAAACTCTTCATACAAAGCGACGGCTTCGCTTGGATCCTGTAGAATAAACTGCCGACCTTCCTCCATGATCGCGTTGATTTCAAAGATACCTCTCTCATGAGGGCAACCTGTCCCCATATTGCAGCCATCCTGGCAGTTGAGCACGTCAAAGATGACGGGAAGATTGTCGACAGGCTGTTCACTGTACTCACGTAATGCTTCGTAGACTATGCCTTGCCCTTCGGACTTGTCGATACGCAATGTCTTGCCCAGATGAAGCTCCACATTGTCCCGCAAACCACCAGGCATGGAGAAAATCCTGCCAAGGGACGACTCCCTGTGGTCGAACCCGCTCTCTTCCTGGGGAAGTATGACGCCATGCCTGTCGATATAATCGTAGATCTTCTTCAAGGTCACATTGTATTCCACATAATGAGTCGCTTCGAATTCGTGCGTTTTCGCAATGCAGGGCGAAAGCGCGGCGATCTTGTCGCCGATCCCTTCATATTTCCTCATATAGATCGCTGTGCAGAGCATGGGGCTCTGTACGGGGGAGAGGTAGGGCAGGAGATCCCGGTTGTGGATCAAGACATAGTTGACGATAGCCGGGCAAGGCTGGGTGATGACGGCGCGGGGCTGGTTCTTCTGGATATACCTTATGTACCCCCAGGTGCAGATATCCGCGCCCAGGGAGACGTCGTAGATTTTGTGAACGCCTTGCTGCCTGAGCCAGGTAAGGAGGCGGCCCCAGTTGTCGCCGTTCGCGCGATTTGCCGGGGCGGCAAATAAGGAGATGGAAACCCCGCTGCGCAAATCGGCGAAAAACCGCTCAGTATCATCGGAATAATCCCGGGAACCGTGCTGGCAGGCGTCTATACAGGCGCCGCAGGCAATGCATCGCTCATGGTCGACCTTCACTTTGATATCCTCGCCTTCAGCATAGGCTATATTCGCGCCTTCGACAGGGCATTTCCTGATACAGCGGTTACAGCCAACGCATGTGGAGGGATCATTAATGATCAGTTCGCGCATATGAATACCTCAGTTATTCGATGATTTTCTATATTATACTACACTTGACGAAATAGCAAAGAAAAAATTTCGGAGCTGCTGGCAGTGCTGAATAAGCGCTGAATAAGCGCTGAATAAGCTTGACAGCCCCCATGCAGTCATCCATAATGAAGCGGGAGCCAAAATGATGGAGTAGTACGGAAGAGGCGATAGATCTGTCCCAGGAAACAAAAAAACTGACTATTTGGAACCGGACTTACATATGCATGTTCCTGACCCAGACATTCCAGTCGCTATCCATGCAGTCCGTGAATATCCTGATCGCCAGGTACGCGACCGAAAGCCTGGGCGTCAGCCCGGTGATCATGGGCAATCTGGTGGGAATGTATTTTGGCGTCGCCTTGGCGATGCGCCCTATCGCCGGACCGATGCAGGCGAAATTGAATAAACGGAATCTTCTCTTAGCCGTATACTTTACAGGCGGGATCGTCAATTTGGGATATGCCTTATTCAATTCCACAAGCGCCTTTATCTTCTTTCGGATACTCCAGGGCATTCAGTATTCCTTTATGGGTTCGCTGACCATGACCCTGGCGGTGGAGAGCCTCCCCCGCGAGAGGATGGCGTCCGGCGTGGCGATGTATACCCTGGGCGGGACAGTGATGCAGACGATAGGGCCGAATCTCGGCCTCTGGATGAGGGACCTGGGCCCGAAGATGGCGCCGGGGCCCGAGGGCGTCGCCCTGGGATACAAGTTTGCTTTCTTCTTTGCAGCCGGCGTATTGGCGGTTGCGGTAATCCCCCTATTTATGATCAAATACAATGAAGTCAGGGATGAATTGGCCAACGCCGAACCTTGGTATCGGACAATCATATCCAAACACACGATCCCCATGACGATCGTGGTCGTCCTCGTCTTCACGGCGACTTCGTGTTACAGGGGCTTTTTAGATCCCTTTGCCAAAGAAGCCGGCATCCCCAATATCGGATTGTTCTCTACCGTATCGGCGCTAGTGATGTTGTGTACCAGGCCTATAAGCGGCAGGATCATGGATCGGGCGGGGATGAAGAAGATCATTCCCGCAGCGATGGTATTAATGGGCATATCCCTTGTGGTGATCTCCCGGAGCAGGACGCTGCCGATGGTACTTTTTGGCGGGTTCCTATCCGCGCTGGGAAGCGGTTTTGTGACCCCCGGCTTGAATGCGATGTGTATGCAGACGGAGATACCCTCCAGGCGGGCGGTAGCCAGCAATACACTTTTTGCCGGGACAGATATGGGCAGCTGGATCGGGCCGATCTGGGGCGGCATGGTGGTGAATTATGCGAATTACTCTACTGCCGTCCTCTCGGGGCTTGCGCCCTTAAGCCTTGCGCTTGTGGTATTCCTCATCTGCATGCCCGGCTTTACGCGAAGGCTAAAAGAGATCGAATCCTGACGCAAAGCTTCGAGCGGCTTGACACTTTTTCCATCCGAAACACTATGATTTCGCCTCTTTGCCTGCATGCCTGGGTAGTCTTTGCATTGGAACGCAAGCGCTGCAAGGCATGAACAACGCAGCATGAGGATCGCAAAGGCATCAAAATGATGAATTAGGTATTGACCTTCAAGCGGCTTGACGCCTTATCCTTAATCTATGAGTTAGCGATACGCTAACACGAGAAAAGGTAAGGGGGAAAAACCATGTATATCTCAGTCGCTTGCTTTTCTGAACTGCTGGAAATCATCTGCGCCATTCTTAAACTGGCTGAGGGTGGCAAACCCTTGGACGAAGCGACCACACGGAAGCTGGAACAGAAGGCTCTGGATTTTGTCCACATCGCGGTAGACGCCTATAAGCATGAACGGGTGCATGCAGCGTCATGAGTGAATCCTCATTTCGCACAGGAGGATGGCGTTCCGGCGGCGGATACCATACGGAGGGGAATAGGAAATATGACAAATACCCACTGGGAAGGGATAGGGCTCGTCATGCGCCGGCACGCCGCAGACGCCCCCGATGCGTTGGCAGCCTATGCCGGGGCGATAGCAGCCCTGGCAGATGAGATCTGGCACGAGCATTACACGCCCATCATCGGCGCGGCGCAGGTGGACTATATGGTCGCCAAATACCAGTCGGCGCAAAGGATCTACACGGATATCGCGGAGAACGGCTTCGTCTACTACACCGCGGAGGATCCGGCGACTGGCAGAATGGTCGCGTATTGCGGCATAGTCCCGGCAGAGGGGTATTTGCTGCTTAGCAAACTCTATGTGCATCTGGAGTACCGGGGCAAAGGCGTCGCCCGTCGCTTTCTGGACGAGGCGGCCGGGCAATGCAGGAATGCATATGGTATGGATACAATCCGCCTGACAGTCAATAAGTATAATGAAAATTCCATTGCAGCATATAGAAAAATGGGCTTTGTTACGATCGATTCGGTCAAGACGGATATCGGCGAAGGCTTCTTCATGGACGACTATGTAATGGAGCTGGCGCTTTGAACGATTCTTCAGCCGGCAGAGGATTCGTCGGGGGGTAAAAGCCGGCTCTTCTCTCCCATGTATAGCAAAGCAAGCTTGTGGAGGGCTCTTGTACAGGCGATGTATAAGAGCTTTTTGTCGTCTTCGGAATGATAGTTTTCGTCGGTAGCGTCGCAAATGAGGACGGCGTCGAATTCCAGCCCTTTTGCCATATAGATAGGCAGGATCATCAAGCCCTGTAGTTCTGCCGACCCTGCGTCCGTGATGAAGCGAAGCGGAATCCTGTCCTTCAAGCCCCGATGAAGGGAGAGGGCGCTTTTTTCTGTTTTGCACAAAAGGCCGACGGAGCCATAACCGGCGTCAAGGCAAGATTGCGCTTGCGCGGCGATACTTGCCAGGAGGGAGCTACGGTCCGCAGCCCCATGGACAGCCGGGGCTTCCCCTTCACGATTGAAGCTCTGGATTTCTATCCCCGTAGGTAGGAACCAGGAGCTAAAGCGCAGGATCTCATTGGTGCAGCGGAAGCTTTTGCGCATCGTCACAAGGCTTACCTTCTCCTTGCGCAGAAGCTCGCTAATTTGCGTATACAAAGACAAGTCCGCCGCCTTCTCCAATGTCTGGTTCATGTCGCCTAATACCGTGTATTTCGCTCCGGGAAACAACAGGCGGAAAATACAGTAGTGTAGGGGGTAATAATCCTGCGCCTCGTCGATCACCACATGCTTGATATTTGGATACAGGTTCGCGCCTTGCAGCTTTAGCTTGAGATAGGTGAGTACTGCGGCGTCATCATAAGGGAGCATCCTGGCGTTTGTCCTCTTCAAGCTGTATTGAAGTATCTCCCTGATGTTGACAGGCAGTGTTATACCTTCCGCCATACGGCTGAAATAGGCTTCGTCGCCGGTCAATGCGCTGTAGAGCGCCTTCGTATTCGTCGTATCCATTTTTTTGCGCCGGATATCCTCGGCATACCGGTCCAGTATCGTAACAAAGGGCAAGGAGGTTTTCCACTCCAAGCTGCTTTTCATCAGGCTTTTGTCCATGGCGTTGGTCGTCATTTTTTCGAAAAACTGGTTCTTCGACTGGATGTGTTTTCGCTTGAGTACTTTGGAGAATAAGCCTTCGATTACGGCTGACGCTGTATTCTCTTCTCCCAGCTCCGGCAGGACTTGTGCGATGTATTGCTCAAAAAAGGTATTTGGCGATAGGATAAGGATATTGCCGGCGTCAAGTCTCGAGGAGAGTCCCTGATATAAAAGGTATGCAGCCCGGTGGAGGGCGATGGAGGTCTTGCCGCTCCCGGCGGCGCCTTGCACCATCATCAGGTCGCTGTCCATGTCCCGGATGACGACGTCCTGCTCTTTTTGAATGGTCTCGACGATGGCTTTCATCGTGGAAGAAGCATTCTGGGAGAGCAGTTTTCGCAAAATGGCGTCGATGATTTCCACATCGGCGTCAAAAAAGTACTCTAACTCGCCGCCATGGATTTCATACTGGCGCTTGCGCAGGATTTCCCCGGTGACCCTGCCTACAGGCGCGTCATAATATGCGGATCCGGCAGCGAATCTGTAGAAGACGCTGGCGATAGGCGATCTCCAGTCGTATACGACCATTTCGTAAGCGCTTTCATCCATGAGGGTGGATCGCCCGATATAGACCTTCTCCATCGTGCCGTCCAGATCGAAGCGGAAATCGATCCGCGCGAAGTAGGGCGAGCTGATGATGCGTTCCAGCAGGGCAATCTTGTTCTCCGTCGCTTGATATAAGGCGCCCAGGTGCATGATAGGATTGATATATTGCGCTAAGCCGGCAAGGGCTTCAAAGTCGTCCGCAGAGCTTAGGCTGGTGAAGCCATGGGCGCCATTTTCGTGCATCTCGCGCTGGGCTTCCCGGATATCTTCCCTATGGTGTTCATTGCTCTGTATCGCCCGCGCCAAGAAAGCCTCCGCTAGAGAGACGGTGTACGCCAGCCGCTGCTTTTCCTCAGCCATATCGGCAGGGATATTTCCTGGGGAATGTTTTTCTGTCATTTTCAGCGCCTCATCTTCGTCGCTTCATTTCAGCTCGATTCGTAGAAATATTATATCATAGTAACGCGTTCGATTAGGATAGCGGTATTTCGTGAGAAGTGTTACAATGAAGCGAGCAGCAGGTATAGCGAAAAAGAAACAAATCGAGGAGGATGGAATATGCCATATGTATCCCTCAGTGCCAGCCAGCACCTTAGCGAGGATAAGATTGACAGGATCCAGCAAGGGATTGGCAGGATCATTTCGGTCATCCCGGGGAAGACCATAGACAACTGTATGATCCAGATCGCAGGGGACTGCAAGACCTTCATGAGTGGGAAAGCGTCCAATTCCGCTTTCTGTGAGGTGCGGATGCTGGGTAAAGCGCCAAGCGAAGCGAAGAAGGAGTTTACCGAGAAATTAAACGAGCTTCTTGCTGCCGAGATAGAAGGATTGGATCGGCTGTATATCAATTATCAGGAATACTATGAGTGGGGCGTTGGGCCGAATTATCGCGAAGTGGAACACTAAAAAATCTGCTTGACGGTGGTGGCGAATACTCATATAATAAGCCTTGCTGGCGGCGTAGCTCAGCTGGCTAGAGCATTCGGTTCATACCCGGAGTGTCAGGGGTTCAAGTCCCTTCGCCGCTATAAGAAAAAACCACGCTACAGGATGGGCCGTGTACCCTCTTCTGTGGCGCGGTCTTTTTTTGCTTTCACAGGGAAAGCTTAAGCAGCAGTCAGTCTTTGCCCTTGACAAAAAGCGCGGCTAGCTTTGGCCCGGCAAAATACATGATCAAGCCGCTTACCAAGATCTCGCATAACATATACGATCCGTTGTATAGTAAAGAATACAGCCATACAGGCTGCCCTGCCGGCGCATATACACCCCAGATTATGATGCCTGACAAAAAATGGCAGAAAAACCGCAGCAAAAGGCAGGACACTGTGGCGATAACCATGCGTATGCGTATGGACCAATCCTGACGTAAAGCCCGAGTGATCGGTCCGGCAAGGCATAACACGCTAAAGGCGACTACATAATCCAGTAGGATAACCAAAGCGTAGTTGAACACCGTCCCAACAGGCGGCGCGTAAAAACCCAAAAGAATCTTGATCATGGAGAAGGCAAAGGACACCGTAAGGGACCAGCTAAGCGGGTATTTTAGTGATACAAGCATGATGGGGACCATGCTGCCGATGGTTGCAGCGCCGCCGCTTGGAAGCTTGAAAACGGCATAGATGCTAAGGACAGTCGCCAGCGCCACAAGTATAGCGCTTTCCGCCAGGGTCTTCGTCGTCGTTGCGCGGGCGTTCGTCGTACGGGATAACTGTTTTTGGTTCGTTTCCATGATTTCGTTCCTTTCTTTTCGCCTCTGCAAGGAAAGAAAAGCCCGGACGTCTGAACTATCCGGGCTTGAATAGGCATTGCATACCTTTCCTACGCTGGCATTATCCAGATCAGGTCGCGTACCCTATCGTACAGAGATACGATGCGGTACTTGGGTCAGAGCACCATCGTTGCTCAATCTCAGCCGGCCGGGGCCAGCCCCCCCATGTGCTATTGAAAAGAGGATACCACAGAATGCACAGAAAATCCAGCATGATTTGCCAATTGTCACAATGGCGTCACAATAGAAAAACCGTCGAATGGGTAGTACGCAAGCCCGCCCTCCTGAGGAATCCCGCGGCATGAGCCAGAGAGAATCTGCGAAAAACCGGAGGCGACGCCCGACAGAAGCGAAGGGGGATTGACCGGAACATTGTGGGAGCAGCAAAGGCTAGTCAAGACGGGCTCCAGCCCGCATAAGGCCTGCATCGTCCGCGCATAACCGGGAAGAGACGACTTCCCATATTCGGCGCTGTCAAAATGGGCATATAGCGCAGCAGGATAGACGGTATCCCCAGTGAAAAGAATGCCATTCGCCCGGTCCAGGAGCATGATACTGTCCGGGGAATGCCCCGGCGTGGCCAATACCTCAAGCAGCCTACCGCCCAGATCGAAGGTAAAACCTGTGCATAAATACGCTGCGGAGCGCGGAAAGGAGCCGTCTTGCAGGTCGCTGCGGTATCCGGCGCTATCCGCCTGGGATGGGTCAAGGATAAAAGAGTGAGAAGCTGGCGTATCGGGGGCGCGCCGGGAGAGGCGGGGAAGCAGAGCGGCTTGCCATGGCCTGATCGAATAGGTAGCGACGTCGAAGCCCTCAGGAAGCGGTTTCGCCAGCGAAGGCGCCCCCATCATCGGCGCCAGGAAGCTGTGGCTATAGCCAGCCTCCGCACGAGATTCGGGAGTCTGGGCAGCATCGCTCCTTTCTTCAAGAAAGGTATCGGAAAGCGCTTCGCTTGGCCATCCATATACCTGGGGGAATTCCCAGTTGCCTCCCACATGGTCGTGATGGTTATGGCTATTCGCGACTATACAAGGAAGCCTCGTCAATTCCTCCACTAAAGGGCGAATGGGTACGATCCCCATGCCGGTATCCCAGAGCAGCGAGCGGTCAGCGCCCAGGATGAGATAGGAGATCACCTCTTCGGCATGACCGGGTTCATATAGGGCATATACGTCGGGCAATACCCGGTATACTTCATACCAACCAGCGTCATTCGAACACAGGATTCTATCGTATGCCTGATATGCCCCACGGGGGAGCGCGGAATACCAGTCTTTCGGGTGGATCAGGTCAGACACAAGCGGGCGCCTCTTTTTTATTAACACATTCTGCTTGCGCAGCCATTTGGATTGTCTATATAATAACAGGCAACAGAAGGATATTCAAACGCATAAGATCGGGACGCGGAAAGGGATGGAAGCATAATGGAGTTCGCACATAAGCTGGATGCATTCGCGCCTTCGGTATTCGTCCGCCTGGAGCAGGCGCGGGCAGCTGCCCGTGAAGCCGGAAGAGAAATCATCGACTTGTCTGTCGGCACGCCGGATTTCCCCCCGGCGCCCCATATACGGGAAGCTCTGGCGGAAAGTACAGAAGACTTGCGGATGTACCAATACGCGATTCAAGACGAGCCATCCCTCATCGACGCAGCAGTGGAATGGTACGGGAGGCGCTACGGCGTGGCGCTGGAGCGTGATCAGGTCTGTGGTTTGACCGGCTCCCAGGACGGGCTGGCCCATCTGCCGCTGGCGCTGATGAACCCCGGCGATACGGCGCTTCTGCCTGACCCTGGCTACCCCATGTTCCACACAGGCGTGCTTTTGGCATGCGGGAAAACCTGGCTCACGCCCCTGAGTGAGGAGAAGGGCTATCTTCCGGATTTTGACGCTATCCCACAGGAGGTAGCCAGGCAGGCAAAGCTAATGATCCTCAGTTATCCCGCGAACCCCATCGGCAGGCTGGCGCCGGATGGCTTCTTTGAGCAGGCTGTCTATTTTGCCAAGAAGCATGACGTCTTCCTCATCCATGACAACGCGTATTCAGAGCTGACCTACGACGGGAAGCTTGGCGGGAGCTTCCTGGCAGCGCCCGGCGCCTTGGATGTGGGCGTGGAGCTGAATTCCCTATCGAAGTCGTACAATCTCACCGGGGCAAGGATATCCTTTGCCTTAGGGCAGGCGGATGCGGTTATGGCTTTATCCAGGCTGAAATCCAATATCGACTATGGCATATTCAGGCCGGTACAGCGAATGGCAGTCGCTGCGCTGACTGGGCCGCAAGGGCATCTGGACGAATTGCGGAAGGCGTATCAATCACGCAGGGACGCCTTGTGTGGCGCGTTAGCGGAGCAAGATTGGACGGTCACGCCCCCCGAGGGTACCATGTTCTGCTGGGTCCGTCTGCCTGCGGATGCGCCGGCGTCAGAAGAATTTGCTTTGGGACTACTACGCGAGACCGGTGTGACGGTCGTGCCCGGGATGAGTTTCGGCGCCCAGGGCGACCGCTTTGTTCGCTTTGCCCTCACACAGCCGGAGGAGAAGCTGAGGGAAGCGGCCCGACGGATCGGAAGCTACATGAGCGGCTATACCCGTCACAGCGCGGGGGCATGAAGGAGAAGCAGAGGAAGACAGCAGGATGAAGCTTATCTATCGCATATGCATTACCATGGGGATCTTTATTGCCGCGTCAGGGATTGGCTATATCTTCCGAAGCATAGGTTTTCCGGATACCAATATCGTCGTGGTATACCTATTGGCCGTCCTGATGACCGCTTGGTTGGCCCGCAGCTTCGCATTCGGGTTTGTCGCCTCGTTACTGGCGACGTTCCTATATAATTACTTCTTTGCTGAGCCGATCTTTACATTTTCCGTCAATGACCCTAACTATATTGTCACGATTATTATCATGACGATTACCGCTCTGATCACAAGCACATTGACGTCCCATGTCCAACGCAGCGCCACAGAAGCAAGGGAAAAGGAAGCGGAAACCAAGGCGATTTTTGACCTGACCAAGCATCTCACAGATGCGGATGGCATGCAGGACATAGCCGGTATAGCCGTGTCCGCGATAAGCGCGTATTTTTCCTGCAATGCCGCCTGCCTTTGTTATGACGAAGAGAATCAGCCTGATAACACATTCATCCAGCAGATGCCGGGCGGCTTACAGGTCCATCGGGAAGTCGCGGATCCAAGTGGGATGAAACACCGTATCGACAACCTGCAGTCAGCCGCGGATGTGGGCGCTGAGTTCCATGACTGGCCTATCTATGGGAGGGAAAGCGTACTGGGTTTGATCCGGATGCCGAATGATCAGGCGACCAGTATGGATGAAGCGCAAAAGAGGCTGCTCAGGTCTATGATCGAAAGCATAGCGCTTGCCATGGACCGCTTCCGCTCCACTGAGCTGCGAACGAAGACGCGGGACGAAGTCGAGAAGGAGCGATACCGCGCGAACCTGCTCCGGGCGGTTTCCCACGATATCCGCACACCCCTGTCAGGGATGATCGGTACGACGGAAATGCTGCTGGGCATGACCGATGCGGAAGACCCGCGTAACGCATTGCTGGTAAGTCTCCAAAAAAGCGCAGGCTGGCTTCATTCCCTTGTGGACAATATCCTCAATCTCACCCGCTTGCAGAACGAGGATATGTCCGTGAATAAGCAACATGAAGCGGTAGAGGAAGTGATCGGCGGGGCAATCAGCCATATGGCTGCCCGGGCGCCTGAGTACGAGATAACCGTGGACGTGCCGGAGGAACTGCTTTTGGCGCCAATGGACGCGAAACTCATTGAGCAAGTCATGATCAATTTGCTGGATAATGCCGTCAAGCACACGAAGCCGGATAAAGAGATCCGCATTTCGGCCGGATTAAACGACAAGGGCGACATGGTCTGCTTTTCTGTGAAAGACAGAGGAACGGGCTTTCGCAGTATCGACTTGCCGAATGTGTTTAAAATGTTCTACACCTCCCACAATAGCCCCGCAGACGCAAAACAAGGCATAGGGATCGGGCTCGCTATCTGCGAAACCATTGTAAAAGCGCACGGTGGGGGGATCGAAGCCCGCAACCGGGAAGACGGGCCGGGCGCGGAGATTGAATTCACCTTGCCTTTGGAGGCGCAAAGCGATGCAAAAACACGATGAGACCATCCTGGTGGTGGAAGACGACGCGCAAATCCAGAACTTTATTTGCTATGCCCTGAAGAATGAGGGCTTCTCCTACATTACCGCAAACAACGGGCAAAACGCGATCAGCAAGCTGATTTCGGAGCGGATCGACGTGATGCTGCTGGATCTTGGGCTCCCGGACATCGACGGGATCGAGGTCATAACGAAAGTGCGCGAGTGGTCAAGGCTGCCCATCATCGTCGTTTCCGCACGGGATCAGGACAAGGAAAAAGCTGCCGCACTGGACAGCGGGGCGGACGATTACCTGACGAAGCCTTTTTCCGCCATCGAATTGATGGCCCGTATCCGGGTATCCTTGCGCCATATCCATATGCAGGAAGGCCGCGGGGGGGAAGCTGCTCTCCTGGTAGGGGGCTTGCAGATGGATTTTGCTAAACGGATCGTCAGCCTCGACGGCGCGGAAGTGCACCTTTCTCCCATGGAGTACAGCTTGCTGTCGTTTTTATTCCGAAACATGGGCAAGGTGCTGACCACGGGGATGATTATCAGGGAGATATGGGGCGTAGGCTACGGCACGGACACACAGGCGCTGCGGACGCTGATGGCGGGGCTGAGGAGAAAGATCGAAGCCAATCCGGCAAAGCCTCGCTACATCATGACAGAAATTGGCGTAGGCTACAGGTTAGCCGACGAATGAGCGGCTCTCACAGTATGCTCACAGGAAAAGGCGATACCTCACACCATCCTCACACTACAGTTTGTAATGTAGGATGGGAAAGTGTTAGAAAGGGAGAGGGAGAATGGGCCAACTGCCAAACAAAAGAGACGAGGGCTATACCATTATCGTGGGCTGCGGACGCCTGGGCGCGAACCTGGCGAATACGCTGTCCGATGACGGCGGGGATATTATCATCATCGACAAAAGCGCTGAGGCATTTCGGAAACTCTCGCCTTCCTACGGCGGGATCGTGATGACTGGGGACGCGACGGAGATGAGCGTACTCATCGACGCGGAAATCGAAAAGGCGACGGCGGTGATCAGCGTCACGAATAATGACAACACCAACATCATGGTCGCCCAGATGGCGAAGGAAATGTTTCAAGTCGAAACGGTGATAGCGCGCCTGTATGATGAGGAATGCGAGTATGTGTACCGGGAATTCGGCATTGACACCATCTGCCCCGCTGTATTATCCAAAAAGGAAATCGACAAGCTGCTCGGGGTCGCAGAAATGGAGGAAGCTGTATGAAGACGCGGGTATTGCTCATCGGCGGCTTCAATAGGACAAAATTTCTTGCAACCTCGCTGATCAAGAAAGGGTATCAAGTCACCGCCATCAATAATGACATTGACGACTGCAAGTCCCTGGCGGAGATCGACAAGCTCACCGTGTTCAACGGCGACGGATCCAAACCGTTTATCCTAGAGGACGCGAACGCGTATGACGCCGATGTGGCGCTGGCGCTCACCGAACATGATGAAGACAATCTGGTGATCTGCGAACTATGCAAGAAAAAATTCAACGTGAAAAAAACTGTGGCGATCGTCTCTGATCCCCAAAAAACAGAGTTTTTTTATCGGATGGGCATTGATTCCGTGGTATGCGCAATCTCCGCGATTGCCGGCATCATCGAGCAGCAGGCGTTCCTGGACGAGATGACGACTCTGGTGCCGGTGGGCGACGGGCGGATCAGGATCGCCCAGGTCCCCATCCCTCAGTCCGCGCCGGCTGTGGGGAAAAAGGTATGGGAGCTCAGTCTGCCAAAGGAAGTCATCATCGGCTGCATTCTCCGCGGGGAGAAGAGCATGATCCCCAGAGGGGATACGCGGATACTTTCCGGTGACGTGCTGCTGCTTATCTCCGCTGACGAAGACGAAACAGCAGCGATCAGGGAGCTGACAGGATGGTGATGGCTTGAGAAAACGATTAGCCGAAGGCAGCTCTTATGGGAAGCTCATCTTGCTCATTGGACTACTTATCGCTGTGCCGCTGGCTGTGGTACCATTTTACCCTGCGGAAGCCATATTTATCCCCAGCTTTTTGATCCCGTCGGCGATATCCAGCATCGCCGGTTTTGCCATATGCATGTTGACGCCACGGAAAGAAAAGCCGGTGACGGAATGGCAGTCGCCCCAGCAAAGGGGGAGCCTTCCGGTGATGATCGCGTGGAGTTTTGCCATCCTGGCGGGCGCGGTTCCCTTGACGACGGGGGGGCAGCTCCCTTTTTTTCTTGCACTATTTGAGTCGGTCAGCGGGTGGACGACGACCGGATTGACCGTGATGGATGTGGCGCTTGTGCCGCATATCTATCTCTTCCACCGGGCCTTCATGCAGTATTGCGGCGGGCTGGGCTTCATCATTATGATCGCGATGCTCATGCAGGGCAATCAGAATATGAACCTGTTTAACGCAGAAGGGCATCCGGACAGGCTCATGCCGAGCCTGAAAAAAACATCGCAAACGATTTTTCAGCTCTATAGCTGTTTTCTCGTCATCGGGACGTTTATCTATTGCCTATTTGGGATGGAGCTCTTTGACGCTATATGCCATACCATGTCCGCCCTGTCTACCGCCGGGTTTACGACCCAAGCCAATAGTATCGGACAATACGGCAGCCTGCCCATTGAAATGATTACCGTAATACTCATGCTCGTAGGCTCCACAAACTTTACCATCCTTCTGCTGCTAGCCAGGCGTGATTTCCGCAAGATAGCCAGTGTTAGCGAGGTGAAGTTTATGGGCGCCCTCCTGCTTGTCTTTGTACCCCTGGCGGCGTTTTCGCTGGCCCATAACACAGGTATGGGCTTTGGCAGGAGCCTGATGGAATCCCTCTTTGGCATAGTGACAACGTTTACCACATCGGGCTATAGCACAATGTATTATGCCGGCTGGCCCCCGTTTGCTTTAGGCTTACTCATGCTATTGATGATCATAGGCGGCAGCGCCGGGTCGACGGCGGGGGGCATCAAGCTGATCCGCACCTATTTGCTGATTATCATCACAAAGGAGAATATCAAAACCAGATTATCTCCCGCGAGGCATGTGACTTCGCCGGCGTATTATCGCGCCCAGGGCAGGACGCCGATTGACGACGCGCTGATCAACGACACTCTTGGGTTCGTGGCTTGCTATATGGGCGTATTCATCGTGGGGACTTTACTCCTCACGCTCACAGCGAGTTGTTCCTTATTTGACGCAATGTTTGAGTTTGCATCCGCATTTGGCACAGTCG
>Ga0082212_10005312_pt1 | contig 17591 bp, 15 predicted proteins | sample TergutNt197P3_FD_71548 | JGI IMG/M metagenome (GOLD analysis project Ga0082212, IMG submission 71548) | Neocapritermes taracua P3 segment gut microbial communities from Petit-Saut dam, French Guiana - Nt197 P3 | ecosystem: Host-associated > Arthropoda: Insects > Digestive system > Gut ... | reverse complement strand
CGCGGGGGCGCCGATAGCGCTCAGGAACATCGCCATCGGCGTCATCATCATCGTCGTGGTGCTGCTCGACGTCAGCGCGAGGCAGCGCCGCTCGTCGCTCAGGTAGTCATTAACGTTTCGAGAACTGGCTCGCCCTCCTGGCCTTCTTGAGGCCGTACTTCTTGCGCTCCTTCATGCGCGGGTCGCGCGTCAGGAAGCCTTCGTTTTTCAGGACCGGCCTGTAAGCCTCTTCGTCGATCAGGCAAAGCGCCCTCGTTATCCCGTGTCTCAGCGCCCCGGCCTGACCCGTCGTGCCGCCGCCCGAAACGCGCGCGATGACGTCAAACTTGCCCTCGGTGTCCGTGACGGCAAACGGGCGCCTGACTTCCTGCTTCAGCAGCTCCATGCCGAAATACTCGTCAAGCGTCTTGCCGTTGACTACGATATCGCCCTTGCCCTGCATCAGGCGGACCCTGGCGACCGACGACTTCCTCCTGCCCGTTGCGGGGTATTGTTTTTTCGCTGCCATTTACCTGCCCTCCTGAAAATCCCAGACTTCCGGCTTCTGCGCCGCATGCGGGTGCTCCGCCCCGGCATATACCTTGAGCTTTTTGTACATCTTGCGCCCGAGCCTGCCTTCCGGCATCATCCCCTTGACGGCGTGCCTGATGATCTCCTCGGGCCTCCTCTCAAGGAGCTTCTCGAAAGCGATCTCGCGCAGCCCGCCCGGATAGCCCGTATGCCGCTTGTAGATTTTCTCCTTGCGTTTCTTGCCCGTTACCTCCACCTTTTCCGCGTTGACTACGATAACATAGTCGCCCGTGTCGACGTGCGTGGTGTAGATAGGCTTCTTCTTCCCCCTCAAAATCGAAGCGATCTCGCTGGCAAGCCTGCCGAGGGTCCTGCCCTCCGCGTCTATGACATACCACTTGCGCTCGATTTCATGAGGCTTAGCAATAAAACTGCCTGTACCCATAATAGGACCTCCCTTTGCCTACTCGGCTCGCCTTGCCTGCTTTTTTCACGCCCTGCCGCGCTGCCCCCCGCTCGCCTTGCATACCGTGAAAAATCCTGCGCGATGCCACCGCGATGTGGCATCCAGCGATCTTTTTCGGCGCCGCTCTCCCCGCTTGCGCGGGAATCATTACGTTTTGGCCTCGGCCGGCAAAAAACCCAGCCTGCACCTTTTCGCTTGGCTTGCGGCTTGCCTGCCGCCGGCCTCGCTCCGCTCCGCCCTTTCGGGCGCGCGAAGAAGATTATACAGAAAATGGGTGCGCCCTGTCAAATGGAAGAATGTTCCATTACCCGAAGAGCTCGCCCTCCTTCTCCTTCAGCATTTTCAGGCACCCCTCCAAGGCCGGGTCCCCCGGCGGGCACTCCTCGCTTTCGATGCCGAGATACCCCTCATAGGATATTTCGTAGAGCGCTTTCATAACGGGGATGAAGTCGATATTCCCGCCGCCCGGGACCTTCCTGTTGCTGTCGGACATATGCACGTAGCCCAGTTTCCCGGCGCAGGCCTTTACGGCTTCGCCGAAATCCACGTCCTCGATATTCATCTGGTGCGTATCGATATGGATCCTGACATTGGGCCGGTCCAGCTTCCTGATATACTCCAGCGTCTCGGGCACGGAGCAAAGATAGTTCGTCACATACCTGTTGATGCTTTCGATAAGCACGTCGACCGGCCTGCCCGCCGCGTAGTCCGAAAGCGCCATCACAGCCTCCGCCAGCCGCCCCTCATACTCGTCCCGCCTGCCGAAATCGGGGATATTCCCTTTCATTATGCCTATCACGACCGACGGGCATCCGATTTCTTCGGCGAGGTCGATATGCTCCTTCAGCTTCCTTACGGCTTCGTTCCGCACACCCTCGTCGTCGTCGATCAGCGAAAGGCCGTTCATGCCGTATTCCAGCCCCGTAGTGATGGCCGAGAAAGCCAGCCCGCGGCTTTTCGCCGCCCGAAGCAGCTCCCCGCCGTCAAGCTTCCGCGGATCCCTTATGTGCAGCTCGAGCGCGTCATACCCCGCCTCTGCCGCCCGCCCCGCCACGTCGCCTATGCCTCCGCACAGGGTGACGGGATATCCCGGCGGGAGCTTTTCGAGCGCGCATATTACCCCATAACGGAAAAGGTTCTTCTTGTCATTAGCCTGATCGTCCATTTTAGTCTTTCCCCTTTCTTTTTCAATAATACTGCCCCCCTACCCAATCCGGTGTTTTTGCTCCGGCGCCCAAACGATTCGCGCCGCCGATAGAAGGACATCTTATCACAGCAAAGAATGAATTTCCCCGAAAAAGAAGGATCCCGGGCCGAAAGTCCGGGATGTCAGAGGATTTTTCAATCCGAGGGTATTTATCCAGCCCGCCGGATCCGGGTAGCTATCCGGCAAGCAATGTTTGGCGTCAGTTCAGCAAGCCTGTTTCGGCCGACATCGTCATGGCCTCATACTGTTCGAGCAACTGGAATATCGGGCGCGTGGTGATCGCTTCCATCATCTGCATATACATGTCTACCTGCTTGATAAGCGGCATCCCGCTCGAATCGATCTCGTTGACGGCCGCCTTTATCAGGTACATGGTCGCGGCAAACAGCGAGTCCACATACAGGGTATCGTCCCAGAGCTTTTTCTCCTCGTCGGTCATATCCTTTGTTTTTACGAAGAGCTTGGAAAATGTGGCTTTGTCCGGGCAGAGCTCATTGTCATCGTATTCCGCGTCGCCCTTGAGCACCATCATCAGCGGTAATTTTTTCATTTTTCCATGCCTCCTTCTGCTTTGGCATATCCGTCAACTGTCGCTTTCTGCAATAATTATTATGTTCTCCGGCCTGTCCCCTGTCTGTATTCTTATTGTGTGTTTTTGCCTGTCCTGCCTGAAATCTCTGTCATGTTCTCCGGCCTTTCCACTGTCTTTATTCTTATTGTGTGTTTTTATCCTGTCCTGCCTGAAATCTTTGTTATATTCTCCGGTTTTTCCCGGTTCGCGCCCCTTTTGAATGCCCTTCGGCCTGTCCCCGGTCCGTATGCCCTTGAATGCCCTTTGGCCTGTCCCCGGTCCGTATTCCCTGCTTTATATATACCCGCAAATATCCACTTTAAACGTGATTTTTTACCTTTCATCTCGGTTATTTTGCAGGCTCTTTGCCCCTCAACCGCAATTTGCCGCCACCTCGCTCCCCGATTCCTGGAAAAGTACGCCTGTCCGCGCACAGATTGCGTCCAAAGTACGATTTTCGAGGCTTATTTCCCGCATTTCACCCCAAATGCCTGCCAATTTCGATGATAATTCGTACTTTGGGCGCGATTTGTGTTTGAAACAGCGCCCGTTTTCCCGAACGCCCCTCCCGCGCCCCGCGTTTAATCCCGTTTTAATACTTCTTCAATAGAGGTTTCAGGTTCGCCGTGTAAACTGCATATCGATACAGGGAAAACGATATTTGTGCCGACGTGAAGCGGCGGAATGGAGGAAAAAATGGAAAACCAGGACAAGAGGCTCTACAAATCGGAAACCAACAAGGTGATCGGCGGCGTCTGCGGCGGCCTCGGCGAGTACTTCGGCATAGACCCGACGATACTGCGCATCATCGCGGTCGTCCTCATCTTCTGCCACGGCGCGGGCCTGCTGATCTACTTCATCGCGTGGCTCTGCATGCCGAAGCGGCAGCCGCAGGCATACGGCTATCAGCAATACGGCCCGGACGGCTCGCAGAACCCGCAGTAGCGCGGCGCGACAGCGCGATATGGCCAAAACGGCTTCAAGGGCCCACCATAGCCCTGCAAGCTATTGCCCCGGCGGCGGAATACTGGGCTTTCGACGCCGGGGCTGTAAGCTACGCCGCCGTTTTGCCTGTGTCCGCGCTATGCCGCCGTTTTGCCTGTGTCCGCGCTACACCGCCGTTTTGTCTATGACCGCGTCCTTCTTGATTCCGAAGGCTACGATGAAATTGGCCGCCGACAGGATGCCGGCTATGATGAAGACCCACTCCGGCCCCCATGCGTCCCAGACAATGCCGCAGAGGGACGCGCCGACAATCGCGAGGACATGGTCGATAGCCATGCCCGCAGAAAGCGACGGCGTCACGTCCTCCTCCGTGATCGCGATCGACTTCATGTAAATGGAGCGCACCATATAGAACTGCGCGGACATCCTGTCGCTGATGATGAGGACATAAACGAAGAACATCCCGACGCCGGTTACGACCAGGGTGTTTTCATTGACCCCCTTGCTGAGAAAGCCGTAAGCGACGTAAATCGCCACAAAGCAGGCAGCCTCGACCAGCATGACCTTTCGGCTTCCCATCCGGTCAATCATCTTGCCTATGAACGGCACGAAAAAGATGCCGATAAAAGAGCCGATGACGCCTATGATAGACATCTTGTCCGCCGTGAAGCCCAGCAGCGCGATCAGCACCCAGGGGCTGAACACATACATGATCTGCTTGCGCCCGCCGAACAGCGCGCAGAGTATGTAGTACCGTATATACTCCTTGCGGAAAATCATCTTCGACGGTTCGGATCGGCTCTCGACTTCCGCCCCGATCTGCGCGTGCATCGCGAAAAGCAGGGCCGCGCATGCGAGGAAGCAGCCCGCGGATATCAAAAAGATCGTTACGGGCGTATTGAAGTGGAAGAAGCCCGAGCGGAACCCGAAGAAGCAGATAATCCCCGCGACCATCCCGAACGCCATCCTGGAGCTGTTGAACATGCCAAGTATCCGGCCCATATTGTCGCGAGTCGCAAGCGAAAGCCCGATGCTGTCGTATAGCGGCATGAACATATGCAGCCCGAGCGAAAAGATAAAGAGGAATACGAGCATGATCCCGTAACTCGGGTGGAATACGCCGAGCACGACCAGGCCGACGACGCCGAAAACCTGCGCGACGATAGCCGTCCGGATGTCCCTGAGAAACGAAAACGCGGTAATGACAAAGAGCGACACGACGCCCGGGAGCTCGCGCGGAACCTCGATGAACCCGCGCTGCTGCGCCGTTACGTCATACGCGTCCTTGAAATAATTCGCGATGACCGAGTCAACCGCGCCCGAATAAAAACCCGTGAACGCCGACACGGCCGCGAAAATAACTATCGCGATCTTTATTCGCTTCTGAAAAACCTCGTCCTGCATCGCAAAAACCTCCGATTAAAAGCGCCCGGCCAGCGCCGGACGCGTATCATGTTTCTATCATAATCCAGTTTTCCCCGCAATGCAACCGGGCCGCGTTCATTTCCCGCAGGCTCAGGCCAGGGCGCCCACGCTTTCCTTCCCTCTGCACTTCGGGCAGAACTCCAGGTTGAGGTCCGTGTCGAGAAGCCTTCCCTTGAGCCACTCCATCTCTTCCACGGTCGCGAAAGCCGCCCCGCACGCGGCGCACTTCACGAGCTCAAACGTCTTGCCCCATATCGTCCGCTGCCCGTTTTCCTCCGTGCAGCTGACAGCCCCGGTCGGGCACACCCTCGCGCAGGCGCCGCAGCCGACGCACGGCTCGGGAGGCTCGCCCCAGGGCGGGGCGACGATCTTGTCAATGCCGCGCATGGTTGCCTGGATCGCGAAAATCCCCATCTCCTCGCACGCCTTGCCGCAAAGCCCGCACAGTATGCATTTTTCGTCTCTTGCCTCGTTGTACTTCAGGCCGTGGCCGGCAACGCCGTATTCCTCCAGATATTCCTGCAGCGCCCCCTCGGCTTCAGGCGCGCGTTCCCATAGCAAGGCCAGGATAGTTTTCCGCATGCCAACTATCTTTTCCGTTTTCGTAAGTATGCTCAGGCCTTCACGGGCAGGGTAAACGCAGGAAGCGACGACGTTGCGCCCTCCGCCCGCGTCTTCGGCCTCCACCACGCAAAGGCGGCAGCACGCCTGGCCCGGAAGCGCCTCGTGGTGGCACAGGGCCGGTATGTCAATGCCGTTTTGCCGCGCCGCTTCCATCACGGACTGCCCGGGCTCGGCCGCACAGGCTTTCCCGTCAATGATCATGTTCATTTTGCCGCTCCCATCCCGCAGACGCCCGCAGGGCATCGTTTTTGCGCTATATGCTCCTCGTATTCCTCGCGGAAGTACTTGAGAGAAGTGATGACCGGGTTCGCCGCGGTCTTGCCCAGGCCGCACCGGGAGGCTTCCGTCAATGTCACGCAGATATCCTCTATCGTCCCCAGGTCCTCGGGCGTCCCCTCGCCCTCGCATATCCCGGCAAGGATCTTCAGCAGCCAGCGCAGGCCTTCCCGGCATGGCACGCACTTGCCGCAGCATTCCTTCGCGAGGAATTCCACATAGTAACGGGCCGTCTCGACCATGCATGTGCCCTCGTCCATCACGATCATGCCGCCGGAGCCCATCATGCTCCCATAGCTGAGAAGGGTATCGAAATCCACCGGGGCGTCAAGCAGCGACTCCGGCAGGCACCCGCCGGAAGGCCCGCCCGTCTGGACGGCCTTGAACCCGCGGCCCCCCGGGATGCCCCCGCCGATGTCAAATACTATCTCGCGCAGGGTCGCCCCCATGGGAACCTCGATCAGCCCGCTCCTCCTGACCTTGCCGACAAGGGCAAAGACCTTCGTCCCTTTGCTGCCGTCGGTCCCGATTTCAGCGAAACGCCCGCCGCCGTCCCTTATGATAAGAGGGATATTGATAAAGGTTTCCACGTTGTTCATGACCGTCGGCTGCCCAAAGAGGCCCTGCTCCGTCGACCTTACGTATTTGCCGCGCGGTTCCCCGACCCCGCCTTCGATCGAGGCTATCATGGCCGAGCTCTCGCCGCAGACGAACGCCCCGCCCCCGCGCACCACGTTCAGGCGCAGGCTTTTCCCGCTGCCCATCACGGAATCGCCCAGGAACCCCGCCTTCTCCGCGTCCGCGATAGCCTTCTTCACGCTGCGCAGCGCCATCGTGTACTCATCGCGTATATAAAGGAAGCCTTCCTCCGCCCCGATCGCCAGGGCGCATATGGCAATCCCCTCCAGCACGCTGTGCGGGTCGCCTTCCAGCATCGAGCGATCCATGAAGGCGCCGGGGTCGCCTTCGTCGCCGTTCATTATCACGTATTTGGGGAAGGCGTCATACCCTGCAGCTATGCGCCACTTCTTCCCCGTCGGGAAGCCGGCGCCCCCCCGGCCGCGCAGGCCGGACTTCTCCACTTCCGAGATTATCCCGTCCGGCGTCATGGAAAGCGCCTTTTTCAGCGATCCGTATACGCCGCGCTCAAGGGCGTCATCCAGCTCTTCGGGGTCTATCTCGCCGACATTCCTCAGCGCGAGTTTTTTCTGGGGGGAATAGAAAGGGTTGCCTTCGCGGCTCTCTACCCAGCCCCCGTCATCTCCCTTGAACAGCAGCCGCTCGACCGGCGCCTTGCCCAGGCTGGCCAGTATTTCCTCTGCGTCCTTGGGCCTGACCCTGTAGTAAGAGATATCGTCGGGCAGTATCTTCACGACCGGGCCATGCCCGCAGAAGCCGTGGCAGCCCGTCCTCTTGGCGGATGCCTCGACCGCGGCGTCCGCCCCGCCTCGCGATATCCCTTCCCTGAAAGCGTCAGCGACAGCCCGGCTCCCGCTTGCGACGCAGCCGGTGTCGCAGCAGATCAAAATCGTCCTTTTCATACGCCCGTTTCCCCTGACTCTTTTTCCCGGAAGCCATTTATGGTTTCGGCAATCTTCTCGTCCGTAAGCCCGCCGTAGTATTCCTCGCCTATCTGCATCACGGGCGCAAGCGCGCAGGCCCCGAGGCAATTGACCGTCTCTACCGTGAAGAGCCCGTCTTTGTCCATGCCGCCGGGTTCCACGCCCAGCAGCCCCTTCAGGCTGCCGAGCGCGCTGCCCGATCCCTTTATATGGCAGGCCGTGCCGTCGCAGACCTTGATGACGTATTTCCCGCGAGGCTCAAGGCTGAACGACCGGTAGAACGTGGCCATGGCATAGGCCTGCGAAAGCGGGAACCCAAGGTACGCGGCCGCTCCTTCGATATGTTCCCTCGGCAGGTACCCGCATTCCTTTTGTATGTCCTGGAAGACGGCCAGGGCATGCCTCTTGTCCGGCGGGTATGCCCTTAGCAGCCCGTCAAGTTTTTCCTTTGACAGTATCATATCCCGAGAGCCTTTCTCTTGCTTTCGATATGCGCGAGTATGCCCGTAGCGGCCTCGTGCGGATCGGTCTCCACATAGAACTTGCCGCCGGTCATCCCCTCGATATCGCTCGTCAGCACCTTCGCGACCAGCGGCCCGCCGAGTACGGGCGGGATCACGCCCACATGCGTCAATACGCCCATCGCGACCGCCCAGGTCCCGATGGAGACAGCCTTCTCATGCTGCAGCTCCGGAGCGGAAGCGGCCACCGGCAGGTCCTTGATGTCCACGCCGAGATAGCCCGCCAGCGCGCCCAGGAGATCCCCAATGCGGGAGTTGTCCACGCAGCTCCCCATATGGAGCACAGGCGGCAGCGGGCCGCCGAGGCCCGCGGCCTCGCCGACGGCCGTGAGCACCGCCAGAAGCTTCTCGCCCGCGTACTTCTTCGCGCCGTCCGGCGAAAGGAACCCGTACTTCGCGAGCGCGTGCGCCGTGCAGCCTGTCGCGACGACAAGCACATTGTGCGCCAGCAGGTCCTTGACCATCTCCACGGCCGTCCGGTCCTGGGTCACCTTTGCGTTATTGCACCCGACTACCCCGACCGCGCCGTACACATTGCCGGCCACTATGTTGTCCACAAGCGGCTTGAGCGGGTTTTCGGGGTCGACCGCGGCCAGCGCGCCGACGATCGACTCGACGCTGAAGCCGCCCCAGGCCTCCGACTTGTGCTTCGGGATCTGCAGTTTCGCGGCGTCGCGGCCCTTATATGCCTCGATTGCCAGGCGCACGACCTTCTGCGCGCTTTCATCCACGCCTTCCGGCTCGAACGGGATATACTCGGCGTCCGGGAGCTGCCCGATTGGCGACGTCGTGACCACCTTCGTATGGTAGCATGACGCGACCTTTGTAATCGAGGGCATGAAGCACTGGACGTCGACGACCATGGCATCGACGGCTCCCGTGATGATGGCCAGTTCCTGGCTCAGGTAGTTGCCGGCGAGCGGCACGCCCTGGCGCATAAGCACCTCGTTGCCCGAGCAGCAAATGCCCGCGATATTGATGCCGGCGGCCCCTGCGGCTTTCGCCTCGTCCTCCAGCTTCCCTGCCCACTCCACTACCTTCTCCGATACCTCGGGCATATGGCCGTGGACGATGATATTGACCTTGTCCTCGCTCAGGACGCCGAGGTTGGCCTCCGATTTGACGGGCGACGGGATCCCGAAGAGTATGTCCTGTATGTCCGTCCCTATCTGCAGGCCGCCGTAACCGTCGACGAGCCCGAGCTTGAGGCATGACAGGAGCAGGTTCACGGGCGAGCCGTCCACGCCCATCGAGGTCTGGTGCATCGCCGTCCTGATCTCCCTGTCCGGGCTCTTCGGCAATATGCCGAGTTTTTCCCATCTTTCATAGAGCCCCGGCGAGACCGTCGCCTTTAGCCATCTCATCGGCTCGTCGGAATAAGAGCCGTAATCCTCCAGCGCGGCAATCGCGATCTCGAGCGCCACGTCGCTGTCGGCCTTGCCCTCCGTCCCTATCCCGAGCTTGGCCGCGACTGACTTGATCTTGTCCGCCCCCGCTATCGAATACGGGGCCGAGCCCTCGGCCGCCGCCTTCAGGCACTTTATGGCCGAGTAACTGTGGTCCGCGTGGGATGACGCGCCCCCGGCTATCGTGCGCAGCAGGTTCCTGGCCACGATGAGGTCGGCGTCCGCTCCGCAAATGCCTTCCTTCGGCTCGCCGAAGGGGTTGATCCTGCAAGGCCCCTGGAGGCAATTGCGGCAGCAAATCCCAAGATCGCCAAACCCGCACTGTGGCTGTTGCCGTTCATATCTGTCCCATGTCGTCTCGATTTTTTCGCGGCCCGCTTTTTCAAGCATCTCGGCAGCCGCGGGGTCTATCGTCTGCCGGCAGAAACATCCTTTGTTGTCACTCATTTTCCTTGCCTCCTTATCACTCTTGCGCAGGCGCTGCTTCTGCCGAAGACGCCATCTCTACCAGGTACTTGATCCGCTTGTTCTTGCTGAAGCTGTCAGGCTCCTCAAAGACAAGCGCCTTTGTCGGGCACGCGTTCACGCAGGCCGGCTCGTCGCCCGACGCCTCGCACAGGTCGCACTTGCTGATGCTGTACGCCTCGGCTTCCTTGACGCCCTCCTCGATCGCGCCGAACGGGCACGCGATGAAGCACATCAGGCAGCCGATGCACCGCTTCCTGTCGCACGCGATTACCCCTTCCGGGTTCATGGACAGCGCCTTAGTGACGCATGCCCTGACGCATTGCGGATCCTGGCAATGCCTGCACCCCAGCGGGAACCCCCGGCCTCCCCCGCCCGGCTCGACATGCATCCCGCTTGCGGGCAGCGCCTGCTCCGAGATGGCGCCGTACAGCGTCCCCGACCGGGAATGCGCGATACAGCACGCGATCTCGCACGTATGGCACGCCATGCATTTTGCGTCGTCGATCAGAATCTTCTTCATGTCTACCACCTTTTCTCTCTCTGAAACGCTGTTGCTTTGATTGGTTGTTCGGTACCCGTGGACACCTTCGCTTGCCCTGTGTTGTCTCCTTTGAAAATGCTACGGTCCGAATCAGATATGCTATTGTCAATAAGTTACGTGAAATTGTCTAAATCATACGAGCATGATAATCCAAAGTCAATAAAAAACGCGCTTTTAAAAAGCGTAAATTCGACGATTTTAAAAAAGCAAAAATACAGGCGTCTGCCATTACGGCTATTACTGCCGTAACTGCTATTGCCGGGCCTTCTCCAGATCCAGCAGGTACTGCTTGGCCGGCAGCCCGCCGCCATAGCCGGTCAGCGAGCCGTCGCTGCCGATGACGCGGTGGCATGGGCAGATAATCACGATCGGGTTGCGGTTGTTGGCCATGCCGACCGCGCGGACGGCTTTCGGCCTCCCTATCCGCTCCGCGATCCCGCCGTAGCTCGCCGTCTCCCCGTACGGGATGGCGAGCAGCGCCTCCCAGACCTGCCTTTGGAATTCAGTCCCCTTGAACCTGAGCGGCAGGTCGAACTCCCTGCGCTCGCCCGCGAAGTACTCGCGGAGCTGCTTGCCGGTTTCCACGATCAGGTCCGTCTCCCAGGCCCCGAATCCCTGAAGCCCCCGTTCCTTCGTGCCGCCCGAGAAGTATACCTGAACGATATGCCCATCCTCTTCCGCGATGCCCAGCGTCCCCACCGGATACTTATAAAACCACTGGCACTTTGTACTTATTCTCTTATTCAACCGCTCCACCATTTTCCGCTTGTATTTCTTTCACGCATTATCGCATTGTACGCACACCGCGACGACGCCGCACGAATCAATTCGAAAGTATCCAGCCCGCTATGTCTTCCAGGACCTGCCCGTCGGTATGCCCCGGTGCCGAGTATTCTTTTTCCCATTCATCCTTGCCATAGCCTGCTGATGGAAACAGGAAATGGTTCAGCCCTTCGTACAGCTTGAAAGCCGCGTTGTCACGCCCAGCCAGCGCATCCTGCCACGCGGGGTAGTCAATAATGGCGCTCACGGCAAAGTCTTCCGAACCCTGCAGTATGAGGAACGGTATTGAAATGTCCTTGATATAATCTGTTGGCAGGTGGTTTTCATATTCCTGGTAGTAGTAGTAAGTGAATTCGCCATGCTCTGTTTCTTTCGCTTCGTCTTCAGGCATGCTCATTATTCTGTCCCTGTATTCTTCAATTCGTTCTTCCGTGGATGCCAAATAATCATCCCTCTCCTTTCCTTCAGGCATCGATGCGGCATATTCCAAATATTCGTTGAAGCTGAAATCAAATATTGAGCGCGGCGACCCGGACATCGCTATTATCCCGGCGAAACCGCCGCCTTCCGTGTGTATCCTCGCGGCAAGCGCGGCCCCCTTGCTGTGCCCCAGGATAAAGACCTTGTTTTCGTCAATACGAGGGTCGGATTTCACCAATTCCGCCGCCAGCACGGCGTCTTCGATTTGTGATTCCACTGCTGTCACGCCGCCGCCATATTTATCCTTCATCTGCCAGTAATACTTGAAAGACCTCTTGTCGTAGCGAATCGCAGCGATGCCATGCGACGCCATATACTCCGCGATATCGAGAAACGGCTTGTTCCCGTTTGTTTCCTCGTCCATGTCAAAAAAGCCGTCCCCATGTACCAAAACCACGGCAGGCGCCTTCCCTTCTACATCGGGTATGGAAAGCATGCCCTGCAGCGGGAAATCCGTCCCCTCGCCGACAACGATCGGATTGTCAGTGAATTGCGTAATTTGCATGGACCCGGCGTCGTCTGCATCGTCGGCATCGTCGACATCGTCGAGGTCGTCGGCGTCCCCGGCGTCACTGTCATCATCGTCTATATCTATATCTATTACGTCAGGATCAGAGGCGTCACCGTCAGAATCGCTGCCCTGGCTTAAAACCCCGATAATGCCAAAGAATACGACGGCCGCGACCGCTATGATGACAATGAGGAGCCATGTCGGGATTTTTTTCTTTGGCGGCTGCCCGGCGTATTGCGGGGCCTGTTGCGGCGGGACGCCGAGGGCGGCGTCCCCTACGGGCGGCGCCTGCGGCGATGCGTACCCCTGCGGCGGCTGCCCGGCGTATTGCGGAGCCTGTTGCGGCGGGACGCCGAGGGCGGCGTCCCCTACGGGTGGCGCCTGCGGCGATGCGTACCCCTGCGGCGGTGGCCCGGCGTACGGCGGTGCCTGTACCTGTTGCGGCTGCCCGGCTTCTACCACAGCCCCACAACCCTTGCAAAACTTTGATCCTTCATTTAATTCCGCCCCGCACCGTACGCAATAATCAGCCATAATTCAAACTCCTGATAATCCTTTTCGCCTATTGGAAATTAACCCTTCGTACGCTGTCCATTGCGACCAAGCCGCCGCCATGCTCCCGCCTTCAGATGAGAATTATGCCAATTCACTTAACCACGCGCGACCATTACAAGCCAAGCCAATAGTGCAAGCCCATAATGCATGCCAATAATGAAAACAGTATATATAATTGAATACTTAACATCAAGCGCATTCGGTACAGCAAATAAAGTCTCATTCAGTACAAGCAGCAAGCAGCGTTACTATTCACTTTAATACTTAACATCAAGCGCATTCGGTACAGCAAATAAAGTCTATATAATTGAATACTTTACATCATGCGCATTCGGTACAGCAAGTAAAGTCTCATTCAGTACAAGCAGCGTTACTATTCACTCAGTGTACACGCATATTGATTGTTTTTAGCAGTTTTTTTCGATAATCGGCGATTTTCACGCCAATTATGGCCGTTTTGTTCGATTTTGCCCAGCTTTTTACCTGTTTTTAACAAAAAAACGCCGATTATCGCAATTTTTTGCTAAAAAATCGAATTTTGCCTGCGCTGCCCTAAACTTACATGCAAACCCAGATGCTTTTCAATATGCAAAAAACTTCAAACAAGTCCATCGTCTGGTTGGGAGTGAATGGAGTGAATTGCAACAGTACAAGCAGCGCCCGCGCCCAAACCGACCGCAGGCCGGTGTCTTAATAAGTATTCCCAATTGCGATATAATACAAGCAGGCTCAATAAGGAGGGCAATCCAATGAACGAAGAGGACAGCACGGTCAATCCAATGAACGAAGAGGACAGCACGGGCAATCCAATGAACGAAGAGGACAGCACGGGCAATTCAATGAACGAAGAGGACAACACGGGCAATCCAATGAACGAAGAGGACAGCACGGGCAATCCAATGAACGATGAGGACAGCACGGGCAATCCAATGAACGAAGAGGACAGCACGGGCAATCCAATGAACGAAGAGGACAGCACGGGCAATCCAATGAACGAAGAGGACAGCACGGGCAATCCAAAGAACGAAGAGGACAGCACGGGCAATCCAATGAACGAAGAGGAAATCAAAAGCGATCCGAACGATTACGACGAGGGGTTTATCCTCCGCTCGGTCGCAATCTCGCATGCGCGATCGAGGTCTGTCAATTCTGTCGCGGATTCTTTGAGCATACCGGCCGATTTGCTTGAGGAGTGGAGAAAAGGGTATTCCGCCAAAATCGAAGTCAGGCGCTTAAAAGACAAGCTTGTCACGAGCAGGCATATCGGGTGGTTCTTGCTATCATTCAAGGGAAATACGGCGGACAAGGGGAAAAGGGAGCGATGCCCCAAATGCCGCGAAAAAGTGGTTTTCAGCCATATAAAAACCTTTCACGTACAAAGCGGTGCAGGGGTCGATTTCAGGCCATACGGAAACCTTGGCAGCGCCGGGGGTTATGGCGCCAGCGCCATGCAGGTACCCAGCCAGAGAGTCACGACGGAGCAGATAAAACAGTGCCCGAACTGCGGCTTGTATACCATGCGCTACGTTATAGAAAAACTGACCCCTTCGGGAGTGTGAAGGAGCCTTTTTCAAGAATAAGCCATGCAGGGCTTCTACATGATAGTGGCCATTCGCAGACCGCTTTGTACATTATGTAATTGGTCATTCGCAGACCGCTTTGTACATTATGTAATTGGCCATTCGCAGACCGCTTTGTACATTATGTAGTTGGCTATTCGCAGACCGCTTTGTACATTATGTAATTGGTCATTCGCAGACCGCTTTGTACATTATGTAATTGGTCATTCGCAGACCGCTTTGTACATTATGTAATTATCGTATCCCACAAGGACCCTGTAATACCCGCACAGCGTCCGGTTGGTTTCTTCGTCCGAAGTGTCTATATAAAGATTCTGCATGAACATCGCGTCCGCTTTGTCCTTTGACATCGCGACAAGTATGTTCTCTTTCCCGACCGCCTTGAGCACGTCGGAAGAAATCTGCTGGTTCCCGCGCCCGAAGATATATCCCTGCCCGCCTATAACGGTCACGATTATCTTGCTCCTGCCATATTTGCCGAGGGCGTCCAGTATCTCTTTTTCCGTCGCGTCCTTTTGAACCATTTTGGCATTGCGTACGAGGTCGACGCCCAGCAAGGTCCCATCGATGCCCAGCTTCTCCTTCACCTTCATCATCGTGGAGCCCGAGCCTATGATGTACAGCACGTCCTGCTCCATGCCGTCCGCTATGCAATTGGACAGCGACTCCACGGCCGCCTGCCCTGTCATGCCGCGCCCGCTCTTCAGGTTTTGCATTCGCCGCCTGTCGTCCGGGACGTTCATATAGCCATACAATCGCGCGCTGACGAGCCCTTTGCGGAACAATTCCTCGTCGATATCCATCACTTCCGCCTCGCGGACACGGGGCGCCGCGCCCGACTCGATTATCTTCCTTACGGCGGCGCCCGCGATTTTCGGGTTGATCGCGTACACAGCCGAATGAATCTTGCAGCCCGTCGGGATGCCAAGGACTGGGATGGACTGGCCGACGGCGTCCATTACATCGCGCGCCGTGCCGTCCCCCCCGGCAAAAATGAGCAAGTCCACGCCGAGCCTTGCCATCTCGCGCGCGGCTTCGATCGTATCGACTGCGCTGCTTTCGCCGCCGCTTCCGACGCTACCGCTTCCGCCGCTGCTGCTGCCGCCGCCGCTTCCGACGCTACCGCTTCCGCCGCTTCCGCCGCCGCCGCAGCTTTCGCCGCCTCTGCCGCCTCTGCTGCCTCTGCTTCCGCCGCCTATTACCTCAACCCGGAAGCGTAGTTTTTCCGCCTCCTCCTGCCCCATCGCCCCGGCGCATGTGTACAACAAGAATTCGCCGGCATGGCACGCAAACACCTCCAGTGCCTTCGCCGCCTTCATCCCGCTTTCCTGCCGCGCGCCAAGTTCTTTCGCGAGGGCAACGACGCCCTCTCCATCGCTGCCCTTCAGCCCGACCTTGCCGCCTATCCCTGCGACAGGATTGATAATGAGCCCAAGCTTCAGCATTCAGGGATGTGGCGCGATGCTGCCGCCTGCGCTTTTCCTGGTACGCGGCCCAAATGCTGCCTGCCGTGCTTTTCCTGATATGCGGCCCAAATGCTGCCTGCCGCGCTTTTCCTGGTAAGCGGCCCAAATGCTGCCGCCTGCGCTTTTCCTGGTACGCGGCCCAAATGCTACCTGCCGCGCTTTTCCTGGTACGCGGCCCAGGTGAGCGCCCATTTTTCCGGGTCGTCGAATTCCGCTACGTCCTTGATCTTGTGTATCACCGAATTGTACGGCGCGCCTTTCGCCTTTCCCGGGTCTGAGCGCGCTTCTTCGCATACCAGCTTGAGCACCTCATAGTATTCATCGATGTCTTCCTTGCTGTACGTCTCGCAGGGCTCCAGCGTCATGGGTTCGGGAATCAGCCACGGATGGTGGCTCTGCCAATACCATGGGATGCCGAAATCCAGCGTGCGTCGCGTGATGTCGTCCGTGCCGACGCCCGTCTCTTTCTCGAGCGGCTCGAAGCTGTAGCGTATCTGTTCCTGGCGCACTATGCCGTTATCGGCAAATGCGCTCGTGATGCCGGGGATGGATTCCAGCTTCTTGCGCATGTAATTGTTGTTGATCACCGAGACATCCGCGCATTCGCGCAGCCCGCGCGCGCCCATATTCCGCGACCACGCATAGGCGCGCAGGATAACGCCGGCCGTGCCGAGGAAATCGCGCACCTTGCCTATGCTGTCCGGGCGGCCGTAGTCCAGCCAGTATTTTTCGCCGTCAAATTCCACCGTTGGGACAGGCAGGTATTTCGCGAGGAATTCCTTGCAGCCAAAGGCGCCGTTGCCCGGGCCGGAGCTGCCGTGGGGGGTGCCGAATGTCTTGTGCACGTTGAAATGGCACATGTCGAACCCCGCTTCCTTCGCCCGCGCCACGCCCAGGAACGCGTTGGCGTTCGCCTGGTCGTAGAAACAAAGCCCGCCGACACCATGCACGATCTTCGTGATCTCGATCACGTTGGGGTTGTAGATGCCGATGTCCTCCGGGTTTGTCATGAAGATTGCCGCGGTGCGCTCCGAAACGGCGTTCCTTATCGCTTCCAGGTCCGGTATGCCGCGTTCGTCGGGATATATCGTAATGATTTTATACCCCGCCGTCATCGGCGCCGCCGCGTCGCAGGGGTGCGAAAAGATCGTCGTGATTGCCTCGTCGCGTATGTCGGCTTCCCCGTTCGCTTCATGGTACGCGCGGGCAATGCAAGCCGCCGTATACACCGCGTGGTTGCCGCCCCCCGGCTGCAGCGTGAATTTGTCCATCCCGGATACTTCTTTTACGACCTTCTCAAAGTTGTGGTAGATCTCGAGCATCCCCTGGACGCTTTCCTCCGGCTGGTCGGGGTGCAGGTCGCAAAACCCCGGGTTTGCCGCCAGCGTCTCGCCCAGGCGCGGGTTGTACTTCATCGTGCACGTGCCTTCGCTGATATCGTTGGATAGATTGCTGCCCATCGTCTCCTGCGCCAGGTGAATCCAGTGCTGCAATACATGCTTTTGGTCCACCTCCGGCAGCGCAGCGGCTTTTTCCCGCAGGATCCCCCCTGGCAGCCGCGCCGCTACATCGCCTGCCTCGTCTATTATTTCAGGCTCCACTTCAGGCGGCAGGATCCCCCGGACGCCCGGCGTGGACATCTCAAAGATCATGGGCTCATCCCAGCTCGCCTGGTGGAACTTCTTTCTTGTTTT
>Ga0082212_10005311_pt1 | contig 17595 bp, 10 predicted proteins | sample TergutNt197P3_FD_71548 | JGI IMG/M metagenome (GOLD analysis project Ga0082212, IMG submission 71548) | Neocapritermes taracua P3 segment gut microbial communities from Petit-Saut dam, French Guiana - Nt197 P3 | ecosystem: Host-associated > Arthropoda: Insects > Digestive system > Gut ... | reverse complement strand
GTCCGGTGACCGAACCGTACTCATGACCGCGCTCGCAGAGCAGCTCGCCGGTTATATCAGACAATTCTGTTGGAAAAGGACCGCTGCCTACGCGTGTACAATAGGCCTTGATAATACCTGTCACTTCGCCGATATTTCGTGGCGCAACACCCAGACCGGAGCAGCAACCCGCACAAATGGTGCTGGATGAGGTAACATAAGGATAAGAACCGAAATCAATATCCAGCATTGTGCCCTGTGCTCCTTCGGCAAGGACGGATTTGTCATTTTGAAGGAACTCGTTGATAAGATGCTCGCTATCAATAATATTGAAGTTCTTCAGATATTCCAGCGCCGCGAACCATTCCCTTTCCAATTCGGCAATGTTGTACCCGTAATTCATTGCGTGCAACATGTTTTCATGGCGCAGTTTGGCAGCTGTGTATTTTTTATCGAATTCATGTAGCAGGTCGCCTACACGCAACCCGTTCCGGCTGATTTTGTCAGCATATGCCGGTCCGATACCTTTTCCTGTAGTACCTAACTTTCCGGTTCCTTTAGCCGATTCGTTTGCAGCATCTAAAATACGATGTGTCGGCATGATCAGATGGGCTTTTTTGGAGATATAAAGCCGGTCGGTTATGTTAGGCTCGGTTTCGGCAAGATTGACAGCTTCTTCCTTGAACAGGATGGGATCAAGAACGACGCCATTGCCGATCACATTGATTTTTCCTCCCTGGAAGATTCCGGATGGAATCGAGCGAAGTATATACTTTTTCCCGTCAAAAACGAGCGTATGCCCGGCATTTGGACCTCCCTGGAAACGTGTTATTACATCATATTCCGGCGTCAGTACATCTACAATTTTTCCCTTACCTTCATCACCCCATTGTAATCCTATTAAAACATCTACTTTCTTCATTATTGTTTTGTTTTGTTTTTTAATTGTGCTTCTTCTTGTGAAATCCTGTACTTGCATTTTGAACAGATACCGTAAAAATGCAGTGAAAAATGTTCCAGTGTAAATTTTGGTATCTTATAAACGGTAAATAACCTGTTCAGTTTTTCATTTTTTATCTTGCGTACAGTACTGCAGTGCGTACATATTGCGTAAACAAATTGTTCGGCAAGGTATTTCAGTTCATATTGCACGAGCGTATTGGTAAACTGATGTCGTACAACGATATTGGAGTCCAGCAACAATTCCATCGTATTGTATACCGACGCGCGGCTTACATGAAATTTATTATCTTCCAGCTGTTGCCAGATCATTTCATATGTAAAGGGTTCTTTTGTCTGACACACGGTCGAACAGATTGCGTTTCGCTCGGCTGTGTTTCTCAGTCTTTTGTTTTTCAAATAATTGGTAAACAAAATCTGCAATGTTTCTGTATGAGTAGATGATGTATCCATATTTAATAAATAATAGTCAGGAATAGGCTATTTTTTTGACAGGTTAGTTATAAACCGGCAAAAAAGAATAGTTTTTACTGTACCGGAGCATTTGTTCCGTGTATCCTTCCGTGTAGTTGAGCGAGATGTCAATAACTTCACCCTTATTATTTTGCACCACATTCATGACAGGGTTTACAAATCCCTTGTAGGGCGCCAGATTCAATCGTGCATACCGTTCCAGTACTTCATCGTGCAATGTCCGGTCAACCTTAACACCATAGTTTTCAACAAGCTGTTTGCCTGCCTGAAAATCGCCCTCACTCTTGATACGCTGTATTTCAGCCAGTAATTCACCGAACAGCACACGGAGTTTATCATAGTTGCTGACTATTACATATGTTTTTCCATCGCGTTTTCCGAAAGAAACGATCTGATCCGTTTTTCCTTTTTCAAACACCCATCGGGCGATCAGCTGGCGGTTGCGCATGTGTGCCTGCTCTACATCCTTGCCGGGCTGGATACGAACCAGCTGTGTCATCAGACCGTTCATCATAAATCTGTAATACTCTGATTTATAAGCGTCCTTATCATTCAGCAGTCCCAATTCAACTAATTTTTTATCAGCCAGGTAGTACAGTGCAAAAAGGTCGGCGCGTGCTTCTTCGAGTGTGGAGCCATAAGCGCCAAGCGCGTCCGGGTCAACGCCCGGCAGTAATATACCTGAACCATGACCCAGACATTCATGTAAATCCGTATGCAGGTTATCCGTAGCAAACCCGTATTTTTTCAACTGTTCGCGTTCGGCTTCGCCATACACAAATTCATCGCTAAATCCGCTGCTTTGCGACGCCTTGTCATACGCCTCCGTAATATTTTCGATAGTAACGGATTTGGAACCGTAATGTTCGCGAATCCAGTTTGAATTGGGCAGGTTGATACCTATCGGGGTAGTGGGGTAGCAGTCGCCGCCAAGCATCGTGACGGTGATCACCTTGGCGCTGACGCCTTTCACTTCCTTTTTTTTGAAGCGTACATCGGTTGGGGAGTTGTTTTCAAACCACTGTGCATTGTCGCTGATTATTTTCGTTCGTTTCGTAGCCTCCCTGTTGATGAAATTGACAGTCGATTCCCAGCTGGCTTTCATGCCGAGCGGATCGCCGTATGTTTCCGTAAAACCATTGACAAAGTCGACCTCCGAATCAATGTCCTGCACCCACAAGATGGCATATGCATCAAAAGTCTTCAGGTCGCCTGTCCGATAATATTCGATGAGTTTCAGTATAACGGCTCTCTGGGATTCGTTTTCCGCAAAAGTAACGGCTTTTTCGAGTTCACCGGCAATTTTTTCAATTGCCTCTGTATAAAGCCCTCCTACTTTCCAGACTTTTTCCCTGATCTGTCCGTCCGTTTTCGAAAGACGGCTGTTCAGCCCGTAGGAGACCGGTGTTTTGTCGTTCGGGTCTTTCATTTTTGCATAAAAACCGGTCGCTTCGTTTTGGGTGATGCCGCCTTCATAATAGTTATTGGCAGAAGCCAGCAGGATATCATCGTCGCCGCTCTGTACCGAATGTTTCGGCATTACAGCGGGATCGAAAATCACAGGGATGATTTCTGTCAGCCATTGCGCTTTCGATTGTCCCTTGCGCAGCGGAAGTTGTGTGGATTCAAGCCTGTCGATACATTCATTGAAAAATTCCCTTGAAAAACCGGGTTCAAACTTATCTCCGGAATAATGGTGATGGATACCGTTTGCAAGCCATACGCGTTTAAGGTATATTTCCAATGCTTTGAAAGACTGACTGCTGCGATCGCCCTGATAGGATTGATAAATGGCCTCCAGCGCATACCTGACAGCAAGGTTGTAACGGTTGTTCTGGTCGAAAAGGATGTCGCGACCCATCAGCGCCGCTTCTGAAAGATGATACAGCAATTGCTTTTGCTGAAGCGCCAATGATTCGAATCCCGGTACTTCGTAGCGTAATATCTCAATGTCTGCGAAACGGTCAACTGTATAGTTTATCATTTCGACGTTTGCTATTTCGTTTTCTACCGTTTTCCTGCTGTTTTTGTCTGCGCAGGCAGTCACCATCCATGTTGCCATAAAATATAAGAAAAATTTTTTCATTAGCAGATATTTTAAAAAATGCGAAATTTGGGAGAAAAATTTTGGATTTATGGCAAAAATGGGAAATAAACTTTCATATTTTCTTTTGTAAGTCGCGTGCCATAACCTGAATCCTGAAATGCCTCGCAATGCCTGACAGCCGAACCTCGCTCTTCGCCATACAGCTCAATCAGTTTACTTCTGAACTGGTTTGCATTCGACCCTCTGTTTCTTGATTCTCCCAGCCAGATTCTTCGGGCTTCATCCGTTTCGGGAACGCTGCTTAGATTTCCCCGGTTAAAAGGAAGCCATTCATACATCTGTGATTTATGCTGGTGATACATGTCATTTTTCTTTTCCATCACATCGTCAATATCAATGGCAACGTCGGCAGTAAACGGTTCGGGATGAATAAACCCGTCGCTCATGTACAGAAACATGGGATTTTTTTCCAGAAACGGAACCTTGGGCAGGATCGTGGGAACTGTCACCATATAGGCGGCATCGAGCACAAGCGTTCCGGTATACCGGTGGTCGGGATGATAGTCATACGGACGCGGGAAAATCACAAGATCGGCTTTATACTCGCGGATGATCCGAATCATTTGCAGCCTGTTTTCGTAAGTTGGCATCACCTGACCATCGTGGTTGTCGAGTGTAATGTATTTTACACCAATCACTTCGCCTGCCTTTCTGGCTTCTTCGCGGCGGATTTTTGCTAATTCTTTTGCCTTGATTGACTGATGCCCCGCATCGCCGTTTGTGAACGATACCATTGTTACGGTATATCCTGCCAGTGTCCATTTGTAGGCGCATCCTCCAATCTTATCGGGATCGTCAGGATGGGCGCCAATAATTAATACATTTAATTTTCTGCCGGACTGTGTCTGGGCAGCCAGTGAAAACGCAAAAACCGGCATTATCAATGCGGCAGCTAAAAGTACGATGTTTTTTTTCATTTTTACAAGTTTTAATAGTTATTAGGTATTCAGATAAAAGATAATACTTTTTTTGCTGCAAAGTAAAGCAATTTTTCGGAAATAGAAAAATGAAAATAAAATCTTTTTCTTCAATTTACCTGCCGTACAGGTGTTTTGCCGAGGGCAGGAATATCACGTTCAGTTCCGGGTCGGACATGTCGGGGTCAAGCGGGAAGATGGGTCGGATGACGCGCTTGTAGGGCAGATTGACTAAGTCCTGGTCTACGCCGCCGCGTGTGTGCGCCATTACCCAGTCGGCCTGCATATCGTACCATGTTTCCACTAAGTAGCCCTGTTTTACCATCACAATATCCGCTTCACGGGGATTTAGTCCAATACTTGTCATCTGCCGTTCCTGCTGGAACGACTGCGGGCTTCGCGTAACGATGACCTGAATGCTTCCCGCCCTGATAACGGCAAAATTTTCGTTGGTGAACAGCACAGTACCGGATAACTTTACAGGTCCTTCATGGATATTGTCCGTCATGGCGCCCACCATGGCTTCCGCCTGATTGCCCACGCCTGCTTTTTGTGCCGCAGCAATCATTTCGGGGCCGGGTATGGAGGCATAAATTAAAGTTTTGCCGTTCGGCTTCTGAAATTCGGGTCGTTTAAGCAGACGGGCTAAGGTCCATGTCACTTCGCCCGATCCGCCGCCGGATGGGTTGTCGCCCATATCGCTGATGAAAAACGGTTTTTTCCTGCTGGCTACGGCTAAATCAAGACATTCGTCGAGCGAATGGGTGGGCGCTTCAAAATCGAATTGACGGCGCACCTCCCAGAACTTTTCGGCAAGCATCTTTGCGCCTTTTCCTACCTGCTCTTTGTCGTCGCCCACTACCATCACGACGCCCTGATTACGGCGCTCGTCGGCCCAGGCATATCCAATCCAGATACCTGCATCCAGCACGCCGGGAAGCGCCTCAACCTCAGGAACTAACGCATAGAGTGACTTAGCCGGTTCGACGCGGGTGCTTGTCCTTTCGCCGGGCAGCAATATCGGAACGGCTACCCAGGCCTTGTAAGCAGGACGTCCCTTGCCCGAAGCAAGCCGGTCAAGCAGATTCACCACGCCGCGGCGATGCGACATAAACCCGTCGGCATGGGGCGCGGTACGGAACGTCGTGATCAGGTCGGAGTAGATGGCCAAACGCGGAGATACATTTCCGTGCAGGTCCATGGTAGTCGATACAAGGACGTCGTGTCCGATAACACCGCGTATTCGCTCTAAAAATTCACCTTCGGGGTCGTCGAGACCATCCACGCTGCAGGCCCCATGAATATAGAACCAGAAGCCATCGTAAGGCATATTCGTTTTAATCAGTTCAATCGCGCGGTTGACTGCTGTTTCGTATGCTTCGCGCGTAACAAGCTGGGAGCCTCCACTTGCCCGTAATGCTGGAAGCCATACGGCGGCCTGTCCCATGACTGAATCGGGGAGCAGGTAAGAAAGGCCATTCATTACCGCCTGACCTTCAGCCGTGCGTAAAGCCGGATTGATGGCCGGGTGAAAAGTGCTGTTCTCAATAGCAATACCGGCAATGCCGATGCGCGGTTTTGTTTGCGCAGACAACTTGCCGCAAAGTAGCGCCGTCGAGAGGCAGAGTAGTAAAATGATAAAAAAATTCTTCATTTCCGTTAGTTTTTCTTATTGCAAAACTGTATTTATATTATCCTGTTAACCATCGATTTATTCCTTTTTTCTCAACACTGAACTCGACGCCGATTTTTACTAACCGGCGACTGTCCGGCGTGTATGGAATCAGGTAGTCTTTTTTGTCAATCTGTGCGAGTGCTTCTTCGGCCGTAGCGGCGGTGTCCATCTTGAACTCGAAAACATAGATGGAATCAGCAGTTTTTACGACGGCATCGGCGCGACCTGTGGCGGTTTTCACTTCCGTATGGATAAATTGCCCCGTTAGGGTGAAGAGCAGATAAAAAATCAGCTGGTAATATTTTTCGTCTTTGTCCCTGTTCTCCTCCAGATCATACGGGATGGAAGCATACCAGGCTTTCAGCAGGTTCATAAACCCGTCGACATTGCCGCCCCGGACAGCCCTGACAAAAGCGATTACGGAAAATGTTTCATCCAGTCCCCACCCGGGAACATACGCCGGAAGCAATTCTTTGAGAAAACCGTATTTCACCTCTTCGTTTGGAAAACCGAGCGTAAAGGCGTCAAGTTCAACGTCATACGACTTAATGGTCAGATAACCGCTCTGGTACAGCAACGGCACAAAACTTGTCTCGCCTGCACGGTATTCGTCAATAGAGCGAACCTCAATCGTAATATCATCGTTAAACTTAGTCAGGTCATAGTTGCTGTTCCGGATAATTTTGGTCAGAAAAGTAGCTGTTCCCGTCTTGAACCAGTAGTATGCAAAGTCCAGACTGTCAAAAACATTCAACAGGCTGAACGGATTGTACATGTTTTCGCTTTCCCTTGCGAAGTGATAACCGTCGTAGCGCTTTTTAATTTCGGCAAATGTCGCGTCACGGGATAATTTGCGCTTATCGGCAAGCGCCTGTATTTCAGGCTTAAAATAGTGTAACAGTTCTGTTTCGGAAATACCGCAAATTGCGGCATACCGTTCGTCTAAACTGATGTCTGTCAACTGATTCAAATCGCTGAAAATACTCACTTTCGAAAACTTGGTGACGCCGGTCAGGAATACGAACCGCAGGCAATAGTCCATGCCTTTGAGCACACCATAAAAACCTTTGAGGAAATCGCGAATATCGTCATTCAAGGTTGGCTTATCAATGGTATTGACCAGCGCCTTGTCGTATTCGTCAACAAGCACGACCACCTTGCGACCCGACTTTTCAAAAGCGGTTTGTATTAGTTTAGCGAAACGGATAGGCAGGTCACTATATTTCTCTACGATCTCCCATTCGCTTTCGTAATTGTCCAAAATGGCGCTTAATACATTTTTTAATGACGAAAAATCATTGTTACTCCCAATATTGAAATCAATATAAATGACAGGATACCGTATCCAGTCACGCTCCAGTTCAGCGATTGCCAAACCCTCAAACAGTTCCTTTTTCCCCAGAAAATAGGCTTTCAGAGTAGACAAAAAAAGACTTTTCCCGAACCGTCGCGGTCGTCCGAGAAAGTAGGGTCTGCTGATGCGCGTCAATTCATAGACATATCGGGTTTTATCCACATATACACATCCTTCCGTACGCAGTTTTTCAAAATCCTGTATGCCGACAGGCATTTTCTTTACAGTATCATTCATAGTAACATCCTGATAAGTTTTGCAAAGGTAGTAATTTTCTTTGAGAAAAGAAAAAGCCGGAATGAGATAATTTTTATATTTTTGCACGCGGTTTGTACACTGAGAGCAAAAATTAAACAGGAATTGAAGCATGGAAATAGCGGCGTTGGTATCCGGAGGAGTAGACAGTTCGGTTGTGGTGCATCTTTTGAAAGAGGCGGGCTACGATCCGGTTATTTTTTATATCCGTATTGGAATGGAAGACAGGGACGGATATATGGATTGTCCTGCAGAAGAGGATATTGAAATGACTACTTATGTTGCGAAGAAGTACGGATGCCGGATGGAAATTGTTTCGTTGCATGAGGAGTACTGGGAGATGGTAGTCAGTTATACAATCGAATCCGTCCGCCGAGGGTTGACGCCCAATCCCGATATGATGTGTAACCGGTATATCAAGTTCGGCTGTTTTGAAGATAAATGGGGGAAGGATTTTGACAGGATTGCCACCGGTCATTATGCCACCACAACGGAAATGGAAGGTGAAACGTGGCTGTCGACTGCCAAAGACCCGCTCAAAGACCAGACCGATTTTTTGGCGCAGATCAATAGCCTTCAGATTTCCAGGCTGATGTTCCCGATCGGACATCTGATGAAAAGCGAAGTTCGTGCGATAGCAGCCGGGCAGAAACTTCCCAGCGCCAGCCGCAGGGACAGCCAGGGTATCTGCTTCCTTGGAAAAATCAATTATAATGATTTTATTGAGAGATACTTAGGTCGTTGTGAAGGCCCGATTATCGAATACGAAACAGGAAAGGAGGTAGGAAAACACAACGGTTTCTGGTTTCATACAATCGGACAGCGGAAAGGACTTGGTCTAAGCGGCGGGCCCTGGTTTGTCATTCAAAAAGATGCTGAAACGAACACGATATGGGTATCCAACGGATATGACCCCGAAACGCAATATGGAAAAATTATCAACCTGCAGGGATTCCACTTTATTACCCGTGACATCTGGGGTTTTTTCGATGATGCGAAAGAGGTGTCTTTTAAAATACGTCATACACCGGAATTTACACATGGATACCTTCGCCGCACAGGCGATCTGTATATCCTGACAAGCGACAAAAAAATACAGGGCATCGCACCCGGACAGTTTGCCGTCATCTATGATAACGAACACCGCCTGTGCTATGGCAGCGGGATGATCATGTAGAGACGCGGCGTGCCGCGTCTCTACATGATGACGTCTCACGCCGCGTCTCTATTTGATCGTATAGAGCGAACTGATGGATTCATCGTGGCAAACGCGTCTGATTGACTCCGCGAACATATCCGCTACCGTTAAAACTTTAACTTTCCTGATTTTCCCTGCATAGGGAATGGAATCCGAAAAGATCATTTCTTTTAGCTTCGATTTTTTAACAAGGTCTGTAGCAGGGTCCGACATAACCGCATGACTGACTAAAGCGCGTACAGAGTTCGCACCGTTTTTCATCATCAGGTCGGCTGCTTTTGTGATGGTGCCTGCCGTGTCCACAATATCATCCACCAAAAGCACATCTTTGCCGGTAACATCGCCGATGATTCTCATTTCCGCGACCTCATTTGCCTGCTGGCGCGTTTTGTGGCAGATGACCATCGGTATTTCAAGATACTTTGAATAACTGCTGGCGCGTTTGGTGCCTCCCACATCAGGAGTTGCCATGATCAGGTTTTTAAGCGGAAGATATTTTTTGATATAATCAAGAAAGACGGACGATGCATACAGATGATCAACCGGAACATTGAAAAATCCCTGTATCTGGTCGGCATGAAGGTCCATGGTGATAAGTCTGTCGATACCCGCGACCATCAAAATATCGGCAACCAGCTTGGCGCCGATGGATACGCGCGGCTTATCTTTACGGTCCTGCCGTGCCCACCCGAAATAGGGTATCACGGCAATAATGGAATTGGCCGAAGCGCGCTTGGCTGCGTCAATCATTAAGAGTAATTCCATCAGGTTGTCGGAATTGGGAAATGTCGACTGAACAAGAAACACATCCCGCCCGCGAATGGATTCTTCATATGAAACAGAAAATTCACCGTCGGCAAAAGGTTGTATGATCATTTTCCCAAGCGGACATTTCAGGCTTTTACAAATTTTTACTGCAAGATAATGGGTTTTCGTACCTGAAAAAATTAGAAAAGGTGTATTAGCGCTCATTGAATAAAGTTTTAGTATGCGACTACAAAAATAGGTAAATTAGTTGAAAATTGAAAATTGAAAGATGAAATTATTTTTATAAATGCGATTAATAACTGAATTTTAGTATTTTAGCGGAATATTCTGATATTGAACCCTGAAACGGGCAGGTATGTGTTAAGGCGCAGATGTTTTCTTCTTCCGAAAGCAGGTCTTTCATAATCGAAACGGCATTATCGGATATTTGCAGAACGCTAAAAGCGTTCTCGGGTATTATTAGCCGAAAGTTATGCGCCTGATTATCAAAATTGATACACACCAAAATCATTTCATTTTTGTATTTGCGCAGATAAGCAACCATTCGTTCGGAAGGGAAACACGGATTGTCGTAATTGCAATAGGCAAGGCCGTAAAAACTACCCGTTGAAATAGCTTTTTCATCTTTTGCAAGCCGAAGGATTTTATGGTACATCGCTCTTAATCCAAGTTGTTCCCCGTTTAATAGTCCGCCGTCGAAACGTCCGCTGTTCGCCCATTTTCGTACACTGTCCATGCGCCAATAGTCGAAGATGGAAGTTTTCCCGTCGCAACCGCTGAATCCCTCGTGATCCATCCCTTTTTCGCCAAATTCCTGCCCGTTATAAATCATGACCGGATTGATATTGAAGGTAGTAATAAAAATCAATGCAGGAATCCCGAGTTGCGCATTGCCTGCAAAATAATCGGAAGCAATGCGCTGTTCGTCATGATTTTCAAGAAAGAATAACAGCTGTTCACGAACAGGTTCGCACGACTGTAAATGCTGAATCAGGCTGGAAACCGGCGTTTTCCGGACGATGATATCGCGTAACATGTCATAAGTTCCCGACTTGTCGTATAAATAATCAAAATGCCCGGTATGGATGTATTCCTGATATTGTGACAGGTTGTATATTTCTGCGATAAACAGGACATTTTTATGGTTTTTTACGATAGGAATAACCCAATTCCAAAACTCCACCGGAACCATTCCGGCCATATCGCATCGAAAACCGTCTACATCCTTTTCTAACCAGAACAGTAGGATTTCAAGCATTTTTTTCCATGTATCCGGAATGGGATCGAAATGCTTAGCGCCTCCATGGAGGTAATCTACGCCATAATTCAATTTGATCGTATCGTACCAGTCGTAAACACCCGGATTGGCTGTAAAACAGTCATTACCGGTCGCTTTTACAGGAAACTCGCTGTATTCAAATTCTTCCTCCTGCGCCCCAAAGTGGAGTTCGAGATGTTGTCCGGGTAAATAATAGAAGTTATTCGAAGGTGAAAAGTCTGATTCCATCCGGTCATGCTGCCCCAGATCGTTCCTGTAGACCGGTTTCATCAGCGAGCGATAACAACGGGATACATGGTTGGGAATGAAGTCGATAATAACTTTCATTCCGGTTTTGTGCGTACGTTTTACAAGTTCTTCAAACTCATTCATCCTGTTCGTTATATCTTCAGCCAGGTCCGGATCGACGTCATAATAATCTTTGATGGCATACGGCGAACCGGCTTTTCCCTTGACAATGGCATGGTGGTCTTTCGGAATACCATATGCCGTATAATCCGAACAGGTGGCATGGGCCAGGATGCCGGTATACCAGATATGCGTTACGCCCAATTCCCTGATGCCATTCAGCGCCTCGACCGTATAGGAGTTGAATTTGCCGCATCCGTTTTCTTCCATGCTGCCATTCCTGACAGGGTTTTCGACATAGTTCCCGAATAATCGCGGAAATGTCTGATAAATAATATGTTTATTTGATTGCATAACTCCTAATTTTCAACTTACATAATACAAAAGTATATGTTTTCTCCCAATAACGCAAATAATTCATAATTAATTAACTACCTTTGCACGCAAAAAATTAAATCATGAGTATTGAGCAACAATTATGCAGGGCGGTTTTGACAGCGCTGAAAACAATCTACGGAGCGGATGTTACGCCGGAACAAATCTCATTACAAAAGACGAAAAAGGAGTTTAGGGGTCACTTGACGTTTGTTGTTTTTCCCTTTTTGCGGGTGTCGAAAAAGTCTCCAGAGCAAACGGCGCAGGAAATAGGACTTTTTCTTCGTGCAAATAATGCGGATATTGTAGCTGACTACAACGTTATTAAGGGTTTTCTGAACCTGACAGTGAGCGGACAATGCTGGGTGGAATCGCTTCAAGCCGTCAATGCACAACCGAATTTCGGACGCATTGATGCAACGGACGGTTCGCCGTTGGTGATGATCGAATATTCGTCTCCCAATACAAATAAGCCGCTACATTTGGGGCATATACGTAACAACCTGCTCGGCTATAGTTTGTCGGAAATAATGAAAGCGAATGGTTATAAGGTAGTTAAAACAAACATAGTCAACGATCGCGGCGTTCATATCTGCAAATCCATGCTGGCCTGGCAGAAATGGGGAAACGGCGAAACGCCGGAATCTTCGGGGAAGAAAGGCGATCATTTGGTGGGCGATTTTTACGTGCTTTTTGACAGGCGATACCGCGAAGAACTGAAAAACCTGCAGTCCGGAGGGATGAGCGAAAAAGAAGCCGAAGCCGCATCGACCCTGATGGCTGAAGTGCGCGAACTGCTTCGCTGCTGGGAGGCCGGCGATGCTGAAGTCCGGAGGCTCTGGAGCATGATGAACAGTTGGGTTTATGATGGCTTCAATGAAACCTACCAGCGGATGGGCGTCGATTTTGATAAGATTTATTACGAATCCGAAACATACCTTGAAGGTAAGGAAAAAGTGCTGGAAGGTGTTGAAAAGGGAATCTTTTACCGTCGCGACGACGGTTCCGTATGGGCCGATCTGAGGGACGACGGGCTGGATGAAAAGGTCTTGTTGCGCTCCGACGGTACATCCGTCTATATGACGCAGGATATTGGAACAGCCAAAATTCGTTTTGATGATTATCCGATCGACCGGATGATTTATGTGGTAGGCAATGAACAGAATTATCATTTTCAGGCGCTTTCGATCCTGTTGGACAAGTTGGGCTTTGCGTTTGGGAAAGGCCTTGTTCACTTTTCATATGGCATGGTGGAGTTGCCCGAAGGGAAGATGAAAAGCCGAGAAGGTACGGTTGTGGACGCCGACGACCTGATGGACGAAATGATCGCAACAGCCCGTGAAATATCCAGATCGCTGGGCAAATTGGACGGGCTGGCAACCGGAGAGGCGGAGGAAATTATACGGATGATCGGACTTGGTTCACTGAAATATTTTATACTGAAGGTCGATCCGCGAAAAAACATGACTTTCAATCCGCAGGAATCAATAGACTTCAACGGCAATACCGGTTCATTTATTCAATATACGTACGCGCGTATCCTTTCGGTTTTGCGAAAAGCCGAAGAACAGGCGTTTTCATTATCCGGAAATCTGCCGCCCGATACGCCTGTAACGGAAAAGGAAGAGTCCATCATTCAACTGCTAACGGAGTATCCATTCGTCGTCAGAGAAGCCGGAGCAACATACAGCCCGTCCTGTATAGCGAATTATATTTATGAACTGGTACGCGAGTACAATCAGTTTTATCACGATTATTCTATCTTGCGTGAAGCGCACGAATCAGTCAAACGCCTGCGTTTGATATTATCTGAAAACGTTGCCAGGGTAATTTTTTCCGGCATGTCGCTTTTGGGAATTGAAATGCCGGAGCGAATGTAATTTTACTTCTTTTTTGAAAAACTTTTTTTCACTGGCTTTTCTGATACGCTTTCTATGATCTTGCGACAATCATTGATAGATAGTGATGTCGGGTCTGTCCCTTTTGGAATGCGGTAATTATTTCCTTTGTATGCGATATAGGGGCCAAATCTTCCATTTAGTATTTCCAGGTCGGGTTCGTCAGTAAATTTTTTGATATTCCGTTCCTGATTCTTCAGACGCTTGCCTTCGATCAGTTCGATCGCTTCTTCCGGCAGGATACTCATAGGGTTCATTGTTTTGGGAATGGAGATGAAAACGCCGTTATGGCGGATAAACGGTCCAAAACGTCCGATGCCGGCCATCATTTCCGAACCTTCATATTCGCCGACGATACGCGGGAGTTCAAACAGTTTCAGCGCTTCTTCGAGTGTGATGGTTTCAATAGACTGACCTTTTAACAGCGAAGCAAACTGCGGCTTGCTTTTTGTATCATCTGCATTGGCATCCCCGATTTGTGCGATAGGTCCGTAGCGTCCTATTTTTACATAAATCGGTTTACCGCTTTTCGGGTCGAAGCCCAATTCGCGTTCGCCTACCTTATGCTCTGTTTTTACGGACGATGCCGCCTCGACCACAGGATGAAATTTTTTATAGAACTGGTCCATTACTTTTGTCCAGTCCAATTGGCCTTCTGCTATGGTATCAAATTCTTTTTCAACATTTGCCGTAAAATGATAATCCAGTATTTCCGGAAAATACTCGATCAGAAAGTCGCAGACGACAGTACCGATATCCGTTGGGGTCAATTTGTTGCGATCCATTCCGACTATTTCCGATTTGTCGACATCGGTTATCTTGCCGTTTTTAAGTTTTAGCGTGTTGAAATTCCTTTCGACGCCTTCCCTGTCGCTTCGCGTCACATAATCGCGGTTTTGAATGGTCTGAATGATGGGTGCATAGGTCGATGGCCGGCCAATTCCCAATTCTTCCAGGTGATGCACCAAGCTGGCTTCGGTATATCGGGCTGGCCGTTGTGTAAAACGCTCGGTTGCCGTAATATCTTTCATTGCCATCAGATCGTTATTACTTACCGGCGGTAACAGTCCGTTTTCAAACTCGCTCTCGGAATCTTCATCAATACTTTCCATATATACATGCAGGAAGCCGTCAAAAGTAATAATTTCGCCCGAAGCGATGAATTTCTCATGTTCATTGCCGCTTATATTGATGGTGATGGTCGTGCGTTCCAGTTCCGCATCAGCCATCTGGCAGGCGATAGTTCGTTTGTATATCAGGTCGTACAGTTTTTTTTCCAGTGCATTACCGCTAATTTCGGGGGCGCTCATGTAGGTTGGGCGGATCGCTTCATGCGCTTCCTGAGCGCCTTTGCTTTTCGTCCGGTATGTGTGGAATTTATAATACCGATCGCTATATGAATTGATAATCACATCCTTGCATGTGTTTAACGCCAAACTGCTCAGGTTGACAGAATCTGTTCGCATATAGGTGATGTATCCCGATTCATACAACCGTTGGGCAATGACCATGGTTTGCGAAACCGAAAATCCGAGTTTACGCGCAGCTTCCTGTTGTAATGTGGACGTTGTAAACGGCGGTGGCGGCGATTTCCTGACAGGTTTTTTATTGACGTCTTCGATCTGAAAATCACAATCCATGCATGATTTCAAAAATTCAAACGCTTCCTTTTTATCTTTCAGTCGCCTGTTTAGCCTGGCGTTCAGTAGGGTAGTCCCGTCGGGTAATATGAAAACGGCTGTTACTCGATAGGAAGCCTCCGGGACAAACTGGTTAATCTCGCGTTCGCGATCGACAATCAGGCGGACGGCTACCGACTGCACACGTCCTGCGGATAAGGCCGGTTTTATTTTACGCCACAGGATTGGCGAGACCTCAAAGCCTACGATCCGGTCGAGCGTGCGACGCGCCTGTTGGGCGTTGACAAGATTCATATCAATATCTCTTGGATTTTTCAGCGCATTTACGATTGCATTTTTTGTTATTTCATGAAAAACAATGCGTTTTGAATTTTGTTTGGAAAGACCCAGCGCCACAAAAAGATGCCAGGCTATGGCTTCACCTTCACGGTCTTCGTCGGAAGCAAGCAGAATTTCACTTGCCGATGCCGCTTCCTTTTTTAAATCCGAAACCAACTTTCTTTTATCAGCCGGTATCACATATTCCGGCGTATAGTTGTTTTCGATGTCAATTCCGAACTCTTTTGGTCTCAGGTCGCGTATGTGACCGAAACTGGACATTACCTTGTAGTCTTTCCCTAAAAACTTTTCAATTGTCTTCGCTTTAGCAGGCGATTCAACAATAACGAGATTTTTTTGCATATTTACATTAATTAAAAACGGCGCAAAAGTAGAATAATTAGTTGAAAATTGAAAATTTTCAACTAATTATTCTACTTTAAGATATCAAAAATAACATCTTTTTGAGCTAAATAATTCTCAATTCTCATCGTTCCTTCAGATTAATATTAAAAAAATGTGTCTGTTTCGCAATGCGGAACAAATTAAATATATTATTTTTGCAGGGTGAAATTTTAAGAAAGGTAATTAAAAATATGGAATTAGCTACGAAGTACGACCCTGCATTGATTGAAGAAAAATGGTATAGGTATTGGATGGACAACGGTTTTTTTAAATCAAAACCGGATCATCGCGAACCTTTCACGATTGTTATCCCGCCTCCCAATGTGACAGGGGTGTTGCATATGGGGCACATGTTGAACAATACAATTCAGGATATCTTAGTCCGCCGGGCGCGTCTGATGGGTAAGAATGCCTGTTGGGCGCCGGGAACCGACCATGCTTCAATCGCTACGGAAGCGAAGGTAGTAGCTAAATTAGCCGGCGAAGGGATAAAAAAAACGGATATTTCGCGTGAGGAATTTCTTGAACACGCCTGGGACTGGACGCGGAAGCATGGAGGCATTATCCTCGAACAGCTGAAAAAACTTGGCGCTTCGTGCGACTGGGACCGTACCTGTTTCACGATGGACGAAAAACGCTCGCAAAGCGTGATAAAAGTTTTTGTCGACCTTTATAATAAAGGTAAAATCTATCGGGGTGTCCGGATGGTCAACTGGGATCCGAAAGCGCTTACCGCCCTCTCGGACGATGAAGTTATTTTCCGCGAACAGCAAGGGAAACTGTATTATTTAAAATATAAAATTGAAGGCGAAGACGGATTTGCAATCGTGGCCACCACTCGACCGGAAACGATCATGGGCGACACGGCCATGTGCATCCATCCGGACGACCCGAAAAACAGTCATCTACGTGGCAAAAAAGTCATTGTGCCGTTAGTGAACCGCGTCATTCCGGTGATTGAGGATACGTATGTCGACATGGAGTTCGGGACAGGCTGCCTGAAAGTGACGCCGGCGCATGATGTGAACGACTATATGCTGGGTGAAAAACACCATCTTCCTGCAATTGATATTTTTAATGACGACGGCACTATCAGCGAGGCAGGCGAAATATATATCGGGATGGATCGTTTTGACGTGCGTAAACAAATCGTGAAAGACTTGGCTGCTGCCGGATTGCTCGAAAAAGAAGAAGTTTATACGAATAAAGTCGGTTTTTCCGAGCGAACTCATGTCCCCATCGAACCGAAACTGTCCATGCAATGGTTTTTAGATATGGAAAAAATCACCAAACCGGCGCTGGATGCGGTCATGGACGATACGATCAGGTTTTATCCTTCTAAATACAAAAATACCTATCGTCACTGGATGGTAAACATCAAGAACTGGTGTATCAGCCGCCAGTTGTGGTGGGGGCATCGTATACCGGCCTGGTACATTGAGGAAGCCCCCCCCGGCCCCCCCCGTAGGGGGGAGGAGGGAAGAAGTGCTGCTTCCGGGCTGCCCGCGGGAAAGAACGTTTTTGTGGTGGCTGAAAATGAAGAAGAGGCTTATAAAGTGGCGCTTGCTAAATTCCCCTCTCTGGGAAGGGTTAAGGGAGGCTTCACTTTGCGTCAGGATGAAGACTGCTTAGATACCTGGTTTTC
>Ga0082212_10005310_pt1 | contig 17597 bp, 12 predicted proteins | sample TergutNt197P3_FD_71548 | JGI IMG/M metagenome (GOLD analysis project Ga0082212, IMG submission 71548) | Neocapritermes taracua P3 segment gut microbial communities from Petit-Saut dam, French Guiana - Nt197 P3 | ecosystem: Host-associated > Arthropoda: Insects > Digestive system > Gut ... | reverse complement strand
GCTGGGGTCATAGACCAGCTTGAAATCGCGGCGGTCTTCCATGACTTCCCGCACCTGGCAATCCTGAAGCTGGTTTTCCAGCCGGGGCCGGACGCCCCGGGACCCGCTGAAATAGGGGGCGGTTTCAAATATGGGCACCTTGCGGCGGTAGGGACCGCCGTCCGGAGTGCGGGTGGTGTTCACGTGGCTGAGGTTCATGGCCACCAGGTTCATGCGCTGACGCTGGGAAGTCAGGCCCGACTGGCTTATGTCCATTGAATTCAAAAAGTCCATGTTACGCTCCTCCTCCGCCGCTGATGGCGTATTTCAGGCCCTCGAACGATTTGGACAGCATCTGCACCGTGGTGTTGTAGATGATCTGGTTTTTCGTCAAGAGCGTCATTTCCTTGTCGATGTCCAGGACGTCGTCATCATATTCGTCCCAGCCGTAGGGCGATGTTTTTATGGCGTGAGAGGCTATTTCAAAGGCCCGGGCCGGATTCTTGGTGGGGATGTGCTTATGGTCGGTCTGACGGGCCTCCAACTCCCCCGGGTTCCGGGTCAGGTGCCGGGCCAGGACCTCCTCGAACCTGAGGTGCTTGGCCCTGAACCCGGGAGTATCCATGTTGGCCATGTTGGTTGACGAAATGTCGTGCCGGGCCAGGCGCAGCCCCAGGGTGCCGCCCATGGTGTTGATCCGGCCTTCAAAAAGGCCGTTGGTAAAACCCTTTACATAAGCCATATTTACATTCTTCATAACCAGGCCTCGCATGGGTCATAGTCAAAAAATCGTCGCGGCCAGACCCGACAGATGGTATAAGCAATTTCAATGCCAGGATTAAAGGGCGGGTGAAAAATATGGAAATCGTGCTGTTCCAGCCGGAAATACCCCCCAATACCGGCAATATCGCCCGCCTCTGCGCCGGGCTGGGCCTTAGGCTTAACCTCATTGAACCCCTTGGATTTCAACTGGATGACCGCCACCTCCGGCGGGCCGGCCTGGATTACTGGCCCCTGGTGGATCTTAAAATATGGCCGGATTGGCCGGCTTTCCGGGCCGCCTGGCCGGGCGGACGCCTGTGGGGAACCTCGGCCCGGGCCGGCGAACTCTACACCACCGTCAATTTTTCAGCGGCCGACGGCCTGGTTTTCGGCCCCGAGACCCGGGGCCTGCCCCCGGAAGTCCGGGACCAGGTGGACGGTCTCCTCACCGCGCCCCTCAGGCCCGGGGTCCGCAGCCTCAACCTGGCCACTTCTGTGGGCCTCATCATGGGCGAGGCCCTGCGCCAGACCGGACACAGGATAGAGCCTCAAGCGATTAAAAGGCCGGCTGAGCCGGACCTTTAAATTGCTTGGCTCTAAAACGCTCTAAACTTCTTCAGTTTCCTCCATCCTGACTATATTTTGTGATGAGGTCCGTGGCTACCCGGCCATGTTGGGCTTTCTCTTTTTTTTTACTATAAATTTTTAATAAATTATATCTAATTATAATGTAATTAAATTAAAATATTGACAAAGAATTATATTTAAGATAAAGTATAGCCGGATCGAATTTTCCACCACTCCTCAATTCCGAGAAGGGGATGATAAATGTTGAGAATCAGTTTAATTTTTACTCTGGCCCTCCTGATCTGGCCCCTGGCCGCCCTGGCCCAGAATAATGACGGCCTGCAGATGTTTGAATTCGACTATGATCAAAAAGCGGCCCCAATGGTGAATCTGCCGCCCAAAGCCGAAATTCCGGCCCCGGCCCCGGCCCCGGCCGTAGCCCCGGCTCCGGCTCCGGTTAAAGCCCAGGTCCCGGCTCCGGCTCCGGCCCCTGCCCAGGCCCCAGCTAAAGCCCAGGCTCCAGCCCCGGCTCCGGCTAAAGCCGCCGCTCCGGCCCCGGCCGCGGCCCCGGTCAAGGCCCAGGCTCCGGCTCCGGCCCAGGTTAAGGCCGCGGCTCCAGCCCCGGCTCCGGCTAAAGCCGCCGCTCCGGCCCCTGCCGCTGTCCCGGCCAAGGCCCCGACCCAGACCGCGGCCACCGGCCAAGGCGGGGTCATAACCATAATCGGCGAACCCGACCCGCCGGGCACCCGCTATGACGATTATCTGCCCGACTACCGGGTCGAGGAAATCACCCTGAGCCCGGCGGGCCTCCCGCCCACCACCCAAATCCCGGCCAAGCCCGGCGAAGCCCGGGTGGAAAAATCCGGCAAAGCCGCGGCCAGACCGGCGCCCGCCCCCGCGCCCCGGAAAACGGCTGCGGAGGAACCGGTTTTCGAGCCCGGCTCCATCCAGCACTTCTGGCAGTTCGCCCATAGAAACTGGGCCCGTTACGGGGGGACCATCCACAGCCGGCCCCCCAGCGCCAGCCCCATGCGGACCGCCGCCGCCCACGGCGGAACGGGCGGGATGATCGGCTACACCGCCTCGGGTATCCCGCTCCAGGACCTCACCCAGTTTTCAGGATTTTATAGATAAATGGAGCCGCCCGTCTGGAACCTGGACCAGCTCTATTGCCTAGACCGCCCGGAACTGGCCGCTGATCTCGCGGCCCTCAAGGACCAAACCAGGGAATTCACCGCCTGGCGGGCCCGTTTGCAAAACGGCCCGCCTTCGCCTTTGGAATTCCGGGACCTGGTGGCCGAATTGGCCAACCTCAACCGCCTGGCCCACCGCCTGTCGGGTTTTGCCAGCCTGGCCTTTGCCCAGGACACCCAGGACCAGAAGGCCCAGGCCCTCATGGCCCGGATGAACGAAGAAATGGCCGACCTGGGCAATGACCTGTTGTTTTTTGAGATCTGGTGGAAGGAACTGGACGGGGAAGAAGCCGCGCCCCTGGCCTCGGCCGCGGCCGACTTCGCCTACTGGCTTGAGCGGACCCGGGCTTTCCGGCCCCACACCCTGCCCGAGCCGGAAGAGAAGATCATCAATCTCAAGAATATAACCGGCGGGGACGCCCTGGTGGCCCTCTACGACTCCCTGACCAACCGCTATCGTTTTCGCCCCCCTAAATCCAAGGGCGAGGCCGAAGTCGGCCGCGACGAATTGATGGTCCATGTCCGCGACGCCGACCCGGAGATCAGGGCCGAGGCCTATCGGGAACTCTACCGGGTCTTCGGGGCGGACGGCCCCATCCTGGGGCAGATGTATCAGACCTCCGTTAGGGACTGGCGGGTGGAGAACATCCGCCTCCGGCACTACGAGAACCCCATAGAAGTGCGGCACAAGGCCAATGACCTGCCCGGCGAGGCCGTGGCCGCCCTCCTTAAGACGGTGCGGGAGCGGGCCGGCCTGTTCGGGGATTTTTTCCGCCTCAAGGCCCGGGTGTTGGGCCTTACCAAATTCCGGCGCTACGACCTTTACGCGCCCCTGGTCGAAGACCGGGCCAAGGTCGATTTTCAAACCGGCTTCGAGGAAGTTCTGGCCGCCTTCGGGGACTTCAGCCCCCGTTTTCAGAGCCTGGCCGCCCGGGTGGCCGAAGCCGGCCGCTTCCACGCCCGCCCCCGGCCCGGCAAGCAGGGCGGAGCCTTCTGTTACTCCATGCTGCCGGGCGATACGCCCTGGGTGCTCATGACCTATAACGGCCGGCGGCAGGACCTGTTCACCCTGGCCCACGAACTGGGGCACGCCGTGCACTCCCAACTGGCCGGGGATCACAACATCTTTCATTTTCACGCCACCCTGCCCCTGGCCGAAACCGCCTCCACCTTTGCCGAAATGCTTCTGGCCGGACGCCTCAAAAACCAGGCCCAAAGCGACCGCGAGCGGGCCGACCTCCTTTTCCACCTCCTGGACGACGCCTACGCCACCATCGGCCGCCAGGCCTTTTTCGCCCTCTTTGAGATCAAGGCCCACGAACTGACGGAAAACGGGGCCACGGCCGACGACCTGGCCGCCGTCTATCTGGAAAACCTGGCCGAACAATTCGACGGGGCCGTGGAGGTGGGGCCGGAATTCCGCTGGGAATGGGTCAGCATCCCCCATTTCTTCCATACGCCCTTCTATGTTTACGCCTACAGCTTCGGCCAGCTCCTGGTTTACAGCCTCTGGCGGCGCTATGAACAGGAGGGCGCGGCCTTCGTTCCCCGCCTGACGGATCTTTTGAGCCGGGGCGGCTCGGAAGCGCCGGAAAAAATACTGGCCGCCAGCGGCCTGGGCCCCCTGGATGAAACTTTCTGGCAAAACGGCTTTGAAGTCATCGAAGGTTTCCTGGCCGAACTGAAGACCCTGGTCTAAAGGCAGGGCCGGAGCCGGGCTTGACAAGAATGCTCTTTTAAGGTATTTTCTTCTCAAGCAATTCAATGAAGACAGGCCTTCAGGCGGGAGGCGACCCTGGCGGGGGCAACGATCAAGCCCCGGGCCGGGGCTGTTGTTTTTTGTGACCTTTGGAACGGCCCTCTCCCGCATTTCCTTTATGCTATATTCCGCCCTTCACTTGAGCATAACCTGATTTTTAGGAGGTTTCCATGTCCATCTTCAAAGTCCTCTTCACCCTGGTTCTGACCCTGGTCCTGGCCGGACCGGCCCAGGCCGCCGGCCCCAATCTGGGTATCCTCATCTATAAATACGACGACACCTACATTTCCACGGTGCGCAACGCCCTGGGCAAAGCCCTGGAAGGCAAGGCCACCTTCACCATGCAGGACGGCAAGGGCGACCAGGCCGCCCAGAACGACCAGTTGGACGTGATGCTGGAGAAAAAGGTGAACGGGCTGATCGTGAACATGGTCGATGCCCAGGCCGCCGGGGGCGTCCTGGACAAGATCAAGGCCGCGGGCATCCCGGTGGTCTTCTTCAACCGCGAACCCGACCTGGGCCTGATTCAGGAATACGACAAGGCCGTCTTCATCGGCACCAACGCCGCCGACGCCGGCAAAATGCAGGGCGACATCATCAAGAAGATCTGGGACAGCCACCCCGACTACGACCTGAACAAGGACGGCCAGTTCCAGTATGTCATGTTCCAGGGCGAACCCGACAACCCGGAAGCCATAGCCCGCACCGAATGGAGCGTCAAGCAGGCGGAACTCAACGGGGTCAAAATGGCCAAGATCGGCCAGACCTACGTCTGCAACTGGGACACCGCCCAGGCCCAGGCGGCCATGGAGTCGGCCCTGGCCGCCAACGAGGGCAAGATCGAACTGGTCATCGCCAATAACGACAGCATGGCCATGGGGGCCATCGCCGCCCTCTCCAACATCGGCTACAACATTGAAGGCGGCGGCAAGTTCATCCCGGTCCTCGGCGTGGACGCCACCGACCAGGCCATCGACGCCATCAACAAGGGCCTTATGAGCGGCACGGTCAAGCAGGACGGCCAGGCCATGGGCGAGGCCATTGCCGCGGTCATGCTCAACCTGGCGGCCGGCAAGGCCCCCCTGGAAGGCACCAGCTACAAGTTTGATGACAGCGGCATAGCGGTGCGCATTCCCTATTCGCCCTACCTCGGCAGCAAGTGACCGCTTCCGGCGCGGGGCCAGCCCCCGCGCCGGACCAAAAGAGCCAAAAATCCATGACGCCGCCTTTGTTGGAAATGAAAGGCGTGGACAAGGCCTTCCCCGGGGTCAAGGCCCTGGAACAGGCCCGCCTGACTCTCCGGCCCGGCACGGTCCACGCCCTGATGGGCGAAAACGGGGCCGGCAAATCCACCCTCATGAAGTGCCTTTTCGGCATCTACAAACCGGACGCCGGCGAGATACTCATCGAAGGCCGGCCGGTCAGCTTCAGCGGCCCCCGGGAGGCCATGCGGGGCGGCGTCTCGATGGTCCACCAGGAACTCAACCAGGTGCTCCAGCGCAGCGTCATGGAGAACATCTGGCTGGGGCGTTTTCCTAAACGCTGGGGCCTGATAAGCCACCGGGTCATGGCCGAACGGACCAGGAACCTGTTCCGGGAACTGGAAATGGAAGTCGATCCTCGGGCCGTCATCGGCAAGATCAGCGTCTCCCAGCGCCAGATGGTGGAAATAGCCAAGGCCGTTTCCTTTGGCGCCCGGATACTGGTGCTGGACGAGCCCACCTCCTCGCTCACCAGCGAGGAAGTCGAGCTTCTTTTTAAAATAATCTCGGGGCTTAAGGCCGGCGGGGTGGGGATAGTCTATATCTCCCACAAAATGGAGGAGATCCTCAAGATCTCCGACGAAGTCACCATAATGCGCGACGGCCGCTGGATAGCCACGGAGCCGGCCTCCGACCTCACCACCGACCGCATCATAAAAATGATGGTCGGCCGCGATTTGACCAACCGTTTTCCGCCCAAAACCAACCGGCCCGGCGCGGAGCTCCTGAGCGTCCGGAACCTCTCCGGCCTCTACCCGCCGACCTGCCGGGAGGTGAGCTTCACCCTCCGGCGGGGGGAGATCCTGGGGGTGGCCGGGCTGGTGGGCAGCCGGCGCACGGAACTGTTGGAGACCATTTTCGGCGTCGCCCGCCGGGGCGGAGGCGAACTCCTCAAGGACGGCCGGCCGGTCCGCAACCCCAATTCCAGGCGGGCCATTGAAAACGGTTTCGCCCTCCTCACCGAGGAGCGCCGGGCCACCGGGATCTTCAGCCGGCTGAACATCACCTTCAACACCGTCATATCCAACCTGCCCAATTACAAGCGCCTGGGGCTCCTCTCCGACCGCCTGATGCGGGCCGACACCCAGAAGGTCATTGACAGGCTCAAGGTCAAGACCCCCGGCCAGAAAACCCCCATCAGGAACCTCTCCGGCGGCAACCAGCAGAAGGTCATCTTCGGCCGCTGGCTTCTGACCCGGCCCGACATCCTCCTTTTGGACGAGCCCACCCGGGGCATCGACGTGGGGGCCAAGGCGGAGATATACCAGTTGATAATCGACCTGGCCAACGAAGGCAAGGGCATCATCATCGTCTCTTCGGAGATGCCGGAACTTTTGGGCATCTGCGACCGGATCCTGGTCATGAGCAACGGCCGCCTGGCCGGGAGCCTTTCCATAGGGGAAGCCGACCAGGAGAAGATAATGCGCCTGGCCGCCAAGTTTCTGTGAAAGAGGGAAAGGGCCGCCATGAGTGAATCATTGAACAAGACCACCTGGGGAGAGTGGTTTCTCAACTATTCCCTCTACCTCATCCTGATGGTGATGATCATTTCGGTGGTCATCTACGAGCCCAGCTTCCTGTCCTTTTCCAACCTCAGCAAGATAATGGCCCAGGCCTCGACCCGGGGCATACTGGCCCTGGGGGTGGCCGGCATGATCGTTTACACCGGCACCGATCTTTCAGCCGGCCGCATCCTGGGCTTTTGCGCGGCTATTTCGGCCTCGCTCCTCCAGAGCGTCACCTACGCCTCGCGCATGTATCCGGGCATCACCGAGCCCCTGCCCCTTATCCTGCCCCTGGCCCTGAGCATCCTGGCGGCCATGGCCTTCTGCGCCCTGAACGCCTTCGGCTTCGCCGTGCTCAAAATGCACCCCTTCATCATCTCCCTGGGCACCCAGCTCATAGCCTACGGCTCGTTGTGCATGTATATCGACAGCCAGGCCAGCGGCGCCCAGCCCCTGGCCAGCCTGGATTCGCGCTACATAAAGTTAGTCAACGGCTACTTCGACCTGGGCTTCATGAACCTGCCCTACCTGGTGATCTACCTGGGCCTCTGCGCGGCGGTCATGTGGGTCGTCTGGAACAAGACCACCCTGGGCAAGAACATGTTCGCCATCGGCGGCAACCCCGAGGCGGCGGCGGTCTCGGGGGTCAACGTGACCCGCAACATCTTCGGCGTTTACATGGTGGCCGGGGTGCTCTACGGCATCGCCGCCTTCCTGGAAGCCGGCCGGGTGCAGAGCGTCACCACTTCCACCGGTCTGAACTACGACCTGGACGCCATCAGCGCCTGCGTCATCGGCGGCGTCTCCTTCACCGGCGGGGTCGGCACCATACCCGGCGTCCTCATCGGGGTCATGATCCTCCAGGTCATCAACTACAGCCTTTACTACCTGGGCGTCAACGCCTATTTGCAGTACATCATCAAGGGCCTGATCATCATCATGGCCGTGGCCATAGATGTGCGCAAATACATCACCAAAAAATAGGCTCATGGAACATCCGGAACCGGAGGGCCAGGACCTGGAAAAAAAAGCGAGGGCCGCCGAGGGCATCCGGCGCAACCTCTATGAACACGTCACCCTCTCGAAACGGACCCTGGACCTCATCATCGCCGTCTGCGCCCTTTTGATTTTCGGCCTGACCGTCTTGGGCGTCCTGATCAAGCCGGCCGCGCCGTGATCCAAACCCTGCCTGAAGAATTCATCCGCCTCTTCGGCCGCCGGGGCGAGGCTCTTTTTTTCGCCCCCGGCCGGGTCAACCTCATAGGCGAATACACCGACATCAGCGGCGGGCACGTTCTGCCCTGCGCCCTGGCCCAAGGCACCTACGGCCTGGCCGCCCGGCGGGACGACGGCCGGCTGCGCTTTTATTCCCTGAACTTCGCGGCTGACGGCCTCATTGAGACCCGGACGGTCGATCTGGCCCCCGGCCGGGCGCTTGGGTGGGCCGTCTATCCCGCCGGGGTGGCGGACCGGCTGCGCCGCCGGGGTCTGCCTGGGGACGGCGGGCTGGATGTCCTGTATTACGGTGACCTGCCCCCGGGCGCGGGCCTGTCGTCTTCGGCTTCCATCGAAGTGCTGACCGCCGTCATCTTAAATGATTTTTACGACCTGGGCCTGGGGCTCCTGGACCTGGCTCTGGCGGCCCAAGAGGCTGAAAACGAATTCGCGGGCCTGGCCTGTGGAATCATGGACCAGTTCGCCTCGGCTCTGGGCCGGCCGGGCCAGGCCATTTTGCTCAACTGCGGCGACCTGAGCCATCAATACCGCCCTTTCCGATCCGGGGAGGTCGGCCTGGTCATCGCCGACACCCTGAAACGCCGAGCCCTGGCCGAATCGAAATACAACCAGCGCCGGGCGGAATGCGAAGCCGCCCTGGCCGCCCTAAAAACCAGAAGGCCCCTTTCAAACCTCTGCGATCTCGACCCGGACGAATTCGAGAGCCTCCTGGAAGATCTGGTCATCGCGCCGCCCGAGGCCGGCCGGAGAGCCCGGCACGTCATCGGCGAAAACCGGCGCACCCTTTCAGCGGCCGAAGCCCTGGACCGGGGCGATTTTGCGGAATTCGGCCGGCTCCTGAACGCCTCCCACCATTCCCTGGCACATGATTTTGAAGTCACCGGCCCGGAACTGGACGCCCTGGCCGAGGCGGCCCGCTCCGCCCCGGGCTGTTTGGGCAGCCGCATGACCGGGGCCGGCTTCGGGGGCTGCGTGGTCAGCCTGGTTTACCGCGAGGCGATACCCGACTTCCAGAGGGAAACCGCGGCCCGCTATGAACAACAAACGGGCCGCCGGCCCCTCTTCTACCCGGCCGAGGCTTCGGCCGGGGCCGGCAAATTGGAGACTTTATGATCCTGGTCTGCGGCGGAGCCGGCTATATCGGTTCCCACATGGTCCGGGCCCTTTTGAGCCGGGGCGAGGCCGTGACAGTGGTTGACAATCTCCAGACCGGCCACCGCCAGGCCCTGCCCCAGGAAGCCTTATTCCGCCAGGGCGACCTCCGCGACCCGGACTTCTTAGGCCGGGTCTGCCGCGAGGCGGCCCCGGAGGCCGTCATCCACTTTGCGGCCAGTTCCCAGGTGGGGGAATCGGTGCGCGATCCCTTAGGGTATTTCAACAACAACCTCCACGGCACTGAAGTGCTCCTTTCGGCCATGGTCAAAAACAGGGTCAGGTTCATAGTCTTTTCCTCCTCGGCCGCGGTTTACGGCGAACCTGACAAGACCCCCCTGGCCGAGAGCGACCCGGCCGCGCCGACCAGTCCCTACGGCGAAACCAAGCTGGCCATGGAAAAAATGATGAAATGGACCGCCGGAGCCCACGACCTGAAATTCGTCTCCCTGCGCTATTTCAACGTGGCCGGGGCCGACCTCGACGGCCTCATCGGGGAGGACCACCGCCCCGAATCCCACCTCATCCCCCTGGTCCTCCTTTCGGCCCTGAAAAAAAGGGCCGGCCTGGACATCTTCGGCGACGACTACGACACCCCGGACGGCACCTGCATCCGGGATTATGTCCAAGTGTCGGACCTGGCCGAGGCCCACCTCCTGGCCCTGGACCATCTGCGCCGGGGCGGAGCCAATGATATCTTCAACCTGGGGAGCGAACGGGGCTTTTCCGTGCGTGAGATATTAAGGGCGGCCGAAGAAGTGACGGGCCTGGACATCCCGGCCCGGGTGGCCCCCCGGCGGCCGGGCGACCCGGCCCGCCTGGTGGCCGACAGCGCCAAGGCCCGGCGGGAATTGGGCTGGCAGCCCCGCTTCACCCGCATTGAAGACCTCATCCGGACGGCCTGGAACTGGCACCGGAACCATCCCGACGGCTACGGCGGCTGATGATCCGCCTCCACAGGGCACCGCCTATTTCGCCGATTTTAATTTTTCGGTCAAGGATTGAAGCGCTTCGATAAACACGGGGGTTTCGCCCGATAGAACAGCGAGATTTCCATCCTTCCCGGCGTTCTCCAACCTCAGGGCAAAGCCGGACAGTTCGGTTTCACCAATATTTGTCAGGGCGCTCTTTATGCCGTGGACTGCCGTGATGTATGATTCAAGGTCCGGGCCGCCAGGAGCATTTATCTTTGCATATAAATCATTCAACACATTTATCGCTTCTTCGGCGTCCAGAACAAAATACTTTTCTATTTCCGGTATCTCACGCTTCGGCGGAACAACCGCGGCTTTTGTTTCCTTTTCATGCCGCCCCTTTCGTGCCGCTTCCACAATTTCAGGCGGTTTTCTATCCCGTATGAAAGTAGTCAGCAAAATGTCCAATTCACGCGTGTCTATCGGTTTTGGCAAAAAGCCGTCAAAGCCGTTTGAGAGATACATTTCCTCTTGCCCGACAACGGCGTTAGCCGTGAGAGCGATGATCGGGCAGGTATAGCCCAGGTCACGCAAAATTTTTGTCGCTTTCACGCCATCCATTTTAGGCATCATGTGGTCCATGAATACGATATCATAATCGTAATCGTTCCTTATTTTTTCTATGGCCTCCAACCCGTTCTTGGCGGTTTCGATATAGAGTCCATAAGGCACAAGCAGCCCTTTGGCGACAAAAAGGTTGGATTCAACATCATCCACGACCAGGACCCGGCCATAAGGCATATACTCGTGCACGAGCATTCCCATTTTCGAGATCGTCGTATTGCAAAAACTGAAACTCCGCAGGCTTGCCGCAACCTCTGGTCCGCATACAAGTGAACCGCATCTTTTCTGCGGCAGGCGCACGGTAAACACCGAGCCTTTACCGGCTTCGCTTTCTATGGATATCTCTCCATTCATCATGTCAATGAGACGCTTGGTGATGTTCATGCCCAGGCCTGTACCGGAAATGCCGTAATTTTCTTCCATATTAAAACGTACATACGCATCGAAAATCCTGTCAAGCTGTTCTTTTCCCATACCTTGTCCCGTGTCGCTCACCCGGAAAACAAGCGCCACGGTTTTGCCGTCCTCTTCCGGTTCGGCGTGGACCGACAGTTCAACTTCGCCCGTTTCCGTGTATTTGAAGGCATTGGAAAGCAGGTTGTTGAGTATTTCCCTGATGCGAAGCTCGTCGCCGATCAATTCAAGCGGCGTATTCTCGTCCACTTGCAGCTTGAATTCTATGGGCTTGCTTTCATAACGCAGGCGGTTCAGCTGCACGGCGTCATTGACCAGGCTGGGAATATCATATTTGGCGGGCATAAGTTCCAGCCTGCCGGCTTCGATTTTAGAAAGGTCAAGTATGTCGTCAATGATTTGAAGAAGCAAATTCCCCGAATTATATATCGTGCCAAACGCTTCCTTGGTGTCGGGCGAAACAGCTTCCTTTCGCAGTTGAATTTCCACCGTGCCCAAAATCGCGTTCATAGGAGTCCGTATCTCATGGCTCATCTGGGCCAGGAAGCTGCTTTTGGCCTTGTTGGCTTCGCTGGCTTTATCAAGCGCCTCTTTAAGTTCATCCTGCAGACGGATAAGTTCCGTAATCTCGTCAACGCTGCCGACCACACCGGTCATATTCTTGCCGTCTCCATAAAGAGGCGAGGTGCGCAGGTGGAAAATCCCCATATCGGTCTTTGAAACCCATTCCTGCGCCCCTTCGGTATATGTATTGCGTATATGATCAATGAGTTCATGATGCAGAAGGCCGTGCGGGACATCGTCAAGAGTTTTCCCTATGATACGTCCGGGCGCGATCCCGAGTTTTTTGAGAAATATGCCGTTGAACAGAGTAATCGTGCCGCCTCTGTCAACGCGCCAAATGATGCCCGGATGGTTCTCGACCACCGTTTCCAATTGTGTGGCGGCGTCGCGGATGCTTTTGTCCATTTCGTTGCGGACTAAAGCGTGGGCGATCACCAGGCTGCCGGAGCGCAGGATAGATTGCTCCATCTCGGTATATAGCCGTTCGTCATGGCAATTATCATAACCGACATAACCCCAGAATTCATCCCGCATAAACACGGGCACCACAAAGATGGAAAATATCCCCTGCGGTGACAACTGAGCCTGTTCTTCCGGGGTCATATCGCGTACCAGGGCGCTGACGCAGTCTCCCCTTAACAGCGTTTCCTCCCAGCCGGGAATACTTTCATCGTATGAGACATTGATCGTCAAGTTTCTGTTTATCTGCGATTCAGCGTTACCCAGCCATTCGTAGAGTTGGGTGCAGTACAGCCGTCCGTCATGGGCGTGATTTTTCCATATACATATCCGGTCGGAATTCACCGCTTTCCCAAGCATACCCATGCAGTGACGCAAATCATCATCAAAACTATCGCTTTCCGATTGAAGCAGTATATTAGCCGCCTGGTTTATCGTATGCAAGAGGGCGTCCCGTTTTTCGATCTCCTTCATTATCTCTTTATGCTTGCGCAAATCCCGCGTATAGCCCATGGTCGTATAATCCGAGGCCGTGGCCACGCGAACGATCGTCACCTCGGCGGGAAACAGCGTTCCGTCCAACGTCTGATGCTGCCATTCAAAGACGACCTTGCCGTCTTCATACGCTTTTTGTATATACATGGCGGCCAGTTCGGAAGAGAGCCGGCCGTCGGGCTGATATTCCGGCGACAGCTCGTAAAACCGTTCCCTCATCTCCTGTTTGTTGTTGAGATGAAATAGTTTGACGGCCTCCTCGTTACAATCCAATATTTTGAAATCCTTATCCCTTAGGGTGCAGGCCAGGGGCGAAGCATCCAGCATGATCCTGACGCGTTCATTCGCTTCCATGATCTGCCTGGACGCTTTACGCTCAATCTTAATGTTCCTCAAAAACAATATTATGACGGTTATCAGCAACAGAAAGAGGACAGCGGCCGATACGGACAGGATGAACGAGCGTTGATTCGCGTAATACGACCGCTCTTCAGCCAGTTTCATTTCATAGTTAAAGGTGCGCTGGACCCAATCTTTGTCGATTCTGCCGGTATCAATGCGATCTGTCGCTTTACCGATGACCGACCTTAGAATTTCCTCGTTTTTGTTAAATCCGAAAAAGGATTCCACCAGCGGCGAACTGAACGCGATGTTTATCTTGTATCCGAATTTTTCAAGATAATTGGTCAAAGTCAGGAACATGTATTCCGTTGACATCACCAAATCTACTTCGCCGCGTTCGAGGGCGTCGAAGGCATTGTTCGGATTATCATAGTATTTCAGGTTGTCATTGCTCGGGAACAATTTGCGGTAAACATGCTCATGGCCGCTGTCTCTCACAACGCCGACAACGGCCCTGACGACCTGGTAGGCATTCAAATACGGATAATCCGATTTCGATATAAGCGCATACGCATTGACAGCGTAATGGTTTTCCGACCAGAGGAACTTATCCTTCCGCTCTTCGGTAAACAGAAGTTCACTAACCATGGCGGCCTTGCCGACAGTCAGCTTTTCCACTATTGTGCTCCAGGCTACGCCTGGGCTGGCCACGTTTTCGAACTCCATTCCGGTCAGCGCGGTTATTTCAGCCAAAATATCGGGGGCGATCCCTTGAAATTCTTTCTCTTTGCCATTGTAAAAACAAATAGGATAATTGTTATTTTCAAACGCGACCGGTATTTTCTTATTTTTAACGGCCAATTCGTATATATAAGCCATTTCCTCGACGGTTAACGATTTAATAAACTCAAATCTTGCGTATTCGCGGTTGCCCTCTTTATAAAGATTGTAAAGCCTGTCGATCCCGCCCGCTTCGATATATTTATTCATGACCGTTATTACCGGCTTCAATTCGGGATTTGCGGTAGTCAGAGAAACCGAAGTGTATATCAGCGGAAAAATATTTTTATGAAAGGAAAATTTCCCGCCGTAAGTCAGGGTTTCCGTCGCATCGGCAATAAACGCGTCTATCACGCCGGTTGACAGTTTTTCATTCACATCCGCTTCATCATATACATCCACAATTTCAAAATTTAATTCCGGATAAACCGCAAAAATGGAATCGGCGGTGATAGTGCCCGCATATGATCCTATTTTGAGCCCTTTAAGGTCATCCATTGATTTGATTTTGGCAAAATCACCGCGTGTGAAAACACCTATTCTCCGTTCCGCGATCGGATAGGTCATATAATAATCCAATGACCGTTCAGACATTGGAGATATTTCTCCCGTAAAATCAATATTTTTTGCATCAACCCCTTCTTTCAGCGCACTTTTGGCATACAGCTCCTGAACAAAAGGAATACCGAACAATTCGGACAATAAATCACAGAGCATCACCGCGAACCCGACATAGGTTCCGTCCTGCAGCCTGAACGCTTCCGTTGAAGGCGTACTCCCGTAAATAAACTCCGCCCTTGACGTTTTCAGCGCCTCTATCGCCTCTATTTCATCAGCGGTCACGCCGGGGATGTCACGGTAGGACTTTATGGAGTTTGCCTCAGCGGAAAAAGCCGGGATACCGGCAACAGCGCACCAGAAGAACAAAATCACTGTTATCCGTTTAATGATTGCGTTCATGCTTCCTCCACAAATCGGCTGATGCGCCAGCCGGGCATGAGCACATCGCCGGCCAGGCGCAGGAAATAGTCATCGGTCATGCCGGCCAGGGCGTCCCGGGCCATTTCGGCCGGGCTGTGTTCCAGGGGGTAATCCGGGTCAAGGTGGTCCAGAAAATCCCGGGCCTGGCTCAAGCCCGGCCGGCCGGATCGGAATTCGTCTATAAGACGCTCGAACAATATCCCGTAGAGGCGCTCTATCTTGGGCGTCTCGCCCTTGATGGCCGGGTTGAAATATATCTTTTGGCGGTTGAAGTCCTTCAGCTTGATCAAGGCCCGGGCCACGTCCGGGGAAAAACCTATGAGCCCCGCATCAAGCCCGGCGGCCGAAGTACGGCGCAAATCGTCCACCAGCCGGTAAACGATCTGGCCGTTGGTGTGGCCCAGCACCTCGGCCACTTCGTCCGGCAGTTCCCGGCGGTCCACCAGCCCCACCTCTATGGCGTCCTCCAGGTCCCGCCCCACATAACTTACGCTGTCGCATAGGCGCACCAGGCAGCCCTCCGGGCTCAGGGGCCGCAGACCGGCCTGGGGGTCGGCCTGGCGCCTGGCCAGGCGGCGGTCGAATTCCTCAAAATCCGCCCGGCCCTCCGGCTTAAGATCGGTGAAGTCAGATTCCCCGTCATGGCAGAGGATGCCGTCCAAGGTGCCCAGGGTCAGGTTGAGGCCCCGGCCCCCCTTTTCCAGGCGCTCCAGGAAACGGACGCTCATGGCCGCATGGCTGAAAGGGCCCAGGCCGGCCGCCAGACAGAGGGCCGAAAGAAACCGCTCCCCGTCGTGGCCGAAGGGGGGATGGCCCAAATCGTGGCCCAGGGCTATGGCCTCCAGGAGGTCGGCGTCCAGGTCCAGGTCCCGGCCGATGGTCCGGGCCAGGCGGGAGACCATCTGGACATGGAGGACCCGGTGGGTGATATGCTCGTTTTTCAACAGGTAAAAAACCTGGGTCTTGTCAATATAGCGGGTATAGGCCCGGGAGTGGAGAATGCGGTCCACATCCAGGGCCCAGGGCCGGCGGTGATCGACCGCCTCCAGGTCACCTGGTCCGAAGCGGCGGGCCTGCCACAACTCCCGCGTTTTTTCCACCACCACTCTTTGAGCCTCCATAAAATTATTCCAAAGTCACCACGGTCACGCCGTCGCCGCCGGAGCCCTGGGGGGCCCGCTCGAAACTCCTGACCCGGGGGTGGCGTTCCAGGTAGCGGCGGATGCCCTGTCTTAAGCGCCCGGTGCCGAAGCCGTGGACGATATAGAGGGTTTTCCGGCCGGCCAGGGCGGCCCGGTCCAATTCCTTTTCCACCTCCCCCAGGGCCTCGTCCACGGTCCGGCCTAAAAGGTGCAGTTCCAGGCCGGCGCTCTCGGCCGGGGTGACGGTGACGCGGGCCAACCCGGGTCTCCGGGCCTCGGCCTCGGGAGGGAAGAGTTCGGTCAGCCGGATCTTGACATTGAGGCCGCCGGCCTCGACCCAGGCCTCGCCCCGCTCCTGGTTGACCGCCTGGACCACGGCCGCCCGGCCCAAGACGCCCACCCGCACCCGGTCGCCCACCCGCACCCCGGTCAAAGGCTCTTCCCCGGTCTCGGCCCGGGGCCGGGCGGACCGAAGCCGCTGTTCCAGGCCGGACCTTTTTTCACTGAAGCGGGCCTGAAAAACGGACGCGGCCCTCATTTCGGCCTTCAATTCCTCGAATTCCCGCCGCACCGTGGCCAGGGCCTCGGTGACGGCCCGGTTCTGGGTTTCGGCCCGGCGCTGAAATTCCTCGGCCTGGCGCCGGGTGGCCTCCCTCAGTTCCACCTCGGCCCGGGCCAGGGCCAGGTTCTGTTCGGCCAGTTCCTCGCGGGTCCGTTTCAGGGCCGCCCGTTCCTCATCCAGCTTGGCCAACAGTTCCATGGCCCGGCGCTGGCCGTCATCGAGATAGCTTTCAGCCCGGGCCACCAGGTCTTCAGGCAGGCCCAGGCGGCGGGCCATTTTGAGGCCCCCTGAAAAACCGGGCCCCCCATAAGCCAGGCCGTAGAGGGGCTGGCCGGCCTCTGTGGCGTTGACCGACACGCTGACCACGCCGGGGGTCAGGGCGGCCCAGGTCTTGATGAGCTGATAGTGGGTGGCGGCCCAGACCAGGGCCCCGCTGGTCCTGAGGCTTTCCAGCACGGCCAGGCCCAGAGCCGCGCCTTCGGCCGGGTCGGTGCCGGAGCCGATTTCGTCCAAGAGAACCAAAAGCCCGGGCCGGGCCTCGGCCAAAACCAGGTTCAGAGCCCGCACATGGCCGGAAAAAGTCGATAGGTCCGAAGCCAGGTCCTGGGCGTCGCCCAAAACCGCCAGGAGGCGCTCGGGCAGGTCCAGGCGGCTGCCCTCCCCCACCGGGAGGTGCAGCCCGGCCTTGGCCAGCATTAGGTTCAGGCCCAGGGTCTTGAGGGCCACGGTCTTGCCCCCGGTGTTGAGCCCGGAGACGATGACCACGGGCTTTTCCGGCTCAACCACCAGTTCCAGCGGGGTCATGCCCTTTTCCCGCCGCATCAGGAGAGGGTGGCGGGCCGCCCGGAGATTTACCCCGCCCCCGGCCCGGTATTCCGGGACCGCGGCCGACCAGGCCCGGGCCA
>Ga0082212_10005309_pt1 | contig 17598 bp, 14 predicted proteins | sample TergutNt197P3_FD_71548 | JGI IMG/M metagenome (GOLD analysis project Ga0082212, IMG submission 71548) | Neocapritermes taracua P3 segment gut microbial communities from Petit-Saut dam, French Guiana - Nt197 P3 | ecosystem: Host-associated > Arthropoda: Insects > Digestive system > Gut ... | reverse complement strand
CCGCCAGGCTCCCCCAGGCCCAGAGGGTGGCCGCCAGACCTTTCAATCGGCTACGGCCTCCTGGCCGTCGGGCCCGGCTTTTTCCAGGGCGGCGATGAAGTCCACCACATCGCCCAGGGTGGTTATTTTGGCCAGGCCCGATTTATCCTGAATTTTGTAGCCCAAAGCGGTCTCCAGCACGATGACCATGTCCACCACATCAAGACTGTCAAGCTCCAGGTCTTCCTTGAGGCGGGCCGTAGGGGTCATTTGATCCGGCTCCAGTTCGAATTCCTCAATCAGGGCTTGGTAGACCTTATCTCGGATCATCTCCAGCGTCATACTTTATTCACCGGTGAATTTTTTCAGCACCAAGCAGGCGTTCAGCCCGCCCAAAGCAAAACTATTTTTGACCAAGTGCTTGATTATACGGTTTTCCCTTTCTTTTGGCAACCGTAAAGCCGGAAAACCTGGTTCCGGCGCAGAAAAGTTATGGTTGGGCAGAATCAGCCCTGCCTCCATTTCCTTAAGGCATAAAATGGCCTCCAGAGCTCCGCTGGCAGCCATGGTGTGCCCCAACTGGCCTTTGAAGCTGTTGACAGATGGACCGGAACCCAGGCTCTGGAAAATAGCCTCGGCTTCGGCCCGATCGCCTTCCACGGTGGAGGTGGCATGGGCGTTGACGTATTGGATGTCGGCCGCCGTAAGACCGCTGTCAGACAGGGCGGCGTTCATGGTCCGGGTAATGGCGGCGGCATCGGGGTGAACTAGGTTGGCCGGGGAGGTGGTTGTGGCGAAACCGGCTATTTCGGCCAGTATTTCCGCCTTTCGGGCGCGGGCCCGGTCCAGGCTTTCCAGGACCAAGAGGCCAGCGCCTTCGCTACAGACCAAACCATCGCGGTGGCCGTCGAAAGGGCGGCTGGCGGAGGCAGGATCCGGGTGATGGGAGGCGGCCATGATATGGTTGAAGGTCAGGGCCGTTAAGCGGTCAAATTCCTCCGTCCCGCCGCAGATCATGGCTTCGGCCCGTCCGGCGGCTATAGCCTCATAGCCCAAGCCGATGGCCTGGAGGCCGGCGGCACAGGCGGCCGACGGGGCCAGGAGGCGGCCGGAAAGGCCCAGGGCCAAAGCCAGGCTGACGGCCGCCCCGTGACCCATGATCTTGAAAATCGTGGTCCCCCGCACCTGATCCAAACTACAGGAGCGTAGATATTCGGTGAAAAATTCGGTCAGGGTCAAAGGGCTGCCCATGGTCGTCCCCAGGGCCAGGCCCAAGTCGGGCGGGCGCGCTTCGCCCCAGCCGGCCTGGGCCAGGGCTTCGGCGGCGGCCCAGTAGGCGAAGCCGGTCATTTTGGACATGGACCGGCGCAGGGACCGGGGCAGGCCCGACCAATCGGCTTCCGGGACCAGCCCGACCGCGGCCGGCCCCCCGGCCGGGCCCTCCGGCCAGGCCTTTAAGGCGCATTCGCCGGCGACCGTTTTCCGCCACAGAAGGTCAACGCTCCGGCCGAAAGGCGAAACCGCCCCCAGCCCGGTCACCACCACCCTTTGCCTGGTCATGGCCCGAAAATCTCCTTAAGGTTCTCCATTAAGCCTTTATCTTTATCACCGATCAGGCTACCTACGGCCAGGGCGGCCGAGGCCAGGGTCCCCAAAAGGCCCGGCAGAACGATGTCCTGACCGGCCAAGGCCAGGCCTCGGACGCGGGTGACGGGCCAAAGAGGGGGGTGGCCCGGGCCATGCCGCCGGCCGTGGATTCCCCCGCTATGGGCCAGGCAGTATCTGCCAAAGCTCAGGTCCGTGGCGCTGTCGATTATCTCCATATCTCCCTTGAATTCCGGGCATCGCGCCAGGACGCTTCGGACCACGGCTTCGGCGCGCCGCCTTTTGAAGGCTTTATACTCCCCCGGCCGGGCTTCCGGCCGAGAACCGCGCCAGGCCAGGGTGTCAGCTTCGGGCAAAAAGCCGATTATCGTCACCGGCCAGCGCCCTTCATGGCCTGGACCGCCGCTGAGATACAACAGATCGCTGTCCGGATCCAGCCAACGGTCCAAGCACTCGCCGTGACCCAAAAAAAGCTGCCGGCGCTCACAAAAATCCACGCCGGCGGAGGCGAACACCAAAAACGGCGGCGGGGTCGGCCGAAGGCCGGCCAGGCGGCGACGCAGGGCCGGCCGGAGGGCGCCGGGGGGCAGAAGCCCGGGCAGGGCCGCCGGGCCGCCGCTGTAAACGCAGAAATCGCCGGATTCCCGTTCGACCCCGTCTCCACCCCCGGCCGGACGGACTTCCAGGCCACTGAATCCGCTATCGCCTATTTCAATGGCCGTGACCCGTTGACCGGTCCGCACCTCGACCCCGGCCCGGGCCAGGGCCTCTTCAAAAGCCCGCGCCAAGGCTTCGCCGCCGCCCTCAAAACTATGGGCTCCGGCCAGAAAAGGCGTATTTACCAGGGCGAAATCAGTCCACCAGGACTCGACCGGAGAACCCCCGTAAAACAGGCAGCGAAAACCCAGAAGGGCCTTAAGGCGTTCGGGCAACCCCAGAGCGGCCAATCTTTCCCCCAGAGTCTCCCCTCCCGAAGCCCAAAGGGCCAGAAGGTCGGAACTCCGCCCCCGGCCAGGGTTAAGAAAGGGCGAACCGGCCACGATCTCCGCCGAATCGTCGAAGAAGCGGTCCAATTCAGCCGAGGGCGGGAAAAGGCTTTTGAAGGCGGCCAGTCCCCGAGGGAGCAAAATATCGTCGCCCGCGCCGAATCTAAGCGTTTCCCCCCCCGGATCCGGCAGGGGCCTGGTCTTAAGGCCGGCCTCGAAAAGCCCCAGGCGGCTTAAGTAGCGGTTCAGGATGCCGCCTTCCTCCAGACCGCCGGCATAGTGAAAACCTGTTTCAAAAGGCTGGCCCCCCCGCTGAAAGCCGCGCGCCAGGGAACCCAGACGGTCGGCATGTTCCAGGAGCAGAACCTCATGGCCCAGGCGGCGGAAAAAAAGAGCCGCCCCCATTCCGGCCAAGCCGCCGCCGACGATCAGCGCCCGGGGCACGCCCAGCCCTCAAGGGCAACGGGAAGGATCATAAATACAATCCCCCGTTGACTGCCAGCACCTGCCCGGTGATGTAAGCGGCGGCCGGCGAACACAAGAAAGCCACCGCCGCGGCCACTTCCTCCGGCCGGCCGGCCCGGCCCAAGGGGATGTGGGCCAGGAGACGCTCCAGGGGCAGGTCCGCGGTCATATCCGTCTCGATCAGCCCAGGGGCCACGGCATTGACCGTCACTCCCCGGGAACCGACCTCCCGGGCCAGAGCCCGGGTGGCGCCGATAAGTCCGGCCTTGGAGGCGGCGTAATTGACCTGACCGGCCCGGCCGGCCTGGCCGGAAACCGAGGCCAGGTTGACGATGCGCCCTTCCCGGCGGCGCTGCATATGGGGCAGCACCTTGCGGGTGACCAGAAAGAAGCCGCCCAGGTTCACTTCCAGGACCCGCCCCCAGTCGGCCGGGCTCATAAGACAGAAAAGCCCGTCGCGGGTCAGGCCGGCGTTGTTGACCAGGATGTAAGGGACATCCTCGGCCAGGATATCTTCCAGGGCCCGGTCCACGGCCGACTCGTCGGCCACATCAAAGGGAACCACCCGGCAACTGCCGCCGGAAGCCCTGATCTCCGCTTCCACCGAGGCGGCGGCCGAAAGGTTGCCAAGGCAATTTATCCAAACATGAAAACCCTGGGCCGCCAAGGCGCGGGCAATGGCCGCGCCTATGCCCCGGCCGGCCCCGGTCACCAGGGCGCCGGGCCGACGAAGACTTTCCCGACTTGACCGGACGTCAGTCAAAAATCCTCCTGGAACATTCATGTTTATTCAGGAGTTATCATACACGTTTCAGGCCCCTGGAGCAAGCCGGGGCGGAAAGCCGCGGGTGTTGTCAACAAATTCTTGATATTTACCTCGAGTAAGGCTATAATAGGCCCATCCTCAGGGGAAGAGGGCGTTTATCAGCCTCAAGCGCGCCGGGATGGCGCCGGATGCGGCCGAAGGAAGGGCCGCATTTTTTTTGAGGCGCCGCCAGGGATGCGGTTCCACCTATGCCAGGGATAGGGTTCAAAGCCAGCCAATGGCCTAAGGGAATCTAGCCATGACCGTCCGCCCACAAGCCGCCAGCCCCGTGACCAACCCCCGCACCCTGACCCTCACCGGAGTTTTCAGCGAGGTTCAAAGCGCGGCCCGGAGCCGCCTGGAACACACCATCGCCAACCTGGCGGCCCACAACCGCCTGCCCAACACCATGGCCCAAGGGCCGGCCACCCTGCCCCGGGCTTATGTCCAAAACCCCCTGGTGGCCGAAGCGCGCTCCTTCAAGCCCGCCCCGGGGTCCCAGCCGCTCCGCCGGAATGTCTTGAATGTCCAGAACGACCCCGGCCGCCAGGCTGACGGGGTCATCCGGGCCCTGCAACGTTATTTCAATGTCGAGCCCCGGCGGCAACCCTCGGCCGACCCCCGCGACGAAGCCTCGACGGTCCGCCACCCCCAGGGCATCGTTCCCTCCAGCGCCCGCTGGTCCCAGGACCAATATTACCAGTTCACCGACAACGGCGCGGCCAGTTACCAGTTCCGGCCCGATTACCGGGCCTGGGGCGGCCGCCTGGATCTGGAATTCAAGGGCTCCGGGCAGACCACGGTCTTTTCGCCGGCCACCCGAGCGCCCCGGCCCGGGGCCACGCCTGTTGACCCGCTCGGCTATTATGACCCGGCCAACGCCGCCCAGGAGGCCCAGGCCAGGACGACCGAACTCCTGAGCCGCAAACCGTTTTCCGGTATTCGGGTCGGCCCGCCCAACGTGGTGGACAACCCTTATACCGATCCGGCCTTCGCCGGGCAAAACGCCCTCCGCAAGATCAAGACCGACCTGACCCCCAACAACTTCCCCATAACCAGGGCCGGCCCGCCCAACATAATTGACAACCCCTATTTCGACTCGGCCTTCGCCGGACAAAACGCCGTCCGTAAGATCAAGACCGACCTGACCCCCAACCATTTCCCCATGACCAGGGTCGGCCCGCCCAATATAATTGACAACCCCTATTTCGACTCGGCCTTTGCCGGGCAAAACGCCGCCGGCAAGATCCAGGCCGACCTGACCCCCAAACACTTTCCCATGACCAGGGTGGGGCCGCCCAACATGGTGGACAACCCCTATTCAGACCCGGCCTTCGCCGGGCAAAACGCCGCCGGCAAAATCCAGGCCGACCTGGCGCCCAACCACTTTCCCATGACCAGGGTGGGGCCGCCCAACATGGTGGACAACCCCTATTCCGACTCGTCCTTCGCCGGGCAAAACGCTGTCCGCCAACTCCAGGCCAGCCTGGTCACAGATGGCCAGGCTCAGCTTTCGCCCCAAAGGCTCCAGGCAAACCTGACCCGGGCCCAGGAGATCAGGGACACCTTCATCCGCACCGGCCCGACCCTGTCAGACTGGTCTTAGGGGGTTTTAGGCCCCTCAGAAGCGGGCCGCCATTCTTTATGAAAAAATGAAACTATCCTGGGATGTGATACAGGCCAACGCGGTCGCTTTTTCCAAAGAATGGCGGGACGCCCACAACGAGGAAGCCCAAGCCCAGGGCTTCCTCTTGGATTTTCTAAAGGTCTTCGGCCTGGAAAAACCCATGGAGGCGGGGGATTTCGAGTTCAAAGTCCACTTGAAGGCGGGCAAGACCGGGTATATAGATTACCTTTGGAAAGGGCAAATTGCCATTGAGATGAAATCCAAGGGCAAGGACCTCAACGCCGCTTTCAAACAGCTCAAAAACTATGTTCAGAACCTACCGGAAGAGGTTATCCCAGACCTGTGGATGGTTTGCGATTTCGAGACCATCAAGCTCTGCCGCCGCTCCACCAGCGAGATATTCACTTTCAAAACCAAAGATTTACGCAAACACATCAAACGTTTTGCCAGCATAGCCGGTTACGCCACCGAACGGCTCCATGAAAATCAGGTGGAAGTGAATGTCAAGGCCGCGGAAAAGATGGCCCGGCTTCATGACGCCCTTAAAGATAACGGTTATGAGGGCCATGCCCTGGAAGTTTACCTGGTGCGGCTTCTTTTCTGCCTGTTCGCGGAAGACACCGGCATATTCCCCCAGGACAGTTTTCTCCACTATCTGCAGGATTCCAAGGTGGACGGTTCCGACCTCTCCGGTAGACTGGCCCAACTTTTTGAAATCCTGAACCAAAAATCGGAAGACCGGGACAAACGGAAACTTCTTTCCCCCGAATTAAAACAATTCCAATATATCAACGGCCGCTTGTTCGACACGGTGCTGGCCCAGGCCGACTTTGACGGCAAAATGCGCCAGACGCTCATTGACTGCGCCATATTCGACTGGAGCAAAATTTCTCCGGCCATTTTCGGGGCCATGTTCCAGGGGGTCATGGATAAGGGCCAGCGCCGGGCCTTGGGCGCCCATTACACCAGCGAAGAAAATATTCTGAAACTTATCAACCCGCTGTTCATGGATGATTTGTGGCGGGAATTCGACCGGGTCAAGACATCTCCGGCGGCTTTGAAACAGTTCCATGAAAAAATTGCCAGTTTGAAATTTCTGGACCCGGCTTGCGGGTGCGGCAACTTTCTGATTATCGCCTATCGGGAATTGCGCTTATTGGAACTGGAAATTTTGAAAATGCAAAGCAGCCAGCAAATGCTTCTGGACGTCTCGGCGGTCTTAAAAGTCAATGTGGAGCAGTTCTACGGCATTGAACTGGAGGATTTTCCCTGCCAGATCGCCCAGGTGGGCATGTGGCTGATGGATCACCAGATGAATCTTAAGGTGGCGGATCAGTTCGGCCAATATTTCGCCAGGCTTCCCCTGCTCCAAAGCGCCACCATTGTGCATGGCAATGCCCTGAGGATGGACTGGAAAAATGTTGTTCCTACGGAGGAATTGAATTATATTTTAGGAAATCCGCCCTTTGTCGGGCATCAATGGAGAAACTCTGAACAACAAAAAGACATGGAATTTGTTTTTCCTGATCTAAAGAAAAACGGGAAGCTGGACTATGTATGTTGTTGGTATAAAAAAGCCAATGATTATATAACTAGAACAAGGATAAAGGTGGCATTCGTATCCACAAATTCTATTGTTCAAGGCGAGTCTGTCGCAATTATGTGGAAACCTTTTTTTGAAAGTGGTGTTGAAATTATTTTCGCCTACCGAACTTTTAAATGGGGCAATGAAGCTAAAGGAAAAGCAGCTGTTCATTGCGTTATCGTTGGTTTTGCCTATATAAATGACGGTCATGCAAAGCAGATATTTGAAGATAATATGATATATCACGCTAAACATATTAATGGTTATCTCTTGGACGCACCTGATGTATTCATTCAATCGCGGGGCAAACCATTGACAAAAGATATGCCAGAAATGAGTAAAGGAAGCCAACCGACTGACGGTGGTTATTTACTATTGTCACCAAATGAGTGCGAAAAAATGATTACGGAATACCCTCAAACAGCCACATGGATAAAGCAATATATAATGGGTGATGATTTTATAAATAATGGAAAACGTTATTGTCTATGGTTGAAAGGTGTTGTGCCCGCCGAATATCGTTCAATTAAGCCGATTATGCAACGCCTTGAAACAGTCGCTGAAATACGAAGAAAAAGTCCCACAGAATCGGTAAGGCGCGATGCGGATACCCCCATGCTGTTTACGCAAATAAGACAACCTAAAACATATTTTTTAGTTATACCAAGAGTTTCATCAGAACGGCGTAAGTATGTTCCTATGGGATTTTTATCACCAAATATTATTGTTGGCGATAAAATTCAATTTATCCCGGATGCAACACTTTATCAATTCGGAGTTCTTACATCCAATATACATATGGCATGGATGAGGGTTGTTGCAGGCAGACTTAAAAGCGATTACAGCTATTCTCCTGCCGTTTACAACAATTTCCCGTGGCCGGAAGCGACTGACGAACAAAAAGCCACGATTGAACAATTAGCTCAAGCTGTCCTGGATGCCAGGTCTTTATTTACGGACAGTAGTTTAGCAGACCTTTATGACCCACTAACCATGCCTCCGGAGTTATTGAAAGCCCACCAAAATCTTGATCGTGCCGTGATTAAATTATATGGCTTTGGAAAAGATATAACGGAAGCGGGAATTGTGGCGGCATTGATGGAGCGGTATCAGAGACTGACAAAATAAAGTTGCTGTTAATTCATCAAACACAAAAACGTAGCGCGTTATGCCCCTTTTTGTGATGAAGCATTACAAAAACCAATAATAAATTTGATGGATTTTTTAACAACCGTGATGGAAAAACTCAATGAAAGCAAAATATTATTTCGAAGAAATTAAGGAAAAACGTGACCAATATTATGTCAGTTATCGGCCAGATTATGACTGCGGATTTGCTGTAATAAATTTAACCTTTATTGAAGATTTGCCTTTTGAGGGCATCATAGACTGTATGAAATACGAAATGAACTATTGGCTTAAAAGATACCCTCTTCCTGTTATGATTTCCTCTTTTGATAATACAGATTCTTTTATTGATGTTAAAAACAATGAAAGTTCAAGTTTATTGGGATGGCTTGAGCCAACCAGTAAAACGTTGAAAACAACATGGTCCCTCGATAAATCCCCTAACTTCACCCTTGAAGAGTATGGCCGAGATCAATGGGTGGAGACAATTGATATTCCCTACAGAACCACAGATCAAGTGAAAGAAGATGTTGATAAGCAGATAACAGAGAGAGTAAAAGGCGTTAAACTTTTAAAATTTATCATGCTAATGTGGGTATGCGCTATTCCTATAGCATGGGCAATACTTCAACTATTTGGCCCATTTTGGCTAGGCGTAATAGTGACAATCTATTCTATTATTCGGGCATTAAATGCTGGCATAAAAGTATATGGGAAATCAAAAAAATCTGCTAAAGAAATTGAACAAGAAGAACAAAAGCTAAAAAGAGAACACTATTTCTACCATTGTGAACTCAATCCGGAAGGATTTTATCGTTTAAGAAATGAAAATTTTGAAAAAGAAGCCCGAGAACGAAATCTTAAAGAATTTGGAAGCATTGTTAATACATGCGATAATAAAGGATGTAGGTGAATACCGGGTCATTTATTGGCATGACGCCGAAGTTTTATATATAGATGTCGTCGGCAAGCGTAATGACGGTGAGGTTTACAAGAAAGCGAAGAGGAAGGGAATACTATGACTACCGTCAAGGCCACTTATGCCAAGCAAAACTTCGGCACGTGCATCGCTGAGGCCGTCAAACATCCGGTCGTGATTGAGAAGTCCGGGCGGCCGGCCGTGGTTATTATCTCGTATGAGGAATATCAACGGTTAAGCGAACTGGAGGAGGCCATGTGGCTCCACCGCGCCCAGGCCGCGGCGGCCGGAGGGTATCTTTCCGCCGAGGATTCCGACGATTTCATGCGGAAGCGCCTGACCCGCGTTTCTGAAAAATAAGGGGGCTCATTCCGGCGCCAGCCTGTATCATTTCGGCGTATTGACTTCATCTGTTCATATGGCCTGGACGCGAACAGTCTGTGGTCGACTTAAAAGCGATTATCGCTACTCTTAAAGATATTGTATGGTTTTGGATGGATTCCCGCTTTCGCGGGAATGACGGAGACCACCCCCAACCCGTCACCCCGGCGAAAGCCGGGGTCCAGGCTCAGGCCTGGCCCGCTTTTCTCTGTTACTTTGGGCACCTGAGTTTGCGGGCATGGCTTTTATAGCTGGCCTAATGAATCCGCTGGAGCAACGCCAGATAGAGGCGCTTGACCACTTCCCTCTTTTGCTATATATGTATAGCACGAAGAAGGGGATGCTATGCTCGCTATCAGATTGCCGGAAGAGATTGAAACCCGCCTGGAGGCGCTGGCCAAGGCTACGGGCAGAACCAAAACATACTATGCCAAGGAGGCTATCCTAAAGCACCTGGAAGACCTGGAAGACGCCTACTTGGCTGAAGAATCCTACTTGCGCTTTAAGACCAGCGGGGAAAAGGCCATACCTTTAGAAGAAATAGAGCGTCGCCTTGGCCTGGCGGATTGAATTTAGCCCAAGCGCGGACAAAACGCTACGCAAGTTAGGAATAGACACGCAAAAGCGGATTGTGCGCTTCTTGCGGGAACGTGTCGCTAACACGGATAACCCCCGCAACACAGGCAAGGCGCTTGAAGGGCCAACCCTGGCCGGTCTTTGGCGCTACCGCGTAGGTGACTACCGTATTTTTTGTCGGATAGAAGACGAAATAATCCGCATTGTCGTAATCGAAATTGGCCACAGGCGCGAGATATACAAGTAGAGGTTATTCGGGATTCATTCCGGCGCCAGCCTGACGAACTGGACTTCATTGAAAGTGCCCAGGCGCATCCAGGGACCGAAGGTGCCGGCGCCCTGGGAAACCAAAAGGGTGGTCGGGCCCACCTGGTAACGCCCCTTGTTCAGGGGGAACCTCAAGTCGATGAGCAGGGTGCCCGGGAACAGTTGACCGCCGTGGGTATGCCCGGACAGCATGAGGTCAATATTCCCTTTGGAAACATATTGCAAGCCCACCGGGCTGTGATGGACCAGGACGGCGGGCTTGGCCGCGTCCCGGGCGATCTTCGGGAGTTCCTCCTCTATGGTCAGGTCATTGACCATGTGGCTGTCGTAAGTCCGGCGGTCGGCGTTCATATACTCCAGGCCAATGAGTTGAAGCCCCCGGGTCTCAACCATTTCATTGCGCAAAACCCGTATCCCGGCCCCGGCGATCAGCCGCAGGGCCTTTTCCGTATCCAGGTAGTGTTCATGGTTTCCGGTGGTGAAATACTGCTCGGCCCGGACTGAACCGAAGAGGGCGAACAATTCCGGGGCCAGGGCGATATTGCTGTCCAGCATATCGCCATTGTAGATGACCAGGTCGGGTTGATGCCGCTCCACGGTCTTCAACAGCTCTTTAAGATAGCCCTCCCGCCGCTGCGCTCCCAGGTGAAGGTCGGGAATGTGCATCAGGCTCACCGGCCGGGTAAGACCCCTGATCTTGATTTCATATTCGGTCACGGTGAAGGACTGGGCCTGGATAAAGCCGAACCCCACCAGGCCCAGGCCAATCAGGGGGCCCGCGGCGGCCAGGGCCTTATTGGGAATTTTTTTCAGGAGCGGCCCGAGGATATGGACCGCGAGAAAATAGACAAACAGAAAAACTTGAAATATGAAAAAAAGACCAAGGATATTATAAATGAAAGCGGCAACGGGGTGGGCGGAGGTATAAAGGCCGGTCAGCAACACCCCGTAAAACCCGGCCAAGAGCAGAAAAACGGCGGTGGTTAAGGGCCAAGCCCGTTTCAGCCCCCAAAGCCGCTTGAGCCTGAAAGGAACATACCAGGCGGAAAAGCCCAACAGGGCTAAACAGATTATCGCCAGAAGCATAAACCCGAACCATCGTGATATTGTCCATCAAACGGCCAAGCCATCCAACCCTTTTTGCTGGACAATAGCTAAAAGCCGCAAAGCCGGCCCGACCGGTTTTTTAAGGCCCTTCTCCCAATCAGAAACCAAATCCTTGGATACATTAAGGTAACGGGCGAAAACCGGCTGGGACAGATGAACTTTCTCCCGGATATGGCGAATTTCTTCCGGAGTCAGTTCCTGAGCCGGGGCCAAACACAGGTCGTCAAATTCACGCATACCGGCTTCATCAATGACCCCATCTTCATGGAGGCCCTCGGCTATTTCATGGACGACCGCACAGGCTTCACTTTTATAACTACCGGGCATAAGCCACTCTTCACTCTATCTCTTCAAATCGTCCCGCTTCAAGTCCAGCAACGATTTGTTCCTCAGTCATCTCCAGCACTTCACCGGCCAGCTTTTTGAACGCCGCCAAGTCGGAAGCCAAAATATTTTCCTGCCTTGACTTGGCATAAGCATAGACGAAAAACGTCAACCCGTCCCGTTTGAAGAAGATAATCAGACGATAGCCGGCTGACTTGCCACGACCGGGGCGGGCCAGCCGCTTTTTATAAACGCCTCCGCCTAAATCGGCTTCAAACAATCCCGATTCAAGCTGATCGGCGACCTGACGCAAGGCCACATCGCTGATATGTTCTTTGCGGGCGAAGTGGGAAAACCAAGGAAATTTAAATAATTTCAAACAACACCTTAGCGTTCGGGCTTCGCCGCCCAATTTTTTCAAATTTATAACATCCTTAAAGCGGTGTCAAGCCGCTACCTGTTTCCCCTTAATGGCTGGTCAATATATAAATGAGGCCGCGGGCGCGAAGGAGGGATTCGCGCCCGCGGCGGTTTGGGGGTTTATCCTGGTTCTTGAATGTCGGCGGGAAACCCGGTGGCTTGAACGGGCGCCCGCCGGCGGGCCGGAAATCGGGAAACAGATGTTCCCAACTCCCTTTAGGCGGCCTAAAACCGCCCCCGCCTGACCATTGGCCCCACCTTCCCCTAGAAGCGGGGCCAACAGCGGCCTTGGCGGGTAGGCGCTGAACAAACCCGGGACCACCCCGGACTTGTCTTTAAGTGGCTGGTGACGCGCGCCTGGGACGCCACGAAAAAAGCATAGGCCAAAACGATTTCCCTGTCAATATTTATTTTTAAGAAAGATACTGAATTTATTTATATAAAAGGTCAAAGTTAAGCAAAAATATACTATATTTAGTGTCCGCCCCCATCACAGACGCAAGCGGCTGTTTTTAACCTCGTTAAAAAAAGTTTTAAAAAAATCTTCCCAGAACTCCGAAGTCCAGCCGGTTTCCAGGTCAACCGGGTGAAAATAGGGCCGGGTTCCGCCGGCGAAATACAAAGAGGCCTCCAGGTCTTCGGCCAGCCCGGCGCTCCGGAGGGCCAGGGCGTAGAGCCGGACCTGGTTTTCATAAACCTGGAGTTGGCCGGCCCCCGCCCCTTCGCGGCCCGGAAAGGCCGTGAACTTGTAATCCACGATCCGGCCCATACCAGGGGTTTGGAAAAAGAGGTCGATGACGCCGCCCACCTTCAGCAGGCGGGCCTGGCCTCCGGGCTCGCGGAGGCGCAGTTGAAATGGCCATTCCCGAAAAACGGCCCGGCCGGCCAGGGAGGCCTCAAGCCAGTCCCGGCCCCAGGGGCTGTCCAGGAAGGCCTCGATGGAACCGGCCAGATGGTTCGGGGCTGCGGGATCAAGGCCCAGGCGGGCGGCCTCGGCAGCCAGGAGTTCCCGGGGGTGGGGCTCCCGGGGGTCGATGATCTCCATAACCGCGTGAAAAAGCAGGCCGGCCTCAAGGGGGGTAAAGGGTCCCGGGGGGCCGGAGACGGCCGGTGATTCGGCGGCCGGCTGTATGATGTCGGCCGGGGGTTCCCAAAAACCAGCCAAGCGATGGGCCAGTTCGGTAACGCTAAGGCTGGCGCGGCTCAGGGTCATGGGCGCCAGAAGACCCGGAATCGCGGCCTGGCCGGAAGGCCGGGCCGCCCCGGGGGCCGACGGTTCAAGGGGCGCCGGTTCTAAAAATTCGGCCGGGTCCAGAACGACCTCCCCGCTTAGGGCCGCGGCCTCGGGGCAATCAAGGACGGCCTGGAACCAGGTCTTGGCCGGGTCCTTCTTTTTCCCTTCCTCCCGGGATTTCGGCCGGCCCAGGAAGACCAGGTGGTCCCGGGCCCGGGTGGCCGCCACATAAAAAAGGCGCTGGTTTTCCATTTTATCCAGGCGGTCCTCCTCCTCGGACAGTTCCAGGAAGGAGGCGGGAGGGGTGAGCCAGCCGGCCGGCCGCCAGTTCAGGGCCAGGCGGCCATCGCCGGAGGTCAGGAGGCGCGGCGCCCGGGCTCGGAACTGATAATCGCTTTCCGCGATGACCACTATGGGGAATTCCAGGCCCTTGGCCGCGTGGACAGTGGAGAGGGTCACGGCCTGGGATTCCGCCTCGGGCCGGCCGCAATGGCTCCGGCCCAATTGGGCCAACTCCTCGGCCGGGTTTTGGAAGCCCCGGCCGAGGGTGCGGCTTAAGGCCAGAAAACCGGTCAGGGCCTGGGCCCGGGCCTCGCCGTCCGGCTCCAGGGCGGCCAGGGGCAGGAGGCGGCGCTCTTCCACCAGGCGCTCCAGAATCTCCACGGGTTTTAGACGTCCGACCAGAGGGGCCAATTGGGAGAAAAGGTCTCTGACCTCGGCCAAAACCTCCCGGTCGTCCGGGGGCAGGTCGGCCGGCCAGGGGCGGGCGCCGGAGAAATAGTCGGCCAGGCTGACCCGCGCCGGGGGTTCGCCCGGGGGCCGGACCAGGTTCAGGAGGGCCAGGTCGGTCACCGGCCCCAGGGGGGAGCGGAGAGCGGCGGCCAGGTTGAGTTCCGGGTCCAGGCCGCATAAATAACTGAAAGCGGCCAGGAGACCGCGCCCTTCGGCGTAATCAAGGGGCCTGTCGTCCTGGGCCAGCCGGACGGGCCAGCCGGCCTTGAGAAAGGCTTCCCGGAAGACCTGGGCGAACTTGAAACGGCGGAAGAGCACGGCCACATCGCCGGGCCGGGGCGGCCGGGGGCCTTCGGTCCCGCCGTCCACCAGCACCCCGGAGCGGCCCTGGAAAAGGAGGTCCAGGTAGGCGGTCAGAAGGCGGGCCTCCTCCGCGGCCCTATCCTGGACCAAGGCGGCCGGAGAGCCGGCGGCGTGGAGCCGGACAACATGGGGGCCTTCATAGAGGGGCGGGCGGACACCTTGCTGGAGGTCCAAATCGGTAAAATAGGGCAGCCCCGGGAAGAGGGCGTTGAAAAAATCCACCAAGGGGGCCTGGGAGCGGTAGTTCAGGTCCAGGGCCAGCACCTGGCCCCCGCCGCGGGCCAGGGCGCTTTTCAGGCCGGCCATGACCTCCACCTCGGCCCCCCGAAAGCGGTAGATGGATTGCTTAAGGTCCCCGTAGGCGCTGAAGATGGGAGGGGCCGCGGCCCAATCGAGCCGGCCCCAGAGGTCTTCCTCTTCGGAGTGGATGGCCTGGTCCTCCGGGGGGAGCAAAAGGAAGGCCAGGAGGTCGGCCTGGAGGCGGTTGGTGTCCTGAAACTCGTCGATAAGGACAAGGCGGCGGCGGCCGGCCTCCAGGCGGCGGACTTTGGGCCGGGTGGCCAGGAGGCGACGGGCCAGGCTGAGAATGTCATCGTAATTGATGGTTCCCCGCCTGGCCCGGGCCAGGGCCAGGGCTTCGGGCAGGATATTGACCAGGGCCAGAAGGTCATCCAGGATGGGCTGGACCAGGTGCTGGCCCGCGGCGGCCTCCAGGCCGGCCAGGGCCTCGGAGAGGCCAGTCTTCAATGCTTGGGCCGTATACCACCGGCCGCTGGCCGAAATGAGGCCGCGGAACTCCCGGAGTTTTTCCTCCAGGCCGGCCGGGGAGGCGACGGCGGCCCCGAGGCCCTCCAGGGCGGCCCGGACCGGGGCGTAATAATTTTTATCCGGGGCTATGGCTCCGTCCCTGACCTGGGCGGCGGTCGCGCTGACCAGGCGGCCGAAGGCGGCCAGGCGGTCGGCCACCTCCCCGGCCGTGACCGGAGAGGGCGCTTTAAGCCGGCTCAGGCCCCAGGAGCCGAGGCGGGCCGCGCAGGCGGCCAGAAGTTCTTTCAGGGCCGCGGGTGGATAATATTTAAGGAGGCGTAAAAGTTCCGGGCGGCCCTGGTCCAGCCAATCCAGGAAAAGATCGGCCAAGTCGCCGGCCAGGCGGGTTTCGTCAGGGTCCAGGGCCGGGGCGGCGGGGAGACCGAGTTGGTAGGCGTTTTCCCGCACCAGCTTGAAAGCGTAGCTGTGGATGGTGCCGATATCGGCGCGGTCCAGGCCGGCGGCCTGGGTCCGCCAGAAATCGACCAGGTCGGCCCGCCCCCCGGCCTCGGCCCCCCGCCGCCGCCGGGCAAAGGCCGCAGCCAGACGCTGGCGCAGTTCGGCGGCGGCCTTTTCGGTGAAAGTCAGGGCCAGGACCTGGGAAATATCCGCGCCTTCAGCCCAGCCTTCCTCCAGGCGGCTGGTGATGGCCTCCACCAGGGTGAGGGTCTTGCCGCTGCCGGCGCCGGCCAGGACGCAGGCCGAGCGGCGCGAGGCCACCACCGCCCGCTGGGAAGGGTTCAAGGCGGTCGGGTTCATGCCGGCTCTCCGGCGGCCTCGCCGTCCATCCTGGGGCAGAGGCCGCTGAAAGAACAATAATCACAGTTTTCACCCTCGGGCCGGAAGACCCCGGCCTTGACCCGGCCCCAGGTTTCGGCCAGGAGCCCGGGGAAGCGGTCATAAGGCAGCCCCGGCCGCCGGCTCTCGTTTTCGGCTGAATCCAGTATTTCAAAGGAACAGTCCGCCCGCAGCCCGAAATGGGATCCGGCGGCCAGGGCATAGATAAGCAGAGGCCAGCTCCGGGCCGGGGGCGGCTGATCCGGCTTCATACTCAGGCCGGCCGAGTCGCGGCGCTTGTAATCCCGCACCCAAAGCCCCCGGCTGGTCCGGTCGATGCGGTCCACCCGGCCGTGAAAATAGATGGTCTCCGAGTCCCCGATCACCAGGGGCCAGGGCGGGGCCGTATTCCAAGGGTGGGGTCCGAAGGACCATTCCAGAAGCCAAGGCCGGGCCTCTTCCTCTGACCGGCCGGGGGCCAGTTCCCGCTTAAGCCAGCCGGCGAGGATGGCCGGAAAATTTTCCTGGCGGAGCCGCCACAGGGGCAGACGCCCCACGGGCCGTTGACCGGCCCTTTCTCCTTCGGCCGCGGCCAGTTCCATAAGTTCGGCCAGACAGGGCTCTTCCCGGGCCGTTCCCGGCCAAGGGGGGCCGGGGGAGTTGTCCGGCCCCAGGCGCGGGCGGAAAAAGGCCTCCAGGATCCGGTGCAGGGACTCACCTTCACTGCCCGGCGACCATTCTTCCAGGGGGGAGCCATCGGAATAGAGCCCCAGGGCCTCGCCGAACCAGAAAGCCAGGGGGCACTCGGCGAAACCGGCCAGAAAGGAGGGTTTAAGGAGCGGCGCCCCCTGGTGGCCGGGCCGGGCCTTGAGCCATCGGGCCACCGCGGCCGGTCCCGGCCGGGCCTCCCGGAGGTCGCGCCAGACCTTCCGGCGCCGGTGCAGGGCGGCCCAGAGGCTCAGGCTTGCAGGGTCACGGGACAGGGCCGTTGGCCAGTCGGCCGGGTCCAGCCGGGCCAGGCCGACCCAGAGTTCATCAGGCCCGGCGGCCTCGGCCGGGTCCGGCGCGGCGCGCCAAACCGTTACCTCTTCTTCCAAAAGGGTCCCCCCGTCCCCGGCCGGCCACAGCTCTTTCAAAGCCGTAAGCAAGGGCGAAGGGAGGATGGGACGGCCGCCCTGGTCCTCGGTGTGATGGAAAAGCCAGACCCGCCTTCGGGCCTGACCCAGACCGGCGGCCAGGAGAAGTTCCTCCTGGCGGTAACGCTCGGCCGCATCGCTCCACAGGGAGCGGCCCAGGAAATCCCGGCCCGCGGCGGCCTTGACGAATTCCCGGGGCCACCACATGTTATCCGGCCCGGTCTGGGGAAAAACCCGCTCATTGAGGCCCAGAAAAAAAATTTCCTCGAACAGGCCGCCGTGGAGGTCGTAATAATTCAACACCCAGATGCGGCCGTCCGGGCCGCGGCCGTCCGGGATATGGCGTTCAACCAGGACGGTTTTAAGCCAGAGGCG
>Ga0082212_10005308_pt1 | contig 17600 bp, 14 predicted proteins | sample TergutNt197P3_FD_71548 | JGI IMG/M metagenome (GOLD analysis project Ga0082212, IMG submission 71548) | Neocapritermes taracua P3 segment gut microbial communities from Petit-Saut dam, French Guiana - Nt197 P3 | ecosystem: Host-associated > Arthropoda: Insects > Digestive system > Gut ... | reverse complement strand
CGATAAGATCCTCGTACGAAGAATGCCCGGATCTCTTGCTGAGTTTCTGGTGTTCTTCATTAGTGATCAGCGGACAGTGGATATATAGGGGCTCATCCCATCCGAATGCTTTGTACAATTTCGTGTATTTAGGAGTCGAGGACAGGTACTCGTTACCGCGTACTACGTGAGTGATTCCCATCAGATGATCATCGACGACATTCGCGAAGTTATATGTCGGGTAACCGTCAGACTTGATCAGTATCATATCATCCAGCGTCTCGTTCAATACTGTGATATCTCCGTAGATTTCATCGTGAAAAGCCGTCGAACCTTCCGTCGGCATGTTGACGCGTATGACATACGGCGTCCCGGAATTGAGCTTTTCCCGAATCTCAGTTCCGGAAAGGCCAAGGCAGCGTTTATCATAGACAGTGACTTCCGCGCCGCCGGCGACCTGCTGCAGAGACTCAAGCCGGTCCTTGCCGCAGAAGCAGTAATACGCGTCGCCCTTTTCCACTAATTGATTCGCGTACTCAGAATAAATCCCGGCAGCGCAACGCTCGCTCTGGATATACGGCCCGAACCCGCCGTCTTTATCCGGCCCCTCGTCATGCTGCAGCCCCGTCTTAGCGAGCGTTTGATATATGATCTCCAAGGCGTCTTCATAGAAGCGCTCCCGGTCAGTATCTTCTATTCTGAGGATAAAATCCCCGCCCTCGTGTTTTGCGATCAGGTAGGCGTATAAAGCAGTCCGCAGGTTCCCCACGTGCATCCGCCCGGTCGGGCTCGGGGCGTACCTGGTCCGAATTTTCCCCATTTTATGTGTTCCCCCTTCGTAAAATGTTTTAACAGTATATCGGCAGCCCGGGCGACTGTCAAGTTGCTGTTCGCGGGGCGCAGCAGATTGATATATATCTGTTCAAAACGTAAGAAGCGTGTTACAATACAGGAAAAGCGTTTATATTTTCAACACTTTATACACGGAAATGGGGAAAAACGCAATGCCGACTGAGAAAAAGACGCCGCAGGCGCAGCGTGAAACAATACTCGTCAATATTCTTGAGCGATTGTCGGGGCAACTGTCGCAGTTTGAGGATAGACTGGAGAAAATTGAGAAAAATCAGCTTGCGCTGCCGGGGCTGGTGGAGAAAGCCGGGTCAACGCAGAACTCCGGGCAACCGGTGAACGACGCTGAGTTCAAGAAGATAAACGATTCAATTGTCCGTTACCGTTCAGACATGCTCAGCCTTGTAAATGAGCAGGATCGCCTCAATGACAGGATCAACGACTTGCTGAAGCGCCAGGACGCGATTGCCGGAGCCCAGGAGGTCATCGGCAGGGATACGTCGAATCTGGGAGAACGCTTCGGCATCCAGGAAAAGGCGGTAAGCGAGCATTCGGCGTACTCTGTCAAGCAGAGAGAGGAGTTCATCAAGGAACTCGACGGCGTCAATCGCAACAACGCAAAGCTTTATCTTGACCTGGATAAACGCCTTGACTCACTGCTGAAAGACGTCGACGGGGTCAACCGTAACTCAGGAAAACTGCATGTGGAAACGGAAAAGAGACTTGAGGGGATCGGCAGGGATATCGCCAATGTCGACCGTAACGCGAACAAACTGTACGTGGATACGGAGAAGCACCTGAAGGATGAGCACAGGGAGACCCAGAGGCAGCTTGATGAGCTGCGGAGGGAGACAATGCGGCGCCTGCTGGCGCTGGATAAGATCGAATCAACGCTGGAAGTCCTTCTGATACGGACGGAACCGCCTGAAAAGAAAACATTTTTCCTTGTTCGCGTTTTCCATATTATCGGCAGGTTTTTTGGCGTTAAGGTACCGGGGGCGTTCAGGAGGATCCTGAGGCGTCGCCGGGACCGCGTATAGTTCTTGCAATGTGTCAGGGTTTGAGATACAATTAACGCGATATTGCTCGAAAGGATCTGGTGTATATGCCGTTTTATGATTTACGATGCGTTCATTGCGATAAGGAGTTCAACATAATGGCGACTATGGCCGATAAGGCCGCTCGTCTTATCCCATGCCCGGAGTGCGGCTCAACAGATATGGAGACGGCCTGGAACGCGGCGCCGGTCTACATCAAGGGCGGCGGGGCCGAGGCTCAGGCGTGCCAAAACAGCCATGTTTGCGGAGCGTCATGCCCGCACCTGCGAGGGGCGTAGAATAGAGAAAACGCGCTGAAACAGCGCCGGGAACTGAACACAATGGTTCAAGTCCCGGCGCTTTGTAAATAGGTGTTTGTCCTTTGCTTTACTTCGAGATCTCACACTTGCTTCCGAAAGATTCAAATATCTCCTTTGCGCGGGTTTTCTCATCCTGAGTCAACTCGCGCAAGTTTTCGAGCGGATATACCTTACCGAGCATTTTATATTTGTTCGCGCCGTATCTGTGGTACGGCATTATGTTTACCTCCGAGTCGCCCGCCCGTTCCCTGACTGCTTTCGCTATTGCCGTGAGGGCCTCGTCAGAGGTATTGAACTCCGGTATCAGCGGGACTCGGACGATGACTTGCGCCGCCGATTTATACGCTCGCTCAAGATTGCTCAGGATCAGTTCGTTCGGCTGCCCGCAAGCGCGGTCATGTTCACTGCTGTCCATGTGCTTAAGGTCGTACAGTACGATATCGGAGTACTCCAGGATCTTGTCCAGCGCCGAGGGGTCGCCGAAACCGGATGTGTCCGCGCACGTGCCTATTCCGTCTTCCCGGCAGCGCTTGAACAACCCGGCTACAAAGTCAGCCTGACTCAGGATCTCTCCGCCTGACGCGGTGACGCCGCCGGAAGAAGCCTCATAGTAATCATAGTCGCGCTTTACGACTTTGAACACCTCGTCGATGGTCATTTCTTTTCCTGATATGCTGAGCGCTTCCTGAATACATACGTTGACGCACTTTCCGCAGCGTTTGCACAGCTTCCGGTCTATGCGGATTTCACCGTCCCTGAGCGATATCGCGCCTTCGGGGCATACGCTGGCGCATGAACCGCATTGCTTGCATGACGTGTAGCGCCAGCTGACTTCGGGAACCGGGCTTTGGGATTCGGGGTTTGAGCACCAGAGGCATGTGAGAGGGCAGCCTTTGAAAAACACTGTCGTCCGTACGCCGGGCCCGTCGTCTATGCTGTAACGTTGAATATTGAATATCGTAGCTGTTTGACTATCCATAAAATCCCCCGCGTGCCGAGACAGCACGCTTCCCCCTTTGTAAAGAGGGCTGAAATCCCCGCGTGCCGGTGCGGCACGCCTCCCCCTTTTGAAAGAGGGCTATAGATTCTCGTGCATTGAGCGGGTAACGATTTCGTCCTGCAGTTCGTGCGGGAGATCGATGAAGTAAGCGCTGTAGCCGCCGACGCGGACGAGAAGGTTTTTGTGGTTCGCCGGGTTCGCCTGCGCGTCGAGAAGTTCTTCGCGGCTGTGGATATTGAACTGGATATGCCATCCGCCGCGTTTCATGAACGCCTTGATGAGCCATGCCAGTTTCTGAAGCTTCTCTTCCGTGTTGAGCACGGATTTCGAGAACTTCATATTCATCGCGTAGCCAACGAACTGGTTGGCGTACGGGCCTTTTGTGGCGGAGTTGATCGCGGCAGTCGGGCCGTTGACGTCCATGCCGGGCATGACCGAGCAAGCGGCGTCGCATGTCGGGCTTCCCGCCGCGCGTCCGTTCGGCATAGCGCCGATCGCTTTACCGATCGTAACATGGCCGGCTGCGGCGCCGATGAACAGCATCGGTATCTTTCCGGTTATCGGGTCGATCCAGCGCTGCATTATCTCAGGGACCTTTGTAGACAGCGCGTCATAGATTTCGTCGACATAATCATCGTCGTTACCGTACTTAGGCGCGTTCAGGCAGAGCTGTTTCAGGTCTTCATAGCCTTCCCAGTCCGCGGCGCAGGCCTTGAGCATCTCGTCCATCGAAACGACTTTTCTGTCGAAAACAAGCTTCTTTATCGCGGCGATACTGTCGGCGAGGTCGACCATACCGCGGCTGCCGAGCCACGAGGTCCTGCCTTCCGGATAGCGCGCGCCGCCTTCTTTCGGCGTGAGACCTTCGCGGATGCAGTCTTCATACTGCATGGCACAGCGCAGGCCGCTCATCGGCCCGTCGGTGATCTCTGTCGCGAGCGAGATGACCTTTATCTTGTGGAGAACAGGCACAAAGTACTCGAGCTGCTTGAAATACGCGTCCAGTACCTGATCGAGGCTTGTAAACGTCCTCGGATCGCCCGTCTCCGGGCCGAGCTGCTTTTTAGTCCTCGGGTCGTACCCGTTGTTGAGAGCGAGCTCGAGCAGCTTGAACTGGTTGATGTTATGGCCGCCTCCTAGATGCTCCATGCAGTCAAGATGGTAGCCGAGACAGCCGCTGGCGTTCCAATTGCAGGCGTCGGAGAGCGGGACGTCGCGGTCGAGATAACGCTGCGTCCCGAGTTTGTCGTTGAGGAAAGCGGGATTGCCGCCGCCGAATTCGACGTTGCATCGCAGGGCGTGGAGGATGAACTCCTCATCCATATCCGGATTATAGCGGACATAGATCGCAGGCTCGGACAATTTGACCTGAGCCATCGCCTCAAGCACGAGCCAGGAGATATCGTTGGTCAGGTCCTCGCCCTTGTCATTGACGCCGCAGAGCGTGATGTTCGGCAGGAGCGAACCGGGAGCCGCGCGCTGTTCACGCGGTATAGTGACGAGGTTTTCGCACTCCCTGATCTTCAGCCAGAGCGCGCCCAGCAGTTCCGCCGCTTCCTGCGCCGTGACTTTTCCTTCTTCTTTGTCTTTCTTGTAGTAGGGGTAGAGCAACTGGTCAAGCCTGCCGACGGGAACTTCGGGCCGGTCGGAGCTTTCCTTCCAGCATACGAGGTGATAAAGCCTGACGCACTGAACGGCTTCGAAGAATGTACGCGGCGGTTCCGCAGGGACGCGGTCGCAGGCTTCCGCTATGCGGAGCAGTTCCGCCTTACGGTTTTCGTCGGGCGCCTTTTCGGCGAGTTCGCGCGCCATGTCGGCGTGACGTTTCGCGAACTTTATAAAAGCTTCGCATGAGATAATGCAAGCTTCAAGCAGCCAGTATTTTCTCAGGAACTGCGCCGAACCGTGGCTGTGCTCGTTATCGCCTTCGAGCATCATCCTCTCGCGTTCTTTTTTACAAAGACCGATGACGTAGTTCAAGCCGTGCTCGACGCATTTGATACTGACCTGCGCGACGCCGCCGCCGTAAGCGCTGTAATTCTGGAACAAACCGCGATCCATCTTGTAGCGGACGCCGCGCCCCTCAAAGACGCACGCCCTGTCGAAGAGCAAATCGAAAACATCAGCGCCCATGTCATATTCGAGAGACGCGTTCACGGTCGAAACCTTCGGCATGTTCGCGACCCAATATTCAGCGTCTTCGGTGAGTTTCCTGAGATCTTCGGGGTCGATGTTCGTCGATTCCGTGTCGCTCGTCTTACGGGCGAACTTCCCGGACCTGCACATCTCAAGGATCTCGTTCGGTTTCATCGCGCACAGAGTGCCGTTTCCGCGGATGAACTTCGTCAGCGAGCCGACTATGATCTCGCCGTCGCGTATGAACAGCGGGCATTCGAGAAGGCGTTTCTCAAGCGCTTTCGCCCAGCGGATATCGACCGGAAGGCCTTCAGTCTCCTTCCACGACTCCGTGAAAAGAAGCGTATCATCCACATATACCTGCGGGGGAGCGTCCTCCCACTCCTTCTTCAGTTTCTGGAGCCTCGGGGTGATGACCTGTACGCTCCGGATCTCTTCGGGATTTACTTTAATTCCCATTCAACTCTCATTCCTTTCCAAAAATTCCTATGTAAACTATAGTATTATCAAATTTGAGTTTAATTCTCGTCATATGCGCGCGAGATTATCGTCGATACCAGCCCTGCGTTCACCGGGAACGGGAATGTGCCGCGCCCGAATAACTTCGCGAGGCCTTCCTGCATGGAGACGACAAGGCCGGGCAACTCCTTGAGCAGGTCTTCTTTTATGAGGCCGAGTTCGCGCATATTGGGCATCTTGAGACGTTCCATTAAGTCCCGGACAGTAGTATAAACGGACTTGCCGATCTCTTCAGGCGAAGCGTCCGCGGGGATGACAGCGCCGAATGATTCGGCGATATAGCGGACCCTGTCGGGATAGGCCGGAGCGACAAGCTCCATGACTTGCGGCAGGCAGGAAGCGCAGCCGTTACCGTGGGCGACGTGAAATCTTCCGCCCATCGCTTTCCCGATATCGTGCGCCAGATGGCAAAACGGTCCGGACATCGACATGCCGCCGAGCGTAGCGGCTTTCATCATACCTTCGCGCGCTTCGAGGTCGGCCCCGTTTTCAAAGGCGCGCACCAGATACTTGCCCGCGAGCCTGATCCCTTCGCGGCCTGTCAGATCGCAGATACTGTTGGAAAGCGCCGACGTATATGACTCGGCCGAGTGGCAGAGCGCGTCCATACCGGTCGCGGCGGTGACTGAGGGCGGCAGCCCGAGCGTAAGCTCCGGGTCGACAATGCCCAGCGAGACTTTGCACCCGACGCCGGCGATATTAGTTTTTATTCCTGCTTTCGTGTCCGAAATAACGCCGCCGGGAGTTGATTCGCTGCCTGTTCCGGCGGTCGTCGGAATCACGACTATGGGTACGCTGGGTTTAGTGACGACGCCCTCGCGCCCGAAATACTTGGAAATCGGAGGCGGGTTGGCCTGCAGCAGGCCGGCGCCTTTTGCCGTATCCAGCGCGCTGCCGCCGCCAAGTCCGACGACGCCGTCGACTTTGCTTTCCGCGCCGAGAGCCCCGGCTTCTTCGACCGACCAATCCGGAGGATCAGCAAGGACGCCGGAATAATGAACAGTACCGATCCCCGCGTCGTTGATGATCTTGTCGATCCTGTCGACGAGGCCGGCTGCTTTGATTCCGGCGTCATAGACGAGGAGGACTTTTGTACAGCCCAGTTGCTTTAGCTTTTCACCGGTGAGTTTCGACGTCCCCGTTCCGAATAAAATCGGGTTCGGGCTTGAGAATATACTTGGCATAAAACCATCCCTTTATTACAAATATTAGAGCGCGGCGTCAAAGGCCTTTGTCAGGATCTCTTGTATATCGACTTCCGATACAGGGCGCGGGGAGAAGTGGAAATCCTGAGACGCCAGTATTTTCGGGATCGCCGCGAGGAAATCCTCCCTGGATTTGACATAATTCTTCAGCGACGGCAGACCTGTACTCCGCATAAGCCCGCGGACATTCGCGTTAACGAGTTTTCCGAGTTCTTCAGGAGCCGCTCCGTCCGGGACGTCTACGCCCAGCGCTGCTGCGACTTTCGCAAGTGTCTCAGGTATCGCGGGGGCTATGAACTCCAGACACTCAGGCAGCGCGACTGAGACGGCGACGCCGTGCGGCATACCGAACTCCATGCCGAGAACAAGTCCCATATCATGAGGGATGTTGCAGAATGGACCGAGTATCGACATAGTGGCCATAGTCGCGGCGAGATGCATAGCGCCGCGCGCTTCGAGGTTGCTATTATCTTCAATGACGACCGGCAGGTTCCGCGCGATCAGAGATATGGCTTTCAAGCCCAGAAGCTCGCTGATCATGTTGGGCGAACCCGACGTCACAGCTTCGATCGAGTGGCCCAGAGCATCGAACGCCGTCATGACCGTAACGACATTCGGCATAGCGAGCGTCAACTCCGGATCGACGATGCCGAGCGTGACAGGGCAGTCGAAGTGTTCTTTCGCGTTGTTGACAGTGTCCACCACGACGCCGCCGGGAGAAACCTCGCTTCCGGTTCCTGAGGTAGTAGGCAGGACGATAAGCGGCTTCAGGGTTCCCATATCCGCGACCGGCGGCCTGCCCGGCCGCATGTAATAACGGCTGAATGGCGGGGGATTTGACAGAAGCACGCGCACGGCTTTCCCCGTGTCGAGCGAACTGCCTCCGCCGACAGCGACGATGCTGTCGACGTTCTGTCCTAACGCGAACTCAGCCGCCGCGTCGACAGAGTAGTCGGGTACGTCGGCGACTACGCCGTCATAGCAGACGGTTTCAATACCGGCGCCTTCAATAATGCCGATGATCCTGTCTGTGACGCCGGCCTCCTTTACGCCTTTATCCGTAATGACCAGTGTTTTCTTGCATCCGAGCATCCTGAGCCGCTCGCCCGTTTGTCCGGCAGTGCCTTCGCCGAATAATACAGGGTTCGGGCTGGAAAATGTACTTGGCGTCATATGCGCGCCCCCTCATTATAATTTTTATTATGCGTTGTGCATTGATCAGACACCTGTCGGGGTTTTTCCCAGGATCGCCGATTGCGCATGTGAGTAGACGTAGCCGGTGCCTCCGGAAACGTACATGCAAAGCCCTGTTACGTATGAGGAAAGCTCCGACGCCAGGAACAGGGCGGGACCGGCAATATCCTCCGGTTTCCCGGTCCTTCCCATCGGAACCTCTACGTCGGAGATGTCTTTGAGTATTGCGTTGATATCCGCGCCCTGCTGCGCGAGTTCATCCCAGAAGGGCGTCTCGATCGGCCCCGGTTTGATGCAGTTCACCCGTATGCCGAGCGGGGCGACATCCATCGCGAGATTGACCGTCAGCGACTCGCAGGCGCCCTTGGCCATGTGGTACAGATACGCGGGCGTGGTCGGGTTGAACGCTCCGTTCGAGGAGCAAATGATGATTTTTCCGGATTTACGCTCTTTCATATGAGGCAGAACCGCGAATACCGTATCGAAGGTGCCGTAAGTGTTGGACTCCATAGTCAGGGCGAAATTCTCTTTGATGCTCAGGCCGCTGCCGTCGAAAGTCTGCCCCGCAAAGGTGGCAAGGATATCTATCTTGCCGAACTCCCCGATCGCGGCGTCGACCGTGGCGCGGATACTTTCACTGTCTGTGACGTCCATCGGCCCGTAATACCGCGCGACGCCGCCCGCGGCATTGATATCATCCGCGAGAGCTGTTCCCTTCGCGGCCCTGCGCCCGCCGATGATCACCGCGGCGCCCTCGCTAGCGTAAAGCCGGGCTACCGCTTCCCCCATGCCGCTGGTCGCGCCGGTGATCAACGCGACTTGATCTTTTAACATATCTTTCAATTTGCATTACCCCTTTATTGCGAAAAATTACAAGAAAACGACGAGGGCAAGATTCTTCACCGCCCTTTGCGCAAAAGGGCGTCATCAGTAAAGACACTTTTCAGTGTAACTTAGGCTGTAAATTACGAATTGTTCGGGTGGTCTATTTACTTTTCCGACGATTAGGGATAGAATAGACAGACGTAGAAAAGCACAAACAGCGGCGACCGCCCCAAACACCAATTATAAAGCATTTTCACGGGAAATCAACATCTGAAGTAATAAAATCAGCTTTTCGCATTTGTAAAAAGTCACCAAGGGGTTAACGCTCCGTGCGAACAGAAAGGGAATGGTCACAGATATGAATGGCGCTGCCGCATTACTGTCAGCCGTGGCAAAAGCAAAGGGCATATACAGCGTTGTTTCCGTCGGTTATGAGTTGCTGGGCAACCCTGTGATAGTATCCGACAAAAGCTGGAAAGCCATCGTCCTGGTAACTGACGAAAAAGAGAGCGACGATAAAGGCTTCAATGAGTTCCTGACGCAGGGGTCGCTTTCGCTCGACACAGTGTCTTTCGACATCAAAGACAAGTTGACGAACCGCATCGAACAGAGCGAAGCGCCTTTCCGCTATCAGGGCGCGAACATGAAATACGCGCGGCTGTTCGGGAGGATACAGGCGGGAAGCAGGCCTGTCGCGACCGTATCCGTCGTCGAACTGAACCGGCCGTTTCGCGACGAGGATTTTGAGACCGTCGCCATGCTGTGCGACGCGCTGTCCGCTGAGATGCAGAAAAACAAGTTCCTGCACTATACCCGCGGGCTTCTTTACGAGGAACTGATCGTCGAACTGATAGAGGGGCGGGACAGCGACGCCAGCCCGATCGCGGAGCGAGTGAAAGCTCTCGGGGTCGGTATGAAAAAGTATATCTATGCCCTTACGATCGACATCAGGGGCTTTGACGTCGAAAAGTTCTCACTGTCATATATGCGCGACTATCTTGAAAAGATGATCAGCGGCAGCAAAGCCCTGATCTATGGCGACCACATAGTCATCGTAGCGAGCTGCGCGCGTGAAGATAGTTTGCTTGAATCAGACATGTCAGTCCTTAGGGCGTTTCTCGGCGAATACAATATGCGAGGCGGGATAAGCCGCGGCTTTACGCGGCTCGAAGATCTGGGGGAACACTACAGGCAGTCGCTGGAAGCGCTTAACATAGGGACTCGCATGGATTCCGCGGCGTGCCTTCACTCCTACGATGATTACGCGGTATACCATATCGCGAAAGCCTGTTCGCAGGTTGCGGACCTGCGCGTTTTCTGTCAGCCGAAACTTGACGCGCTGATGGAGTACGACAAAGACCACAACACATCGTTTACGAACAGCCTTTACTCATATCTCAAACATTCGCGTAATATAACCGAAACAGCCAAGGTCTTGCACTTGCACCGCAACTCGATGATCTACCATCTGAAGCGGATCGAGGATATTCTGGGCTTCCCGCTGACGGACAGCGATACGCTCTTGCACATTGAACTGTCTTTCCGGTTCATGGAATATGAAAAGCACCATTTCTTCTCAAGAAAACCCGGCAGCCTGTAAATACGATTATCGGAAGGGAACGGTCACACAAAATGAGGCTTGCGCTTGCAATCATTATATGCAAGTTTTTATACATCATAGGCAGCAGGATAGGTAAGGGCAGCAGCCTGCCGGGGCGGGTGGCGCTTACTATATGCCCGCGCGCGCTAAAACTTATAGGGCTGCCTGAAATCGTTGTTGCCGTGACCGGTTCTAACGGTAAGACGACGACAACGGAGATGATAGCGCGGGCGCTTACTGAAAACGGGATGAGCGTCGGATGGAACCGCGAGGGCGCAAACCAGACGGAAGGTATAGCGACGCTGCTCTTAAGGAGCGCAGGCCTTAACGGGACGGTAAAACGCGACGCGATCGTAATGGAATGCGATGAACGCTCCGCGTGGCAGACCTTCAAGTCCGTCCGCCCGTCTGTACTGGTAGTTACGAATTTGTGCAGAGACCAACTGACGCGCAACGGACACCCGGAGTTCATAATGGACTGTCTTGGCAAAGCCGTTGAAGCCGCTTCAGGAAATAACGACGGCGGCGGCGCCGGGACGAAACTCGTGCTCAACGCGGACGATCCTTATGTTACGGCGCTCGCCGCGAAACAGACGCGAAACGCCGAAAGCCCGTCAAATGACTGTCTTTACTTCGGAGTCTCCGAAGAAGCGCTCGAAGCCGGAACCGCGACGAGCGGACCGGTTTCCGCGCTACATACGGGCGGAATGTATGACGACGGCGCTTATTGCCCGGTATGCAAGTCAAAAATGGCGTACGGATACCGCGTCGCGGCGCATATGGGCGGATACCGATGTGATGCTTGCGGGCACAGGCGGCCGGAGCCGGACATGGAGATATGCGGAATCGCCCTTGATTCGGGAGAGGTCAAGTTTAGCGGCGGCCTGACGGCGCGGCTGACATTTCCCGGGCTGACAGGCGCGTATAACATGGCGGCAGCGTTAGCGGCAGCGACCGCGGCAGGAATAAACGCGGAGGACGCGGCTCTCGCGCTGGACGGATTCGAGCTGACCGGCGGACGGACGCCGCGTTTTACTGTCTGCGGCCGCGAGGGGTTGCTGCTGATTTCCAAACACGAAAACTCTTTATCGTACGATCAGTCCCTTGCCCGGATCCTGGAGCGCCGCAGACCCTGCGATGTGATCGTAATGGTCGATTCGATCAGCCGAAAGTATTACACAAGCGAAACATCATGGCTATGGGATATCGACTTTGATAAACTCGCGGACGAAAATGTGAAAAACATAATTTTGACAGGGCGGTACATTAACGAACTGGCGGCGAGATTTGCTATGACTGCGGTCGCGCCTGAAAAAATCAGCTGCGTCGCCGACCCCGCCGGGCTGCGCGAGCGCCTTGGGCGGATTCCGGGCGGCGAGCTTTACGCGCTGACCTGCTTTGCGGATAAGGGGAAACTGTTGAAAGCGCTCGGAGCCCGGGGCGGATCGGAGCAAAGACCATGAACGATTCTATGAATAAAAAAAATGAAGCGCGAATACTTCATTTATACTACGACCTTATGAATCTCTACGGCGACTGGGCGAACGTCGCGGCGCTGGTCCGCGCCCTGAATACCCGAGGAGCCGGATCAGCCGTTGGATATAAAAGCGTCGGTGATGAAGTAAACTTCGATGAGTATGACTTTGTCTATATCGGGAGCGGAACCGAGCGGAGCCAGAGAGCCTGCATGCGAGATATGGAGCGTCACAGGCAGGCGCTCACCGGCAGGATAAATGCCGGTATGCATGTGCTGGCGACCGGTAACTCGCATGAACTGTTCGGATTTGCGGTAACGGAACCGGGCGGGGAAAAATACGACGCTCTGGGGCTGCTGGACTTCGAGACAGTTCAGCTTGACTCCCGCGTTACAGGCGACTGCGTGTGTAAAGTCCCTGAAAGACTCAAGCTTGCGGAGTCAGTTCCGGACCGGTTGATCGGCTTTATCAATCGGGCGGGCGGCGGGCAAAGCGGCAGTGTTGAACGGCCTTTCGTTACAGAACTGGGTCCGGGAGCCTGCGAAAAAACAGTCGCGAACGACGCGCCGGAAGGCAAGGAGGGAATAACATATAAAAATCTTCTTGGTACGTATATGACGGGACCGGTTCTGGTACGCAACCCGCCGCTGCTGAAGTATTTCACGGATATGCTATGCGCGGAACCCTGCGGCGATTATGACGGAGACGACCCGTTTTTTGGATATCAGGAAAAGGCGTACTGGATGGCGCTGACTGAACTGTCGGCAAGAATAGGTAAAAGAGCGGCGACCTGATATCAGTTCAACTCTCTATCCAGCTTGTCGGCGACAGCAGAAATAAATCCCCATGAATCTACAACATCGACCTCAAAACCCGGTTCGGTCAGGGCCGCGAGATCGGCAGTCATAACTCCGTTCCGGAGCGTATCGAGGCAGACTTTTTCAAGCAGGGCCGCGAAATCTGAAAGACCGGAAAGCCCGTCCAGTTCGCCGCGTTTTTTAAGAGCGCCGGTCCATGCGAAAATCGTCGCAATGGGGTTCGTAGATGTTTTCTCGCCCTTCAGATATCTGTAATAATGCCGGGTTACGGTGCCGTGGGCCGCTTCAAACTCATAACAGCCGTCCGGGGAAACGAGAACGCTTGTCATCATAGCCAGCGAACCGAACGCCGAACTGATCATGTCGCTCATCACGTCCCCGTCATAGTTTTTACACGCCCAGATATAGCCGCCTTTCGAGCGGATAACACGGGCGACTGCGTCGTCAATAAGCGTATAAAAATACCCGATCCCGAGTTCTTCAAAGCGCGCCCTATAGTCGCTGTACTCCTCTTCAAAGATTTCCCTGAACCGTCCGTCATATATCTTTGAAATCGTGTCTTTTGAAGAGAACCACAGATCCTGACGTAAATCGACGGCATACTGGAAACACGAACGAGCAAAACTGCGGATACTGGAATCCATATTGTGCTGGCTCATCCATACGGCAGGGCCGTCGGCCTTTTGCACGGAAACAGTCTGCTCAGCGCCGGACTCGCCGCGGAAAGTCATTATGCATTCCCCCGGTTCGTCAGATCTGAGTTCGACAGCCTTATAAATGTCGCCGTAAGCGTGACGGGCTATGGTAATAGGCATTTCCCAAGTCCTGACGACAGGCTTTATACAGTCGATCGTAACAGGCGTCCTGAAAACAGTTCCGTCGAGTATTGAACGGATGGTAGCGTTCGGGGATTTCCACATTTCGGTCAGCTCCGGGTATTCCTCCATACGCCGGCGGTCAGGCGTTATAGTGGCGCACTTGACCGCGACGCCGTACTTTTTTGCCGCGTTCGCTGAGTTTACGGTAACCATATCGCCCGTTTTATTGCGGTTCAGCAATCCGAGATCATAGTATTCACTTTTTAGTCCGACATACGGGAAAATGAGTTTGTCCTTGATGAGCTGCCAGAGGACGCGGGTCATCTCGTCGCCGTCCATCTCAACAAGAGGCGTGGTCATCGCTATCTTCTGCACTTATGATCATTCCTTTCCGGCGTTTGGACAGATACGGGTATATTAGCCTTCCGCGCAATTATACTTGAATTATACATATCTTTCAACATTGCAAATTTTACTATTGTCTTTTTCTGAAAGATAGTGTACAATAAATCGCGCCGTCAAAGGTGAAAGTTCATACGTATTGTGAACACGGGGATAAGAAGCCCGGAAATACATAACATGGAGGAATCGCACAAATGAAGGGAATCAAGCTGATACTTTGTATAGTATGCGCAGTCGTCGCGATCGGCGCGGCCGTAGCCGCGATAGTTCTTTTCAGGAATCAGATAGCTGATTTTTTCGCGGACGTAAAAGCGAAAGTTGACGAGAAAAAGCTGAAAAAGAACGGAGAGTTCGCCGATTTCGCGGACGTATAATTCTCGCGTTGGCGGGGCCCAGTAGTTCAGTTGGCTAGAACGCCAGCCTGTCACGCTGGAGGTCGACGGTTCGAGCCCGTTCTGGGTCGCCATAACCGCGCCGGGCGGGTATTTCCGTTCGGCGCGGTGTTGAGATGTTCGCTTTCCCTGTGCTGCTGTAGCTCAGTCGGTAGAGCGCTTCATTGGTAATGATATGCGGAGTATTTTTACGGGCAACCCATTTGACAGTAGTTTGAGGTACTTTTGACAGTAGTTTTACATTTTATGCCTGCAAACCCTTGCGCTTCCATAGCTCAGGAGGCAGAGCGCATCCTTGGTAATGAGAATTTGACCGTTTCATCCAAGGATAACTAAGTACAAGGAGTACGAAAAACCCTTTATTCATGCGGCTTTCAGGGGATGGATATTTCAGGCAAGGATAACTAATTTCATCTGGTTTCATTCCCGTGGGGGTCAAAATGGGGGTCAACTTTTTCCCCCGAAGAATTGAATATGCTGCTATAGCTCAGACGGTAGAGCGCGTCCTTGGTAAGGACGAGGTCTCCGGTTCAATCCCGGATAGCAGCTCCAGCAAAAACAGGGGAAACCCTTGGTACAAGCGACTTTGCACTTTTGGCGGTGGGGTCGCTTGTATTTGTTTTAGCTCCAATTCCTGCTCCAATTTTGCTTTTTCTGCTCCAATTTCGGGTGCATAGAGAGAAACGTAAGTGAATATTCATTTTTCCTCCTTTCCGAAGCCTGCTCCAATTTCTGCTCCAATTTCAAAAACTGTGCATGGGTTGCAAATAGCTTTTATACTTGCACTGTCTGCAACGCCATGAGTTTTGAAAGAGCGGCAAACTTTTCCGGGTCAGCCATGACTACTTGTAAAAGTTCTTCAATGCCGGTTATGCGGGTTTGGGGTTTTGCTTCACAGCTTACATAAAAACTATTTTCAAACTTTTCCGCAAGCCGGGTTCTTTCGGATACCATGACCTCATTGTAATGCTCCATCAGGACATTCGGCGTACTATGCCCGGTTTCAAGCTGGACTGCCTGATAATCGTAATCGGACAGACGCAGCTTATACATCGCTCCTGATTTGCGTAGTCCCTGCATATCAATCATTATCTCCGTATCGTTCTTCACTTGCCAGCCCTTAAACCATCGCTGCATACGGGTACGTTCCACAGGGTCGCCATTGGGATGACAGATAAGCAAACCGTAGTCGTTGTAGGCGTCGCCGTAGTATTGCTTATCCTTTTCAATCTGCATGAGCCGAGCCGCAATATCCTCGCTCAAAAACTTGTTGAGATATAACCGACGTACACTCCCTTCGGTTTTAGGCGTAAGCAGGACTAATTGAGTATCGGCTTCGCCCCTCTTCTTCGGAAATACTCTGATGACGTCCTCTTTTGCTGTTGCTTTGAGCGCCTTATCTGTCATGCGTTCTATTTCCTGCCGGACTTCTATATTACTCCCTTGAATCGCATCAATAGATATGCCGACGACTTCACCGGGGCGAAGCGTAAGCACATAAGCGAGATGAACGCTTAACCGTAAAACAGGATCATCAATGCTGTTAATGGTAGACAAAGCCTCCTGCGGCGTCCAGTACGCACGTTTTTTGTACTTAACGGATGGCGGCGTCGCTTCAGGAATCTCTTTAATGATTTTCCATTCCTTTGCGGTGGACAGAGCGGCGCTGAGTATGTCGAAGCACTTTTTAACGCTGCTTGAACCGAGCGTTTCAATTTCCTCCGGCTTCTTGTTGTAAGCCTTAGACCCACTGCACGGCTTATTTTTTAGGTGTTCGATAAATGCGCTGATGCTTATGGTCGTTGTATCCCTCACAGCCTTATCACCAAAGTAGGGCAGGATATGAACCTGTATATTGCTGTTGTAGCTGTCGTATGTTGTGCCTTTAGCATTTTTTAGCTTGATGTAAGCCGGAAGCCAAACAGGTAAAAATTCCAGCCATGTTATGTTGCCCTTTGATGGAAACTCCATAGGCTCGTTCATCATATTGGCTATCGCTCGTTTTTTATCCAGCACACTCTTTTTCTCCTGCTGCGTCGCCCGGTACTGCAAAGCCAAATCCCGAACCTTGTCCTTATCTTTCGTCCTTTGGTAAAAGTCGATGGTGGCCTTCCGCTGCGTGGCTAAGACTTCCGTCTGATAAGTTTCCCATATTGTCGCGTCGCTGTCGTTCTCGTCTTTGTAGGTGTAGATGATGCAATGTGAATTACCGCGTTTTTTGTATCGTGCCATTGTAATACTCTCCTTTCGGTGTCAGGAGGGCGTTAATTCCGATCCAGCCATTTGTCAAAGGATTCCTTATGGATTCGGATACAGCGCCGCCCCATGCGAATAACCTTAAAATCTTTCGTGCTTTCGCACAGATAGTAGACCGTGCGTAAGCTGACACCAAGGATTTCAGCGACCTCATTCACCGTGTAGGTGCGCTGGATGCTGCTATTCTCGATTGAACTCATTGTGTTCAAGCTCCTTTCACAGCATGGCACTTCCGATGCAAAACCCTCGCTTGCCTCCTTTCTCCATATGGCAGATTAGAGCTTTTTTATGACGTACTCCAATGCTACCATATCTTCAAGGCGTCAATCAAATGTGCGAATTACACGGAATGTTCCCATGCCTTAAATTGTAAAACAAAAAACTCCCGATCCTTAATTGAAAAGGGAGTTATTTCTTCAATCCCACGCTGACCGCCAGCGCCTTATCCACATTACTCATGGCGTCAGCCTCCAGCGTCCCGATATATTCTTTCAGCCGCGCCTTATCAATCGTCCGTAGCTGTTCCAGCAACACAAGGGAATCATGCCCAAGCCCCTGCTGCGCCTTTATCGGACAATGCGTTGGCATTTTCGCCTTGTTTTCGATTCTGCTGGTGATGATGGCGGCGATCACCGTTTTGCTGTGTTTATTGCCGGTATTATTCTGTATGACCAATACAGGGCGATAGCCATGCTGCTCTGAACCAATGCCGCCAAACGTCAGATTGGCATAGTACATATCGCCCCGTCTGATTTTCCTCTCCATAAAAAATCCC
>Ga0082212_10005307_pt1 | contig 17601 bp, 11 predicted proteins | sample TergutNt197P3_FD_71548 | JGI IMG/M metagenome (GOLD analysis project Ga0082212, IMG submission 71548) | Neocapritermes taracua P3 segment gut microbial communities from Petit-Saut dam, French Guiana - Nt197 P3 | ecosystem: Host-associated > Arthropoda: Insects > Digestive system > Gut ... | reverse complement strand
AGGTAGGGTTTGGTGAGCGGGAGACTCCAAAAGCCCGCGAATTTTTTTCGCCTTTTGAGGTTGCGTCAGGCAGAGAGGCGCTTGGATTCTCCCGCTCACCAAACCCTACCTCGTGCCTCATTGAACTGTATGCGTGTGCCACATGAATACCCCCGAATAGCAGATTTTTTGGAGCATATAAAAGAGCGTGAACGGACGGGTGGTTCAATCCGTGAAGGCCTATTTGGGGCCGGTGACGGAGGAACAGATCCTTTATCTGCTCCGATGCCCAAGAGCGTCTGCCACCCCTCCCGCAAAGGCTTGGCAGACGCGCCTCACGCCCCGCCCAACCTCCGCCTCCTCTGCCTTGAGCTTGGTAAGTCATTACTCAGGTTTGTTGTTTGTTATCTCTTCATGCACTTTTTAAATATGCACCCATCTGTAACCGGTTTGGGTTGCAGCGCGTGTGTTTTGTACTTCCGCTGGCTTTTCGTCAGATAATTGTTTATGATAAGCTAAGAAGGGTTTCGTGCAAGGCTGCCAATAAAAGAGGGGAGCATGAAAATGGATTTCTTGGAGCTTGCCTGGAGCAGAAGAAGTGTTAGAAGTTTTAAAAGCATCGATGTTCCGGCCGCAAAAATCATTAAGTTGCTTGATGCCGCGCGATCGGCGCCCAGTGGCGGCAATTGTCAGCCGTGGCATTTTTATGTGATTTATAATAGTATGGTTCGGCAGCAGATTGTTGACTTGGCTTGCTCCCAGAGTTTCATGGAAAAAGCCCCTGTTCTGATTGTTGTCTGTATAGATTTGGCACGGACGACTGAGGTTTACGGCAATAGGGGCAAGGATCTATATGGTATTCAGGATACTGCCGCGGCAATACAAAACCTGCTTCTGTGCGCGGTTGACGAAGGCCTGGCGGCATGTTGGGTTGGAGCTTTTGACGAAGAAGCCGTTGCGGATTTACTGATGACGGGCGATTATATGCGGCCTATCGCGGTTATTCCTGTCGGCTACGCCGCTAGGAAACCGACTCCGGTAAGCCGGAGATCCATTGGGGAAATAAGCACTTTTATTGGATTTGAGGGGAGCTAACGACCGCTAACGATTATTCAATTGCTGTTACTTTTTTCGCTTGACTGTTGTTATATATGTATGATAAATTCTTGGTGAGAGACGTACATGAACATCGGTAAATGTTGCTTGAGCTCGGATCGGTCTTTGTATTCAAAACAGCGTTGCATATGAATGCGCACATATGTTCGTTGGGGTTTGAATAATAATATTTTGGAAAGGAGGGGAAGAGATGAAAAGATTTCAGAATGAAGAGGTTCTTGTGGGGACGGCCTTTACTGAACTCGGCGAAGCCGAGATAGATGTGAACGGCGGTTGTTGCTTGGCGATACGCATCTGTAGACCAATCTGCATACCTGTCAGAGTGGTCACATGTGCGCCGGCGCCCGCGCCCGCGCCCGCACCGGCGCCTGCGCCCGCACCTGAACCTGAGCCTGCACCTGCTCCAGCTCCTGAGCCTACGCCTGCGCCTTCGGTTTGTGCTCCTATTTCTTCATGGGGATGCGGATGGAAGTATTGTTAAGAATTCATATGGTTTTGTGAGTTAATGGACCAGCATACAAGGGGGGCCTGTTTCAGTATACGGATATAGGTCTCCTCTTGTTGGCTGGGTGCTGAGCGTGATCCTGATAACCTTATTCATAAGGAGAAAGGAGTAAGATATGTACGGCAAAAAAGATAAAAAAGATGCTATGCTGAGCGTTGGCCCTGCTTTTGAAGAATTGAGCACGGAAGAAAAAGAAACAAACGGCGGGTTTTTCTCGTCGTCCTTTGGGGGATTGTCCAGTTCTATGAGCAGCAGCAGCGGCGGCGGCAGCTACGGCGGCAGCTTTGCGGTCAAGCGGGTTGGCAGTTTTAGCAGCGGCGGCGGCGGCAGCAGCAGTGGCGGCGGCGGCGGCAGCAGCGGCGGCGGCGGTGGCGGCGGCGGCAGCAGCAGCGGCGGCGGCGGCGGCGGCAGCAGCCTCGGCAGCAGCAGCAGTGGCGGCGGCGGCAGCTTTGGCAGCAGCAGCGGTGGTGGCAGCTATGGCAGCAGCAGCAGCGGCGGCGGCAGCTATGGCAGCAGCAGCTATGGCAGCAGCAGCATGTGATTGAAAGCATAAGTGTTTTTTTGCATAGGAATCTAAATCTGCTAAATTATTGACGTGAGGACTGTGTTAGTGCCAAAGTAAGATGACCCAACTTGCACGGAGCCTGTTTCAGCTTTCTGAGACAGGCTCTCGATTGCTATAATATTGCTGTAATATTGCTGTAATATGGATATGTTGATCACAAATGAATTCAGACGGACAACAAAAGGTGGTCATGCAATATGGAAGATAAAGAGTTGGAAGCAAGGCTTATTTTTGCCTTGACGGTGGATGAGAGACGGCAGAGTCTGCTTTCGTGCACTAGTCATAAGGATAATATTCTTCTGTGGAGATCAATAACAGGACGTCTGAGCGAAGTTCAATTCGAAGAAAAACTGAGGATCATGGGATATACGCGCTCCCAATATAATAATGTTATTCAGAACCTTGAAGAGATTCAGGATCCTCATGTTATGGAAAGCCTGAAACAGCAAGTCAGAGAATCTTTCTGGTATCATGAAATTCACGCGATTTTAGCCTATTGGGATTCTACGGAATATGATCTGCTTAAACGTCCCCTTAGGTCTGATATTGCCTTGGTTAATACTATTTTTGTGGAATGGGCTTCGCATATTTTGTCTGAAAAGGCTAAAACATTAACGCAAATCATTGTTGACGCCGGTGTCATCGCGCTGATACGGCAGAATTTTTATAATGAGCTGATGAATGTTGTGATCAAAACAATTGTTTATGAGTTTAATGACCGCAAGGCCGACCATGCCGGAAGATACACCATAAGTAACTTTATTGACGAGTGTTTTGGCACATGTGGCGATGTTATAGGGTTTTATCTGCAGTATCCGGTCTTGCTCCGAAGAGTGGTTACGAAAACCAGATATTTAATGGATGCTCTTATCAATATATTTGTCAATGTCGACGCGAATTTTGCGGATATTCAACAAGCCATACCAGCCCTCACATCCAATAAGCTTACGGCTGTTGAATGGGGTGTGGGTGACACCCACGCCAAGAGCACAACAGTGTGCGTTTTGTCTTTTGGTGAATTCAAGGTTGTCTACAAACCGCACAACAATGATACGCAAGAACTCTATAACAGATTTCTCCGATGGATTAATATGAACTCGGACTTGCTTCCGTTTTATACGACAACGGATTATTACGCGCAGTCTTTCTCTGTATGTCAATTTATTGAGCAGGTTCCTTGTACCTCAACTGAAGAAATTGATCGGTTTTATGTCCGTATGGGACAGAACCTGGCGGTGTTGTTCCTGCTGACCGGCATGGACATGCATTCAGAAAACATCATCGCTTTGGGAGAGCACCCTGTCATCATTGATCATGAAACCCTTTTTAATAACCTTTCTTTTAAAGGGGCGAGGGATAGCCGGGAAACGGTCTACGGACGGATGACCCATCGGGTCTGGGAGTCTCTTATCAATTCCGGGGTTTTGCCTATGGAAGTCCGGGGCATTGATTTTGGTGCTTTGGTGAGGCGCGATCCGCGGAAAGGAGTTAAGAGATGGGCTTTGACCTATCAGGATGACGAAACCATCAGTTTTGAGTTTCGTGATATTTATGTTCCGGAGGACAATAATATTCCCAAACTCGATGATGTCCCAATGGAATATATGGATTACGCCGCTCAGATCATAACGGGGTATAATCAGACTTATTTGTTCTTTAGAGATCACAAGGAGCAGATATGGGATCTAATTCAAATGTTTTCGGAAGTCAAGGTCAGGATCATCCTGAGTGCGACCATGCATTATGCCGAACTTTATTCCTATACGAGCCATCCCAATTATATGGTGGACATGCTAATGTTGGATAAGCTCTTTGAAAATATCTGGGCCGGAAATGGAAGAGATATGGTGTTCTATTTACACGAGCTCAAAGACGCCCATAATTGCGATATTCCCATATTTCATACATACCCGAACAGCACAAGCCTCTTTGCCAGTGATGGCATAGAGATGAAGGACTTCTTCGACCGCACGTCGATGGCTTGTGTTGAGGAACGTATGGGTAATATGGATACAGAATTTGGCTTCGAGGTGGCTATCCTGAAAAAAGCTTTGGGGACAGATAACGCGGACGAGTCTGCTTATTGGGCGACGTGCACCCAAAGGATCGATCATGCCCAGGTTCTTGCCCCTTTTGGAGTGGATGAGGTAATTGCGCGTATTAACAGCGAAATCGAAAAGCGTCTGATGATTGTCAATGATTCGGTTTCGTGGTATGAGCTTGCGGACGGAGTGCTCCTTACGTTTGCCAACACCGACCTGAACGAATTGAGCGGATTGGGCTTGTATCTTGAGCAATGCAAGAAGGCAGGGATTCTGTTGAGCGACGGATTAGAGAAGGCGTTGGAAGCTATAGGGTCGATGGTTTTGAGCAGGCGCTTTCTGACTTCCCTGGATGTCTTGTCCTCAACAGCCGGGACTATGTCGTGCCTTGGGTTCTTGCTGTATAAGTATTTGGATACCAGGAATTTCAAGTATTGGGAGCAGATAGAACGGCGGTTGGAACATTTGAACACCCTTGTTAAGGAAGACTTCCTGGAACAATTGGAGTTGAACGCGGAACTTCATGTGCCGTCTATGATTATTCTTTTGTCCCGTCTTTATCAAATTAGGCCTGCTTTTATGACGTTGAACCTGCTCAAGAAATTGGGGCATTTTCTGATCAAACAGATGTACCGCTTTGGTCTTTCTGACGGGGGGGTGGGCGAAAAACTTGTGGCTTCGGCGCTGTTGACAAGGGTATTTCCTGAACAAAAGGACTTTGCGTCTTTGTATGATTTTATAAGTTCTTTTGTCATGATGCCTACGGCCTGGATTGAGAGCAAGTTTGAACAGGGGGATCTGAATATCGGGCTGGAAGACGGAGCCCTTCAGCGTCTGGGATCTTATCTCATCACAGCGGCAAAAATATCCGGAGACAATCGGTATGAAACGTGTTTGATTTATATTCTGGATTGCATTGATGGGAGAACGCCACCCCTAACGGATATGCTGTCTATGGGGGTTTGCGCTGATCTGGATTTTTTAATGGATTTATATGCTTATGTTCCGCGCCGGGTTTTGACTCAGGATGAAACAGAACGGGAAGCTGTTACAGATCGAGAAGATCAATGTGCTCAAATGATTCACAGTCGTGTTCAATATCTTGCTTATGGGTATTCTGTCAACGGTTCTTTGCGGGTGAAGGGCGCCGGTGTTTTACCGCGTCTTGGATTGTTGGATGGTACAATGGGGGTGGGTTACAGCCTGTTGCGCTCTCTCGATCCAGGCTTGGAATCTCCGCTTAACTTGACATAACATCATGATTGAATTATAGTGGAAGGAGGAATATTGTGAATAAAATCGTTATCCTTCTTGGGGAAAACCGAACTCCCGGTCAGTCCGATTCTCACAAAGTTGCTGTCCTGATTAAGGACAGGCTGCACAAAAAAGATGCTGACATTCAAATTGATTTGGTCTCTTTATCCGGCTTTCGCATTGACATGTGTACGGGTTGTGAATCTTGCCGACGAACAGGCGAGTGTACCATTCAAGATGATCTGGCTGATCTGAAAAAGATTGTCCTTGACGCCGATCATATTATGATTGTGTCCCCCATTTATGCTGACCATATTCCTGGGGTTCTGAAGAATTTTATTGACAGGATTTCCTATTGGATGCCCATTATGAATTTGTTGGGGAGGACGACATCATCTATTGTGGTTGCGTCGTCCGCCGGGCAAATCTACGCTTCCGGTTATTTAGAGAGAACGTTCCAGCGTTTCGGGACAATTCATGTTCGAAGTTTTGAGATCTCTGTTGATACGCCTCCTATGTTGTTGGAGAAGCATGCCGCGGAAATGGATATGCTGACCGACGATTTTGTTGATAAGGTTAGCTTATCCCTGACTCATGATTTTCCGTTGGAAGATTTGGATGAGCAGTTTTTGTCTTTCAATCGGTATAAAGAAATTTACGCCCTTCCGGAAGCTCAGGATTTTTTTGGGAACACGTGGAAAACCTCTCCTGCGCTGCAACACAATAGTTTTTTGGACGCTTTTCAATGTCAAAGGATGAAGAAAATGGACGTAATCAGCAAAGGATGAGGGGGAAGGCATGAAATACTATTGCGTCAAACAGCATGACGTGACAGATTGCGGTGCGGCGTGTTTGGCCACCGTAGCCAAGCAGTATGGCTTGAATATGCCGATCTCTAAGATCCGGGAAGTTGCAGGAACAGACAAACAAGGGACCAATGTTACGGGCCTCCTGAAGGCGGCTGAACATCTTGGGTTTTCGGCGAAAGGCGTCAAAGGGGATCGCAACGCGATTTTTACGGAGTTCCCTTTGCCGGCGATTGCTCATGTGGTTACGCCGGATAACATGCTGCATTTCGTGGTTATTCACAAGATAAGCCGCAAAAAAATCCTTGTTGCTGATCCGGCCAAGGGCTTGATATACTATCACGCGGATAGATTTTTGGAGCTTTGGACAGGCGTGCTCATGGTTATGACGCCAACCCAGCGGTTCCAAAGAGACAGCGAATACAAAGGGGTTTTGTGGCGTTTTTTTGGTATGCTTAAACCTCAGAAAAAACTTCTGTTCAGTGTGTTTTTGGCTTCTATGATTGTTACGGCTTTTGGCATCTTGGCTTCGTTCTTTTTCCGGATTATTATTGACGATATCGTGCCTAATGCTTTGTCGGAGACGCTTCACATTATGGCTATTGGAGTTATTTGTCTGTATTTGGCTAGAATTGCTCTGGAGTATTTCAGAACACACCTGATGCTTTATCTAAGTCAGAGGTTGGATATACCGCTGATTTTGGGGTTTTATCAACATGTGCTGAATTTGCCTATGAATTTTTTTGGGACAAGACGGATTGGAGAGATCATTTCTCGGTTTATGGACGCCTCAAGGATTCGGGATGCGATTTCCGGCGCGGCTCTTACCATTATGATAGATTCGGTGATGGCCGTTGTTGGAGGTATCGTTCTGTACATGCAAAATGCGACTTTGTTTTTTATTGCTTTGTGCCTGATTATCCTCTATGGAATTGTTGTGACTCTATACAACAGACCCATCAAGAAAATTAACGCTCAGCAGATGGAGGAGAATGCGCAGGTTAACAGTTATCTTGTGGAATCGTTGAATGGCATTGAAACGGTAAAGGCTTTCAATGCGGAAAAGAATATTGAATATGAAACTGAGCGATTGTTTGTACGGCTCCTGAAGAGTGTGTTCAAAGGAGGAACCATAGCCAACAGCCAGCAAACAATTACAGGCACCATTGCGGTTGTTGGCGAAACAATTATTCTTTGGGTTGGCACCATGCATATCTTAGACGGGAGTCTGACAGTGGGCGGATTGATCACATTTAACGCCTTGTTGGGTTATTTCCTTAGGCCCGTCACGAATCTTATCAACTTGCAGCCTGCAATGCAAACGGCCATTGTGGCTGCTGAACGTTTGATGGAAATCTTAATTTTGGATCCGGAAATGCAATTTGATGAAGAGAAGAAGGTTAGAGAAATATCTTTGCGAGAGCCGATCATTATCAGCAAGCTTAAGTTTCGCTATGGAAGTCGGCAATTGGTTTTGAATGATATCAGTATGATGATTCGCAACGGCGAGAAGATTGCTATGGTTGGAGAAAGCGGTTCGGGGAAAACGACTTTGGCTAAGTTGCTGATGAATTTTTACGACTGGGAAGAAGGGGAAATCAGATATGGCAATTATAATATTAAGGATATCCACAAGGGGTATCTCAGAGAGCGGATTGCCTATATTTCACAGGATATTTTTCTGTTTAGCGGCACGATTTATGATAATTTAATGCTGGGCAACGAAAAAGCAACGATGGACGATATTATTAGAGTGTGTGAGCTGAGCAGAGCCAGTGAATTTATTGATGATATGCCCTTGCGTTACAGGACTGTGCTTGAGGAGAACGGATCCAATCTGTCAGGAGGGCAGAAACAGCGGCTGGCTATTGCCAGGGCTTTGTTGAAAAACCCAGATGTGCTGATTATGGATGAGGCGACAAGCAACCTTGACTCGATTACGGAGAAAGCCATAGAGAGGACTATTAACGAGCTGCCTGATCATATCACAACAATCATCATTGCGCATAGATTGAGCACAATCATGCGGTGTGACAGAATCTTTGTGTTTAACAAAGGCCGTATTATCGAACATGGAACCCATCAGGAGCTTATGATGGCCGGCAGACACTACTATGACCTCTGGAAAGAGCAAATGCCTCAAATTGAATTCCCTCAAGAGAATAGAATCGGATCCCAGAGGGAGAGTTTCCAGGAGCAAGATTTTGATTATCGGAATCGGGTTCATGAACACAACCGGATCCCTTATCAGAACCAGGGAGCTTACGGGGATCCAGATTATTACGGGAATCCGCATGGACATGTGAATCCGCATCAATATGAAGATCCGCATCAATATGAAGATTCGCATCAATATGAAGATTCGCATCAATATGAAGATCCGCATCAATATGAAGATTCGCATCAATATGAAGATCCGCATCAATATGAAAATCCGCATCAGTATGTGAATCCATATCGTCCTGAGAATCCGCATCAATATGAAAATCCATATCGTTCTGAGAATCCAGACGATCATGAGAATTCAGAAGATCATGAGGATCCAGATGATCATGAGAATCCAAATGATTATAGGAATGCGAGCGGATACAGGAATACGAGTATATTGGATGTCTACGGGAACTCAATGAAATATGGGAACCCAGATACTCATGAGAATCAGACTTTTTATAGGAATCCTTATGCTAACGAGAATAGTGCTTTTTCTGATCGTTCGGATGCGTATAGAAGTTTAGATGATGTAGACTCCTGGAAAGATCAGATTCTCCGATTTCAGTACCCTCGATCTCAGAAAAGGGAAAAGGAAAGGGAAAAGGAAAGGGAAAAGGAAAGGGGAAAAAGAAGGAAAGCCAGAAAGAGATGATGTGTTATGAGAACGTGGGACAAAATGATATTTGGCCGGCAAAAGAGCCGGATTGTGGATAGGGAAGAGTGGCGAATCGATCGAAAGATGATGGGAAAATTGGAGGAGGAGGATGAACATGAGAGAAGTAATCCTGGATATGGAACAATTATCTGATAGCCGAGAAGTTCTGGAACAGAAGATCCCTCGGTCTACGACATCCTTTCTTGCCATTATATCCATTGTGATTTTGGTGGCGCTGGTGTGGGCATATTTTGGGAAGATGGAAAAATATGTCTCCGGTGTCGGAGAGATAAGGCCCATGAACTATTTTACATTGACAGGGCTAAGCGGTGGTAAAATCACAGCAAAGAATTTTAATAATGGGAGTACTGTTCAAGCCGGGGATTTGCTTGTGGAGTTTGATGGGGCGTTTCAGAACCAGCAGAAAAAAGCCCTTGAGACTCAGAATGATGAGTTGTCTTTTAAAATCGAGTGTTATAATAAATTAATCAAATCAATTGAAGAGGATAGAAACAGGTTGTCTTCAACGGGCGCCGAAGCCCAGTATTATTATCAATTTGAGAGCTATAGACTGGAAGCACAAGCCCCAGGTGCAGACAGGGGACAAGTGAAAGCTGCGTATTACACTTCTTTTTCAAACTCCAGGGATACTTATACAGAAATGAAGAACAATTTAAAAATCGAGTTGCTCTCGCTGGAACAGTCCCTTAAGGAGCTGGTGGTTGTGGCCCCGAGTGATGGTATCATAGAGTGGACGCAGTCTTTTCAAGTTGGGGATACCTTAGCTCCTGCCACTGTGCTGGGCACAGTGGTTCCTTCAACCCAGGATATGCAGGTTGTCATTTCCATTGCGGAAGGGGATATAGCCAATATTGAGGTGGGGCAAACGGTGGAGTACTGGATCAATTCTCCTCAGCAGAAGGGAACAGAGAAGATATACGGCAAGGTTGTCAGCATATCGTCAGATGTTTTTTTTGTAGGCGAAGGGAACGGACAAAGATTTTATCGCGTGGAGGCGACGTTATCTGTTTCGGCAAAAAACCAGGTATCGACACAGCTTAGGGCAGGCATGAGCGTGCAGGCACATGTGAGTGATGGACAGCAGAATGTTATGGAATGGCTGTTCAGTAAGATGGGATTCTGATTGTGAGAAACGCATACAGGTAGTATAAACCATACAGCAGTTAACGCTGCTTTGGCCGCAGTGCAGCTGATAAAACTTTAGCAAGAAGGATCAAAACGATAGCCGCTTAACCTTAATCGGGGGCGGTTATTGTTGTTTTGGACTGTCCATTGCCCATTGTCTTTCGTGTGGTCTTTTTAGAGACAAGCCCGAATAGCATGTACAAAGAACCGATAACGAAGCAAGGGCAGAATTCGAAGCTCGCAACACGAATCTCGGACAGGGGGGTTGTTTCTCTATGGATCGTCGGACACCCACACGAACACCCGCGCAGCCACAAACACCTGTGCAGAACCCAATTTGGCACATTTCCGGCTCAGAGAATGTCTGCAGTCTGCTTGACGTTCAGCCTGAGTACGGGTTGGACGAGTATGAAGTTACCCACCGGCTGCTGGAGGTTGGCCACAATGTGCTTGTGGAGAAGAAAAGGATTAATCCGGCTTTTATGTTTTTCAGTCAGTTTAAAGACTTTATGGTTATGGTGCTGGTGGGCGCCACGCTGGTTTCCGGGCTCTTGGGTGAGATCGCGGACGCGGTGACGATTCTGGCAATTATTTTTCTCAACGCCGTGCTGGGTTTTATTCAGGAATTCCGGGCGGAAAAATCCATGGAATCCTTGCGGAGTATGACCGCTCCCGAAGCTCTGGTGCGCCGGGAGAAACATGAGCTGCGCGTTCCGGCGGTGGAATTGGTGCCGGGAGACATCGTGCTGGTTGAGGCTGGCGACCGCATTCCTGCGGATATTCGCTGGCTACATACCATCAATGTTAAGGTGGAAGAGTCAGCGCTGACGGGCGAGTCGATTCCCGTGGAAAAACATGAGCGCGTCCTGGAAGACGAGTATCTGCCTTTGGGTGATCGCAAAAATCTGGGTTATATGGGAACCGTCGTCGTTCACGGTCGCGGGTCTGGTGTTGTGGTGGAAACGGGCATGGACACCGAGATGGGTACCATCGCCGGTATGTTGCAGCAGGTGCAAGAGGAAGAGACGCCTCTGCAAAGACGGCTGGCTGAGCTGGGCAAATGGCTGGTGGCTTTGAGCGTAGGGGCCTGCCTGGTGGTCGTGTTGGTGGGCTTGCTCCAAGGAGAGAGTTTCAGCAAGATGTTTATGGCTGGGGTGTCTTTGGCTGTGGCGGCAATTCCCGAGGGATTGCCGGCTATTGTGACTGTGGCCCTGGCTATCGGCGTCCAGCGTATGGTCAAAAGACAAGCTGTCATCCGCCACCTGCCGGCGGTGGAGACTCTGGGCTGCGCCACCGTTATATGCTCGGATAAAACAGGGACCCTGACCCAGAATGAAATGACTGTGCGCAGAATCTACTGCGGCCGCAAGCACATAACTGTCGGCGGCGAAGGTTATGACCCGAAGGGGAGTTTTGAGGGGGCGGATCCGTACAGCCACCAGGAGAAGCCGCTGCAGGAACTGCTCAAAAGCGCCGCCCTCTGCAACAACGCGGTGCTGACGCGGAAGGGCGCCCGCTTGGGCCTTTTCCGGGACAGGAAAGACAAGAAAAGCGCCTGGAGTGTGGAAGGGGATCCAACGGAAGGGGCGCTGTTGGTGGCAGCCGCCAAAGCCGGCATCTGGCGTGATGAAATGGAGCGGGACGAAGACCGTATCGCGGAGATTCCTTTTGATTCAGAACGCAAACGCATGGCGGTGGTCTACCGGCACAAGAAGACATGGATGGTTCACGCCAAAGGCGCCCTCGATGTTATGCTCGACAGCTGCCAATGGGAGATGACGCACAAAGGCGTTGTGGCATTGACCCAGGAGCGCCGCCGGCAGATCATACAAGTCAACAACGATATGGCCCGTCAGGCTCTGCGTGTGCTGGCCGTGGCGCAGCGCACGTTTACGGAGGAGCGACCGGCCCGCTGTGCCGACGCCCAGGAAAGCGACCTGGTTTTTCTAGGATTGATGGGGATGCTGGATCCGCCCCGGGCCAGCGCGAAAAAAGCCATCCAGTTATGCAAAACGGCGGGCATCAAACCCGTTATGATCACAGGGGATCACAAGCTGACGGCTCAGGCTGTGGCGAAAGAGCTGGGTATTTTCGAGGGCGGCGACAGCGCGGTGCTCACCGGTGTTGAGCTGAACCGGATGAGTGACGGCGACTTGGCTCACCGCATTATGGATGTGCAGGTTTTTGCCCGGGTGGCGCCTCAAGATAAGATCCGGATTGTCAAAGCCTTCAAAGCTAACGGCGAAATTGTCGCCATGACAGGAGACGGCGTCAACGATGCCCCTGCCGTCAAAGAGGCTGATATTGGTATCGCTATGGGGTTAAGCGGTACGGATGTGACGAAGGAAGCTTCCGACATGGTTATTGTTGACGACAATTTTGCCACCATTGTGGCCGCCGTGGAGGAAGGGCGGGGTATTTATGACAACATTCGGAAGTTTATCCGTTATCTGATGGCCTGCAACCTCGGCGAGGTTCTGACAATGTTTGTCGGTGTGCTGGTGGGGCTGCCGCTGCCTCTTTTGGCGATTCAGATCCTTTGGGTTAACCTGGTTACCGATGGGTTGCCGGCTATCGCGCTGGGCTTGGAAAAAGCCGAAGCCAACACCATGCGGCGGCCGCCGCGGGATCCACGAGAAAGCATCTTCGGCCGCGGGTTGGGGAAATTAATTGCCATTCGTGGTGTTATGATCGGCTTGGGCACACTGGCGGTTTTTGTTATCGCCCTTTGGTATGGGTTCGATCTGTTGACCGCTCGTACAATGGCTTTCACTACGTTGGTGATGGCGCAATTGTGGCATGTCTTTGAATGCCGTTCCGAGAGCAAGGGAATCTTCGAAATCAGCTTGTTTTCCAACCTGTGGCTTGTTAGCGCCGTGTTGGTTTCCTTGGCTATGCAGATCGCGGTGCTCTATCATCCGCTGTTGCAGGAAGCTTTTAAAACCGTAGCGCTCGCTGCTTGGCAGTGGCTGTTGATTCTGATCGCTTCCTTCGGGCCGACGCTGGTTTATGGCGTATTGCGGTTGTTTAGGAACAGACTATAATGGATGTTTTTTGATCGTTATGAAGGATTTGGTTAGGGGGAACTTCTATATTATCTAGATCTTAACAAACAATAGCATAGTTGCATGAAAATCCATCCGGGAGATAATCATGATGGGCGCCATGAAACGAAGAGTTAAGGTTTTCTTTTCGGCTATTGTTGCCATGCTTGTTTTGGCGGAAGTTGTGTGGACTGAGGATTTGCCGGCGCCAGTACTGGCGCCAGTAGCTGTGCCGGCAACTGCGCCGGTAGTGTCGGTCGTGCCGGCAGCTCTGCCGGAAGTGCTGGAAGCGATACCGCCCCTGGGCGTGGTGGATCCGCTGCGGCCTTATGACAGCCAAAGGCTGTATGAGGACGCCCGGACATTGGCTCGTTTTTACCCGGAGGTTCTTTCCCTGGCGTCGATTGGGCAAAGTGCTTTGGGAAACAATATTCCCCTGTTGAAGTTGGGCAGCGGCGAGCGCCATGTTCTCTGGGTTGGCGCTATCCATGGGCGGGAAGTGATGACCTGCGCTTTTTTGCTGCTCATCGCCGAAGAGTACGCCCATGCCTATTGCAATTTGGCGCCTTATGACGCTTATTCTGCGGATAAAGTGCATGATCTGCTGGATGAGTTTACTGTTTATTTTGTTCCTATGGCGAATCCGGATGGCGTCGATATTGTAACCGCAGAGGGCCCGGCCCTTGTTCCTATTTATAGCAGGGAGACATGGAAAAGCAACGCCGGCGGCGTGAATCTGAACCGCAATTTTCCTTTTGATTGGGACAGCAACAGTTTTGACGGGTTTTCCAACAACTATCTTAGCAATAAGGGGCTTTTGCCGGCCAGTGAACCGGAGACGCTGGCCCTGATGGCCTTATGTGAGGAAAATGCTTTTGAGTTTTTGGTTAGCTGTCATTGTTCTGGCCGGGTGCTTTATTGGCGGGACGATAAGAACGGCGAGACGCCTGGTGATGAATTGCTGGCGCGCACGATTGCTAAGCTTACCGGTTATGCCATGCTGCCAAGCACGAAGCGGGCTTTGAACGGCTGGGCGGGCGGTTTGGAAAACTGGTTTCGTGATCGGTACAACAGACCGGCGATCTGCTTGGAGCTGGGCCTTTTTGATACAGCGGACGCCGCGACCGCGGCGCAGTTTCATACAGCGGAGATGGCCAACTGGCCCGTTAATAAGAATCTTGTCTGGGGGGTTTTGGAGAGCCTGTCAGGGAGCTTCTGATGCCTAGTGGTCTGTAACCTGGCTCTGCTATTCTTGAGCCGCATTATACATAGCGTACAAACGCGCGTAGACTCCCTCCCGGGCCAAAAGCTCTTCATGGGCACCTTGTTCAACGATGCCTTCATCGGTCAACACCAGGATAACTTTGGCGCTGCGGATGGTGCTGAGACGATGGGCGATGGTGAAAGTTGTCCGCCCTTTCGTCAGGGCTTCCAGAGACTGCTGGACAAACCATTCACTTTCGTTGTCGAGGGCGGAGGTGGCTTCGTCGAGGATGAGGATGGGCGGGTTTTTTAAAAAGATCCGGGCGATGCTGAGGCGCTGTTTTTGGCCGCCGGAGAGCTTGACGCCCCGTTCTCCCACATGGCTGTGGTAGCCGTCGGGCAGTTGCGTGATGAAATCATGGGCCCCCGCTTTTTTGGCTGCCTCAATGACCGCTGCTTCATTGGCGCCCGGCCGGCCGTATTCGATGTTGTTGTAGACCGAGCCGGAGAACAGATAGACGTCTTGCTGAACAACGCCGATCTGGGAGCGCAGGGAGTACAGAGTGACGTCTTTGATGTCGTGACCGTCTACGAGAATGCGTCCGGATGTGACGTCATAGAACCGTGGGATCAGGTTGCACAGCGTGGTTTTGCCGCCGCCGGAGGGGCCGACCAGGGCCACGTTTTCGCCAGCATGGACGTGGAGGTCGATGTTGGAGAGGACGGCGCTGTCGTCGTCAGCGTATCGGAAGCCAACCTGATCAAAAACAATATTTCCGGTCAATGGGGGCAAGGTGACGGCGTCCTCTTTGTCCTGGATTTCCACGTCCTCATCCAGGATTTCCAAAAACCGCTCAAGGCCTGTCATGCCCCGCTGAAACTGTTCTGCGAACTCGACGATGCGGCGGATTGACGTCAGCAGCATGGTGATGTAGAGCAGGAAAGCGACCAAATCAGGTGGGGTGAGGGTACCGCGAATCATGAAGAGGGATCCGGCCACAACGACTGTGATGTACATAATGCCGTCGAACAGGCGGGTTGTGCCTTGAAACAAAGCCATATAGCGGTAGGCTTTTTTCTTGATGCGCAGGAACCCGGCGTTGTTTTCAGCGAATTTGTCTTCCTCGATGGTTTCGTTGGTGAAAGCCTTGACCACGCGAACCCCTAACAGGCTGTCTTCAACCTGGGAATTGATTTCGCCGATCTGGTTGCGGGATTCCTTGAAAGCATCCCGCATGCGCCTGATATTGCGTGATGAGACCAGGATCATGATGGGCACAAGGATGAAGATGATAAGGGTCAACCACAGGTTGAGGCTGCTGAGGATGACAAAAGTGACGGAGATCTTGATGGCGGCGATAAAATATTCTTCCGGACAGTGATGGGCGAATTCGGTGATATCGAAGAGGTCGCTGGTGATGCGCGCCATGAGCTGGCCGACCTTTGTGTTGCTGTGGTAGGAATAGGATAGTTTGTGCAGATGGGCAAACAGATCCCGGCGCATGTCGGTCTCAATGCGGGCCCCCATAACATGGCCCATATTGGCCATGAAATAGTTGGCTGCCACGTCGATAATGCGCAGCACCATGTACAGACCGCCTAAGGTCAGGATGACAGAGACGGTGAGGGCTGCCGGGTCATTCATTCCCTTGTCGGTGATATAGCGGACAATCAGCGGCAAGGCCAGTTCGCATAGGGTGGTTAAGGACGCGCAGAAGAGATCCAGCGTCAGAACCGGCCAGTATTTACGGAAGTAGGGCGCGAAACGGCGCACCAGATATGATGTTTTGAGGGTGTGTGTTGCCGGAGTCGCCGCCCCAGAACGGTTATTGGTTACTGTTTTTTTCATGCTCTCTGCGCAGAATCTCCCTGACTTCATCTAAGGAATAGCCTGATTCCAAGAGTGCTATGACATGAGCTTCGCCCCTGGCTTCGCCCCTGGCTTCGCCCCTGGCTTCGCCTCTGGCTTCGCCTCTGGCTTCGCCTCTGGCTTCGCCTCTGGCTTCGCCTCTGGCTTCGCCTCTGGCTTCGCCAATTATGATTCCTTCCTCGCGGCCTTCTTCCTTCCAGACCTCGATTGCGTCCTCCAGCTTAAATTCTGTTGTCAGCATGTTTGCCACCTCCGAAGCGTGATTTGTGAAAAAAGGCTGTAATATTTGGTTCTCTTCACAATACCGGACAGCCTCTGTTACCGCTGTTGACAGTGTCAATCCTCCGTCAATACCTTCGCGTACTTTGCGGATAAATATTACATACCCGAGCAAGGTTGCGCTCCTGCCCACTATTTCTTCATTACGCCCTGCGTTGATGTTCAGAACCCGGACTGTCAAGTCGAGTCTTCCGTATTTTTCCGAGTGTTCAGGGAGTTCTTTGAATGCGTCGGATAACCGCAGCACTTTTTCGTCGGGAAACTCGCTTTTTCCGTTATACAGCACTATAAACTCCGGCGTAGGAATCGACATCAGCCGCTGGCGGTAAATGGCTTTTCTGTCGATAATTTTTTCATAGATTCGCGCAATGTAAAGCAAACACCGAAGGGGAAGATTGTTATTGATACTTGATTGATGCTCCAGAAGAATAACGATTTTATCGTCGACTGTGAATGAAATATCGTTCATCATGTCCATGAAAAGAACATCTTCGAGAGTGTTGATTTCTATGGCTGTATCAATACCGTAATCGCTTCCTGATAATGCGTTATAGAGCTCAAGCAGCGTGCCGGTGTCGCTGAAGAGTTTGGTGAATACTGTGCTTTTATATTCCCGGTTTGCGCCCATAACTCACCTCAATTCACTGGCAGCACATAAAGGATTTCCTGCTATATTATCATTTTACTCCGGGACAGCATTTTTTTCAAGGAATATTGGATACAGATCAGACCCAGCCGGAGGGGCAGGAGGGGGCGGTGGGGCACAGGGCGGAGCCGTTCTTCGTGGCGGCGCGGGGTCTAAGGCCCTTTACGCGAAAAGCGCAAATAAGGCAGCCTGCGCTTTTTTCCGCTCCAAGGCCTAAGACCCGCTGCCGCCACTCCCGAAACGGCTCCGCCCTGTGCCCCACCGCCCCCTCCTGCCCCTC
>Ga0082212_10005306_pt1 | contig 17604 bp, 13 predicted proteins | sample TergutNt197P3_FD_71548 | JGI IMG/M metagenome (GOLD analysis project Ga0082212, IMG submission 71548) | Neocapritermes taracua P3 segment gut microbial communities from Petit-Saut dam, French Guiana - Nt197 P3 | ecosystem: Host-associated > Arthropoda: Insects > Digestive system > Gut ... | reverse complement strand
GATGCCATTGGCATTAGGAACCGGCGAAGGGTCGGAAATATGGCAACCGATGGGTATAGCGGTAGTTGGCGGATTATTGTTCTCAACCATTCTGACCTTGTTGGTCATTCCGGCCGTCTATTCGGTATTCAATGCCGGCGAAGCAAAGAAAGAACGGGCAGTAAATAGAATAGAAATTTAATAATTTGTAGGGGCGGGGTCTGCCGCCCCCAAAATAAAAAACATAAAAAATGAAAGCAGTATTTATAATATATGGGCAAGCGCTTACGGAAACCATTCAACAGTTGTTAGACAAATTGAATATCCGGGGTTTTACACGTTGGGACGAAGTACATGGCCGCGGAAGCAAAGACGGGGAACCACACTATGGCACCCATGCATGGCCATCGAAGAATGGATCCATATTGACCGTTATAGACGAACAAAAAGTAAACGAATTATTAGACGCGCTCCGTCGCATCAACGAAAAAGCCGAACAGCAAGGATTGAACGCTTTTGTGTGGAGTATTGAAGGGGGGATGTTTTAATCAATTATAAATTAAAAATTAAGATTTTACATTAGTGTAAAAGATTAAATAATGTTGGCTTTCGGAACGGAAGCAATTACTTTATTCTGCGAATTTCTCCATAGTTAATGACAGGTGGAGCCAAAGGGATAAATGTTTTATCATCGTATCGGCGCGTAGTGGCAGGATAGGCAGGTATTATATCATCTTGCAGAAATTGAGAGAAAGAATAATCTAAACCGGCAAGTTTTTTGATTCGCCTGACCTGCGCCCAACGGCTTGGCGCATTGAAGTACGGAATATTATTATTCATACAACTGTTATATTCCGGTCGCCATATTCCTTTTCCATAAGTATATGCTCCCTCAAACGTACCCACGATTTGGTATTTAGACAAATCTGAAAATCCTTTCCACGACGTCAAAATGATATCGCCATATAAGTCGATATTTTCATATCCACCGAATTTTTTGACATAATTGATATCGTCTCTATCATCGTCGGGAATTGTTTCGTATGGATGATAATAGGTCGGATTAGCATAATATTCATCTGCCAATTTTGCAAAACCATGACCGCCGGCTTCATGCATGATAATTTCTTCGAAATAGTTACCTATGGGACACATACTGATTGAAAAACCATTGCCAAAGTTTTGATACGCAATCCACATATTGCAAGTCCCTGCGTAAATATTTGCATTTATGGGCATTATGACAGTAAGGTCGTGAATATTGACAGTCGTAAGATCGCTAATTGCATCTACATATTCAACGACTATATCATCATCACAAGTAATCAGGGTAGATTTCCCTGCCCAAACGGTTTTGAATTTATTGTCTATCATCAAACCGGTTGATTCATTGCTGATACCTTCCCGGTTCGATATGGCTGCCACCATATATACATTGAAATGATCCCGGTATTTATTGTAAGGATAAACAGAAAAAAAGGTTTCGGTTGCTTTGCGCATATCCTGTTCATATTTTCCCGTTCCTTTGTTCATGTCTTTTACGGTATAACCATCGCCCATCATAATGATGTTTACGCCTTTCCCGACGGTGGCGCTATGTAATTTGACTGTTTCCTTATCACTGTAACGAAAAGCTGTGGATTGATCTTGGACAACAGTGACACTTTCGTTCAGTCCTCCTGCAGCAATCAAGATGGTAGCTTCGCGTGTTTCGTAACGTTGGTTTTCGGCAGCCGACAACGTTAGTTGCGTGTCTGTTTTTTCCGCAGTCAGCCAGTCGCCGATTGCCGTAACACTGTATGTCCAAGACGGTTGATCGGTAACAACCTCTATGGAAGCATTAGATGCCCGGTAATCCCATTCGATTTCCGACGGCAATACGGACAGGTAGCGTAGCTCTGTGTTACGTTCCCACTTATCGACGGTAACGACCGAGGCTTTTTCGTTCGATATGAACAATTCGGCATTGAGTGCAAGCAAGGTGTTTTTGGATTGGTTGAAACCGGATACCAACGAGGTCAGATCGCTCGTTGCGTTCGCTTTAACTCCGTTTTCAAGTTCAATCTCTAATGTAATGCTTTGCTTGCCGGATGTATCAAATCCTAATGTTCTTACCAATGCCGTGGCATAGTACGCACTTTTGGCAAAAGCAACATGGACGGAAGACGGGGCCGAAAGTGCGTTTGTCTGCATATCCAATTCCGAATACACGCCTTCGAGCACAGCTGTGACGGATTTTACCATACTTATCATGCCGGCAGGCTTTATGGCAAACGCTATTTTCAACTCTCCCGTTTGTTGCCTCATAATGGCTGTATGGCTGATATCCTGATCTCGCTCAGTAAAAACCGGGCTTGAATATGAATAAAACAATCCGGGACTTTGATCGCCGGTAACGCTTACTTTATTCCCTGATATAGAAATATTTTCGGCTTCGTTGTAAACGTACAGCATCCCTTCGCCGGGCATTACGAGAAGCAGTTTATTGTTGTCGTTTAAATTGAATGCCCGTGTTTCTCCCGAAGTGGCGACAAACTGCGCCCGATACGACGAAAGGGGTTGACCGGCCGTATCCGACCAATCAACTTCCAGATTAATCCCCCCTTCGTTGGGATGCGACGTATTGTTATGATCGAAAATACTGCATCCGAAAAAAGAATATAATATCAACACAATCAATAATATATATTTGTTTGTATGCATGGGTTGATTTTTGTTTAAATTCCTTTTTTATATTTGCAGATGTACATAAGCACATTCAATCCATGATGCAAATATATGTTTTTTTGGCTTACCTGCAAAATTTTATAATTTTGCAGTTTTATTTACCGGGAAATAACGTCAAGTTTGATGTAAGATATGAAAAAAAATCGTTTTTTTTTAGCAGTTTTTGTTGTTTGTTTGGCTGTTTCTTGCCAACAAAAGTCTTTTGACGCCCGAAGTGATGCTTGGGTAAGGGTTAATCTGATTGGATATTTGCCTCAGGATGTAAAAATAGCTGTTTTTATGGCTGAAACTGACGGTGGCGGCTCTACGTTTCAGGTCAAGGATGCGCAAACGAACAAGATGGTATTCAGCGGCAAAGGCGTTTCGGCTAATGCCGAAAGGTGGGGATTGAAGCATGCTTTGCGACTCGATTTTTCCGCATTAAATAGCGAGGGAGAATACTATATTGAGTGTAACGGGGCGCTGTCGCCGACTTTTGCTGTCAGTCAAAGCGTATATGATGGCGCTGCCGATTTTGTGCTCAACTATATGCGCTCGCGACAATGCGGTTATAATCCCTATTTCGATGCAGTATGCCACCCGTATGATGGATATATTGTGGATCATCCTACGCTGACAGGTCAAAAGATCGACGTTCGCGGCGGCTGGCACGATGCTTCCGACTACCTGCAATACCTGCCTACTTCGGCCAATGCTACTTTCCAAATGCTTTTTGCATGGCAACAGACACCCGATACCACCATTTTCAAAGACGAATACGATGCGTTGGGACGCAAGGGCGGCAATGGTATTCCCGACATCTTGGATCAAGCCCGTTGGGGATTGGATTGGATGGTTCGCATGAATCCGGAGCCGGGGTTGATGTTTAATCAGATTGCCGACGATCGCGACCATGCCTCCATGCGCGATCCGACACAGGACCGGGTGGATTACGGATGGGGACCCGGTATGGGACGGCCCGTATATCCCGTTACCGGCAAACCGCAAGGGTTGCGCGAACATAAAAACCGTTCGACAGGCGTATCTTCTTCGGCAGCAAAATTTGCTTCTGCATTTGGCTTGGGATCGGAAATTTTCAAAGCTATCGATCCCGCATTTGCCCAAACGCTGCAAGCGAAAACATCACCGGCCTATAACTATGCTGCAACCTATTTAGGCAATAACCAAACAGCTTGCACAGTTTCGCCGTATTTTTATGAAGAAGACAACTGGGTGGATGATATGGAGTTAGCTGCTGCCACCCAATACAACCTGACGCAATCGGAAACATGGAGGACTACAGCAGATTATTGGGGACAGCTCGAAGAAGTCACCCCCTGGATAGAATTGGGACGTGCACGGCACTACCAATTTTACCCGTTTGTCAACCTTGGGCATTACTATTTGGCACAATCTTCCGATGCGACGATTAGCGCTAAATACAAGGGATTTATGAATAAAGGATTGGATATGCTTAAAAAACGGGCAGAAGCATCTGATGATCCATTTCTGAATGGCGTACCGTTTATTTGGTGCTCAAACAACTTAGTTACGGCGGCGCTTACGCAAGCCATGCTCTACCATGAGGTATCAGGCGATGATAGTTTCCTCGAAATGGAGGCTGCGTTGCGCGATTGGCTGTTGGGATGCAATCCGTGGGGAACGTCCATGATTGTCGGTCTTCCGGAGCATGGCGACTATCCTTCGCGCGCCCATTGTTACCTTGTGATGGGATTGAATGATCAACCTTATGGCGGTTTGGTGGACGGGCCGATTTACAAACATTTGTACGAATCTCTCATAGGGATTAAACTGATTTACGACGACGATTATGCCCGTTTCAATTTAGGAGAGGCCGTTTACCATGATGATCCGGGCGATTATTCCTCGAACGAACCCACTATGGACGGGACAGCCGCCCTAAGCTATTTCCTTTCAACCATGCAGCGTAGAGGTAAAAATGATTAATGGCGCGTAGATTGATTGACCAAATAGATAATAGATTGATAGGGAATTCCGGCGTTAGTCGTTAGGCCGATTTCGCAAGTACGGCTATTGGAATATCCTATGGCTACGCCGGCTCTTTCAATCTGAGGACGCAGTTTGCGCAAGGCATACGCATTTACTTCGGGCCGAGTAAATCCCTTATCGCCTGCAAATCCGCAACATCCAACTTCTTCCGGCACAAAAACGTTGGTCGAACAGCGTTTGGCCAATTCGATGACCTGCTTTTCCAAACCCGATTTTCGCATGGAACAGGTGATATGAATGGCCACAGGAATGTTGGATTGCACAAACTCCAATCGGTCAAGCAGGAAGGTATTTATAAATTCTACCGGCTCATACAGTTTTATCTTTTGTACTTTGTTTTTCATCCGATATAAGCATGGGCTTTGGTCGCATAAAACAGGATAACGCCCTTTTTCGGTGGCTTCGTAAAAGGCGGCCTCCAACTCATCCGTTTTCCTGTCGGCAATATCGGGCATTCCTTTGCTTTCCCAAATCGTTCCGCAACAGAGATTTTGCATATTTTTAGGAAAAATAACTTGGTAACCGGCTTTGTGCAATAATGAGAGCATCTCGTTTAGGATGGGTTGTTTTTCGGGCGATGCCTTTTCTAATCCCATGGTTTGATTGATGCAGGACGGGAAATAGACAACGGTATTGATTTCATTGGCACGCAGATGCGGATCTTCGCAGTTTTTTTTGAAACGAAAATTTTTCGGCATGGCCGGCGTCCAGAGCGGTAAATGAAATATGCGGTGTATATTTTGCGCTAAAACGGTCATTACGCTTGTTCCCAAAACCTGATGGGCTGTATTGGCCAAAGCGAGTGTTGTTCGCAAGCAGTTTTTTATTGTTGAAAAATGTTTAGCTGTCAGGTTACCAACGGCATATCCGATGCTTCCGTGCGGATGTTCCGCCCGGCGGATATCGTGCGTTAAATCGCCGGTATTGATGCCCATGGGGCAAGACATGGCGCAAAGCCCGTCGCCTGCACAGGTGTGATTGCCGGCATAACGGTATTGTTTTTGTAAACGCCGCAAACGTTTCGGTTCTGTCCCGGCAGTTTTCAAACGAGCTATTTCTCGCTGTACCACAATGCGCTGCCTTGATGATAGCGTAAAACCGCATGTCAAACAGTTCACTTCGCAAAATCCACATTCAATACATTGATCTACTTTCGAATTGAGTAATGGCAACGGCTTGAATTGCTTGAGATGGCAGCGCGGATCGTTATTGAAAATCACACCCGGATTCAATAATCCTTTGGGATCAAACAATTTCTTAACGGCTTGCATTATTTCAAATGCTTCACTTCCCCACTCGTATGCGACAAAAGGCGCCATATTGCGCCCTGTGCCATGTTCCGCTTTCAGTGAGCCGTCGTACTTATCTATTACCAAACGAATCACATCATTCATTAACGCTTCGTAACGGTCTATTTCTTTCCGGGTATCAAAAGATTGATTGATGATAAAATGATAATTGCCTTCCAAGGCATGGCCGTATATACAGGCGTCGTCGTAGCCGTGTTTGGCCAATAGTTCTTGCAAGTCGGCAGTGGCTTCCGGTAAATCTTCGATATGAAAAGCCAAATCTTCAATCAACGTGGTGGTGCCGGGCTGTCGCATACCGCCTACGGCAGGGAAAATACCCGAACGAATATCCCAATATTGGGCGTATTCATCTGCTTTGTCGGTGAAATATACCGATGCACAGGTATTGAACGTATGGAGCGCTTCTGTTATTCGGGCAATGTTTTGTTGCAATGCTTGTGGGGTTGAGGCTTTGGTTTCTGTCAAAACGGCAGTGATGTCTTTGCACACAGATGAAGTAGATGAGACATTTGTGTTATCTGCGAACATCTGTAAAATCTGCGTCATCTGCGTACTTTTTCTCTCGGATGATGAAGCCACAGCCTGTAACGATTTCCAATCCAACAGTTCAGCGCCTTTTACGATCCAATCGCCATCTGCTGTCTTTAGTTTTTTCATTGCCACAACAGCCCGACAGGCTTCCTTGATACCATTGAAATAGAGCATGGCGCTTGCTTTGTGCGGAAAATCGTATTCGGTTTGCATCGTTACCTCCGAAATAAAAGCCAATGTGCCTTCCGAACCGACCAATAATCGCAACAATATATCGAAAGGATCGTGGTGCGTAATAAACGGTTCAATATTCAATCCCATCACGTTTTTGATGGCATATTTACGTCGGATGCGTTCTGCCAATTGCGGATTGCTACGCACCTTGTCTCGGAGATTTTCTATTTCCCGGATAAAATCCGGTTTTTTGCAAGCGAACGCTGTGCGACTTTCCGCATCGGCGGTATCCAGCACGATTCCATCGGCAAAAACAATGCGCGCCGCCAATATGGTTTTGACACTGTTGGCATGTGTACCGCAATTCATGCCTGAAGCATTGTTCATCACAATACCGCCCACCATGGCATTTTTTACCGATGCCGGGTCGGGCGAAAATTTTCGTCCGTACGGTTTTAGGATTTCATTGACTCGTTCACCGACAATGCCCGGCTGCATGGTAATGGATTGGGCGTCGGGCGCTACCGAATACTTTTCCCATTTTTTACCTGCAATAATCAATACTGAATCGCTGATGGCTTGTCCCGACAAACTTGTGCCGGCTGCTCGAAACGTAACCGGCACATTCAACCTGTCGGCAACTGCCAACAGACGGGCTATTTGTGCTTCATTATCCGGACATACGGCCAATTGTGGAATCAATCGGTAAAAACCGGCGTCAGTACCCCATGCAAATCGGCGCAAATCATCAGTGTATATCTGTGAGCGCGGTATAAAAGCAGATATCTCTTTTAAAAACCGCATCAATATAACTTTTTTAATTCCGCATCCGGAAAATAATGTGTCAGTATTTCGCCGTATGAATAACCCTTGGCGCTCATAATGGCCGCTCCGATTTGACAAAGGCCAACGCCATGCCCCCACCCTGCTCCCGTAAGGATAAATCCGTTCGATGAATCAATTGTCTTTTCTATGACAAATGCGGAGCTGTACAGATGACTTTCCGACAATGCCTTTCTGATTTCCAATTCTTTACCGATGACCATCGTTTGTCGGCTGCCTACAATTTGTAAACGGATAATCCGCCCCGAAACGCCTCGTTCTAAAGGTATCAAATCCAGGATGTCGCCTACATCAACCCCGATTTTGCGAAATAACAAATCTTTAATTTCCGCCTGTGTGAGCGTGACTTGCCAACGAAAAAAATGCTTCGTTTCCAGGTCGTAATCGTTCAGTACCTGTGTAAGTACTTCTTTATCTTGCGTATTGCAAAAAGCGGGAGGATTTTCCGTTATCCATGTGCGGGCATTTTTTTCGATAGTCAGATCGGTATCAAAACCTTCGGGAATCACATCGTGGTCAATCACTTTTGTCAGATAAGGATGAACGACCGGCTCCCAAACATTTTCAAATTGCTCGGTAATACCGCCGCAACACTTATAATAACGCGCATCGCAAACGGCTTCTTCGTACATCAATACCCGGCCGAATGTGACTTTCAAGGCTTCATATACTTGCGGCGCAGATATTTTCGTAATGCCTTGATACCGTTGGCAGTGATCGTCTGCGCAAACATCAAAACGGGAATGGTCTTCGCGATCGTACCAGCGGATATAACCTGCTTCGTTGCGTATCAATGTTTTATAATTTGCGTCTTTTATTTGTTTGCTTTTCTCGATCTGAGCCAGCAACCAACTGCGAGAGATCACTGCATGTGCTTTCAGCAGTTCGAGCGAAGAGGTAGCGCTCATCTCCGACGAAATCACGCTCAACAGATAATCCTCTATCGAAAGGATATTGACGGCGGTCAACATGCCGTTTTCAACATAGATTTTCAGCTTCCCTTTGAACTGTTGTGTTTCTTCGCGCTCCCAATGGAACCGGACGCCGATAACGACGTGATACAGCTCAAAACAAGCATCGTCTTCATTACAGGGGTCCAACAGCACAAAATCGTCAATGGTTTGCTGCCTGCCTCCCAATTCAAGCACAAAAGCGGAATCTCCGACAACAACAGCCTTTCCTTTCCCGTTTGCCGTTTTATCGCCTGTTGACAGTTGAAAACAGCCGTTCAGCTGAAATTCAATGGTTTTTGCAGACATAATGCCCACTTCAATTGTTGGTATATGCATCGTATAAAATAATTAATTCATCACAAGCGTTCAAAAACATATCCTTCCTTTTTCAGTCGTTGGATGATTTCATCCAGACGCAGATACAGTTTATCGGTACGACTTTCCTGCGTACCGGGGTGAATAAGGATGATACTTCCGTTCAAGCCCTGTTCTTTCTCAATGGAAAAGAGTTGATCAATCAATTCCTGCGAAGAACGGTAATTGGGCATATCGGGCGTTGTGTAATCGGCGGCTGTTCGTAGTCCGGGCGTGAAATTGATGACCGTTTGTCCCAGCGACTCAATCAAACGAACATGTTCTTTATTGTAATGTTCGTAAGGCGGAAGAAAATAACGAACATTCTTCATATCAACTCCGTACCTTTCGAGTTCGGTCATATTTTGCCTGAAATCCGTGATAAGGCTGTCCGGGGTTACAAGCGACTGCTGCCGGTCGTCCCACGAGGCATAGAGTAAGTGATTGTCCGAATGTCCACCCACGTAATGACCATGGCGTATAATTTCCCGTATGACAGGTTTGAATTTTTCTTCTCGCAGGCAATTGCCCGTCAGAAAGAAAGAGGCTTTTACGCTATTATGCGCTAATGTTTGAAGGATTGGCTGCGCGCCCTCGAAGCTGTCGTCGGCCGAAAAAATCAAATGTATCACTTTGCGATCGGCGCCAATCCTGACCGTAGCGCCCTCGCTGTCTTTTTCCGGTGGCAGAGCGACACAGCAAAGCAAACATGATAATAGCATGCAGTTAGGTATCATTATCCATTGTCCATTATTCATACGTTACCTCAAAATCCCAATTCCACAGGTTGTAATAAATATTCCCGCCGCGCCATTCCAATTCGCCACGTTGGAAATCGACGTCGTCGCTACGCAGGAAAATTTTGGCAGGGAAAAGCGGTTGCGAAAAATCATTGTTTACAATCAGCCTAAAAGCATCTATCCCATTGGTATAAAAATACCTGATATCGTCGTTATCGGCATAAGTATTCATGCCATAAGATTGATCCATCGGAATCCAGCCTATGTTTTCCATATAAAATTCACTCCAATCGTGGATATTCAATCCGCCGGGTTGCAGGTTTAATCCGCTTTGCCAGCGTACAGGTATGCCATTATAGCGCGCCAAGGTCATAAACAGCAACGTTACTTGTCCGCAATCGCCATGTCCATTTTCCAACACATATTGCGGTATATTCGAAAGCGTCGAATATTCACGCGCTCCGGCCCATGGGAAAGTGGTATTGATCCATTCAAAAATCTTTTTCAGTTTTTGATAAGGATCCGTTTCATTGCCAACGACGCGTTTGGATACTGCTTTGATTGAATCGGTAAAAACAATATGTGGCGGTCGTTCGGCTGTATAGGTTTTGTACAACTCGCTTTGCATATTATAGGGTTGAATTGTTTTTCTCTGTAAATCAAACCATTCAGGCGCATGCAACACCAAATATTCAACGACAAAGCTCAGCGGCTCGTCTTTGACGGTATTTTTTTCCATGTATATTGTTCGGTGAGCATATTGTTCGGGCGATAACACATAATTGTCGTCATTTACCGATAATAATTGAACGTTTGTTTGTCGCCGGTGGTCTTCGCGCGGATAGGGCAACCAGCATCGAACCGTTTCTCCGTCAGGTATAACATTGGGTTTTAGTTTTAGTTCAAATTTTACAGTCATTTTGAGCGGCGACGCTTGTGTTTTTCCGCTTTTATTCAATTCGTTGATAATGGTCGGCAAATGTGCTTTCAAAGCCTCTTTTTCGTTGCCGACGGGCTGATCGACTTCCGCCTTGCGGGCTATTGCTTCCTTGTCCAACCGAAACAGATTGGGCGCCGCCCGGTTGTAATACCATTTTTCGCCATCAATGACTTTATATTCCAAAGTCCCGGCATTTTCCCATTTCGCCAACATTTCGTCATTGACGTCGGGATAATATGGACGGATGTAGTCCACAACGGCCGCCCGGTCTTTTGCAAAATCCAACCGGATACGGTGCATGACATCTTTTCGCATATTCAGATCGTAAATCGCTTCAGCCGTCAAATCATTTTGCGCTGCATACAAATCGATCAAGTGCGAAGCCCTCGCAAAATTACCCGCCTCCTCCTCGGCATCAATCTGTGCCGGAGTCACTTTTGAAGGAGTTGAAAAACAGGCACATATCAGCAACGCCGTAAGCGTAAAAAACGAAAAATGTTTTATCACAAAAACACAAAATAAACCTTTCTTCATAGATTAATTAGGTGGAAAATTATACTTGAATAATATCGTTTAAATCCTCTTTTATCAACTCCCAATATTTCCCTTTCAGGCAAATCGGGTGTAAATCATCTTCGGCAAACTGAAAATCAACAAGTTTGTTTATTAATACTTTTTTGCTGTGACTATATGGATAACGCTCGGCATGAAGGGCAAGCATTTGTTCAAGTGTCAGGTAATCCAACAATTCATGCATATCCCAAAAATCTTTTTTCCGTCCCCCATTGCCAATAACTTCCATTTTCATTGCCGCAATTTCTTCGATTGATGCCATTCGTACGAAGTCCATTTCGACAATCGGGCGAATAAACGTATCGGTATAAAACAAATCTGCTTTTACTGCCTCATTTTTTGAATTGCCTATATAATAGGTTTTGCCAAAACTGTCGTTACCTCCATACTGCATTTCAGCAAATGGAAATATTGTTTTTATTATTTTGTCAATGGCTGTAAAATCAAGGCTTCCATATTTTGCATCGGTAAATAAATCTATGTCCACCGACATTCGATGCCCCAACTGCAAAGTCAAAGCTGTTCCGCCAACCAAACGAAAAGGAACTAATAATTCCAAATTCATTAATTGTGCCAGAACTGTCCGAAGGTTATCGGTAATTGCTTCAAAATATAAACCTTTTGTTTTCATCAATTGAGGCTTATTTGTAAATATTTTCCGGCATTTTGGACAAGCGAATGTAAATAACGAGGCGTTTTTCTCAAACTATCTTCAACTGTTTTTGCACCATAAAACGAAATAATTTCTTTGATTTCGGCTTCCGTTCCACGTTCAAAAACACGGCGTATCACAGCGTTTTTTTGTCTTTGCCATTCTATTTTGGTTATATCCGTGTCCCAAAATAAAAGTTTATTGAATATTACCCGATCAGGTTTTGCCTGTTCTTTCATTAATAACTCTTTTTGTGCTTTTTCTACTTCATAGTAGGTTTGGAGTAACATAAAATATTCGGCATATATGCCTAAAGCATTACCCAATTTTATGGATAAAAGAGGATTAATACCTCTGCGACCTTTGCTGATTGCATTGATTGTTTGCGGGTATTCTCCCAATGCAAGCGCAAATTGTTTGCTCTCCAACCCTCTCTTTTTTAGTTCTCGACTGAGAACTGCCCCGGGATGAACGCCCTTTATTTTTGTAATATCAGGTAGCATAGTTCTTTTTTCGGCAAAAATAACAAAAAAACTCCAATAAACAAAATTGTTTACTATTAAAATTGCGTTGTTCTCTTTAGACTTATTTTTTCATAACTTTTCTATCCCGATGCCGGGTAATTTGTTTAAAGTAAGTTTGCCGTTGATGACGGTGGTTCCTTTGAACACATCGTTGCCAATCAACAGATTACCATCCAAGTCGGCCCAATCGACAGCGGGTGAGAATTGTGAGGCAGCCGAAACGGCGCAGGATGTTTCGGTCATGCAACCCACCATTACTTTCATATTGGCAGCACGGGCGGTAGTGAGGATTTTCCAGGCCTCGTGCATCCCAGTACATTTCATCAATTTGATATTGACGCCGTGAAAAGCGCCTTTCAAACGTAATACATCAGTCAAACGCTGAAACGATTCATCGGCAAAGACAGGCAACGGACTGCGTTCGGTAATCCATGCAGCATCGTCGAGAAGATGCTTCGACATGGGTTGTTCAATCATCACAATCCCTTTCTCCTTGAGCCAATAAATCATATCCAACGCATAATTTTTGTCCGGCCACCCCTGATTGGCGTCCACTGCAATCGGTTTATCGGTCACTGTGCGGATGGCTTCGATCATCTCCTTGTCTTCATCTTCTTTGCGGCCTAACTTCACTTTCAAAATATTATACAGAGGGGCGTCTTCACGCGTTTTTTGTTTGACAATTTCGGGCGTATCAATCCCAATGGTAAACATCGTAGAGGGCGCTTTCGCTGCATCCAACCCCCAAATCTTGTGCCATGGTTGACTCATGATTTTCCCCGTCAAATCGTGCAAGGCAATATCGACAGATGCTTTGGCAGCAGTGTTATTTTCCGCAATTTTATCAATGTATGTCAAAATATCTTCCATTTCAAAAGGGCTTGTAAACTGCTCCAGATTCACTTTTTTGAGAAACTCGATAACTGAAGCCTGCGTTTCGCCCAGATAAGGCGGCATGGAGGCTTCGCCATACCCGACAACTCCGTCGTATTCTATTTCCGTCAATACTACCGGCGTGGTGGTGCGCGACGAATTGGCAATCGTAAATACATGGCGTAACTGCAATTCGTAGGGCCGGCAGGAGAGCCGCATCTTCCCTTTTGCAACCGCCCTTTGACCTCCGGTTTGTGTCTGCGATAATACTTTGACGGGTATTATACCCGCTGTTGCCGCCAAAGCAGCTGTTTTAAAAAAAACTCTTCTGATCATAATATTTCAATATTCTTTTCCCACGCGCAGTCTTAGAGCCATTTTGGCATGAGTTTCCTCGAAAACGGTTTCGTAAAAATAGGACGGATCAAGAAAGATATTCAATTTACCCAGTTCGGCCTTTGCATTTTTTGATACTGCATCCGGATCGCCTTCTTGACCTGGTTTTATCCAGATTTCAAATCTGTATTCATCCGGAACATACATCGCGATATTAGCGCCAGTTATCGTTATCCTTTTGGACAATGTTGATATCAAACGGAAATTCGCATATTTGCCTGTTGCACCCGCCAGTTCGCCTACTACTTCCAGAATGCTTGCGAAATCCGCATAGTTTAAGATGCAAAAATTGTCTGAAGTGATGTTTCCACCATTATAAATTGTAATTTTGGTGTAATGCTGTGGCATTTCTGTGGAACTCGGCACAATGAATCGCAGGGTATCTATATATGTGGATAAATGCTCATGCGGTATTCCTACATTGGCTCTTTCTATACCGGCCAGCAGTTTTTGAACTTCCGGAACGCGCAAACCTTTGCCGAAATTCATTCTTTGCACTGGCCGACCGTTTATATCAACAGGATTGTCGTTTTGTATCCAAAGCCCCCAAGAAGCGCCGATATACGGATCAACAGGGGTTACGGTTCCATTTGCGTTCAGGTAAACGGTATGTATAAACCCGCTTTGCGGCACGGTTTTGGTACGCAGTAGTTTCAAAGCGTTTTCATCGGGATTTATGCAATCTTCGTTCAGTGGTGCATCTGCGTTCTTGTTTATCACTAAATACACAGTATCTCGATCAGAGAACGGCAGTTTTCCGATCTCGGCAATATTGGTCGGATTTTTATCCGTCAATATGTAAAAAGCGCCCGCCGCCGATATCGTTATGTTCGGATTGGCGGTTAATTTATCTATGTCCCGGATCAGGCCGACGTTGATTTTCGCGCCCCGTGCGAAAACTAATTTGACGTCTTCGCCGTTTTGTGCAGCCGTTTCCGCAGCCGTGCATTTTTCGACAAAATCTGCACCAGTTATCTCGATCACTCTCGCGTCTATGATGCCGAGTCCGGACAAATCTTTGAATAACACCTTGTCAGCGGCTAAAATATAAAAACGTCCGCCGCCCGTAATGATCGCGGCTCCGGTTTTGGTCAGAACATCTGCCAGAATCTTGGCCTGTGGCGTTGTCAAATCCATATCTTTCGCGGCGAAAATCCCGCCGCTTTCCAATTTGAAATAGACATTCGGATATGCGATGACGTCCGATAAATTTTGCAGCACGTCGAAATCCGACGGGGTTTCGATTCCCAGATTACCGTTGATAGACAGGTACACCGAATCGATTTTATTATTGGCGTTCGCCTTTGTCGCCGCATCGGATATTTTGGATCGTAATTCCGCCATATTGCCGACGGTTATGTTGTGTCTGACGGGTTTCGCTGCAGTGGGCGGTGCAGGTTTTTCGTTATCTGTATCGCAGGATGTTAATATGGTGGCTGCAACAAACACTGCAAACAAACAAACCGCCATGCCAACAGTTATCAGGTTCCCATTAAACACAGTCTGATTCTCACATTTTTTTTTCATTACTTTTACTAACTAATTCTTAATCAAATTTATCACTCATCCCATTTCCAAATTCCTTCCGTGCCAACCGCTCCCAAAATACGCCGTGCGTAGATAAACTCTTTGGTATTGCCTTCGTCGTAATTTGGTTGCGCAGGGTCGAGGCTGTTTGTGCGCACATAGCCTGCAGCGTGTATAAACTCCTTATTATCAATATAAATAGCCACATGGCGAACACGATTCTTTCCAAAAAACAACAGATCGCCCGGCCGAAGCAAATCATATCCGTTGCTGATATCTACCGGACTACCGGTTTTAGCCTGTTGGGATGCATCGCGTCGCAAAACGATACCATGTTTCAGATATACCGTTTTGGCAAATCCGCTGCAATCCATCGCTTTTACTGACGTTCCGCCCCAACTGTAAGGGATTCCCCTCAGTTCGAGCGCTTTCTCAACAATGCTTTCTTCTGTCAGGTTGATAGAAGTTTTCCAATCGTTGAACATACTGCTTTGCGATTTCAAGAGATATGCCTGTCGTCCGTCAGGATAACTTACCCTATAAAATCGTCCGTTGTCGCTTTCCCATTTCAGCAAATTACCAAATACAATATCTGACACATGATGATGGTTTGTCTCAGGTGTTTCGTATGAAAAACCGTAGTTATCGGTAAAAATCACTTTTGGTGCATCCTCCCACTGTCGAAACGCTTCATTATTCATCCGGATTATCGTACCTTGCTGAATCCATGCAACATATCCTTCGGGCGTTTTCACACGATACCATCCTTGTTGAGTTTGCAGCAATTGCATCGAAAAGCCGAGTAAAAGCTGGGTTGCCATTTCAGCATCATAGCCCGGAGTAGTACGCAGGTCGGCAACAGACACATTCGTTATGCCGAACAGATTGTCGCCTAAACTTTCATCCGGCAAAACCTTTATGCTATCCATCATATCGGGCCTGACCGTACCAAGCCGATTTATCAAATCGGTTTTAGCTTCGATTACTGATGTTACCCCCTTTACAACAAACTTTTTATCCTGTCGGAAAACAGCAATATCAAACACATCATCGCGACTGTCGGGAACATACCGAGCACGAACGCTGTCAACCAAAACATTCAAGTCATTCAAAACAGCCTTGCCGGCATTTTGATTACAAGACAAAAAAGTCACAAGACAAAAAAGAATCAACAGCTTTATTTTCATGTTTTTTCATCCAATAAAAAAATCCAAATAGCAAAATTGCAACCACAAAAATACAAAATATTTTTCACACAGACTTGTATTTGTTACCAAATTTTTGCCGGATAGGGTTCCGGGCGCTGTCACGCACGGGATAAACGCTTAAGCGCCAACGCGCCCCTAAACCCTCATTTTTTCAAAAAAAAATAACTGCATTTAATATATTATATATCAATATATTAATAAATAATAAAATTTTTAGATGTTTTTTATTAAAATAAAAAAATATTTTAATTTTGCGTACATTTCTGCAAAAGAAGAGCAAATATCGTTATTTAATATGTATAAAAAATTTAGAAACAGCGGAGAAATTGAAATTATAGAGGGGTATAAAAAGAAGTCAGACCATAAAGATTTGATTTCTATTTCACGATTTTTTGCTCAAAATGGCGACAATGTGATAATAACAACCAATATTCATTATAAAGACGAGAAATACAAAGAGGTGTTTGGTGCGCTAATTGGCACAAGGTATGAGAGAAAATGCCCTGATTTAATCATTAACAATAAATTTTACGAATACGAAAAATATGTACCGCCGTTCTCTAAAAACAAAGTAAGCAATATGCTTAAAAAGGGATTACAACAATCCCCGCAAATAATAATAAATAACAACAAAGGCGCATCCGACAGGTATATAAAGAAGTTAGTGTATAACAGATTAAAAAAGGGACAAAAGATTAACGAAGTTTGGCTTTACGAAAAGGGGGAGACACGGTTGCTTTATAAAAAGCAATAGCGAGTTGAAACAACTCGCCTTGCGGGGCACCTATCCGTAGAACGGCACTTCCAATCATAAATGATTGGCGATGCAAAAATAATCAATATTTTTTAAAATGCAAATATTTTCGTGATTTTTTTATAAAAAATCCTGCAACAGTTTCTCATCACTCACATACCCGTAATCACGTTGCTCTATTGTTCCTGTAAGCGCGTCAGGAGCATAATCATGTACATTCTTTCCAACCTTCAAATAATCCAGAACAGCCGTAGCAAGTTCGAGAAACAACCTGATCCACACAGCAGGTATAAACGTCAAATTTTGCACCGCAGTCGAATGTGAAAATATACACACATCCTTGTTTACGGTTTGATGAAACCACCTGAAAGTACCAGATATCTGATTAAACCCCTCGTGACTTATAACTAATCGCGAACAGCAATTAGTTCCTGCAACTTGAGCATTTCGTCCCTGTATTGGGCGGCTTCGAGAAAATCCATTTTCTTGGCTGCTTCCTGCATCAGTTTTTTTGTTCGTTCGATCGCTTTTTCCAA
>Ga0082212_10005305_pt1 | contig 17605 bp, 16 predicted proteins | sample TergutNt197P3_FD_71548 | JGI IMG/M metagenome (GOLD analysis project Ga0082212, IMG submission 71548) | Neocapritermes taracua P3 segment gut microbial communities from Petit-Saut dam, French Guiana - Nt197 P3 | ecosystem: Host-associated > Arthropoda: Insects > Digestive system > Gut ... | reverse complement strand
ATCCTCTAAAATATGTCTGGCTATACGCTTTTTTTCTCTACTGGGTGTACGAGGATCAGTCCATATTTCAGGAAAATCGGCAACCAACTGTGACAACGAAAGGGTCATCTCGTCATCAACTACGCGAATCTCACTCTCGCATTTTTGTTCATAGGCAGTTTTAGCTATCCACATATAAATATAATTTATGGTTAATCCTCTAACAGCATATTTCTAAAGCGGCTATTTGATTTTCAAACAATTATTATATATAATCAGTGGTGTAGAAAAATATATTCTATAGTATTTTCGCATACTTTTTGCACCAGAATCAAGTTTAACACAGAACGGGAAAGGGGTGTTATTTTTGGTTGACTCCTTTAATGATAATAATAACTATGGCAGAAAAGATCCAAAAAGAAAAGATCCCAAAAAGAAACTGGTTTTAATATCTGTCATCGTTGGAGTATCCTTGATAGCAATATCAGTTTTTATTGTCGTTCTCTATCAATACTTCGGCAGTGTTGATCAACAGATTTCTCAAGGGCAAAAATATTTACTTGACAAGAAATACGACCAAGCCATTTCAGCCTTTCTCAAAGCCATTAAAGCTGAATATAATAATATTCCCGCTCGATTAGGTCTCGGGGAAGCCTATATGGCATTAGGCCAATACAGCAACGCTGAAAACAGCGTATTAAAAGCATTGGATATAGACCCGCAGAATAAAGACGCTTATATTGTCCTGCAGGATTTGTATGCCTTATCAGACGACTATTCCAAGATGGCAGAAACATTGGAAACCATGCGCCATATGGGCCTTGAACACTCCATCGTATACGGAATTGTGTCCGGAAAACTCATTGATGGTATTGCCGAATCTTTAGAAGATGCCACCGCGCTTTCAGACGCGCATGTGACAATAAAGCTGGGCGACCAGGATATCAAGACTTTTCCCGCAGATCAAGGCGGCATGTACCTTACCTACCTTCGGCAAAACATCGTGTATCTGACCCTGGAAAAGGAGAATTACCTGCCATACACCCAACAAATTGAGATCCGGCCCAATGAAGTCCTCTGTATGCCAACCATAAGCATGGCATCTGTTTCAAACACCCAAAATGCAAAATCTGAACCCGCCAAGGGGAGCCAGCTTGCCAAATACCTGGCTGCCACAACTGTTTTTACAGTCACATATGACTTCGAGGAAAACGGCGGCGCTTCTGCGACCAGGGCCTCAGGCAGTTTAATTGTAGGCAAAACCATAGATTTGACGCCTGAAGCCGTTAGGGAAGACTGGGATTTTGTCGGGTGGAACACAAACAAAAACGCTGAAGCAGGTCTGATTTCCCTTCCCATGGTTCCCGATAATGTGACTCTGTACGCCATTTACAAGAAAACCCTGACAGTAACCTTCAATGATTATAACGGAACCGCCCCGGCTACCCGCGAAGAATCACACGCGATTTACAACAAGGCCACCGACTGGCAGATGACTCTTCCAGAGCAGAACTCCTATACCGATTGGACATCCTCCGGCTGGGTTCCCAGCCCTTCACTCCTTTCTCCCGGGCAAGACCCCAACACATCCGTCTCTATCACCCAAGACACAACATTCTATGGAGTCTACAGGAACCAATTTACTCTAACATATGCAAACGGCGGCTCTTCCTCTCCCCCGCGCGAGACTAAGGTCGTATACGTTAACAGTTCTGATCCCAAGGTTGCCAGCAAACCCTTTACTCTTGCGCAGCCCGGTACCCGGAACGGCTCTACATTTGCAGGGTGGGCGCTGGACAGTCAAAATGGGTATGTCTACCAGGCAGGCGACCGGTTTGGCGTTCCCCGCCATGCCACCTTGTATGGTGTGTGGAAATAAGGAAATACGTAAGGAGACCTCACCCCATGAACTATCGCTTCTCACAAAGAATCTCCACTCTCCAGCCTTCCGCCATCCGGGAAATCCTCAAAACCGCCTCTGACCCTGGCGTCATTTCTTTAGCTGCCGGCAATCCTTCTGCACAGGCCTTTCCCCTGGAAGCCCTCCGCCGGATTACAGCCGATGTCATGGCTCAGACCCCCATTCCCGCCCTGCAATATTCCGTCAGCGAAGGCTACGAACCTCTGCGCCAGACCATCGCCCGCTTCGTCTCCCAACGCGAATCCATCTCCTGCGCGCCCCAAGAGTGCCTCATTGTCTCCGGCGCTCAACAGGCCTTGGACTTCTCCGCCCGATGCCTCTGTGACGAAGGCGACGCCATTATTTGCGAATCCCCTTCCTTCATCGGCGCCCTCAACGCTTTCCGTTCCTACAATGTGAAGTTAGTGGGGGTTGAGCTCCTTGAGGACGGCATGGATATTGACACGTTGGAGCAGGCTTTGAGCCAAAACCCCCGCACCCGCTTCATCTATGTCATTCCCAACTTCCAGAACCCGGCAGGTCTGACCACGTCTCTGGCCAAGCGCCAAACCATCTACGCCCTGGCTCGCCGCCACAACGTCATGATTGTGGAGGACAACCCTTACGGCGACCTGCGCTTCCGGGGTCAACCCCTCCCCTCCCTCAAATCCATGGACACAGACGGACGGGTCATCTACTGCGGCAGCTTTTCTAAAGTTATCGCTCCCGGACTGCGCTTGGCCTACACCATCGCTCCCCAGCCCGTTATTGCCAAATTTACTGTGGCCAAACAATGCGCCGACGTTCACACCAACATGCTCACCCAAATTGTCTGCCAAAGGTTTCTGATGGAGGAGGATATGGACGCCCATGTGTCCCGCCTTCGCACCCTTTATAAAGACAAATGCGATCTCATGCTCTCAGCCATGGACGCCCATTTTCCCCAGACTGTCACCTACACGCGCCCCGAAGGCGGCCTCTTCCTGTGGGTGACCTTGCCCCAGGAAACCGACATGCTCGACTTCTGCCGTCGGGCCGCAGCCCGCAAAGTCGCCGTGGTTCCCGGCAACGCCTTCAACGTTGACGAGAACATGGCTTCGCGCTCATTCCGGTTGAACTTTTCCACCCCCAGCGACAGCCAGATCCAGGAGGGCATCGCCATTTTGGGAGAACTACTGTAAGGGGTAAGTAAATAAAGCCTATGACCACCTATATTATCGAAAGTTCGTGAGAGCTCGGGCCTTGCGAGGAAAGGCCGGACATTCTTTGTCCTTCTGGGCAGCTATGCTTTTCCACTTTCCCGCCTCAACCAAAAAACCTGACTGCTGATAGCTGTTGATGACAGCCATAACCGCCGCCTCAACCCGTGGGGCGGCTAAATGATCAGCATCATGATTGATCATAGCCTTTTTAAGGCTCAGGGAAACAAAGGGCTGGATCATCAGTTCGCAGGTACCATCCGGCAGAATGCGAGCTGTGACAATGACCAGCGTCGGCGGGATATTTCGTTTGACAAAAGGCAGAAAAGACAACGGAGACTCCTCAATCACAAAATGCAGCAGCCCTCGTGTGAAGCCGCTGTCTTCACCGATCTCCACAGCCTGAGCAATCCATGGCGACCCTTCCCGGCGCAGTGTATCGTCTATGTTTCCTGGCCGCACCGCGAAACCTTGGTCGATCAGGTGTCCTACCCCCATCTGTACCGCGTTAACCGGATTATCCCGAACAACAATCCGCCGTCCCCGTAGATAGCTAAAAACATTGCTGAGGTATGTTTCCTGCGCCTTCTGTTTCTTCACTTTCTGTATCCCTCCTGTTACATACGCGATCCCGATCGCCGGCAATGCCATAAGTTTCAAGAACCATGGAGTATTATGGGGGGACTATGTGGTTCTTCGCAAATGCGGTGTATAGAGTAGGCGGATTTTTTGACAACATAGATGGCAATGGTGATGTATCAACAATCCCGGATTACTTCATACACCACATTTGCGAGGAACCACACATTTACAAAGAACCAATTATCACCCGTAATTTTGTTTTTGGTTTTCGTAGTGAGGGTGTCCTCCATGCTGAGGCTGCCCATACTGAGGCTGCCCATACTGGGGTTGTCCGTGTTGAGGCTGCCCATACTGGAGCTGTTCATACTGGGGTTGTCCCTCATATGATAATTGATTGGCAGGATTTGAGGCATTCTGAGTATTCTGGGCATTCTGAGTATTCTGAGTATTCTGGGCATTCAACATCTCCTGAGCTTGCTCTGAAGAGAGTTGATGGCCATACTCACATATAGAACAGGCATAAAAATACTTCGTACTAAACGGAAAGATAGGGATGAAAAAAAGCGTAAACCATCTTCGTACCCTAATCAAATTCCACGAAGCATTATTATAACAATGAAAACATTGTTGTGATCCGAAACTCAAAAGTATTTTTACGAAAGACCGCGCTCCCCAAATAATCATAAGTGATCCCTTTCCCTTCACTATATTTATTTACTTATTTAATAATATACTTAAATTCTAGGGGTTGTCAAGAGGGAGTAGATGGCAAGAGATGGCAAGATGGCAAAGAACCTCTATATCTTCACAATCTTCTCCCTGCCCCCCGCCACATTCTTTGTTGCGTTCCGCATATCCACCACAAGCTGAGCCTTCTCCACGACCCAGCCATAATCAATACAGCTATGATCCGTCACAATCAGCACACACTCCGCTCCCCTCACCGCCTCCTCCGTCAGCTCCACACTCTCCATCCGCACAGAACTCCCCCCATGAGGCTCAATCATCGGCACATAAGGATCATGATAGCTGAGAACAGCCCCCTCTTGCTTAAGCAGTTCCATAATAATCAAAGCCGGAGACTCACGCACATCGCAGATATCCTTTTTATAGGCCACACCCAGAGCTAACATGCGCGCTCCCCGCACACTCTTACACTGCCTGTTCAAAGCCCGGAAAATTTTATTCACCACAAAATAGGACACCTCCGTATTGATTTCCCCCGCCAATTCAATAAAACGCGTATGATAATTATATTGCCGGGCCTTCCACGTCAGATAAAAAGGATCAATCGGGATGCAATGCCCCCCTACCCCCGGCCCCGGATAGAAGCTGTGGATCCCAAAAGGTTTCGTCGCCGCCGCATCAACAATTTCCCACACATCAATCCCCATACGATCGCACAATAACATCATCTCATTAACCAAAGCAATATTCACCGCCCGGTACGTATTCTCAAAAACCTTGGTCATCTCCGCCGCCGCCGGCGAACTCACAGGCACGACATTGATAATCGTCTGCCGGTAGAGCAAGCACGCAATCTCCAAACATACCAGCGTCATACCTCCCACAACCTTAGAGGTATTCTTCGTCGTAAACCGCTTATTGCCCGGATCCACACGTTCCGGAGAAAAAGCCAGGAAATACTCTGTACCCACCTCAAGCCCCGCCCTCTGAAGAATGGGAAAAATAATCTCCTCCGTCGTCCCCGGGTATGTAGTGCTCTCCAACGTCACAATCTGACCCACCCGCAGTCTCTTCGCAATTTCCTCAGCCGCGTTTTGCATGAAAGAAATATCCGGATCCCGCATAGCCGTCAAAGGAGTCGGCACACAGATAATCACCACATCACAAGCCGCCAGCAGATCAAAATCCGTCGTCGCTTTGATCCCCCCCGACAAAGCCAGATCCAGCAGCTCCTCATCCTTGACATCCCCAATATAGTTAGAACCCGCATTCACCAGAGCCACCCGCTCTTCCTGGACATCAAACCCCAAGACCGGAAACCCAATTTTCGCCTTTTCTACCGCCAGCGGCAACCCCACATATCCGAGCCCAATCACCCCCACTTGAGCCGTGTGATCCTCAATCTTTTGAATAAGCGCAGCAGCCGTGCTGTCCGATCGTGTCTGTGTCATGTATGTATGACTCCTTCCTTGTATTCGGCAAACTCTGTAAATTCTGCACACTCTGCAAACTCTGCGAGCTCTCTGAATTTTGTGAACTCTTCGAACCCTGCCCCTCTATACGAACCCCCTCACAGCACTCCTCGCGAAAATCCGGCAACAGCTTCTGCAGCTCGCCCACCACCTGATCCGGCTCAAGCTCGCCGCCCTTCTCTTTCAACACATCAATAAGCCCCTCCACAGCCCCTGCGTCAACCCTACTGGCCCGGGCAATAAAAATCCTCTCATGCCGTGTCGACCTCGTTCCCTCCTCCGCTGTCAGCAGCTCTTCATACAACTTCTCCCCAGGCCGCACCCCCGTATAAACAATCTGAATGTCCTTCTCTTCCTTCAGCCCCGACAAACGAATCAAATCCTTAGCCAAATCAACAATCTTCACCGGACGGCCCATATCGAGAATAAAAATTTCTCCCCCCTCAGCCATAGCCCCCGCCTGAATCACCAGCTGGCTCGCCTCAGGAATCGTCATAAAATAGCGGGTCATTTCCGGATCCGTCACCGTCACCGGCCCTCCCGCCGCAATCTGACGCTTAAAAGTCGGCACAACACTTCCCCGGCTCCCCAAGACATTGCCAAACCGCACCGCGGCAAACTGAGTGTGTGACCGGGCCCCCAGATCCTGGATCACCATCTCCGCCACACGCTTTGTCGCTCCCATAATACTCGTGGGGTTGACCGCCTTATCGCTGGAAACAAGAACAAATTTATTCACATGAAAATCATGAGCCGCCCGGGCCAGAACATGGGTTCCCAAAATATTATTCAGCATAGCCTGTTCAGGATTATCTTCCATAAGAGGCACATGTTTATGCGCAGCGGCATGAAAAACCACACCGGGACGATACTCCGCAAAAACCCGGCCCACCTTGCAAACATCACGAATATCCATGATAACCGCCGCCAAAGCAGGCCACATCTTATTCGGCGCCTTTTGAGACAAGGCCCGCAGCTCCTGTTCAATATCAAAAATACTATTCTCGCCATGCCCCGTCAGGATGAGCTGAGCCGGGTTGAACCTCACCAACTGCCGGCACAATTCCGAGCCAATAGACCCCCCCGCTCCCGTAACCAGCACCACCTGATCCTTGAGATAGCCCGCCACCTCGTTCAACTCCAACGACACAGCGTTCCGCTGCAGCAAATCCTCCACCTGAACCTCGCGCAGGGTGCTGACCGTCACATCGCCGCTCAAAAAATCATACACCCGCGGCAGAATCTTCAAAGACACATGGGTATCCTGGCATAAATTAATAATCTCGCGCAGAGGTTCTCCCGTCACCGACGGAAGCGCGATAATAATCTCTTCAACATCGTACTCCTCCACAATCCTGGCAATATCATGGCGCGTCCCCAGCACCGGTATCCCCTGGAGTTTTAAGTGCAGCTTTTCCGCGCTGTCATCCACAAAACCCACAGCCACTCTTTCCTGATCATGATAGTTACGCAGCTCCCTGAGGGCCAGCGCCCCTGCATCCCCCGCCCCAATAATCAGTACCGGTTTGAGGCCGCACGACCCGTTCCCCTGGGGAAGCGCCCCGTTCCCCTCACGCATACGCGCCCCCATCTGCTGCACCCGCGGCAAAAACCGGGAAAACCCCACCAATCCCGCAACCATCAGCCAGCACAGCACACCGACGCTGTGAGGCATGCGCGGAATCCCCGTTATCTCAAGAGCGACAGGCGAACCGGATATCACAGGAGGAGCCGGCATAACCAGAGACATCCCATAAACAATCCCTACCATGATCAGAACACCGATGCCGCTGCCTCCGGCAATACTGACAAGCTCGCGCACACTGGCATACCGCCAAATACTGTGGTACAACCCCACAAAGCGATATACCACAAGCAATACCACTGTTGCCACAATCGCCGCACAGATATATGTCGTTGACAGGTAGCTTTCCAACTGAATGGAATCCTCATAAAAACGGAGATAAAAACTCCCGAAAACAGCGATGTTGATCAACGCCGCATCCAAAGCCATGAGGAGCATTGTCCGCTTCCAATGTGGCATGTGTGTGTCCTCATTTCTGTATCCCTAGTGCTGCACCAACAGAGTAAATGAACTCTAATTGAATGTTAAACAAAAGTGTACTACAAGTTGTATTATTTGGCAATGAATCATGTCGAATCCGGGCGTACCAATTAATTGGTGCACCCGTCGAATCCTATTCCGCCAACTCAATTGGCCAGCTCAATCGAATAGTGAGCTGGGGTCGGAGTCAGATACGTCTCCCCTTTGCTAGGCAGACTCCCTGCCGGAAAATTATAAGGTGTCGCGGCAATAGGCGTCGCCAGATCCGCCCCATAAGGATGATCCGCCATAATTTGAAAAACGCTATCCTGATAAGCTGTCCGGCCGGCCTCTCTCGCCGTGTTTGGGTTATTATAGACAATCCAGCTGTTATAGGCCCAAATAGCAAAATACCAGTTTTCCACCACCGTCCGGTCGCCGTTGCCAATATTCGGGGCCATCTCCCATTTTTCATTCAAGATATCGGCGCCATAAGCAACATTAAAGCAGACATCATATTGGATCTTGTACCGTGTCTCCGCATCCAGGCTGTCCAGCATAGTCACCTGCATAACACCTACATACTTCCCATCGGCAATCTTAGGCCGGCCATCGGCATAAAACTGGCCCCAGCCCGATTCCTTATAAGCAATCGCTTTCAGAATTTCCGGTGGTATGTTCTTTTCTCTGCCGACTTGTTCAAAAATCCGCGCCATCTCTTCCCAGCTTGGCTGCTCAGCCGCCTTGATCTGCCCAGGCAGGGCGCCAAAAACGATCACACAGCATATTCCCACAGCCAGCATCCGGGTAAGAGGCCAGCACATATGACCTTGGCTGCTGCCACGGAAAAAGGGGTTTTCCACGTGAATACCTCCTTTTAAGAGTGAAGAAAGACTCTCTGTCTCACTCTCGACACTCCTTATTCTCAACAAACTTTATGTTCTCCATGTAATCCTTTTAAATTCTCTTTATGTATATCTTTTATTTCACCGTTACCGCCACTGCCATCGCATACCAGGCTTTCGCCACCAAGCGCTTCCCATCCACATTCAGGTGGCCCCCGTCGGAAGTATACAAAGAGACCATCTGTTCAAAGCTGCTGTCCGCAGGAGCAAAAAAACCCGTATTTGGCGTTCCGTCTGGATAATGGCTCTCTATATCAGCAATATCCAGCAAAAAATATCCGTTGGTCTGGCAATAGTCTCTGATCCATTGATTGAAAGCATAACGCATCATATTGGCCCTGTCATCCCTGGGCACCAAAGGCATGGTTGTAAAAACAACCTTCAGATCAGGATTTTCCAGTTGAATAGTTCCCATGCTATAAGTATAAGATTCCGCTTCCGCACGGGCTCTCTTCAGATTGTCATCAAATGTTAAAATCATATCGATTTTATCACTTTTACTATTGAAAGTATCACTATCCCTATAGCTGTACTTATTCAGCACAGCCGTCACTTTCCGGCCCCACCCTTTGTCCATATAGGAATCAAACCAGCTTCTTTTATTATCTGTACTTTGATTGCCCCGGTTCACAGCATAAACGGTTCCCGGCTGCACCTCAGGCGGCGGATCCGGCGTTGACGACCTTAGTGTTTCGATCGTCAACGAATAGAGCGCCGCATTGTCCGTATGCAATTCAGACAGGCCTTCCACTATGTTCCCACCCAGTGACCCATGGGCAAAAAAATAATTCGTTTGGGCCACGGCCTGGACAGCCTCCGGATTATTCTTCAGATACTCCTCAATCAAAACCACATCGCGATGATCCACGACGCGCCCCGGCACATAGGCCGGATCATACTCGTTGATCTCCTCCACATGCCTTTGAGCATTCTGTATGGTCAAAATACCCACACCGCTTATCAACAAAACCAAACCAATAAGTATAATGATCCACAAGCTCGACAAGCTGGGACCCTGAGAGCTTTGGGCGTTTTTTGACATAATCCCCTCCGCGTTTGCGTCCTTATTTTTTATGTTTTTAATCTATCATATCATAACACAAAACTCTAGAAAAAGTTAATCCCTCACCAAAATCATTGAAAATCATTGTCCCTTTTGATCCACTCTCTTGAGTCCCTCACTGTCTTCAACGATTTTCACAATAGAAGAAGGCTGCAACCTGGTATCCTCCAGCTGTGCTGCCAGGGAGTCCATCATTTTTATCAGATGAAGGCGAAACTCAAATTCCTGACGATCCTTCTGCACGATGGTGCTGAGGATCAGTCCGGAAAAATAAGACACGACAGCCGCGATGACCCCAAAGCCGCATACAATCAACGTCGGATAGTGAGCCACCAGTCCTGTTTGACAATACGGAATGTAGACAACAGGGACAAAGACAGCCATGGCTGTCACGAACAGAACCAAAGCAATCATGCCAAAATATTCATAAGGCTTATAGGTCTGAAAAAGTTTGACAATAGTGTTTAGCACCTTAACACCATCTTTATAGGTATTGAGCTTGGAATGCGACCCATTGGGCCGGTCTCTGTATTCAACGGGAATTGTGGAAAGGGTCATGTTTTTATCAATGGCGTGAATCGTCATCTCTGTTTCAATCTCAAATCCTTGGGATAAAACAGGAAATGATTTGGCAAACCGATAACTTAGGGCACGGAATCCTGTCATGACATCCTTGATATCACTTTTAAAAACTTTATTGATTACATTGCGCACCAAAGCGTTCCCCAGATTGTGAAAGGGTCTTTTGTTTTCGGAAAAATAGGTTGACGACAATCTGTCTCCGATAACCATATCCACGTCATGCTCTAAAACGTACTGGGCCATCTTTTCTATAAGCTCCGCGGGATACGTATCATCCCCATCTATGAGAATATAGCATTCCGCCTCAATATCTTGGAGCATTCTGCGCAAGACGTTGCCTTTACCTTGTTTATGTTCATAACGGACTATGGCCCCTGCTTTTTTGGCAATGGCGCCTGTATCGTCTTGAGAGTTATTGTCGTAAACATAGATTTTGACCCGGTATTTTTGACAGTATTTCAAACAATCGCTAACGACTTTGGCAATGGTCCGGCTCTCGTTGTAACAGGGGATAAGGATCGCGAGCTTGTCCATAGTGACCCCTTTCTTCAAACTCCATAAAATTAACCTTGGGGACTGGCCCCTTATCATTTATTTTGTATGATCTGATAGAAATCTAAACATTATGATCAGCTCGTAAACAACTGAACCCAATAGGTTCCCGTTACGCCCACGCCTATCTTTGTAAAGGCGGGATTCAAAATATTTTCGCGGTGCCCCGGAGAATTCATCCACGCCTGGACAACAGCCTCGGGAGTTTGCTGGCCGGCGGCGATATTTTCGGCAGCCGCCCCGTATCTAATCCCCATCTGATCCAGCACAGAGAAGCAATCCTGGCCGTTAGGACGCGTGTGATCGAAAATTCTGGTGATCTCTCCTGCCCGCACTTGAGCAGCTTCCTTGAGCCTGCTGTCCAGAGTCAGTTCCCGGAGACCCGCCTTTCTCCGTTCCGCGTTCACCAGGTTCACAACTCTTTGGGGCGGTTGAGATGCTTCCCTCTCCTTCTGAGCTTTGGCCTTGGCTTTTTCCGCGCTCACCTGGATCTCATTCCGAAAATAGCGATGCTGACCGCAAAAGGTCTTTGTGTCGTAGGTGGGATCACCACTGGGATCGCCACTGGGCTCAGCCACAGCTGCCGGAACACACAGCGCCATTCCCAAAACTAAAACACCTAAAACAGCCGCGAATTTTTGCACTTTTTTCCCCATAGAAATCTCCTTTTTATCCGAAAAGGCGAAAAATACCTTTTTATATGAGTATAGTCATATCTCCTCAACTTTTCAAAGCCAATATTTAGCAGCGGCAAGGCCAAAGTTCAGGCATAATGTTTGTAAAGAGAGGAGATTCTAACAGGGACTCAAAGAATAATTTGGCAGAACAATACTGAAAAGGACAGGTGCATCCTTATGACACAGTCAACAAGAGTTTCCAACAGATTGGCGCAAGAGAAATCCCCTTATCTGCTCCAGCACGCCCACAATCCTGTTAATTGGTTCCCATGGGGGGAAGAGGCTTTTGCCACAGCCCAAGCCGAAGACAAGCCCATATTCCTCTCTATCGGCTATTCTACATGTCATTGGTGCCATGTTATGGAGAAAGAGTCTTTTGAAGACGACGACATTGCCCGCCTTCTCAACAACTCTTTTGTCTCTGTAAAAGTTGACCGTGAAGAGCGTCCTGATGTGGATCACCTCTATATGTCGGTTTGCATAGCTATGACCGGCCACGGCGGCTGGCCTCTGTCCCTTTTTCTTTTCCCGGATCGGCGCCCCTTCTTTGGCGGCAGTTATTTCCCGAAAAACGATCGTTATGGGATTCCCGGCTTTGCCAGCCTGATTTCCCAGTTGGCGGATCTGTGGCACACGCAGCGCCCTCTCCTGGAAAAACAGGCTTCTATTGTTGTTAATCATCTCAGCCAGGAGCATTCAGCTGCGCCGGCTGCGTCACCCGAATCGGTCGACGCTCATTCCTCAAGACCCCAGCATAGATCCGGCTCTTCCCGGGATACATCTGGCACTCATGAAGTTTCCTCTCCAGTCTTTTCACAGGCCCGAGCCACCGGCGCTCCCTTTATCCGCATCGCCCAAAACGCTTATCAGTCTCTAGCCAACTCTTTTAGTGAACAGTACGGAGGCTTCGGCTCTGCGCCTAAATTCCCTACCCCCCACAAGCTCTCCTTTCTCATGCGTTATATCCGGCTGAGAATCTCCCAGAATGGTCCGGAAGATGAAATTGCCGCCGGTCGTCATATGCTGGCCCATACTCTTGAATCCATGGCCGCGGGAGGGATCTATGACCATGTGGGCGGCGGGTTCTGCCGCTATTCCACAGATTCCAAATGGCTTGTGCCTCATTTTGAAAAGATGCTCTATGACAACGCTCTGCTGGCACGGGTGTATGCGGAAGCCGGCAGTTTTTTCAAAGAGAGCGATCCGGAAAAATCTCAACGCTTTTCCGAAATAACCCACGAAATTCTGCGCTACGTCCTGCGGGAAATGCTCGCCCCGGAAGGCGCGTTCTACACAGCGCAGGATGCGGACAGTGAAGGGGTTGAGGGTAAATATTATGTATGGACGCCGCAGGAGCTGGAGCAAATTCTGGGGCTGGAAGGCGCCGCCCTGTGCGCTCTTTTGTTTGGCGTTCATGAACAAGGTAATTTCGAAGGCCGTAATATTTTGAACTCCATCGGCCGGCCCCTCACACAGGCACAGCGGCAGAGCATCACTCCTTCGTTAGACAAGCTTCTTGCCGCCCGGGCCCGGCGTGTCGCGCCCCTCAGAGATGATAAGATCCTGACCTCCAGCAACGCCTTGATGATTGGCGCTCTGTCTGTGGCCGGACGCCTGATGCAAGATAATTCCTATATCAACACAGCGTGGCACGCCGGTGAATTCATCTGGCGTCATCTGCGCACCCCTGAAGGCCGCCTGTTTTCCCGTTATTGTCAGGGCGAAAGCGCCCACCCGGCTTCTTCTGATGACTATGCCTATCTGCTGGATGGGTTTCTCGAGCTTTACCGGGCCACATTTGAGGAGGTCTGGCTGCGCCGGGCGTTGGAATTGGCTCATATTCTTATTGAGCTTTTCTGGGATCAGGACGGGGGAGGTCTCTTCCTGTCAGCCTACGATGTGGATGATATTTTGATTCGCAGCAAGAACTTTTTCGATGGCGCTATGCCTTCAGGCAATGCCGTGGCTGCCAAAGGGTTTTTGCAATTGTCTCGTTTGACCGGGGACAGTCAGTGGGAGGAGTATGTGCACGGTATCATCGCCGCCGCTGAACCGGAGATTCATGAGGCCTCTGGTTCGGCTACGGTGGCTTTGGCCGAGACTGCTTTGTGGCTGGAGGACGGCGGCACAGAAATCGTTGTTGTGGAAGCTGACCGCGCTCAAGTCAAAAGCATATCGATGGCCGCGGAGCTCCATCAGGAATTTTTGCCCTTTACTGTCATTACCCTGTGCGGCCCCGGGCATGAGGATATATCTGAGCTGGCGCCCTTTACCACAGAATATGAGTCTTTAGCGGATCAAACCTCCGCCTTTGTCTGCCGCAATCAGCATTGCTCCCGCCCTGTGACAGATTCTGAGACGTTGTTTGAGTTGTTGTGAGGCTCTTGTCTGGATTATGCGCCGTTTGGTAAACATTGTTTATGGCAAGAACAAGACAGAATATCGCCCATTTATACCTGAACAATCCTCAAAAGAATAGAATTCCGCATGTTCTTGTGGTATCATGGAGTTAACTGGATAGCGATCCAGTTGAATTATCTGATACAGAAGTTGAAAAGCTTATTTGCTTTTTGCAAAACTATTTAGACACTTATTGTAAAGACTACGATGATAAGTTAGAGAGAATATGTGATAAGGAGGAATAGACATGGCATTGCCTAAAGAAAATGAACGGTACACCTATACAGACTACTGTTCATGGGATAATGATGAACGCTGGGAGCTTATAGATGGCGTTCCATATGCAATGACCCCGGCTCCGTCACGATTTCATCAAAATATCAGCGGTAATCTATTTGGGCAGCTTTTTAATTATTTACAGGGAAAACCCTGCAAAGTATATCATGCGCCTTTTGATGTGCGACTGAACACCGGCACGAATGACGATACCGTGGTTCAGCCCGACCTTCTCGTTGTCTGCGACAGTTCCAAGCTTGATGATAAAGGTTGTGTCGGCGCTCCTGATCTGGTTGTAGAGATCTTGTCGCCGTCTACAGCCCGCAAAGATAAGCTCATTAAATTCCAGAAATATCAACAATCCGGAATCCGTGAGTTCTGGATCATTGACCCGGAGACAAGGACAGTACAGGTCTGCACTTTGGAAAACGGAAATTATATTATATCCATGTACGGAGATACTGATACCGTACATGTCCAAGTGTTGGACGGTTGTCAAATTGAGTTGTGCAGTGTGTTTGCGGAATAACAATCTCAAATAGGAAAGGATTTATTGTACATCAACAGCGAGATTTATTCATGGGATTCGGGGCCGTCAGCGTGGGGTTTTGAAGACAGACTCATAGACATTTGTCACAAAATCAAAGGGCATTATCTACTGAAATGCTGTTTTGGGTGCCTTTACTCCAACTATTCCCCAGCTGGCAACGGTGATTTTGGCACTATGCTATGCTATTCCCGGGTCGCAGATCAATACCTTAAGGTTTCAGGAAAATATGGGGACAACCCCATATGGAAAGTGTATGATAAAGGGGAACAAAGGCAAGAAACCTCTCTATGTGAGCACTTCCGGCCACGTATCAATTGTCTTGGCGGATATCGGGGACTGATTTACGGATCCAATTAAACGGCAAAGAAATCATCATGGGTCCACTTGCGGGCGTAGCCCACTAAGGTGGCGAGACACAAGACATTCTTATTTGTTTTTTGCTTACCGAAGGCTGATTGAATTTGGCGGTGCTACATGGTATGCTGTAGATAGAGTCGGTTAACGGAAATACTTCGTTGGAGGATGAAAAATGCATTGTAAAGGGACACTGATTGCAGTAAAAGATATGGAAAAAGCAAAGTGTTTTTACCATGACGTTTTGGGTTTGAATGTTGTTGATGATTTCGGTGCGAATGTTGTTCTGACAGAAGGTGTCTTTCTACAAACTGCTGAGACTTGGAAAACATTTATACGAAAGACAGAGAAAGAAATAATCTACGCAAACAATGCGAGCGAATTATATTTTGAAACGAATGATATGGATGACTTTATCGGCAAACTCTCAAGCTTTTCTGATATTTCGTATCTACACCCACTGCTCAAACATAGTTGGGGACAGCGTGCGGTTCGGTTTTATGATTTGGATGGACATATTATCGAGGTTGGAGAAAACATAGTTATGGTTGTAAAACGATTTATTTCAAGTGGCCTTTCGATTGAAGAAACTGCAAAACGGATGGATGTTGACGTAAACTATATCAATTCATGTTTGGAGTAATAAGCTCATTGATACGTTTTATGGTCTTTTTATCCTGCGTCTGCCAATAAACGTAATCATCCCAAGCCTCATCGAACCAAACAAGTTTCATTCGCCAGCCTCAATTAAATCGTGTTCAACCCCTTTTCCGGCGTTGAGAGCGGCAATGCCGCGACGAAGGTGGGCGAGGTTACTTTCGCTGTAAAACGGGTCGGATTCCGTTGTAACATCAAAGGGCAAACGCCGTTCGCGCAGCACGGCGCGGGCGAACATATTAAACGCGACAGTAGTGTTCATACCGACTTGAGAACAGAAGTCGTCAAACTGTTTTTTTACTTCGGAATCCATGCGGATGCTAAATGTTGTTTGTGCCATATAGAAAACCTCCTATCAATTCAGGTTTTATTCTATTGTTAACGCAAGCTGATACACTATTATTATAACCCAATAGGTGCGTTTTGCCAACGATTACTTTTAAGGAAGATACTTAGACAGGGCGCAACACCTGTTGCCCAGAGAGACGCCCTATCCCTCCTGACGTTCCCGCAATGCAACGCCGTTTAAGGGTGGCGAATCAACCCATGGCGCATGAACCTTTGTTTCTGTTGCCGCCTGTCCGCAGAATGGCCGCGCTGACGCGCCGTTTTTTATCTCAAAGGGCACGAAGGGCGCGTCATCATGTCCCGCAGGTTCCGACAGATCGCCATGTATGTTTGTATATTCATATATTTTCATGCATGAGACTTCAGGGAATCCCCTAGCTAGGTGATCTCTGAAGGGATTTCGGCGTTTCCGCATTCTGCATACATATGGACTTGTGAGAACCGACAAACAGAAAGCAGACTCTGGGTTGTGTCTCTTGTCTGGCATTATCCGAAAAAGAATAGAATTCTGCAAGCTCTTATGGTATCATGGTTTTAAATGAATAGCTTTCAAGACGCTGGTTTAATTCTAGCATTTACTCCAGCTTTTTAAAGTTGTTATTCTGGTGGTCTACTGATCAAGATTAAGTGGTAAAGTTTCATGAACAGTTCAGGATAAGGAGAGAAAATATGAAGACTGTTAAAAGTTTGCAGGCGCTGATTGCAGCACGACAAGATTTGCCGAAGGTAGGCTGGATTTTTGTTGACAAGAAGTTCGACAAGACTTCTGTCGATATGCTGATAGGTGCAACGTTTCATATCCAAGAAGATGACGAAGATGAATTTTACGGGGAAGAGAATTTTGATACTTGGCTAGAAGCTCCAACATTTTTAGATGTTCTTGAACTACGTGAGAAGCATCTGAATAATCCGACCGCAGAAGACTATGCACTTGCATGTACCCATTATCTTGAGATGGATGATTTCTTGGAGTGAGAATCATCCTTACTTTTGATCCAACAGTGCTCTCAGTTGTGCGATTTCAGCATCCTTGTCAGCAAGAATTGCATCCTTGTCGGCAAGAATCGCATCCTTGTCAGCAAGAACGGCATCCTTGTCGGCAAGAATAGCATCCTTTTGCAGGATCACCGATTGCCACTTGCGGTCAGATCGTTCTTCCCCACGCTTTTCCCCGCGCTTTTCCCCACGTTCTTCCCCGCGCTCCTCAGCCTCTTTTTGCCATACGGCTTTGGCGTCTTCTATTTTCCACTCTTGTAATAACATATTTGACACCTCCGAACCATTATTTCTTAGATATTCTGTCAATATCTCCTGTTCTATGCATTCTTTTATGGCTCTCTCTACGGCTTTGGCCCGTTCTAACCCGTTCTGTTCGTAT
>Ga0082212_10005304_pt1 | contig 17607 bp, 14 predicted proteins | sample TergutNt197P3_FD_71548 | JGI IMG/M metagenome (GOLD analysis project Ga0082212, IMG submission 71548) | Neocapritermes taracua P3 segment gut microbial communities from Petit-Saut dam, French Guiana - Nt197 P3 | ecosystem: Host-associated > Arthropoda: Insects > Digestive system > Gut ... | reverse complement strand
GCCCGATTGATCATCGTGGCGTTTTGAAATAAGACGATTATTTTATTTTGATAAAGACAGGACTTCCCGTAAGATGAACGGTATTTCCATTAATGTTGGTTTCTGTCTGGTTCCAGGCAATAGAGGTCATTGTTTTTACATCCATTGATGCGGGGAAACTGTATGACGCCGATGCGTCTTCGCTCAAATCCCTTGTTGTTTTCGCCCAAAGTACATAGATGTAATCGTGAGCCGTTGCAGAATAAAAAGCGCCGCCGTCAATTCCGGAAGGAAGATTTAAACGTGCTGTTTCGTTTTCATCGTATTTTCGTTCGCCTAATAATCTGCTTGTTGTACGCCATGCTGTTCCCGACTCATGCATTCTAAGATTGCCGCCATCAGGCGAATCGGGAAGCGGCATATAAAAGCCTTTATAATCATATTCGGCCCCGTTGGGATCATTCTGTTCGCGGTTATCCCAGGGGCCAAAAACATATACTCCGCAAATGTTCTTTTTTTGCGCAGCTATGGCCAGTTTTACCAAATAATTTCGCTGAGCGGTTTCCGATCCGATAAATTCCCCGATCCGCTTGTTAGGGACATTGGTCTCGGTAATGATCATTTCTTTTGCAGGATAATCTTTTCCGTAACCATATTTTTTTAAAAGTTCCGTGTATGTGTCGGTCTGATTTTCAACGACTGCGGCGGCTGCATCGGAGTTTCGGTATCCCGCAGGATTCCATCCCCTTAATGAATACATCGGATAAATATGAAAACTGAGGCAATCAAACCATGCGCCTCCCCTGAAAGGATATTTTTCTGTCAGTTTTCCCTGATCGGGATTGTCGGTATTGCGCAAAACTGCATCCAGAAAACTTTCATATCCGATACCTCCGATACAAACGTATGCTTCAGGATCAACGTGTTTGATGACCTCGTATGAAATTCTCAACATACGGATGTAACTGTAAAGCGGAGCATGAAGATTGACCAGCTCTGCCGGCGTCGGGTCTTTATCCCACCAGTTACAGCGGCTTCCGGCTGGGCTCCATCCACAGTCGGTAGAGGTAAAATCCGGTTCATTCTTGATTTCCCAAAATCTGACATAATCTTTGTATCTCCGGACGAGTTCGTACACATACCATGCGTAATAATTCTTTTCGTTCACTTTTCCATCGACCCAAACGGGTTCATACAGATTTTCGTATGATTCTGACGGTACGCCGGAAATATACTGTCTCTTTTCACGGTGCCGGTCACACGGAGCATCCCCGATAAAAACCGCATTATATTTTGCTCCGCGTTCGGAGTAATATTTAAAAGTATTGACTCTGACGTCGTAGCCCCAGTCTTCAACAAAATATTCGTACAGCGCCGGACGCAGACTGTTCACGCCAACGCCCTCCCAATTTCTGCTTTGTTTGCCAATCAAAATATCGGCCACATCTTCATCGCGCCAGTTATGGTTTTTCCATCCCATATTCGACCCATACAAAAACTGACCGGTATATGGCGTTACATCGGTATTGGCGCCAACCGAATCCGGATATTGAGTCAATTCATCATCGGGGCTGCCATTGGGTTTAAAATCGCAGGATGTTGCACTGATATACAAAGAAATCAATAAAAAGAAAAAGAATTTCATATGATTTTATTTACTGAATAATTTTGGTTTATGAATTTTGCGGAATGGCCAGATGTTCTGTTGCTACGAATTTTTTTGTTGCACCTTTTAACCTGAAAAGAGACAATGTCATTAACAGGACAGCTTTGGGCAAATACGAAACAGATTTCAGCAGTCTGAACGTATACATTCGTCCGGGTATACTGATCAGTATACTGAAATAAGTGATGACGGCAATGAGTAACCATAAATAAAAATACGCACCATAAAGAAAAAGCGTGGCTAAACCGGAAAAAACAAATACTGCGACAACCAGGAAAAGACGAGGCATCAGAAAATGTTGCATCAGTTTATCAAAGAAATTGATATTGCCTGCGAAAAGTTGTCTGAATCCTTCAGCAACATTGTTTTTCGCCTGCAATATTTGATTGGCAATCCAGCGGGCACGCTGATTCACAAACGAACCTGCCTTTTGTACTTTTTCATCCAATACAATCATATCATCTATATAAAGAATCGGAACCCTCATCTTTAACAATTTTATTTCTAATTCCTTATCCTCTCCTGAAGAGGTAATGCTGCGCATCTGTTCCCGATACAGGCGATAATCGAATGCCATAGCCGAACCGATCAGCGCCGAGGATAAACCCAGTGCTGCATGTCCGCGACGGAACAACTGATTGTTGATTTCTTCGCTTGCAGCATCCAGCAATGCCAAAACAGTATTCGTGTTTTTTGCGGTACGATGTGTTTGTACCGCCTGCGCTCCACATGCAAAAATATCATTGAGACGGCTCAGATAGTCCTTATCACGTATCAGGTTATCAGCATCAAGAACAAGCGCTATATCATAATCGTCAGGTAAACGGGACATGACCGTATTCAAAGCAAGCGCCTTAGTTCGCTTATCGTCGTTAAAAGGCATTAACTTTATCGGTTTTTTCTTTAAACGAACCATTACGTCATCCCTCAAACTGTCAGCAATGACGATCAGGTCATAATTCGGATAGTCCTGTAACAATGTATTATCTGCCAGTTCTTCAATCACTTCGTCGGCTTTAAATGCAGGAACAAGTATGGCTATTTTTCTGTATGTGGTTGCTTTCCTGAAAACAGGATTTTTATAAAACAATCCGGCTACCGAGTATACGAAAATATACAGGGAACAAAAGATAAAATACCCTGTAACAAGAAAATATATTAGTTTAAGGATGATCATATTAGTTTGAAACCTGAAACCTGAAACTTAAAACCTCAAACCATGCCCGCGCGGTTGCTTTCATATTTGCAAACTGTCCGCGGATTCCACAGGACAGTATGTTTTTAGGGATGGCAAAACCTGACTGATAAAGAAAACTGACTGCTTTCTGCAAACCTGTCCTGTTGTATAAAATGTATAAAACCCTGTTTCTGTTCAAATAATATGATTTCAAAGGGCTGTTCTTTCCGGTTGATAATGATTCCTTATGCAAAATACAGGCGTCGGGAATGTAATCAATAGAATATCCGGCTTTTCTGATACGGGTAGACCAGTCAATTTCTTCGTAATACAGGAAATAATGCTCGTTCATCAGTCCTGCCTTTTCTATCACTTCCCGTTTGAGCATCATGGCGGCGCCATGAGCGTAGGCGCTCTGCTTCCGCTCGTCATACTGGCCGCGATCAATTTCAGCATAGCCGATGATTTTATTTCTTACGGTAATTGATGACAGGGGAGTGAATCCGGCAAAGAGGATGATTTCGGGATCATCATACAATTTTATTTTAGGACAGACGACGCCGGTTCCACGACTGATAGATAAAGCATTTACCAATAAAAAGATGTGATTTTTCGGGACGATTGTATCATTATTCAACAGATAAATAAAGTCGCCCCTTGCCTGTCGGATGGCCAGATTATTTCCTCCGGCAAATCCCAGATTTTTATTACTTTGTATAAAAATAATCTGTGGAAATTTTTCTTTAATGACTTCGGGGGTATCGGCCGGCGAAGCATTGTCAACCACCAGCACTTCCAGATTGGGATAACCGGAAGCATACAGCGATTCCAGCATATCGCAGGTCGCTGCCGATTGATTATAATTAACCGTTACAATCGAAACCAATGGATATTGACTCATCACAACCATATATTACATTAACGACGATGTATCATTTGAGTTGATGTTACCTGCTTTTCTTCCTGCGGCTGCAAGGATTTATCCAGACGCGGCGCAGCGTATATAATTGCAACGCTGAGGAAATACAACACACAGGTAGGGTGTTGCATCATCACAGGATTCCCGTAATTTGCAATGGCAACTCCAACAAGGCTTGCCATTACGGCAATCAGAATGCCTCGCAGCCATTCATTTTTGATTTTAGACCAAAGTACTATGGTTCCTTTTAACAGAAACAGCAAAATCATGCCAATGTATATGGACAGACCTACAATCCCCTGATCGCCCCAGACAAGTACATATCCGCTATCGAATGGAGTATCAGCCAAAACCGTTCCTTTCGGTCCATGTTGCATGGCTCCCAGTCCACCGCCAAAAGGTCGGTATCTTAAATAGGATTTAAGCGTAGCCTGATTTATTTTCCTTGCAATATACGATGGATCCTGCTCCGGCTTAAAAGCAGTTCGCATTCGCTGAACGGCATATACGCTGCTACCAATGTTTGTATAACTCATGAAACAATAGAATCCGCCTGCGATAAACAGTCCCAGCAACAATAATTTAATTCTTCTGACCAGAAAACAATAAGCCAATGCTCCGCCAAAAATAACAAATATTGCGCCCCGCGTACCGCTTGCAAACATACCATACAGACCTGTCAGCGCCATCAACATAAAAAATAAACGCTGTTTGCCGTTTTTCGCAGTAAGAAACAGGAGCGCTCCGATAGTAGCCGCATGTCCCTGTTGAACGCCAAATTGTCCGGCGTCGCTGCAATAAGAAAAAACTCTTAGTTTTCCACCCACCATATGGAATCGGTTTCCTTCCAAAAACAATTTATCCGCCTCGTCCAGTCCGATATGCAATTGAAAAAAACCTTTCACACTCATGATGATAGATAAAATTCCCCACAATATGAGTACCGTTTTGAGCGTTTTAATATCCAGCAACATAATGAATAACGGTATGGACAATACCATATACAAATGTACGCGAACGGCAAGTATCCATATAGCTAATCCGGGATTTCCGGGAACCATAATGGAAAAACAACAATACAGCCACCAAAGGATCAATACCAAAAACGGCGTATCCAATATTCTCGACCATTGAATTTTTTGTGTGTTACCTTTTACTAACCATGCGATTAGATATCCGATAAGGAGCATTGCATCATATAATGTCCCCGCAGGAATAAAATCCTCAAGAAAATAACGGCTAAAAACAAATATGGCAAAACAGTAAAAAATTAACATGTATACACTCACCGTAGGATTACGGTAAGTGGTAATTGCATAAAACGGCAATAACATGGTTAATGTTGCTGCTACTAATCCGGTATGATTGAAAATATAAAGCGAACAAACAGCAGACAACAGCATTGCCATTATCCAAAACCATTTATGGAGTTGGTTTGTCTCGCTTTTAGGGATATCGGATTTCAACATCATTAACGGATGAACATCAATTATGATACTTTTCCGAGTACTTCTTCCACAATTCCGGCGTCTGCCTCATTTAGAATAATATGTGGACTAATGCCTGATATTCTTATAAAACTGTCCAATGCTGTCTGGTCGGCTTTCAACCATTCCCTGTTTGCCTTGCATACCAGGAATGCCATATCAAACTGCCGGATCAGATCCACCGGATAGTCATTCATGATCAGTGGCGGCAATTCGATGATCAGGATATCTGCATCGTTCATTTTTTCCACAGGCACAATATCTTCGGCACGGGAGTGATAGAATGATTTATCCACTTTGTAACTGGCCACCGACCAATCGCCCGCTTCAATATAAGGCATCACCACCAGGCATTTGCGTCCTTTGCTGTTGAGACGTTCGCAGAGCAGGTTACTGATGGTTGTTTTGCCTTCTCCCTGCCGTGTGCTGATCATCAGGATACGCATCTGCCCGGACTTGTAATTGAACATATACAGACTTTTAAGGATGGTATCGCTCAGTCCGTTGCTGATCATATCCGGGTATTTGTAATCCTTTAATTTGTTCATATTAGGCAAGATGCCAGCGCTTTTCAACCCGGTTATTTCTTCAGCCCGTTGCGGCGTCTGAATATTGTTGTTGAGATAGGCTATACCCAGGAAAATGGAAGTTGGTACCAAAAAACCGATCATCGTTCCCAGCATCAGCATCATCATTCTTTTGCTTTTCCCGATCAATGGGAAATCAGGCTTATCATAGACCTCAATGTTGGAAAACGAACGCTGGTCCTGTTGTTCCCGTCTGCTTTTGTTTCTGTCTTCCAGTGCAGCCAGATATTCTTTTTCACAGATTTCTATTTCCCGCTGGAGACGTCTCAAACTATCCTGTAATGGAAGGTATCTGTTGAACTTTCCGGTAGTGGCATTTTTCTGAGCTTCCAATGCTCTCATCCGTGCCTGGCTTTCGGTGTAAGTCAACAACCTGCTGAAGTATTCCGTAGCAGCTGCGTCTGACGTTGTTCCCGTTGTTGTCATGTTTTCTGCCAAATCGTTGCTTAAATCTGACTTCACCTGTTCATATTGTCTTTGCAGATCTAAAATCCGGGCAGTAGACGCGCCATTCATCCGGGCATTGGTCAACTGGTCTGCAAGTTTTGATAACTGATCCCTTTTTGTCAATATATCTGTTCTTCTCATGGATTGCCCCTGCGCGCCAACTTTACTGTCGATTTGCCGCATTGTAGCCTGTGCTGCGGCCATCGTTTCCCGTTCTTTTGCTATTTGTTTGTCCAATTCCTGACGGTCAGTAATGGCCAATCCTGTTTGCGTAGGTAAGTCTGCTATATCATATATTCTTTTAAATTCCTCTTCTTTTGCTTCAGCACGTTTTAGTTTTGTTTGCGCTAATTTGAGTTCTTCTTCAAAAAAGGCTAATTTATTATCTGTTTGACCTTCCTTGAGTTGACGATAGTTTTTAATACTAACTTCGATAAGAATTTCGAGTGTTTTCTGACTAATACCCTGTTCATTAGTCTTATACGATAACTGTACCATGTCGCTGTTTCCTTTGCGATATACCGAAATGCTTGACAGCGCCGGAATGCTATAATAAGCCCAGAAGGGAGAATTAATCATCGTGCTAAGAAAAAGATCGGTATCAGCAATTGCGTTCAGATTCGCATAAGTAATACTGTCTGTTTCACCTACAAGATTAAGAATATCAACCGGTATTTTATTGCGCACTTCGGTGAGACGTTCGGCAGAAATAATCTTTATGTCGGGTTGTTTCAGTCCCAGATGCAATGCTAACAATCTCAATCCTACTTCCTTGAGTGTTTCCCTGCCTTGAATGATATTGGTCAGGTTGTCATACGATGAATACTGCGACATATAATCCGTCTGGCCGCCAATAATACCCTGACCGGTGGAAATACCGGTATAAATGGTAGCAGAAGATATATACTCCCTGGGCATGTTCATAGTCAATACGTACATCACCACTGCCATAATTACAGTGCATGCAAGTATGATCTTCCATCGCTTTAATACCGATTTCAATAATTTAATATTTTCTTCCATTTTTAATTTGTTTTTACAAGTTCAACTCCTACAATCACTTCCAGTATGCCAACTGATTTCATTAAGTTCAGTTTTCGTAATTCGACTTCAGTCTGAGCGGTCAGAAATGCTTCGTTCGCCTTGGAATAATCATCCAAGGAGATTCTGTTTTGCGAATAATCCATTTTTGCCTTATCATATACCAGGTTTGCCGTCAAACTTAGTTCGTTACTTAGGGCAAGAGTCTTCTGATCGGCCAAAACACCGTAATATGAAGCTATAACCAATTGTGTCAATCCGCTGATGGTTTCTTCCCTGTTCATATTGGCCTGTTCTATTTTCAATCCTGCTTTTTGTTTTGCACGTTTCCGGTCAAAAATATCGGCAAGCGCCACACTGGCCATTGCGCCCGCCCCGTAATTCATCATAATAGAGGGCGAACTGGTAGCTCCCGGCATAGTGACTATTCTCGAATAATCAAACATGGTGCCATATCGTGCATCCAGCATAAAGTTTACTTTCTTCATCCATTCTCTGCGAACGTCTTTCAACTCATATTTTCCCATTTGTACGTCGAAGCCTGTCAATTTCACCAATGGCGAATGTTCTAACGCCAGGTCAATCAACGTCTGCAACGGAGGCAGTGTCCAACTGGAATTTTCGTTACTTGCAGATACAGTTTGTGTCTCCTGAATTATCTGTGTACTCCCGGGTCTCATAAACCCTTGTGCGTATCCAAATCTTATGAACAATATTTGGACAAAAAATAAAAAAAATGCTGCTCTGATCATCATGATATTATTATATTATATAAAAATTTACTTATTACACGTTTGTTTTCTGGAACAATGCCGGCAGTGTACGCATCAGCAGTACCATATCGCCCCGGAATGAATTATTCCGGGCATATTCGTTGTCGAGTTCAAAGCGTTTCTTTTCCGACATAAAGCCGCCACATCCACGAAGTTCCACCTGCCAGCGTCCTGTTAGCCCTGCTGCTGCATGAAAACGCGGTGAACAGAGGTCTTTGGTGAGTGCATGAGCTTCGTCTACCGGCAATGGACGATTGCCTACAATGGACATATCGCCTTTCAGTACGTTGAACAACTGTGGCAATTCGTCGATACTGATGTTGCGGATAAAATTGCCCATCCTGGTTATACGCGGGTCATTCTGTATTTTCAGAAAAGCCTTTCGTGAGTTCTGCCGCCTGATGGCCAATTGTTCGCATATACGTTCGCCATCATAATGATATGCCGGCGAACATAACTCACCCTTGGGAAGTTTGGCACATTCCGAACATGACCGCAATTTCGCCTCCTCGTCCTTATCAGTATACTGGTTGAGGTGTTTTACTTCCTTCAAACGCCTGTCGGCGTCGTGATACATTGACCGGAACTTGTAAAAGTCGAAAGTTTTGTAATTAGCGCCTACCCGTTTTGATTTGTAAATCGCAGGCCCTTTCGATTCCAGCCGTATGGCAATTGCTGTAAGTATCAGTACAGGCGACAGCAGGACGAGTGCAATGAACGCAACTAATATATCGAAAGACCGTTTGATAAAAGGCGTCCGGTAATCCTGCAGGAATGTGTCTTTGCTATCATTATTCCGGTGAAGTTTTTTAGGGCTATGACTTTTCAGATACCTGATGCGATCGTATATTAACCTGCTGTTTACCGGTTTTGACAAATATCCGTTGATACCCAGCGCCAACGATTTTTTCTTTAAGCGATCATTGGGATGGGCTGCTACTAAGATAAAAAAGAGTCCCTTTTTCAGACCTTTCTTTTGCATTTCCTGAAACAGGGCAAGTCCGTTCAATCCGGGCAAATTGGTTTCGCAAACAATAGCCTCGATATTTTTGTTACAATGCAATTCCGGCGGCGAATTAAAAGCACGAAACTTATTGTTGGTCATCCATTCGAATGCTTTTAAACCATTAGGCTCATTGTGAACATCAAGATAATCATTACGTTCAAGCGCCGTAATGGTTTCTAATTCACTACCGATGTATAATATTTTAACAGGCTGATCCATATCTTAATTACCAATTCTGCTTAAAAACCGTTCCCTGACTTCAAGACGTCGTTTAATACGGGCAATAACTTCGCTTGGATTGAATGGTTTGATCACGTAATCCTCTGCGCCCAGCTCGAAACATTTGATTTTATCCTTACTCCACTCCCTTCCCGAGAGTATCATGATAGGGATGTCGTCAAAAAAACCACTGGCTTTTATTCGTTCCAGAAACTCAAAACCATTCATTTCAGGCATAATCAAATCACATATAATCATATCCGGGAAATTACCTGCTTCCAGATAATTGAGTCCTTCCTGACCGTTTGCCAGCGAAATGACATCGAACTCCTGCTTCAGAGTATTTTCGATGATAAATCGAATGCTTTTTTCGTCATCAATGACTAAAATTTTCTTTTTGGCCATATCCCAAACTTTACTTTTTTTATTGAAGCGTATACATCTAAAAACAAATGTATTTGCCTTACTGTGATTTTATACGAAAAAAAAATCAAAAAGTTATACTTAAATACTATGATTTTTGATGAACCGCCTGTTTCATTTGACAAACGATTACTTTATGCAGATGTTTTTTATTTTTTCCTGATTTTTTCCTGCACCCAGACCGTCAAAACGATTCAGGAATTTTTCTAATCGCGGATGTTTGCTGTAAAACAGTCTGAATCTCCTATACCATCGGGGATTCATTTTTAAAATCAGTAACTCCAGCACTATAAAATAAGGAACGACAGCCTGCACCGAAAAAGGAGACGATTTCAAATTTTTTGCCCTCAGTGAAAAAGGATATGAATGTAAACGGCCGGATAATGATTCGAAATAATTTTCCGGAAAATATTGCGGATAAACAACCGCGTCGCGTAAAGCATACATGCCTGCATACATTTCGAAATTTCTGACATACTTCAATATGCTGTGATATTCAGGATGTTGTTCTACAAATTGTGTGCGTTCGTAATATGCTTCATAAAAATCATAACGATTTTTCATTTTTTTCGCCACGTTGACATCCTGTGTGATACTGTTGCTCCTTTGAAAATAATAATAATATTCGTCGTATAAATACACAGACTGTGTAGCATGATGAAACAACCGGAACATAACAGGTATATCTTCATACGTCCGGTCTTTTGGAAACTCTATATACCCGAATAATCGTGCTTTAAATATTTTATTCCACATAAATGAGTCCCATCTTCTGCCATCCAATATCAATAAAACTCCTTCTTTTTGCCCCACTATCTCAAATGAACCAGCCTTATTCTCTGTATTACAATGTTCTGTTCGTCCGTCTTCAAACATTTTACAATATCCGCATTGTGCAATGTCTGAACTGGTGGATAACAGCGCCTGCATCATATTGGCGAACATGTTGGGGGCAATCCAGTCGTCCGAATCAACAAACGCAAGATATTCTGCCGTCGAATTTTCGATTCCCGTTTTGCGGGCATACGAAAGCCCTTCATTTTGTTTATGAATCACCTGTATACGTTTATCTTTCTGCTGCCACGCATCACAAAGTATCCCTGTCCGGTCGGTACTGCCGTCGTCAATCAGCAGAATCTCCAGATTGGGATATGTTTGCCCGATAATGGATGCAATACATTTATCAACGTATTTTTCAACATTATAGCATGGCACAATAACTGACAAAAGTGGCTGATTCATCATTGATAGATCATTATTGCAAAGATGCTTTCCCTGAAAGCCATACAGGAAATATTATCTATCACCTCGCAGGCAAACGCACGAAGCAGCATTTTTTTTGCTTCGTTTTCATTGATGCCACGCGAACGCAGATAGAACAAGGCTTCGGCGTCCAATTGACCCACAGTTGCCCCATGGCTGCACTTTACATCGTCGGCATAGATTTCCAAATGAGGACGGATGTTCATTTTCGCTTTCGGATGCAACAGAATATTGTTATTTCTCTGGTAAGCTATTGTTTTTTGTGCGTCCTTTTCCACAACAATTCGCCCGGTATAAGCGCCGGTGGATTTGTCAGAAAGTATATTTTTGAATAGTTGTTTGCTTTGACAATCCGGTGATGCGTGTACGATCAGTATATCGTTGTTCACATTTTCGGTTTTTTCTGTCAGCGACAAGCCTGCGGCGATATGTTCGGCATTATTGCCGGCAAGTCTCACTTTTAAACTGTTGCTGATGCTTCCTCCTCCCAGCGTTATAAAGTGTGTCCTCATCCGGCTTGATGCGGCCTGTTGAACAATGGTTTCAGTGATCAAACCGGAAATGTTGTTCATTTTTTGTAAACGCACCAATTCCAAAACGGACGCCTCACCCGTCGTTATTTCCAATATGTCTTCCACATTGACTGCTTCGCCCGAAATGGTATGGCCGCTCACTAACAATTCAGCAGAACTTCCGGCTTCCATGACCACAAGACTGCGTGACTGTATGGGAACATCGCCATGTTTGTCGAACAGATTGGTGATTTGTATTGGTTTAGATAGTTTTGTACTGGCCGGAACAAAGACATAAAAACCGTTGCCGCCGGGTTGCGCATTTGCCGCACTGCCCACAATAATGCCATCCGGAAGCCGGCAGGGTTGGTCGTCGCTTATATAACAGCCATTACGGAACAATATCCTGTATGAATCAATTACAGGAATATCGCTGTGAAGTTTATTTTGAGGGAAATTCATAACAAAGTATTTCTCAAGTTTTTGTTTGTTGAAAGCATTCCGCAGGCAGCCTCAATGTCTTCCCCACGCGATTGGCGAATGGTGGCAATGACGCCTTTTCCGGTGAGTGCATCGGCAAATTGACGGATAACCGTTTCCGAAGATGGTTTGAACGAACATCCGGGTATGACATGATGCCTGATCAGGTTCACGCGGCAACGCAGGCCTGAAAGCAGGCGTACAATTTCCCTTGCCTGTTGCAGCGAATCGTTAATACCTGCCAGCATAATGTATTCGAAGGAAATGCGCCGTTGTTTGTTCAGGTCGTATGTTTTCAGCAATTCTATGATCTGCCTTACGGGATATTTGTTTTCAGCCGGCACAAGTTTGCGCCTTTCGGCAGGGTCGGGATGATGAAGACTTACAGCAAGGTGGCAACGGTTATTGCTCATAAACCGGCGCACGATCGGAAGAATACCAATCGTTGAAACGGTAATGCGTTTGGGCGCCCGGGCATAACCATAATCAGATGTGAGTATTTCAATACTTTTCATCACCTCGTCAGGATTATCGAACGGTTCGCCCATACCCATAAAAACTATATTGGTCAGTTGTTCGCGTTCCGGCAGGCTGCGAAACTGATTCAGAATATCGGTAGCGTTCAGATTACCCTGAAACCCCTGACGGGCAGTCATGCAAAATGCACAACCCATGCGGCATCCCACCTGCGACGAAACGCACAAAGTAGCGCGTTCACGATCGGGAATAAAGGCTGCCTCTACACATTTTCCGCTCAATGTGGGAAACAGGTATTTTTTGGTTCCATCTTTGGAAACTTTTACCTCAAGTGGTTCTGCTATGCCAACGTTGAAGTTTTCAGCCAGCAAAACACGATTTTTGGCAGAAAGATTGGTCATTTCATTAATAGAAGAGACATTTTTCCCATACAGCCAATCAGTCATCTGCCGCGCCGAAAATGCCGGAAAAGATAACTCTTTGACTATTTGCGAAAGTTCCGAAAGCGTTTTCCCAAATAATGGATATGGCATTTTTAATAAAAAAAAGAGGCTGTCCGAATAGTTTCAAACAGCCTCGAACAAAACAATTTTTTTACTCATCAGCGGGGATGAAATCTTCTTTTCCCACCCCGCAGAGCGGACATTCCCAGTCATCCGGAATGTCTTCGAAAGGCGTTCCGGGTTTTATTCCGCTATCGGGATCACCTGCTGCAGGATCATAAATATACCCGCAAATGTTGCATTTGTACTTTTTCATGATGAAATTTTTTTAATGATAACTATCTTTCAGTTATGAAAAATAACGTTTTAATAGCCCCTCAAATGCCTTACCGTGACGAGCTTCATCTTTACACATTTCGTGTACGGTGTCGTGTATCGCATCTAAATTCAATTCTTTAGCCCTTGTTGCGATTCTCTTTTTATCGGCGCAGGCGCCACATTCGGCTTCAACTCTTGCTTTCAGGTTGGTTTTGGTATCCCAGACTACTTCACCCAGCAATTCGGCAAATTTGGCGGCATGTTCCGCTTCTTCCCAGGCGATTCTTTTGTAGGCCTCGGCAATTTCGGGATAACCTTCCCTGTCGGCTTGCCGGCTCATGGCTAAATACATGCCCACTTCGGTACATTCACCGTTGAAATGCGCCTTCAAACCTTCCAGCACCTCGGCGTCAACTCCTTTGGCAACACCCAAACGATGTTCATCAGCCCATACCAGAGCGCCGCCCGTTTCCACTTCCTTGAATTTAGATTTTGGTTGCTTACACTGAGGACAAAAGTCAGGCGCTTCATCGCCTTCATGCACGTAACCACACACGGTACAAATAAACTTCTTTTTCATCTTTTTTATTTTTAAAATTTAATACAAAGTTATGATCTTTTTTTGTTAATGCAAATTTTTTTGATTTATATTCATAAATAATTATTTTTGCAATAATATAGTTTGCCTATGTCTTTCCCGATAGAAAATCCGGTCGTTGTTTTAGCTTTATGCCTGTTGATCATGCTGATTGTTCCGCCTGTCTGCAAGCGAATTGGTATGCCTTCGATTTTCGGGCTGATCCTGTCGGGGATTTTGATCGGGCCAAAAGGATTACAACTGATTGGCGAAAAGTCGGGTTTGGAATTATTATCAACAGCGGGGTTGCTGTATTTAATGTTTCTGATGACGCTCGAAATTGACATGTTCAGTTTTCGCAGGAACAAGTTCAAAAGCGTGTGGTTTGGTTTTTTTACATTCATCATTCCCTTTGTGCTTGGCTTTCTGCTTACCCGCTATGTTTTCAACTTCAATGTTACCGCTTCGCTGCTGCTGGCCTGCATGTTTTCCACACATACGCTGGTTTCGTACCCTATTGCCAGCCGTCTGAACATCACCAAAGCCGAGCCGGTGGTGGTCAGTATCGGGGGAACCATCATCACCGATATGGCTGTGCTGTTGTTGCTCACCATCATTACCGCTTCGTATTCAGGGACGCTGAATCTGTTCTTCTGGGCAAAAACGATCGGATCAATAGCCTTATTCATGTTCATCATGTTTTGGGGCTTTCCGAAAATTTGCCGCTGGTATTTTGCGCATTTCCAAAGCGACGATAGCGCACAGTACATTTTTATCCTGACCTCATTATTCCTATCCGGTTTTCTGGCCGATCTGTCAGGCGTCGAACCCATCGTGGGGGCGTTTATGTGCGGACTGGTACTCAACCGGATCATACCGCATCAATCGACATTGATGAACCGGACTGTATTTATCGGCAATTCTGTTTTTATTCCGTTTTTCCTGATTTACATCGGGATGCTGGTGGATGTGCGGGCGCTTTTTAACGGATTTGACACGCTCATCCTCATTGCGGCATTGATTCTCGTTGCAGTTGTTGGAAAATATTTAGCAGCCTGCGCCACACAACTGCTCTATCGTTATACGGGGGCCGAACGGTTATTGCTTTTCGGATTGAGCAGTTCACGTGCAGCGGCAACGATTGCAGTCGTTATCGTGGGGTATCGTATAGGGATTTTCAACGAACATATCCTCAACGGAGCCGTGTTGATCATCCTGTTCACCTGTCTGATCAGTACGTATGTCACCGATTATGCAGGGCGAATGGTTGCTTTGCAGCAAAAAGAACAGGACGTACAGGAACACAAGTCTGTCCACGTTTTAGTGCCTGTGTCAAACCCCGAAACCGCGCTGTCGCTTTTCAATTTTGCCATTCTGATTCGTCAGCAGGACAACAACTCTAAACTGTCGCCGCTATCCATTGCCACTACCCCACAGAAATTGGAACATTCCATTCTTCATGACCCATTGCTGAAAAGTCAGTTTATCAATCAGGCTAATGCGGCTAATGTACAATATCTGCCTGCCATGCGTATTGACAGCAATATTTCCGAAGGGATTATCCGTGCCGCCATGGAAATACAGGCTACACACATTGTGCTGGGCTGGAGCGGACAATCGGGCGCTGCCAGATATTTCTTCGGGACGATTATTGACAAATTGCTGGATAGTTGCCCGCAAACGATTATGGTGACGAAATTAATCGCCAAAATGATCAAATTCCGTAAAATTTATGTGCTGATACCACGTAATGCCGACTACGAAACGGGATTTCATGCATGGATGCATCTGCTGATCACGCTGCATCGCAATACATCAGGCGAGTTGTTTTTCTTTACCGACAAGAACACATTTAAGGGTATTACGCGCATGAAAGAAACCCTGTCTGTTTCGGAAAAACAGTTCCAGATTTTGCCGGAAATACCCGATTTGAAAACCCTGGCCGGTGAACTGACCGAAAACGACCTGCTGGTAATCGTTTCAGCCCGTCCCAATACGGTTTCGTACAGTCGTAAAATAGCAGTGGTACCACGTGTGGCGACCCGCTATTTCGGGCATACCAATAACATGATACTGTACCCTGAACAGAGAGACGTGTTCAATTGAAAGTGTGGGAATAAAAAACATCAAAATAGTGAAAGTCAATCAATTATTTATAAATACAGGTATAGTAGTTCTATCATGCAATTGTCAGTTAATTATTTCAAAGAATCAAATGAACCAGCCTATTGCACAAAAAAAACCGGTAACCCTTAGTACCGCAGGTCAGGAGCGAATTGATAACTATTACTGGATTAGCGAACGCGATAATCCGCATGTAATAGCATACCTCGAAGCGGAGAACGCTTACACAAAGTCAATGATGAGCGATACGGAGGATTTTCAGGAACGTTTGTTCACTGAAATTACATCGCGCATCAAGAAGGATGATCGGTCAGTACCGTATTTCAAAAACGGGTATTTCTATTATACCCGTTATGAACAGGACGGCGAATATCCAATCTATTGCCGCCGCAAGGGTACGATGGACGCCCCCGAAGAGGTGATGCTCAACGGGAATCTGTTATCAGGCGGACAAGCCTACTTTCATATCGGCAATTATGCGGTAAGTCCGGATAACCGCATGTTGGCCTATTGTGTGGACACTGTTGGGCGTCGTCTTTATACCCTTATGTTCAAAGACATGGTAACCGGCAAACAGACAGACGCTGTAGTCAGCTGGATAACAGGTTGTTTAGCTTGGGCCGACGACAACAAAACCTTGTTTTATACCCTGAAAAATCCGGAAACCTTGCGTTCGGAAAAATTAATGGCGCATTATCGCGGCAGCGCTCATCCCGATTTGTTGATATATCACGAAAAAGACGAGGCGTTCGATCTGGAGGTTTACCGTTCAAAATCCGAGCGGATGATTTTTATGGTTGCGGGCAGCAATACTTCCACCGAATACCGTTTTCTTGAAACAGACGTTTCCAATCCGTATGAAAAAACATTTCGTGTAGTGCAACCGCGCGAAAAAGGATTAGAATATCAAGTGGAGCATTATGGCAATAAATTTTATATCGTAACCAACGACTGCGCCAAAAACTTCCGATTGATGGAAACCGCAGTTGAAAAACCTTCCAAAGAAAACTGGAAGGAAGTAATACCGCACCGCGACGATGTTCTTCTCGAAAATATTGAAGTATTCAAAGATTTCATGGTCGTTGCCGAACGTAAAAACGGACTGATGCAGTTGCGTATCCGTCCGGTAAACGGCGAAGAGCATGATCTTGATTTCGGCGAAGAGGTATATACGGCATACATATCGTACAATCCGTCGTTTGATACCGATATGTTGCGGTTTTCGTACAGTTCGCTTACCACGCCGCAGTCCGTCTTCGATTACAACATGCGCACGCGCGAAAAAACCCTCCTCAAACAGCAGGAGATTGTGGGTGGTTACCATCCGGACGAGTACATCGCCAAACGTTTGTATGCCGCCGCACAGGATGGAAAGCAAGTCCCCATTTCGTTAGTCTGCCGCAAGGATACAAAATTAGACGGTAAAACGCCGTTGTTGCTGTACGGTTACGGTTCGTACGGCGCCACCATTGATCCTTCATTCAGCGTAGCGCGCATCAGTCTGCTCGATCGCGGGTTTGTGTTTGCCATTGCCCACATTCGCGGCGGACAGACGCTTGGACGCGAATGGTACGATGACGGCAAACTGCTGAACAAACGCAACACGTTTACCGATTTCATTGCTTGCGCCGAACATCTCATCGCAGAAAAATATACCGACACGGAACATCTTTGCGCAATGGGCGGAAG
>Ga0082212_10005303_pt1 | contig 17607 bp, 22 predicted proteins | sample TergutNt197P3_FD_71548 | JGI IMG/M metagenome (GOLD analysis project Ga0082212, IMG submission 71548) | Neocapritermes taracua P3 segment gut microbial communities from Petit-Saut dam, French Guiana - Nt197 P3 | ecosystem: Host-associated > Arthropoda: Insects > Digestive system > Gut ... | reverse complement strand
TAGCTTTACGCGGACTGTCATCTTCTGGATATAACCCCTCAAAAAAGGACAATACTCGTTCGGCAAAATCACAAGCTATATGTATCAACTTGCTACGGTCAACGTTCGGACTCCTTTCTAAAACCCATAACATTTCACTGGCAACTTGCCAGTTGTCCCACGCCTCTTGCCCCGTAACATACTGCTCTGCGACATCTAATGCGGCTTTGCAAACATTTAATGGTTTTAATTTGTTCTCTACCCAACTTTGCATGATTTGTGCCTGCTTTCTAATTGTTGAGAAAACTTCCAAGAATCATCCTTTCTGAAAAAAGTGGAAAGACCGTCCATTGCGTTATCCGTAAACAGCTAAATGGCTGGTCAGACCACAAGACGTACCATGCTATGACATTTTCTTTCTGCCACGCTTCTTCGGTGTCGCTACAATAGCCGCTTCAACCTGCTCGCTCGATACCAACGTGGAATCTTCTCCAACAAAAACAAGCTGCTCGTCCAGCTTCAGCATAGAGTCAACCTTCTCTTGGATAATCGGATATAACAACGTGTCCGTGTTCAAACCCTTTAACAGATGCTTGAATAGCCGGATAGCCTGCTCCTTATCCAAAACTTGAGCCAGAATGCCAAGTAGCTCGTTCGCAGCAAGACCAAACCCCTCCCGAAAATGCTGCTCAAAAAATGCCTGCACCACGTCTAAACGAGTCATCTGCTTTTCAGGTTGCGGAGATACAGGTTGAAGGTCAGTTGGTTGCTCAGTTTGTGTGTTAATTTCTTCTGTCATTTTTGTAATTGAACCTTTCTGGTCAATAGGGCGTATAGTAATTGAACTTTTTACATCCCCTTTTAAAGCCACCACCCTCGTGGTGGGGGTCTCCAACTTGGTTACTGTTGTTGTATTGCTATCGTTCCATAATGATAACTCCTTGTTATCTTTGAAACACCAATATTCAAACCACATCGGGTTTTAACTGTTTTTCCTAAATTGAAAGTACCTGCTACTTGATAACATCGCTTACCTACAAAAATCAAGTCGTTTGGCTGATATTTGTAACGTCGTCGTCTGATAGCTGGCTTCTTTCCTTCTTTCTGAATCTGTAAAGACCTATTATTCTTGTGATGTTCAAGCAAAAGTAATGGTTTAGCTAACGGCTGATTAGTTCCGCCAGCTATCACGAAAGCGTCGTTAGCGTGCGTTTTTGCTATACCGTAATCTTGCCTAATTCCTGCGGTTACATAACCGAAAGTCTCTTTAGCTTCTGGAAAATAGTCAAGTAGCCTCTTGCGAAGTAGATTCATAGACGTTTCAGCTTTGAACTGCTTATTTTTTTTTAGCTTTTTTGTGTCTTTCTTACTATGTAATTTCTCGTGACAACTATCATGTAGCAACGCATAATTATTTGGCTTGTTTGTTCCGCCATCCTTTCGAGCTATGATATGATGAAGATGTGTTTTCTGACCGTTTTTAATTTCCTTACCGCAGTATTGACAAACTCCCTTTTCACGGGCAAAAAGATAGTTTCTTAGATTGTCATAACCATATAACTCACCTTCTTGATATTGACTGCCGGAAATGTCAGGTTTGTTAATCTTTTGAATATCAAACGATGCAGTTTCAATTACTACTCTGCTAACCGGACAAATAGCCGATAGCTTTTCAACCAGCCAGATATGACGATTCAAACGTTTTTGCACACTTGGCATAAGCCTGCCTTTTTTTCGAGCGTTCGCTCTATTCTGAAAGCGTTTAGGACGATACCAATGATGTTTCCTCCGTCTGGCTTGTCGATGCTCGGCTCGTTTTTTCAAACGTTTGGAAGTCATATTATCCAGTTTGATCTCACCATTAACATAGCAAGTGTTCTCGCCAACTAAAGCAAAGCCGATATTTTCGTAACCCGTATCAACTCCCAGCGTAATTTCTTGTCGATTTCCTCCAGACTGTTGCCGTAATTGGATAGTAAAAAACGGCCTTGCTTTCACGACTTTCGCTCTACCCGCGTTCAGCAATTTTCTTGCCTTTGACGGTTTACAAAGCATGAGCGGTTTGCCTTCTACAGACAAAACAAATACCATTTTGGTAACATGGACTTCTTTTTTAGAGTCATATTCAGGATGGCTTTCCTGTCGATCCACTTCGGTATTGTTACAACCCAGAACTATGTCCACTTCCCTAGGTCTTTCAACCTTGTTTAGTTGCGGACTTACAGAGCAGCGGGCTAGTGGAGCACCCGCAGGTGTGTTCTTGATCTCTAGTTGTAACTGCTGTTTTCTAGCCATTTTTCTAAATAACTAAATAGTAACCACCTAGTCAATCAATTGCTCTTGCTGTTACCAACAAGCCCCCGCCATTGTGGTGGGGGTGATTGACTGATAGTTCGTGAATTATATCGGAAATTCTGGAAAATAATATCGTATCCGAGCGCACTGCCATTGCTTTTCTTTTTTCAAATCAGCAGCATCAGCATCAGCAGCAGCCCTAGCAGCTGCACAAGCAGCATCAACAGCCCTAGCAGTGGCCCTAGCAGCGGCAGAAGCAAACCTAGCTGCCCTAGTTGCATCAGCAACCCTAGCCGCATCAACAGCCCTAGCAGCGGCCCTAGCAGCAGCAGAAGCAACCCTAGCAGCCCTAGCTGCTTCAGTAGCAGCACAAACAGCATCAGCTGCCCTAGCAGCCGCAGAAGCCGCTAAAGCAGCATCAGATGCACTAGCAGCGGCAGAAGCAGCTAAAGCAGCATCAGATGCATCAGTAGCTGCCCAAGTAGCATCAGCAGCAGCCCAAGCTGCATCAGCAGCAGCCCAAGCAGCCCTAGCCGCATCAGCTGCCCTAGCTGCATCAGCTGCACTAGCCTCTATAACCTTTTGCTTATTTTCATCCATATCATTTTCAGCAATCAATCTTGCAGCTTCAATAGCTTTACGCGGACTGTCATCTTCTGGATATAACCCCTCAAAAAAGGACAATACTCGTTCGGCAAAATCACAAGCTATATGTATCAACTTGCTACGGTCAACGTTCGGACTCCTTTCTAAAATCCATAACATTTCACTGGCAACTTGCCAGTTGTCCCACGCCGCTTGCCCCGTAACATACTGTTCTGCGACATCTAATGCGGCTTTGCAAACATTTAATGGTTTTAATTTGTCGGCTATCCAATTTTGCATGATTGACGCCTGCTTTCTAATTGTTGGGAAAACTTCCAATGGTTAGTTCCTGCTTCGCCGATTTTGATATTATTGCTAAATGTAATGCTTCTTTTTCAACGGTTAACTTCCTGATTTCTGCGTGCAACTTTGTGAGTTCAGTTTGATACTGCTCATTGGCCATCTGGCAGTGTTTCAAATCGTCTTGTAGCGTCTTGTGAGTATCTATGGCCTTTGTTACATCAGCACAAGATGTCTCTTTGCCAATAATAACTCGAAGTAACTTTGCTAATTCCGGCCAACCAGCTCTACTATTAGCACAACTTGCTCTAATCAAAGTAACTTCAGCAACAGCTTCTTCTACGGCAGTATCAAAATCGTCGCCTAAATTATCTTCACCAAGAATACAGGTTAGCAAATGTACCAGTTGAGTATCTCTTTCGACGATAGCTTCCGTTACCGGAAGATTATCATAGGTTTCGGAAAGACTATCCATTATACTTTTTAATTCAGCAATGGCTTTTTCAAAAACCCTATCCCACCTATACCGTAGATAACCCCTTTTTTGAATCGAATCATAACTTGGTTGAACTGTTGTGTTTGACATTTTAAAAAAAATTCTCCATTCCTATTTCCATACAGCTAACATGTTGCCATATCGTTGATAATTAATTTTACAGTTGCCACATTGAACCGCACCGCTATGATCTAGCATATAAGATTTTTCAACTCCACATATTGGACAACGAAAAATCTCTTTACATGTTGTCCTTTCGCATTCAAAATACTCGTCATAAACCATAACTGACTTTCTTGTTGTAAAATCTGAATAGGTACAATAGATACATTCAGTAGCCTTATTTTCTGGATAATGGAACTGCTGAAAGTAACCTATTCTCAAGTCGCCATCAGCTTCAATGCCGACATCCGCTTGACTTTGCTGAAAAGCTAACATAGCAAAAAAAACCTTTCCGTATGAAAAATAAAAACTCTTACAACAAATGAAACAATCGGTCAATGATAATGTCGCTCGATAACTTTTTGCCTTTTACCGCAGACTGAATTACCTCGTCTATCGTACCCTTAACTTGTAAATTGTAAACAAACTGCGGAACCCTCGTGCCATGTCGATAGCTCCGATCCTTCGCCTGCTCAAAATTGGTCAGACTCCAACTCTTACTGTAAAAAATGTTCGTATTCGTCATTACCAAATTATCCATGTCAATATCGTCACTATGCTGATCGTAACCTAGTAGATTCAATCCCTCCGTTATGTTGTTGACCAGTACCCGAACCTTCGCGTCAGAATTAAACGTTGCTATCGACTCCTGCCGCATCCTGTCGTTCGTTTGTCCGTACATCTGGACATAAGGAATATTGTCAGCCTTTAGCCACTCCGTTATCAGTTTCAAATCCTTGATAAAATGAAACCATATTATGCACTTGTTATCCTCAATGCACTCATATACAAGTTTTTTTAATGCTTCCAATTTCGGGTTTTCTGGGAAGTATTCGGCCAGGTGAACGTCATACTTCACCGTGCCAAGCTCGCCACAGTCAACCGTATTCTCTACGTCCCAGCAGACGTAACCACTGGTAATCTGTTCCAATCTAAGATACTTGACCAATATATTGTTTGCTGTCAGTTTACCATTTATCCCGCCATCACCGCCCAGCATCTCCTTTGCCTTTATCAGCAGCCGCTTGTTCATGTCATTATACGCGCTCTTCTGCGAATGGCCAGTAAGAGGGTTGACCTTTTCTGATAATTCAACGAAAATATCCTCTTCATACTGCTCCGGTAAGTCTTTTATTACATCCTCTTTCTTTAACCTCACCGAACAGTAATCTATCGCGTTGGATAGCTCTATCGCCTTATGCTTCTTAACGCCTTTGACACCCTTAAAATAGTCAAGTTGAGCATATTCTGATTCAAACTTCTTGTGACCTACGGCTAACGAGGCATGACCAAACACATCCTGCTTGTCCTTTCGAGTTGTATATCGGACATTGAAATAATCCGGGTAAACCCACTCTATCAGGTTGTAAACGTCGCTGAACTTATTGGCTTGTGGGGTACCGGTTAAACTGTATCTATGCTTCGTCTTGTGCTGTAACATGAATATACTCTTACATCGCTTCGTGTCGTAATGTTTTATATTGTGGCATTCGTCTATCGCTATAGCAAAATATCGGTCACATGACTCAAACATGGCTATATCATCTGTGACCGTGTTATAGTTGCAGATAATTATGCTTAACTTTTGTTGTGTAATATGTCGTGTCGGGTTTCTAAATGTGCCATGCGGTTCAGGCGGTTCATCGCATTGCCATAACCCTTGTAACGCCTTAACAAACTTATACTTTCGCGACTGGACATTACCTGAAATAATCGTAGCGGACACCTGAAGCTCACCGGTAGCATGATCCCGTGTAAATATCTCAAACTGCCGCTTCCAACCTAATCTTAACGATTTAGGACATATTATTAACACCGGTAAGTCCGGCCTACCCGCTATAAGCCACTTGTTAAATATTGTCAAAATCGTCGTGACCGTCTTGCCAGTACCCATATCGCTAAAATTACACTGACCATCCAATAAAATCCCCTGCCTTACCAATGACATCTGATGTTCGGTCAGTTGTAACTGCGGTCGGTTAGTCTGCCATACCTTGTCTGCCGCATGTAGCTGCCGGTTAGTATGGATAGTATGCTGCCATAAAATGTCGGCCAGCTTAGCTTCAACCTGCTGCTGTTGATGACCGCCGTTGACTTGTATCATATTACCGTTTTCGATAATGTGTTCCAAAAACGCGCCAATTTCGTAACATCTTGGGAATCTTATGTTGTATGCGGCTACAAAATACTGCTCACCATAATAGGTCTGCGTCGGTCTTCCATCGTAATCAACCGCCTGTTTGCTCCAGTAGCCTCGCTTTATCAAGTCCGGCAGCTTGGCTAACCATGACGGTATCGCCTGCCGCCAAAAATGCACTGACAGCATCGTAGGAGTAAGAATAATAGTACATGTGTTCGGGGTAGTGTAACACGGATGATCGTTTGTTTGTGGAAAATCTTGTTGTGACATTTTTGCTTAAATAGAGCTTAATCCTGTTCGTCGCAAACCGACCGCCTACCAGTTGCGATATAGTCAGGAACCGGTATTCCCATCTCCTCACATAGTCCAATAATCTCTGCGTCCAACTTATCAAGCCGACTCACCAGATTGTCAATATGATTGCATAACTCCGCCCTCGCGCCAAGCAGACAGGATAATTGTGACTGAGCAGCCTGACCGTCCTGCTCGTCCGACGGTTTCCATTGTGAATTTTTAATAGTAGTTGTCAAGTGTTCGATAGTCACAGTCGCTTCTAAAAATTGTGTGATTGTTCTGTTCCTTTTCCTGTTCAACGTGAGCAGCCGGTCAGCATAGTAGCTAGGACTACCTTTTGGGTAAATGGTCGATACCGTTGTCCGTGTCCGCCGACGACAGACCATTGGATTGCTAGATTGTTGATTGTATGTGGTTGAAGTTGACATGATGTTTTTGTTTCCTTTTTGTTAATCGAAGTCTGTTTATTCACTATTAGATAATTATCTAATAGTGATTTACAGGATTGTTGTGGTAAATGGTGAGCCAAGTGGGATAGATGTTTGCCATGAAAAAAAAAATTTTGAACTCAAAAATGTTAAAAAGTTATGCTTCGACCGTAGCCGCTGAGTCAGCCTTAGCAACTGCTTTCGCTGCTGACCGTGCCGCAGCAGCAACCGACTTCTTCTCCTCCTGACTCGGCAGTATCCCTCCGTTCTGAATGCAGACCAGCTCGTCGTGCTTCAACCTGGACAGCTTACGCTCCAGTAACTGTATCTGAAACTGTATAAAACCAAGCCCCGACCGGCCACCAAAAAAATCAGTAGCCCGAATCATAAAGCCAGTGTCGTACCTGTAGTCCCCAATCTTGCCACGCCGCTCGCCATACGGCAATACTAATACGGGATTATGTAACTCTCCGTCACGTAGCTCACCAAATAATTCGCCAACTTGAAGAAGGCCACTAGCCACTGCATAGTCTCGATAGCTTTTCTGCTGTTGCTTCGATGTTGCAAAGGTGATTATTTCCGCTGGTTCTGATTGTATTGTGTCTGTATCTGACATGGTTGATCCTTTCTAAATTCGTGAATTATAACGGGAATTCTGGAAAATAATATCGTATCCGATCGCACTGCCATTGTTTTTCTTTTTTCAAATCAGCAGCAGCAACAGCCCTAGCAACAGCCCTAGCAGCAACAGCCCTAGCAGCAGCATTTGCAGCAGCAGCAACAGCCCTAGCAGCAGCATTTGCAGCAGCAGTAGCCCAATCTGTATCAGCAGCAGCAACACTAGCATCTATAGCTTTTTGCTTATTTTCATACGTTTCGTTTTCAGCTATCAATCTTGCAACCTCAATTGCTTTACGCGGACTGTCATCTTCTGGATATAATCCCTCAAAAAAGGACAATACTCGTTCGGTAAAATCACAAGCTATACGTATCAACTTGCTACGGTCAACATGATGACTCCTCACTAAAAGCCATAACATTTCACTGGCATCTTGCCAGTTGTCCCACGCCTCTTGCCCCGTAACATACTGCTCTGCCGTCTCTAAAGCTGATTTGCAAGCCTTTAATGGTTTTAATTTATCAGCTATCCAATTTTGCATGATTATGATTCCTTAAGTAACGTACTTATCTTTTGCTTCAAAATCGCCTTCGGAATATCCGCATACTTGCCTTCATCCGTTTCGAGTAGCTTGTACAAGATGCTCTTTATCCGCCCTTTACCACTAGCTCGACGACGCTCCTGACGTATGATATTAACCACCCGCTTCTCAAATACCACTAGCTGACGCTCCTGCCTCGCCAATAACTTGTCAGCTGGTAACGGGGTCATATTGTTATGGGTTTCTTGAGCCAACCGCCGGTTCATATCGCATCGCTCGTACTCCTCATAAACCAACTGACTCTTGTAATCCCACCACAAAACATCATTTGCAAACTGGTGACGACGTAACGGCTTGTATAGGCTCGTGTCATAGTACGGACAACCTGCCGATTCAAAACATCGAACCGGCTTGCATAGCTTGCCACTAGCATCCAAATGATTTGGATAATTTACTCGGCAGTAGTAAATGAAATCTCGCTTCGGTGACATGGTGTGCTTTTAACTATTGTAAAAAAAAATCGATCTAAACTCAAACGAAATTGATCGACGTACCAGTGATTGTGTGTAAGACAATATCGCGGTGCCAGACCGTGTTTCAACGCAGATGCCAGCTTGGTCAACTTGGTTAGGTTGATCGGATGCAACAAGGTGGGATGGAACCAAGAACTCGACTGATATATCACTAACCTTTTTCTCCTTCGCTACTGTAGCCAAAATCGACCACCGAAACGAAACAACAAAGTCCGTCGGAACGACAGCTTGATCGCCGTAAGACTGCTGAAGCGGTATGTTGTAACTCGTCTTGTCATGGTCAAATACCGTTAGCCGATATATTCCATTTCTAAAAGGTGTAGTGTTCACTTGTACTTCACTAATACTACATGTTATCTGTTCGGTTTTCTTTTTACTCACCAGAGAATATAACCGCTTCAGGTCAGTTTCGTTAATGGAAAGTTTGACCATCTGTTTATCATCAGTAGTCTGATGGATATCAGTCTGATATCCATCAGACTGATGAGTACAGGAAATGGTGGTTTCGGTTGTTTCTGTCATGATTCAGGTTCCTTTTTTGTGCAAAAATGTTTGTTGGGAAATGATGGTTGTGTTGAAAATGGTAAACTGATTGTGAGGAAACTTATCAAAGACTTGGCTTATCAATGCTTGAATTATCGATAGTCAGACCCGACTCGCCGTTTGACAGCGAACCATTGTACTGACCGTTATACTGCGGAATCAAACGATGCAATGACTTAACAGGACGACGGATTGAACAGCCAGATAACAAACGGTCGTCAGAACTCGGCACGGGGGAGCAGGCAACAGCCGGACTGCAAAATAATCCACGTACCATACGCTCAATCAACTTGTACGCCGACTGACTGTAAGCAGCAAATGCTACTTCCGCAGCCGTAAGACCACTCTCCCGTATCGTGTATGTCGATTCAGTCGGCATCTCGTAGGTGTCACAGGGGTGCGGTTCGCAGACCACGTAAAATACCCGTACAGGGCTTGCTACGCCCCCTAACGCACCATCGCCCACCACACCATCACGTGCCAGTCCACCATTGGCGTGCGTAGGTAAACGGTCAGAACGGTCAGACTGTTGGACTGTTGAATCGGTAGAACGGTCAGACTCCTCGCACCGATACGCCAACTCCAAACGGACTCCTCGACGTATCCGATTCCGCTTCACAGGCCAGTAACCACATAAAGCAAAATAATGCGTCAGCCGGTCTGCTATCACATGGCAATTGCTCGCCTGCTTCGCCGTCAGGGTTGCAGGGAGGAGTGTTGACGGTTGATAAGGGAACGACTGATGAGGGGACGACGGTGCATTAGGGGAAAGATGAGCCGGTTGATTGAGTGATGGGTTGAGGGTTGATGGTTGATCGGCGGACAACAAAACTGTTCGATCTTCGATACTCATGATTCTTGTTTCCTTGTGGTAAAAAAGGAGCGTGGTAATGGGTAAGTGCGGTAATTACAGACCAATTATTGATGTTCGGAACCGGTATAGGTCACGCAGGTCTGCTCGCCACGTTTATGATTATACGCGGTAGTTTACCTGTTGTCAAGTAGAATTTCGAAAAAATAATTAAGATTTTTCTGCAAGGCTACCGATTAGTCTTTTTTTTGATTCTCGTACAATAACTTTTATGATTTTTGTATGATTTTTATATGATTTTTGTTCGATTTATTTTTTTGATTTTTGTAGTCGGTATTTCAAAAAGTTGCCAAAAGTTGTACAGTTGTACTAAAAAATGTAACTGTATGTGTAGTAACAGTTTATGATTTTTTAGAAATAATAATTATTATCGTAATTCACTTAAAAATTATAATTATTATTGCTAAAAACACGAAATAATAATTATTATTTGGTTTAAGTGAATAGATAATCGTAATTTTTTTCTATTCACTTAAAACCACTTTAATTATTATTTTCGGGGTTTTTTTGGGCTTTTTTGGGGTAAGTGAATGTGCATTCAATTAAATCGATTCTTGTAGCAGAATACATAGATAGCCTTATTTGCAGGGTATTCATTTATTTTTTTTCGTGCGAAAATCTAACTAAACCCCCTTGAGCCTTCAATCATTCAGTTAAAGAAAAAGTACACACAGCACGTAACTCGTTACAAGGCAACATATTCCCAAATCCTGCCTAACTGCCTCGCTACAAAAAAAAGTTGTTTCCTAGGACTCGTTTCCTCTTTTTTTTTTATGGGATTACATTTGTAATCCCTAATATTTTTGCATTCACTTATATTTTCAAAAGAGTTTCTTTACCTACTTAGTTAAGGTCTTTTGTTAGTTATTATTATATAACTATTTAGCTACTTCAATCCGAGAAGAATTTAATAGAAGTATTTGAATGAAAATAGTTTAATGTTACCGATTTCAAAAAGCAGTTGTAAGATTATTGTTCCGCTTTCTATTAACTTACCGTTACATTTTTCAAGTCTTGCTAAACAAGCATTATTGCCACGTTTTTCGAAACTATCAGGCATACCAGATTCAATGATACGACAAACGATGCTTATTGGTTCGTAAGTAAAAAGTGGCCTTTTAGTCTGATTTCCCTCTAACCGCTGTACTTTTTTCATACAGACGTTTTAGCCATCAGACACTATCAGATAGCCGTATCCCCTAACAAACTCTTAAAAGGGCAAAAAACGACCATTACTAACGATTGGTCAGTAGGGAGAAAGAAAAACGTAACCACCTTACAGCATAGTTACGTTTGACATAGATAAGATTGTAGTAACGACATTCAATCGTCAGGACATTCGGAAAAGACAATTTTGATCGGTAGAGTGTTTCTCATCTGTTCGATAATCGTTTCAGGATTGTTGCAACGCAGCCGGTAGAGATTTTCCATGACTAATAACTCAAACTCGCGGTTTGCGGCCATTTTGACAATGGATTGTAAGCCAGGCAACACGTTGTCGGAGTCTTCGGTGTAGTCGGCAAAATGGCCTATGACGAGATATTTATTTTTTAGGCAGTAGTTGTAGTTTTTGATTTGCTGACGATTGTAATCCTCTTTGTTATAGTCAGCATTGTGATTGTATAACTGGGTATAAACGACGGCTTTTTTGATTGTTTTTGGCTCTCTGATGTAATCATCGATGATAGGTTTAACTCGCCGAACGTCTGTTTCTCGATAGCGGTAGAACGCTCCTTTAGCGAATTTTGGAATGTAGGGGGTTTGACAAAAAGTATCTACTGGCACGTTGATAAATTTTGCGGCATCTGGTTTTGTCCAGTATGTATGTGACATCTTGACCCGTTCCGGCGGAGTGGTTGTTTTTTTCTTTGGTTTGTATATGGTTTTTTTTGTGGATTTTTTTAATCTTTTTTGTTCTTTGACTCGATACCGGAATTTCCGCAATTTTATAGGGTCAAGATCGATAATTTGTTGAGTTGGTTTAAAAAAATCTTTAATGCGAGGTTTTGTCCTTACCCTTTTAGGTTTTTGTTCATCACAACCAGAAAAAACGATTGTGATTGGTAAGGTATTCCGCATCTGCTCGATAACATTGTGCGGATTGGTGCATCTTAGCCGTTTGTGGCTTTCCATGACGAGCGTATCAAACTCGCGGTTAGCGGCCATTTTGATAATGGATTGCAGGCCGGGTAGGACGTTGTCTCTTTCGTCAGTATTGTCAGCGATATTTTCTATTACTAGATATTGGTTTTCCATGCAGTAATCATAATTTTTGCTTTGCTGCTGGTAGTAGTCGTCTTTTTTGTGCTCGTCATAGTTAAAATACTGACTATAAACGACTGCCTTTTTGACGGATTGTGGATTGTCAGTGAGTTGATCTAACAGTTGTTTAACTATTGCAACGTCGCTTTTTTTGTATGGGCGTGGAATGGTATATTTGATATTCGGCAGGTAGGGTAGTTTACCGAAAGAGTTGACAGGTTTATTAAGGATTGTTGCAGCGGCTTTTTTGGTCAGCAGTTCTGTATGGTGTATTTTTTTAATTTTCTTTTTATTTTTCTTTTTTTTAGTTTCGCGTTCGGCTTTAATTTTTGCTTCACGTTCTTTAAGATTTTTAATGGCTTGTTTTGTGCTGGTGATATCGGCTGAGGGCTTAAAGATTGTTAGGGCGGAGATAGCCCGTTCTTGTTTGTATTGTGACCATTTTTCTTTTTTGGTTGGGGAACCGTTTTTCTTTGGCATTGTGATTGTCTTTCGTTGTTGATTGTTGATGATTGGATTGTCGAGAGATTGGAACGCGACAAACCCGCAAGCTCGCAAGCCGGAACGCAAGCCCGCAAGCTCGTGACTAAACACGAAAAATGCCGCACACATAATAGTTTACGGCATTCATTGAAACTGTAAATAGGTAATATTCATTTAAGGCTTTTCCACCATTCACTTAAAAATATGAAAAGAGTACAACAAGATACCCCGTAGGCGAGCCAAAAGATTGCTTGGACGATGGATTCGTACATTGGTATGTTTTCCTTTTTTGATTGCGTGGGAATGGAATTGCGCTATTGGATTGTTTGCGAACCGGCCAGCGTCAACCGGCCAGCGTCAACCGGCCAGCGTCAACCGGCCAGCGTCAACTGGCCAGTCTGAACACCCAATTGGTCAGTCATCAAAATCATCAAAGTCAATTGTAGAGTCATCGGAGCATAGCAGTTCTCCTATACGATCTACCAAGTCATCGAACCCGTGAAAACGAATGAATATTTCATTCGACACTTTGTTTGCAGGTATCCGCGAGCTATATTCCCCGACTTTGTTTGCCCAGTCATCGGCGAGCGATTGTGCCTTTTCTATGAGTGGGAGGAGTTGTTGCAATGTTTCCCAAATTTCTTGCTTGGTGGTATTTTCGGTAATGGTCAGCATGATAAATGTTCCTTAAATCTAAAGTTAAAATGGTTTGGGGGTTTCTGATTCAACGGTTTCTTTTTGTTGTTCTTTGAATTTGAGAAAGTTAGCATAGTCTTTATCTTGATTTTGCTGTTTCTCTCGGTCATTTTTTGCGGATTGTTCAAAAATAACTTTCAAAATTGTACCGATAACGAAACCGATACAAGCGTAGGTAAGAAATTCAAACATGATAAATGTTCCTTATTCTTAAAGATTGTGGTAAACGGGAAGCGAAAAATAGCCGATGTTTGTTTTTTTTGACGCAGCGACTCGGCATCAATCCCTGCGATATGGTTTATTCGCCTCGCTGTACAAGATTCGCTATGGCGGCGTAATTTGAATCACGTTCAGCTTTCAATTCGGTGAGCCGGTCTCTTATTTGTAAGTATTTCGTACAAATATCATGCAGGTCGACAATGCCCGCATCCTTGATAGTGTTCGTATCTGTTTCACTGATTTCTTCGTACAAGATGTTCAATTCGGCACGTAATTCTTCAATAACATTGTTTAAAAATTGACTATCTTCAATCAATTTTTGCATTGTTCGTTCATGTTTGATTTCTGTATTTTCCATGATACTTGTTTCCTTATTCAGAATTCAGAAAGATTGTGGTAACAAAAAATAGCCGATGTTTGTTTTTAAGGCGACTCGGCGTCGATCCCCTTGTGGTTTGTTAGTCCAATTACCGCAGCCCAGTCACAGAGGTTGCTACTGATAATTGGTCAGCCGGATTGTAATTTACGGTGATTGCATATTGGGTTGTTTTGCAACCGGCGGCGAGCAGCAAGATTGCAAATACGAGTAAGACGGTCAGCTTTTGCATGGTTAGGGTATCCTTTTTAGGCAATTGGAATTGCGACGCGATAATGACACACTTGCGAAAGATTGGTGCAGTTAGGTATGTCGTAATGATCATTCCAGTCGCAATATTCGCAGCTTTCGTAATCACAACCACAACGATAGAGGATAGTTGTTGCTAGTGAGATTTGAGCGTCAATCCAGTCAAGAGCGGCATCACGTGATTCCAGTCGCGTTTTAGCCCCCGATTGCAGTTTGACTTTGTAGGAGGTAGTGGTATTGTTACGGAAATAATGAATATATCCGAGATAGTTGTCTTGATTGTCATGGATTTCGCCGTAAAGGTTATCAGCATCCCATGATATGGAAAAATTGGAGTATTGTGACATTGTAATGGATTCCTTTTTGATAATTGTGGTAAGGTTCCCCCACCGCCCCTAGCCAAACAGAGCAGTGGGCAGTGAGATTGTAATCGTGGTTAAACGGCAACCAGTTCCCCGGCGACAACGGCATCATCGTCGGCATGGTCACTGGTATCATTGGTATCGACGAGTAAACCGGCCTTCTTGAGCAGATGGTCGGAGATTGTACTAGCGAGCTTGCTTGCGTTAAAGATGTAATTTGTGTCTTTTCGCATGGCGTTACACCAATGATCGATATAACTGGCTGAGTTGTCAAGGTCGTTCGGGACGGAGCATGACTGGCACAGGAAACAAGCGGTTATTTCTGCGACGAGTTCGCCGAAAGCATATTCGGGGGAGTGATGGTCACAGGTCAATTGACGGCCTATGATGTTTTGGTGCCCCCAGTGCCCCAGCTCGTGGAAAATTGTCACCAGGCGTTCAGTATCGCCGGTAAACTGGTTGTCCGATGGGATACGCATATAATTATCAGTCGGATTGTAGAATGCCTGATTGCCGCCGATCCGAATAACCGCCCCACTGGATTGTAGGATTGCGCTTGCGGAACTGTAATCAGTGTCGATGGTTTGATTGTGCAGATTTGTGAATCGATTGTCTTGATCGTCGATTTGGCCGATATGGAAAATTGCATACTGGCGCATGATTGGCCAGGTTTCTTTTTTACCGTTTTCATCGGTTTTTTCCATGATTTTGTAATAGACAATTTGACTGGACTTTTGCCCTTTACGGACTTGACAGTTTACAGATTGCCATTGTCGATAGCTGCCCCAATAGGGGGCGGCATCGACATTGAGGTTGAGCAATAACTGGTTTATGCCGTTGTAAGGGCGAGTGGAAAACAGGTTTTGATGGGGAACGGTTGCAAAGGGGCGTTTCCAGGGCGGAGTGCCGTTTCGCATTGCAGCGATGATTTTATCGGTAATTTCGGTGCGGTTTAGCATGGTTTGGTTTCCTTTTTTTTGTGGTAAATGTGGTAAAAATAGCATTGATGTTTGTTTTGCTAGGCGACTCAATGCAAATCCCCTGTATGGTGTCATTACCCCCGCGCCGACTGGATAGCCAGCGCGGTGGAACGGGTGGACTACCATTGTCGAATTGTTTGTACGCTGCCCGTGAACGGGGTATCGTTTGCACCCAGGGACAACGGCATCAATATCATTATGCAGTCATTGCTTGTTATTCGGAGCGGTGCGTCGCTATCTTTAGCGAGGTAAAAGCAGCATTGTGGCTTGGTCACGGCGACTTTGAGTAGGATTTTGAGGTATTCCCGGTCGAGCCACAGCCGAGCTTCGGCATCAGTTTCTGGTGTTTCGACGGCCTTAGGCAGAAGTTCCGCACAAGTGTTATTGTCATGGCCGCCCAAGCGAAACCCTGCTTGGTCTAACGCAAGATATACTTTGTCGGCATTGTTGCGATCAACAGGTTTGGCCGGCAGGGTATCGATGTTGTCAAGCAGCCATTTTACCGAGTTTGAGTCCAGCATGAATTTGTGAAACTCGTCGGGGTAGAATGGATTGATAATTGCTTCGCAATTCGGAAATTTGCCGTCGATTGACTGGGCTTCAACGATTAAATTGTCAATTCGTACAAAAAACGACGTATCGACAAAAGCCACTTGGATAGTGGTTGCTTTATTTCGGAGATTTTTGTTACCCCAAACCCCCTTTGGCGCGGGAGTAATGATCTCTTGTATGCGGCTTCCAAGAGCTTGCAGAGTGGCATCGTTACCGATTTCGTGTCGGATTAAAAATTTGCCGTTGGTTGCATACGCATACAACCCTTTTTGCAAGATACCCCCTAGCGCATATCGGGCAGAGTCGTAATCGATAAACGGTGAGCAAGCGGCCAGCGTGTCGAGATAAGTAGTGTTACATTCTACCCATTGCGTGGCATCGGGTAGATTGATTGTGGCATCAGATTTTTTCCACTGAAAAGGAGATTGAAAATCAATTTCGTTAGCGGTGTAGAGCAGCACCCCCTGCATTGAGTTATCATCAAAAGATAACTGAACGCTATTCAGTTTTTTGATTTTTTTCAGGGCGGCAAGGACTTCCCAGTCGAAAGACACACAGAAATTGTCCGGGGTTGTTCCGATGATTGGAATGGTAAATCGCATATTTTGGCCGTCACGGACATGCAAGCAATTGTTATGGACTAGCCATTGACTATATTCGGGCACTGCTTTGGGGGCTTTGGCGATTGCGAGCAAACGGGAAAGTGTGGATGCGTCGATAGTGATTTGTGCCATGATAAAAGTTCCTTATTGTGTGGTAAGTGGTAAAACGTAACAAAAATAACCGATGTTTGTTTTTTTAACGCAGCGACTCGGTGTCAATCCCTGCGATATGGATTATGCCATGGATAAGATGATCGTATTACCATCGGCATTTATGATAGCAGGGCGATTGTTTTCTGTAAAAAAATGACAGTGTGTACCATCGGCGCGGCGGAAAATCTCAAAACTGCCCCATTCCATCTCGCATAGTTCGTACTCTGGCGGTAGGATATACTCTACTCCACCATCATCATAGCCGGTGTAGTGGATGGTATCATTGCCCCATGGGGTGAGCGAGTAACCAGTACCCAGCTCACAAGATGCCATGTATGCTTGTGTGCATGTCTTGGTATAGATGGTGATAATTTGCGGCAGGTAGGTTTCAGTAGTCATTTTGTGTTCCTTTTTTAAAAGCTGTGGTAAATATTGCTGGTGTGATTACCAGCGTCATGTCATTGGTTATAATATATTTATCGGTAGTTGTCAAGAGCAATCTTGATAAAAATTTTTATTTTTTGTAAGTTGTTACCCGATAACAATTTACGGAGATACTATTTCGCAAAATTTAGTGCAAAAAAAGATGATCGGCGATCTCGCCACTGTTTACCGGCGATCCGGCGATCCGGCGATCGCGCAAGCCCGCAACCGGCGATCCGGCGATCCGGCGATCGCGCAAGCCCGCAACCGGCGATCGCGCAAGCCCGCAACCGGCGATCGCGCAAGCCCGCAACCGGCGATCCGGCGATCCGGCGATCGCGCAAGCCCGCAACCGGCAACCGGCAACCGGCAACCGGCAACCGGCAACCGGCAACCGGCAACCGGCAACCGGCAACCGGCAACCGGCAACCGGCAACCGGCAACCGGAGATCGCGCACTGTTCA
>Ga0082212_10005302_pt1 | contig 17607 bp, 12 predicted proteins | sample TergutNt197P3_FD_71548 | JGI IMG/M metagenome (GOLD analysis project Ga0082212, IMG submission 71548) | Neocapritermes taracua P3 segment gut microbial communities from Petit-Saut dam, French Guiana - Nt197 P3 | ecosystem: Host-associated > Arthropoda: Insects > Digestive system > Gut ... | reverse complement strand
CCCGACCGCGCCGGTCTTCGCCAAGGCTAAGGCCACGGCCAATGGGGTCAGTGGCCAGGTTGAACCGGACATGTGGGTTGAGGTGGTGCGTCATGACACCGGCGCCAAGCTGTGTTCGGTCAAGGCAGACGCCAAGGGCAACTGGACCTGCCAGTTCGCCTCCAAAGTGCCGCACGGCATTAGGCTTGACGCGATTGCCGTGGAAAAGCGCTACCAGACCTTTGCGCCTTCGCAATCGGCTATCGACATGGCTAACCACACCTTCGCTTCGATTGTCGCATCGATCCAGGTCAAGGCCAATGGACCGAGTGAGCCGGAGCCAAAGCCGTCAGATGGCAGCGAGCTTACCGGCACGGTTCCTGGCTACGACCCGAACGTGGACGGTCCACTGGACTTAACCGTGCGCGACAAGGTAACTGGCAAGGTCATTTGCACCACCACCGTCAACCCTGACGGCTCCTGGCGCTGCACGCCAAGCTCCAAGCTTGATGAGGGCACCATGGTTTTGATCGAGGTGGTTGACGAGGCCGGCAACGTGGCGACCAAGCCATGGCGTATTGGCTTGCCACGCATGGTGGTTGTGACCTCGCCCATCCGGGTGGGCCAGAGCGAAAAAGTCGAGGGCTACAACTTCCAGCCAGGTGAAACGGTCCAGGCCACCCAGTACTCCGATCCGTATGTTGTTGGCATTCAAGAGGCTGACAAGAACGGCAAGGTTGTGTGGAGCTACATCATCCAAATTGGCACCGTCAAGGGTCAACACTCGATGAGGCTAGTTGGCAACCAATCTGGCCGAGTCGAATCAAAGTTTGAGGTGGCTGACGATCAAGGTCCAAAGCAGCCTCCCACTGGGCAGGCGACCACGGCTGTGCCGTCAGTTGACCCATTGGTGCCAACCGGGCCGGCCCCCACTGGTTCCAAGCCTGGTTCAAAGGGCAATCTGCCATTCACTGGTAGTGACTCGATTGGTCTAATCGGGGCGGCCCTTGGCGCGTTGCTCGCTGGTCTGTTGCTGCTACTGGCTCGCCGACGCGAAGAAGAAGAATCAATTAGCTAACCCCAGAACCAGCCACCTTAGCGGCAAGCCTCCTGGTGGCTGGGGCCCCAACCTGAGGGGCGGGACGCACCCCAGCGTCCCGCCCCTCATGGCTTGCCCCGTCTGACTTGGGAGAGCCGCCAGCAGCTTCGCTTTTAGGTCAAGAAACCACTGCAAGAAGCTCTGTCCAGTCAAATGGAAACCGGAAAACCAGGATGATCGATTGGAACCAGCAAGGCGTCCATTCCTAAACGGTGCTTCATTACTTTGATTGCTTCGGGGTTGGAGTCAATCAACACAAATCGCCTGCCCAGCTGGTGGGCCACCGCTCCAGTTGTGCCGCTGCCCGCAAAAAAGTCCAGCACCCAGTCGTTCTCTAGACTGCTGGCCTGAAGGATGCGCCGCAGAATACCCTCGGGTTTCTGTGTGGCGTAGCCAGTCTTCTCTCGGCCGGTTGGAGACACAATGGTGTGCCACCAGACGTCGGTCGGTAGCTTGCCAGTGGCGGCTTTTTCGGCTGTGACTAGGCCTGGGGCCATGTATGGCTCCCTGTCAACGGCCTGGGAATTGAACACGTAGTTCTTCGGGTCCTTGACGTAGACAAGAATGTTGTCGTGTTTGGCTGGCCATTTTGCCCTAGCACGCGCGCCGTAGTCGTACGCCCAAATAACCTCATTGAGGAAACATTCTGGGCCAAACAGAGCGTCCAGCATGACCTTGGCGTAATGCACTTCGCGGTAGTCAAGGTGCAGATAGAAGGTCCCGTCGGGCGTCAGAAGGCGCCAGGCTTCTTCCAGCCTCGGTTCCAAAAAAGCCCAGTAGTCCTTGAACATGTCGTCGTAGGCGGTGATCGTTCCCTTGATGGTCTGGTAAGACTGGCCTTTGAAGCCGACCCTTGACCCGTTGGGCGACTTGACGGTTTTGAGCGACTGCCTGCTCTGAACCCGGCCGGTGTTGAACGGCGGGTCAATGTAGATCAGGCGGAACGATTCACTTGGCAATTGCCGCAGCACAGGCAGGTTGTCGGCGTGGACAATGAGATTTGGCCCATCGCGGTCCCAGCCAAGCGAATTCGCTCTAGTCACCGTTCCATATTAATGGCGACTAGACCCACTGGCCTCTCTGCCGCCACATTTTGGGTCGGTGGCCGGCATCGCCCATGGCGAACTTGAGCGTCCTACGCTCAACTTACTTGACAGTCTCCACTCAAAGTGACAAACTTGAGCCTGGTTGACTCAAGAAATCAGCCCAACCGCACAAGGACACAGGAAAGGAGCTCTCCCATGGGACGAGCAGTCGGCATTGATCTAGGCACCACCAACTCAGTGGTTGCCACCCTAGAAGGTGGCGAACCCACCGTCATCCCCAACGCTGAAGGGCAGCGCACCACGCCATCGGTGGTGGCCTTCTCCAAGTCCGGCGAAGTGCTGGTGGGCGAGGTGGCTAAGCGCCAGGCCGTGACCAACGTGGACCGCACCATCAGCTCGGTCAAGCGCCACATGGGCAGCGACTGGTCGGTGGAAATTGACGGCAAGAAGTACACCGCCCAAGAGATCAGCGCCCGGGTTTTGGGCAAGCTGAAGGCCGATGCCGAAGCTTACCTAGGTGAGTCTGTCACCGATGCAGTGGTCACCGTGCCGGCTTACTTCAACGACGCCCAGCGCCAGGCCACTAAGGAAGCCGGCGAGATTGCCGGCCTGAAGGTCCAGCGCATCATCAACGAACCGACCGCCGCAGCCCTGGCCTACGGCCTGGACAAATCCAAGCACGACGAACTGATCTTGGTCTTTGACCTAGGTGGCGGCACCTTTGACGTTTCGCTGCTGGAGGTTGGCAAAGAGGACGACGGCTTTTCCACCATTCAGGTCCGCGCCACCAGTGGCGACAACAAGCTGGGCGGAGATGATTGGGACGCCCGGATTGTGGACTGGCTAGTGGCCGAGGTCAAGAAGAACAACGGCGTTGACCTGTCCAAAGACAAGATCGCGCTGCAGCGGCTGAAGGAAGCCTCTGAGCAGGCTAAGAAGGAGCTGTCAACGGCCATGGCCACCACCATCTCGTTGCAGTACCTGTCGATGAGCGAGGCCGGGCCAATTCACTTGGACACCAAGTTGACCAGGGCCCAGTTTGAGGAAATGACCAAGGATTTGCTGGAGCGCACCCGGCAGCCGTTCAAGGCCGTCATGGCAGACGCAGACGTGCAGCTGGGCCAGATTGACCACATCATTTTGGTTGGTGGCTCCACCCGCATGCCGGCCGTCAGCGACCTGGTCAAGGAACTGACCGGCGGCAAGGAGCCTAACAAGGGTGTCAACCCAGATGAGGTTGTTTCGATTGGCGCTGCGCTGCAAGCCGGCGTGATTCTGGGTGAGCGCAAGGACGTGCTGCTGATTGACGTCACCCCGCTGTCGTTGGGGATTGAAACCAAGGGCGGCATTATGACCACGCTGATTGAGCGCAACACCGCCATCCCAACCAAGCGTTCGGAGATTTTCTCGACCGCTGAAGACAACCAGCCGTCGGTGTTGATCCAGGTCTACCAGGGCGAACGCCAATTGGCCCGCGACAACAAGGCGCTTGGCACCTTTGAGCTGACCGGCATTGCCCCAGCGCCGCGTGGCCTGCCGCAAATCGAGGTCACTTTCGACATTGACGCCAATGGCATTGTTCATGTCAGCGCCAAGGACCGCGGCACCGGCAAGGAGCAGTCAATGACCATCACCGGTGGTTCGGCTCTGCCTAAGGATGAAATTGACCGCATGGTCAAAGACGCTGAGGCCCACGCCGCAGAAGACAAGCAGCGGCGTGATGATGCCGAGAAGCGCAACCTGGCTGAGCAGGTGCTTTACCAGACCGAGGGTCTAATCAAAGACAACGCCGACAAGCTGGAAGAAGACCTCAAGACTGAGGTCCAGGCTGGAATTGACGCCTTGAAGAAGGCCTTGGAAGGCGAAGACATGGCTGAGATTGTGGCCAAGCATGAGGCTTTGGCGGCGTCGGCCCAAAAGATTGGCCAGGCTTTGTATGCCAATCAGGAAACGTCCGATGCCGGCCCTCAGCCAGGCCCCGCGCCTGAGGCTGGGAGCAGCGCGCCTGAAGAAGAGATTGTCGATGCCGAAGTGATTGACGACGAGGACAAGGCGTAATCATGGTCCCGGCGAAAGAGCCCAAGGGCGGCCGAGCCGCTGGGGGCTCCCCAGCGGAGGGCCGCCCAGGGGCCAAACCGGACGGCGAGCTGGCTGAGGAGCAAGCAGCGCCGGTCATCAGGGACAGACGAAAGGTTGACCCAGATACAGGTCAGGTGCGGTCGCCCAGTGAGATGGACTTGGATTCCGACGTGGAAACAGCTTTGGAAGACCAGGTGGTGGCGGCGGCCGAGCTGATCACGGCCCGTGCTGAAATAGAGTCCAGAACTGCCGATTTGCAGCGAGTAGCGGCCGAATATGCCAATTACCGCAAAAGGGTAGACCGTGACCGGGACCTGGCCGGCTTGGCCGGCCAGGCCGATGTACTAGTGGCCTTGATCCCGGTGTTGGATGATCTGGAGGCTGCTAGAGCAGCCGGTGAGCTGGAGGGTCCTTTCGGGGCGGTGGCCTCAAAACTGGAAGCGGCTTTGGCCAAGTTTGGCCTGGAGCGCTACGGCGCTGAGGGCGAAGGCTTTGACCCGGCCATCCATGATGCTCTGATGCATCAAACCAGCTCTACGGTTGATGGGCCCACTGTCACCATGGTGATCCAACCCGGCTACCGCATGGGTGAACGAATCCTGCGGGCTGCACGGGTGGGCGTAACCGATCTAGAGGGGTAAGCCAGTGGCTGGACAAGACTGGTTCGAAAAGGACTTCTATTCCACTTTGGGTGTACCCAAAGACGCTGATCAGGCTGCCATCAAGCAGTCATACCGCAAACTGGCCAGGGTCTTTCACCCTGATGCCAACGCTGGCGATGCCTCAGCCGAAGAGCGCTTCAAAGAGGTCAGCGAAGCTTATTCGGTGCTGAGCGACCCAGAGCAGCGCCAGCAATACGATTCGGTCCGGGCCATGGCTGGAGGCGGCGCCCGCTTTGCCGCCGGCCCAGGTGGGGCTGGTGGCGCTGGCGGCTTTGAGGACATGCTTAGCGGCATGTTCGGTGGTGGTGGCCGTGTCCGGTTTGCTAATGGTGGATCTGGCGGCATCAACCTTGAAGACCTACTAGGTGGCTACGGCGGTGCTGGGCCGTTTGGCGGCCCGCCACCGCGCGGCCAAGACATTGCCGCTGCGGTGACTTTGCCGTTTCGCCAAGCGGTTCAAGGCTCGACTCAATCGCTCAGCTTGGATGGCAAACCCATCACAGTGCGCATCCCGGCCGGTGTCACCAATGGCCAGAAGATCAAGCTGGCTGGCAAGGGCAGGCCCTCGCCGTATGGCGGTCAACCGGGTGATCTGATCATTACGGTGAACGTGCCACCACATCCGGTGTACCGGCTTGACGGCAACAACCTCAGGATGACCGTGCCGGTCAGCATTGACGAGGCGGCCCTCGGGGCACGCATTGAGGTGCCTGGGCTTGATGGCACCAAGGTGAGGTTGAAGGTGCCGGCTGGTACGCCATCGGGCAGAACTTTGCGGCTCAAAGCCAAGGGCATCACTACGGCAAAAGGCACCGGTGACCTGCTGGTTAGCATCCAGATTGCGGTGCCGCAGAACCTTAGCGGAGCTGGCAAAAAGGCCATGGAAGATCTACGCGACGCCATGAAAGGCCATGACCCCAGGGCCGACCTAATGACACAGGCAGGCTCATGAGCATATCTATTCGGGTCGGTCTGGCCACAGGGGCTCGGCTCTTCCCCATAGGCCAGGCGGCCAACCTCACAGGAATGCACCCCCAAACCCTGCGCCAGTACGACAGGCTGGGGCTGGTCAGCCCCTCGCGCACAGCTGGGCGTGGCCGCCGCTACACCGCCGCTGATTTGGAGACCTTGCGTGAGGTGCAGCGCCTGTCGGCTGTCGAGGGCATCAACCTAGCTGGCATTCGCCGCATCTTGGCCCTAGAGGCCCAGGTCAGGCAGCTGCAAACGCAGGTTGCGCAGTTGCAGCAAACGGCGGGCACCCGCCAGCGAGTCTTCACTGTAGCGCCCGATGGCGGAGCAACCGCTTTATCCAGAGGCCAGCGCCCCGCAAGGGCTGGCTCCAATCGTGGAGCCCTAGTGCTCTGGCGCCCACTCACCGGCGGCTGAGCCTCGACCCTGATCATCGCGGAGCCTTACCGCTCCGGTCATACCGACTGGTGTCACTCTGCGCTAAGTGTGGTGCCGGTTTGTGACGTTCTGCGCGGCTGGTTAGCGGAATGTCAAGACACCGTGGTGATGCCGCACAACTTCATGTAATGGGACAATGGTCGGATGCCTTTTGTCGGTTATCCCGGGGTGGATCCCATCCAGCTGGACTATCAGGTGGGCCGCACCATGTCTCTGCGCGGCAACACCTACTTCCGGACGGGCCGGGTAATTGTCAAAACCATTACGTATGATCCCAAGACGGCCAGGTTGTACGGCAAGGTCCGCGGCACAGGGCACATGCCGTATGAGTGCATGGTCTGGTTGGAAGCCTATGGCCCTGACCGCTCTGATTGGCGAATCAAGTCCAACTGGTGTACCTGCCCTGTGGGGGCCTTCTGTAAGCACGTCACAGCCTTGGTCTTGCGGGCCAATCAGCTGGCTGAGGCCAGCGCAGCAGAAGGTGTTCCAGAGTGGGAGCCGTGGCGCTTGGCCCTGACCTCGCTGATTGAGGATAGGCCGAAAAGGCTAGAGGCCCAGGCAATGATCCCAGTGGCGGTTCAATTCCAGGTGGAAGGCCTGGACCTGGATGAGGATCCAGAGCTTGATCCCAGAAACTATGTTGAACCAAGTGTCCTGTTTCGCTTTGTTCAGCGCTCAACGCGTGGTGGCTGGATTAGCTACAAAGCCCTGCATTGGTACGGACTGCAAAACGGCCAGGCGCCGCCCACCATGCCACCCGAACAAGCCGCATGGTGCACAGTCTTCGCCGCCCTGCCGAATTACGTTAGCGCCTACAGGGGCTGGCTGGACATTTCGGTTTGGCGGAATCCTTGGGTTTTTTCGTTGCTGCGGCAAGCCGCCGAGGTAGGCATTGAGCTGACCACCAAAAGCCGCGGCGACCGGGTGTTGCTGGCAGACCAACTTGAGGTTGGTATGGATGCCCTTCACCTAGGCAAGGTTCTCAAGCTGACCAAACAAATCAAACCCGACAATCAGCCAAGTTTCACCCCAGTCCTGCTTAGCCCAGTCGGCTCCAGCGGCTGTGTGGCAGTGGACTTGACAAATCAAGGCTTGGACATCTGGCTTGGCCCACTGGGCAGCCCACTCAACATTGACGAATTGAACCGGACCTTGCCAGTCGCAATCCCCGCTGAATCTGTGCCGACCTTCTGGAGTGAGGTCTTCCCAGCGTTGGCCCGCACCATTCCGCTGATCAGCCACGGCCCTGACATTGAGCCCCCTCCCTTGCCGGAACCAACCCTGGTGGCCACCCTGACCAACCGAACAGATTCGGGTGTTGACCTGGCTTGGCACTGGCAGTATCCCAGCCCTGGTGAGCCAATTATTTTTGAGCTTGGCTCTGCCAAACCAGCCGACTTGACTGGCACCTTGCGCCATCACCAGCGCGACCTGCAACTTGAACAAAACCTGGTCAAGGCAGCGGGTCAAGAAATGACCAAAACTCCAGGCTTGGCACCTCCCAGCAACCAGGTCCAAACCCTGACCGGGCTAGTGTTAGCCAGATTCCTCACCCAGACCATGGACAGCCTTCAGCGGCTCGACAACCTGCAGGTAGACATCAATGGCCAATTGCCCCAAGTCAGTGTGGTTCAGGCCGCTCCCACCGTGGATTTGGAGGTTATTTCAGACGATGCCGGTGATTGGTTTGACCTTGGCGTGACAGTTAGTTTTGCTGGTCAACAGGTGCCATTCAAGGAGTTGTTTACCGCCCTAGCTAATGGCGAAGACCAATTGTTCTTGGAAAACGGATTGTTGGTCTCGCTGAACCATCCCGAACTAGACCGGTTACGGCGCTTGATCGCTGAAGCTGCCAGTCTGTCGGACAGAGGTGACCGGCCAAGAATCAACCGCTACCAGGCCAATTTGTGGTCTGAGCTGGAGGAACTGGCCAACGATGTGGACATCCCAACGCAGTGGCAGGAAACGCTGGCTATCATGCGAGCCTTGCAGAACGCTGCACCAGAACCCTTGGAACCCCCAGCCACGCTCAAAGCCATCCTGCGGCCCTACCAGCATCAGGCTTTCGAGTGGTTGGTCTTTTTGTGGCGCTACTCGCTGGGCGGAGTCTTGGCTGACGACATGGGTCTGGGCAAAACAGTTGAAGCCCTGGCCTTGATAGCCCAGGCCAGAGAGGAAGAACCCATAGCCCCGCCCTTCTTGGTGGTGGCACCAAGTTCAGTTGTAGCCAATTGGGCCAGCGAGGCGGCTCGGTTCACACCAATGCTGAATGTCAAACTGGCCGCTAGAACACAAGCCAAAACCGCCACTTCTCTAGCCGAGCTGCACCAAGATGCCGACCTGATTATCACTAGCTACGCCGTATTCCGGTTGGACAACCCGGCGTTTGCCGACTTGGCCTGGTCTGGGTTGATCTTGGATGAGGCGCAGTTCGCCAAGAACCACGCCACTAAGGCGAACCAGCAGGCTAGAGCCTTGCCCGTGCCATTCAAACTGGCTGTTACCGGCACACCAATGGAGAACTCGCTAATTGAACTGTGGGCCGTTTTTGGCATAGTTGCCCCTGGGCTGCTGGGACGGCGGCGGCAATTCACTGACAACTACGTCAATCAGATGGCTGATCCTGAGACCCTGCAACGTCTGCGCCGCCGCCTCAAACCTCTGATGATGCGCCGTTCCAAAGAACTGGTTGCCCCCGAACTGCCCCCACGCATGGAACAGGTGCTTGAAGTGGAACTGAAGGACCGGCATCGGGCAATCTATGACACCCACCTGCAACGTGAGCGCCGCCGGGTTTTGGGGCTGCTTGACAGTTTTGAAGAGAACCGCTTCGCCATTTTTCGCTCGCTGACAAAGCTGCGCCGCTTGGCCCTGGATGTCTCGTTGGTTGACCCAGAGGCCGGTCAGGCGCCCAGCTCCAAGCTGGAGGTCTTGATGGAGCAACTGGATGACGTGATTGGTTCGGGCCACCGCGCTCTGGTGTTCTCCCAGTTCACCAGCTACCTGAAACTGATTGCCCAGCGGCTAGAGGCCGCCGGTGTGGATCACTGTTACTTGGATGGGTCAACCACCAACCGGGCCAATGTGATAGGTGGTTTCAAGAAAGGCAAGGCGCCGGTTTTCTTGATCTCGCTCAAGGCTGGCGGTTTTGGCCTGAACCTGACCGAGGCTGACTATGTGTTTCTGATGGACCCATGGTGGAACCCCGCCACCGAGGCCCAAGCCGTTGACCGCACCCACCGCATTGGCCAAGACAAACCAGTCATGGTGTTCCGCCTAGTGGCAGCGGCCACCATTGAAGACAAGGTGATGGCCTTGAAAGCGCGCAAAGCGGCGCTGTTTGACGCCGTGCTGGACGACGACGGCACCTTCAGCCAGCAGCTCACCGCCGCCGATGTGCGCTCGCTGTTTAGCTAGCCACCAACTGGGAGGTTTGACAGGTCACGTCGCTTGCCGACCTGCGGTATTGCCGAATCCGAACCTGCCAGGCTTCCCAGTAAACGAAAAGGGACTTGGGCCAGGTCCAGGGTTTTGCTGGCAGTGAGCTATAGGGCTATGAAGGGCAGCGCAATCACGGCGAAACGTAGAAGGCGGCCAGCCAGCACAGTCAGGACAAAATCCAGCCGGTGCTGCTTGATTAGACCAGCCAAGATGGCGGTGGCCATGAGAGGTGGTAGCCCAATTGAGGCGGACAAAAACATCACCAGAGCCGTCCGCCAGCGGCCGTCCATCATGTCCTTTAGCCGTTGATTGGCCTTTGCCAGCTTGGTGCAAAACCGCTGCCAGCGGCTTTGAGGCTGGTCTGATGGTGGCTGAACTTCTGGTTTGTTTGCTCTGTGCCACCTGTAGATGCGCCGTCCGGCTCTGGCGGCCTCATAGGTCACAATCTTGCCGGCGGTTTGGCCAACCGCTAGGCCAATCACCCAAGTGATGGACTGGCTAACTGAGCCAATGCTGACTCCAATGGCTATGGCTGCTTCGGCGTTGACCGGAGGAAACAGCGCAGAGACAAACCCGGTGCCAAAGGCGCCAGCGGCCAGGCCAACCAGACTCAGCATCAGGTGGCACGCAGTCTGCGGCGGCGGCGCAACAGCCAAACGAACAGCAGAACCAGACCTATCAACAGCGCCAGAGCGCCAGAGCCGAAAATGATCCACGGTGGCTGGCTAGCAACCGAATCCTGGGCCACTGCGTTGATTTCAGTGACTTGTCCCAGAGCAATGCTCCAACTCACGCTGTTGCCCTGAGCGGTGCCGTTGCTGGTGGTGACCTTCCCAGGAAACGTGAAGTCCAGGCCAATGGAGGCAGCGTCAACGCTTTCCAGACCGGCAATGGTGGCCGGGTAGCCCAGATAGTCTTCCGGCGTGGGTAGGTCAATCCGGCCGGCCAGTAGGAACTGATTGTCGCTGTGGGTCAGTTGAATCCCGATGCCGTAAGCACCGCCATCCAGGTCGCTTAGGTTTGCGTCGGTGAAGGTAACTTTGGCTCCGCTGTAGCCGTCTTTTGCGTAAGGCTCAGTGGCGGTCTGGCTGCCCATTTGCCCAATAGTTGAGGCCACATCGAACACAATCTGGTCTGTCAGCTGATCAAGGCTTTGGGCTGAGGCGTTGGCAAGTGCCTCAAGTGACTTATCCGAGACGGCCATAACAACTGAGCCAGAGACCATGTCTTGTTCACTAACCACAAAGCTGCCATTGGCCCGGACACAGCCACCGGCCACTGCGGCTAAGCACCCCGCCAAAACTGCGGTGGCGGCAAAGCGCCGCCAAGGGCGCCAGTGGGTGGTTGTTCCATCTGGTTTTGCCAACCACCCATCCACAAATGGTTCCACTAGGCCTCCAGCTAGTCTATTTTTAATGCTTCTGGGGGCAGTCAGCCACTGCCCTCTACCATCAGGGGCGATCCCTCCCTGGCTCTGAAGAAGTGACCAGCAAAAATCGCGTCTTGCCGTCTTCTTCCAAAGGAAGAATCGCCCCTGTTGGTAGGGATTTTGCCTATCTATGGCTCACTGCTGAGGTGGGTAGCCCTGAGGAGGTGGTGCCTGAGGCGGATAGCCCTGAGCTGGCGGTGCCTGAGGCGGATAGCCCTGAGCTGGTGGTGCCTGTGGCGGGTAGCCCTGAACCGGTGGTGCCTGTGGCGGTGCTTGAGGCGGGTAGCCCTGAGCTGGTGGAGCTTGCGGCGGATAGCCCTGTTGCGCTGGGAATGAGCCCGGAGGCGTATAAGCAGCATCAGCCGACGGCGCCGCAGCCTTCTTCTTCTTGGACCTGAGCACAAAGATCAGCACAACCACTGCCACAACAATCACAGCACCGGCAATGATCAGAATCAGCATCATGGAGATACCGCCACCGCTGCCAGGAGGGCCACCGCCCTTGCCGTTGTCGATAGCCTCAGCTTCGGCACTGATTTCATTGGATTTGCCAAAGTCTAGGTTGAAGGTCGCAGTATTGCCGTTGATTTCGCCGCTGGAAGACTTCACGGCTCCAGGAAAGGTGAACGTGAAGATCATCACAGGCATCTCAATGCCCATAGCACCCATGGCATCTAAGCCATCCATACCTTCGCCACCTTCTGCCATGTCCAAATTGCCAGATAGAACGAAGGTGTCACCCTCACGGACAATCGACATGGCTCCAGAGCCAGCAGCGGATGAAATGTCGCTTAGTGGCTGGTTCTTGATTGTGATCTTGGAGCCTGTGTAGCCGTCTTGCGAAACGGTCTCAACGGTGGCGTCTGCGCCAAACTGTCTTTCAAGGTCGTCGATCTGGCTGTCAATGCCCATGTCTGCCTGCATGTCTTCGATGGATTGACCAGACATTTCAGAGAGTTGTTTCATAGCTTCATCGGAATAGCCCATGAAAATGGTGGCATCAAAGGTGTCGTCAGCTTTGATGACAAAATCGGCCTGCATCTTGATGCACCCGGTCAACAAGAATGCGGCCACGCCCAAAAGAGCAATAAACGCCAAAGGCCGCCGTTGGCGTGTCACTACGTGCTTCATGGCCACCATCATGTCACACATGCCGTACCAACGGCTTAACATATCACTCCCAGACGAACCGCCAACCTGGGCAGACCCGCGCCAAGGGTGACGCTGGCTCGTTAGGTAGACAGAGTATTCAGCGTCCTTGGATCACTGTTGCTGTGGGTAGCCCTGGCCAGGCCAGGTTGGCTGGTCTGGCGGTGGCTGCTGCTGCGGGTAGCCCGGAGCTGGTGGAGCGTCTGGTGGGTAGCCCGGAGCCGGTGGAGCGTCTGGTGGGTAGCCCGGAGCCGGTGGGTAGCCCTGGCCAGGCCAAGTTGGCTGGTCTGGCGGTGGCTGCTGCTGAGGGTAGCCCGGAGCTGGTGGTGGCGCATCGACTGGGTAGCCCGGAACCGGTGGAGCCGCTGCCGGTGGCATGAACTGCTCGGCTGGAGTTGCCACTGGTGGAGCGAACTGCTGAGTGGGCGTAGCCATGGGTTGTCCGTAGGGCTGGAACGCCATGGCCTCACCACCAGCTGGTTGCCCTGCTGCTGCCTTCTGCTTGGCTGAGCGGCGGGCCAGAGCAATAATCAAAATGATCAGGGCAATCAGGATCACGCCACCTGCAATCAGGGCAATCAGCAGCAGGGTGGAAATGCCCGAACTCCCCTCATCAGCGACATCATCACTGATGGGTGTGATTGGAATGGTTGCCTCTGGTGCCGCCGCTGGTTCGTCGGGCGTGGCAGTAGTAGCAGGTGGCTCCTCCGGTGGCGCAGGCTCGTCTGTGGGTTCTTCTGGCGGGTCAGCTGTGGGAGTTGGAGCAGCGCCAGGTCCAGCTGAGGCCTCTGCGGTCAGAACGTTTTGTTTTCCCAGCTCAATGTCGAAAGTGGTGGTGTTACCGCTGATCTGACCACTGCTAGAGAGCACAGGGCCTGGGAAGGTGAAGCTGAACTGGATAGTTGGTTCCGCGCCGCCCATAGCGCCCAAGTTGGCCAATTCGGCTTGGGTAGCCGAAAGATCCAGTGTGCCGTTCAGGGTAAAGGTGTCACCGTCTAGCACAATCGACAAATCATCACTGCCAACTCCGCCGGACAGGCCGGCCAGAGGCTGGTTGGAAATAGTGATTTTTGTGCCGGTGTAGCCCCCTTCAGACCAGGGCTCAGAGCTGGCATCAGAACCAAACTGGTCTTCCAGCTCTTCCATCTGGTCAGCAAAGTCGAATTCCCGTAGCAGCTCATCCACGCTCTGGCCCGAGATGTCCGCCAGTGCCTGGATGGCCTCTTCTGAATAGCCAAAAGCTATGGTGGCGCTGTAGGTCTCGTCGGCTTTAATGTCAAAATCGGTCTGCATTTTGACGCAGCCAGCTAGAGCCACCGCCGCAACGGCAACAAGGAAAACGATGGTGACGGTGCGCCACCTCGGCTGAATCTTAGGTTTCATGGCGTCAAGTCTGGCAGCGATGCGGTTGTTTTGCCACCGTCCGACTTGACTCAGCTAAAACGATCACGAACGGATGCGCTTGCCTCACATGAGGATGATCGCGAAACCGGGTGGGCTGGTTTTGGCTTGTCCTCGGGGCTGCGGTTGCCTAGTCGTCCGTGTCTAGAGGACTGACGATGGCGACAAGAAGAGATTTGACCAAGGCGTACGCCAAGGAGTACGGGCGAGCCAGTAAGAAGGTCAAGGGCCGGATGCTGGACGAGTTGTGCGCCACCACCGGCTGGTCGCGTGTCAACGCCCGTCGGGCGATCCGGGTGGCTGTGACCCGGAAGGGACCAGCCTGGGCTGTCACACGAAAACCCAGACCAAAGAAGTACTCCTATGACGCGCTGGTAGTGCTGATTGAGGTGTGGACACTGGTGGGCCAGCCATGCGGTAAGTATTTGGCCGCTGTCATGACAGACCTGTTAGAACGCCTGGTCCGGTTCAAAGAACTAGGTAAAGTCCAAGACCGGACCACCCCAGAGGTGCTCAGCGAGCTTGTGGCAATGTCTGGCGCCACCATCGACCGTTACCTCGCGCCGACAAGGAAGGCCCGCTATCCGGCTGCCAAGTCCACCACCGCACCATCACAGATCCTTCGGTCTTCAATCCCTTTGCGCACTTGTATGGATGGGTTCCCTAACGAACCGGGCTATCTGGAGGTCGACACGGTGGCTCACTGTGGACACACCACGATGGGTGACTATTTGGTCACCATTGATGCCACCGACCCCTACACCGGATGGAGTGTGCAGCGCACAGTGAAGAACAAGTCTTTTCTGCACATGCAAGCCGGCATGGAATGGATTGCCCGCCAGTTGCCCTGGCCTATCAAAGGCATCGATTTTGACAATGGCACCGAGTTTTTGAACTGGGGGCTAATCGCCTGGTGCGAACGTAAACGCATCGGCGCCATCACCAGAGCCAGGCCGTATGAGCACAACGACAACGCCCATGTCGAGCAACGCAACGGCGCCTGGGTACGCAAACACGCCTTCCGCTACCGCTACGAAGACGACATAGAGTTACAGCTCCTCAACCAGTTGTGGACGCTGGTCATGGACAAGCAGAACCACCTGCTGCCATGCGTCAAAGCCGTTGGCTGGGACACCCGGCCCTCAGGACGTAAACGACGCCTCTACGACGCGCCGCGCACCCCTTACCAGCGGGTTCTTGACAGCCAAGCCATCAGGCCCGGACCCAGGGCCGAACGCCTCGCCGCCCGCCACCAGTCACTGAACCCCGCCGCGATCACCAGACGGATCAACCAGCTGCAGAACAAGCTGATCGACTCGGCCAAAGCCCGCACCCAAGCCAGGAGGAAAACCGCATGACCAACCTGCGTCCCCACCCAGTTTCGCGATCAAAACAAGTGAGGCACGCGCTCAAACTTCGCGATCACCTTGACATGAGGCAAGACGCCGTCCAGTGGCTAGTTCCTGCCGGACCCTTTGACCGCCAAACATGAGCGTGGTACACTCAAGTTTGCGCAATCAGCCAGATGCACTGCCACACAATCCACACTGGAGGCCACAGAAAATGGACAACAACAGCTTCACAGCCAAGACTGCGGCGGCACTCTCAGACGCCATCCAGCAAGCCGCCGCTGCTGGTAATCCCCAGGTTGAACCTCTCCATGTCCTAAACGCGCTGCTCAGCGACCAGCAAGGTCTACCTCAGAGAATGCTCCAGGCGGTCGGCGCCGACAGTCAGGCCATTGGGGCCCAGGTCAGGCGGGGCTTGACCGAACTCCCCCAAGCCAGCTCCCAAACCGCCGCTGCCCCAAGCTTGGCCAGGTCCGGCATCGTACTGCTGGAAAAAGCCAAGGAACTGGCGGGGCAAAGGGGGGATCAGTACATCTCCACCGACGTGCTGGCCTTGGCCATAGCTAGTGGCAAGGGACCGGCAGCCGAGGCACTGACTCAGCATGGCGCCACCCCTGAGGCCCTCACCCAAGCCCTTGACCAGCTCCGGGCTGGCCAGAAGGTCACCACCGCCAACCCTGAGGGTACCTTCGATGCGCTGAACCAGTACGGCATTGACCTGACAGAGCAGGCCAAGCAGGGCAAACTGGACCCAGTAATAGGCCGAGATCTAGAAATCCGCCGCCTTGTCCAGGTTCTTTCCCGCCGCACCAAGAACAATCCGGTGCTAATTGGTGAGCCAGGGGTTGGCAAAACCGCCGTGGTGGAGGGGCTGGCGCAGCGCATAGTGGATGGCGATGTGCCTGAATCGCTCAGCGGCAAGCGTCTGATGGCCCTTGACCTGGGCTCGATGGTGGCCGGCGCCAAGTACCGCGGCGAATTCGAAGAACGACTCAAGGCCGTGCTGGCTGAGATCAAAGACTCCGACGGCCAGGTCATCACCTTCATTGACGAATTGCACACCGTGGTTGGAGCCGGTGCGGCCGAAGGTGCCATGGATGCTGGGAACATGCTCAAACCAATGCTGGCGCGTGGCGAACTGCGTATGGTGGGCGCCACCACGCTGGATGAATACCGCGAGCGGATCGAAAAGGATGCCGCCTTGGAGCGCCGCTTCCAGCAGGTCTTTGTGGGTGAACCCTCTGTTGAAGACACCATCGCCATTCTGCGCGGCATTGCCCCGCGCTATGAGGCCCACCACAAGGTCACCATCTCTGATTCGGCGCTGGTGGCCGCCGCCACGCTGTCAGACCGCTACATTTCTGGCCGCCAGCTGCCCGACAAAGCGATCGATCTAGTTGATGAGGCCGCTTCGCGCCTGCGCATGGAGCTGGATTCTTCCCCGGTGGCGATTGACCAGTTGAGGCGGCAAGTAGACCGGTTGAAGATGGAGCAGCTGCAATTAGACAAGGCCGATGACGAAGCTTCAGTTCAGCGGCTTGCTCGCCTCCAAGAGGACCTGGCGAATCGCTCCGAACAACTAGCGACCTTGCAGGCCCGTTGGGAAACCGAAAAGGCTTCTCATAACCGGGTGGGTGACTTGCGGGCTCGGCTAGATGAGCTGCAATCGCAGGCTGACAAGGCCCAGCGCGAGGGTGACTTGGCCGCGGCCAGTCGGCTGCTGTATGGCGAAATTCCTGAGGTGCAGCGTGAGATGGAGGCGGCTGAAGGAGCCGAAAACGATTTGGCTGAGGCCAAAGACGCAGGTGAACCGATGATTGCCGAAAAGGTTGGGCCTGACCAAATTGCTCAGGTCATCTCGGCTTGGACCGGCATTCCAGCTGGCCGCCTGCTAGAGGGCGAAACCGCCAAGCTGCTGCGCATGGAAGACGAACTAGCCAAGCGGATTGTCGGTCAGCGCCAGGCCGTCACGGCTGTCAGTGATGCGGTCCGCCGGGCCCGGGCCGGGGTGGCTGACCCAGACCGGCCCACTGGGTCGTTCATGTTCCTTGGTCCCACCGGTGTGGGCAAGACGGAGCTGGCCAAAGCCTTGGCGGATTTCTTGTTCGACGACGAACGCGCCATTGTGCGCCTAGACATGTCGGAGTATTCCGAGAAGCATTCAGTGGCTCGGCTAGTGGGGGCCCCTCCTGGCTACGTTGGCTACGAAGAGGGCGGCCAGTTGACCGAGGCGGTCAGGCGCCGGCCCTATTCGGTGGTGCTGCTAGATGAGGTAGAAAAAGCTCATCCTGAGGCTTTCGACATTTTGTTGCAGGTGCTCGATGACGGTCGGCTGACAGATGGCCAAGGCCGCACCGTGGACTTTCGCAACAGTTTGTTAGTGCTGACATCCAACTTAGGTTCCCAATTTCTGGCTGATTTGACTCTGAGTTCCGAAGACCAGCGCTCGCGCGTGATGGATGCGGTGCGGGCGGTTTTCAAGCCAGAGTTCTTGAACCGGTTGGACGATGTGCTGGTGTTCGATGCTCTGAGCCTGGAAGAAACCGGCCAGATTGTGGACCTGCAG
>Ga0082212_10005301_pt1 | contig 17608 bp, 20 predicted proteins | sample TergutNt197P3_FD_71548 | JGI IMG/M metagenome (GOLD analysis project Ga0082212, IMG submission 71548) | Neocapritermes taracua P3 segment gut microbial communities from Petit-Saut dam, French Guiana - Nt197 P3 | ecosystem: Host-associated > Arthropoda: Insects > Digestive system > Gut ... | reverse complement strand
AGGAAGAAGTAGATGCAATTTATGTTTATGGCTCTATGGAAGCAAATACCCTGTTTTATGACGTGTTTTATAAAATAAATGGAGAATACGTATTTACAAATGAAGTTAATAAATTTTCTAAAAAGCAGTATGATGTTTCAGAGAGAAGAGTGCGCCAACTTTTAAATATTGGAAGTGATTATTTAGACACAATGGAAAAACTTTTTACGGCAGACGAAAGAGAAGTCCCCACGCAGATTAAGATGATTTATATTCCAAAAACAGAAGCATTTGACTGCCAGATTAGTTATGATTTGCAGTGGTCAAAAGATTTTCAATGTTCTAATGGAGATGTTTTTGATAATTGGCTTGAAGAATTAAAAGAACAGAATACAAATCAATAAAAATAAAAGCAATGAAAAAATCAATCATCACATTAGCAATCATCGCACTCGTTGCGGGCAGTTGCGGCATTTACATTCCGTTAGGAATGTATCGCTCGGTAGAAATGTCATCGCCGCCCGTCAGCCTGCATTCCATTAGGAATGCAACCAATGGCGAGGACGCATTCCTACGGAATGCCCGTTTATGTGGAATGGTATTTTCTACCGAGCGATATTCCCTATCGGGAATGGTTAAAACAGATAATTTATAAAACAATTAAATAACAAAAAAATGAAAAAAACACTTATCTTTTTGACAATCATTTTGCTCTCGCTGTCTGCCCGCGCAGAGGGTATGTGGAGCGGCTATTATATCCATTTTGGGATAAAAACCACTGACATGCAAGATATTTATGGCTATCTTTTCGTTTCTCGATACGATTTGAATATAGACTCATATACACAGAGCATCTAAAAAGAGTATTTGTCAACGATGGACATTATGACGAAATAGGACAGAGCCTGACCTACTTTCAGAACAGAATGATATACCAATATCAAGTGCCTGAAATTGACCCCGATTTTCCTTTGGAAGAACAACCAGCCCACCAATATTATTTGCTGAACAAAAAAACCATTTCTATTCCACTTGAAAATATAGAATGGATAGAAATTTTTGGGTTAAGTAGCGGTTATTCTTATATCTTTATTTCAAGCGAATTACAATTAAGCGACTTCAGTTGGATGCGGCAAGAATCGATTGAAAGCATGGGGTTTGATGTTTGTTTGTGTGGTCATCACCTATTTATTCATGCCGGTTCCGAAAAAGTGGAAAGTGTAATCAAAGAACTTGAATTAAAACAGGAAGAAACAGATAAACTATGGGAGTTATATTGGGAAAGCAGTGAGGGAACAGATAAAAAAATAGTATGGGAACTGCTACTCGAAAAAGACGACGAATTTTGGGAAATTTTGAAAAAACTTAAAGGCGAAAAGGTTGTGGTAATATCGGCCTGTACGGATTAAAAAAATAATATCGCAATGAAAAACATCAGCATTCACCGCACCCATCGCGGACAGTTACGGCACTTACATTCTGTCAGGAATGTATCGCTCGGTAGAAATATTTGTGTTATTTTTATGGAATTTTCAAATTATACGCATCTATTAAGTATAAACATTTAAAAACAAAAAAATGAAAAAACAACTCATCATTTTAGGAATTATTGCGCTTGTGGCTGGTGGATGCAAGGTGAATTTAACAAAAAATAAAAATATAATTGATGCCAAAGGAATTGCGCTTTGTCGTTGTATCAACGTTATGAATCAAAGAACGGATTCAATATCAACAATTAACAAAGATATGTCTTTTTCTTATTTTATTGAATATTCTAATCTCTCAGTGGATAAATTTTTTCTCATTGAAGATTTTGTAGACCACAATATAGATGCTTTTATCGGCGTTCCAAAAGAAATTGAACATAATATGATTATCTATACCTGTTGGAAATTATATGAATCTGACGAGTTGGATTTATTTGTCAAAAAAATAGTAAGTAAACGTTATGATATAGATTAAATCACAATGAAAAAACAACTCATCACATTAGTAATTACCGCGCTCATTGCGGGAGGTTGCGGCGGAAGGGCAGTGAGAGAAAACAGACCTCAAATTCAAGCGAATCTAAGTTTTCAATCCGACACACTGCTTGTTAACGGACTTCAACTTGTTAAAACAACCGATGAAAATTCACGCATTTATTGTTTGACCACCATAAACGGCGACACAATCATACCTTTTGCAGATTATTATCATCAAATTAAATTTTTAGATATTAACGAAGACGGTTTTACCGACATACGAGTTTTTATTTTCAGCGATACGCCCAATGAATGTTACAATTATCTGTTCGACAGTCAGAATAAAACATTTCGTGAAATTTATAATTATCTTCCTATTCAAAAGGTAAGCGGAACAGATTTTTATTATTCGTATGAGGCTGAAGGGTGTGCCGATATGAATTGGATAAGCCTTTTAAGCAAGATAAAAGATGACAGATTAGTTCATTATGGAATTATTAGAGGCTACGGATGTGAAGGCCAAAAGTTCATAATTATTAAAAAAATCGTCGACACAAAGGAAATAGAGATTAAGTCTTTACCTTATACGGAAAACCTTGATAAATGGGATTTTATAAAAAATTATTGGAAAGCAAATCATAAAATTTTTGAAAAATGAAAAAACCAATCATCATTTTAGGAATCATCACATTCGTAGCGGGCAGCGGTGCCCACATTCCGTCAGGAATGTATCGCTCGGTAGAAACGCCAACGCTGCCCGTCAACCTGCATTCCGTCAGGAATGCAACCAATGGCGAGGACGCATTCCTACGGAATGCCCGTTTGTGTGGAATTGTATTTTCTACCGAGCGATATTCCCTAACGGGAATTGAAAACACAATAAAAAATTCAAAAATAAAATAGCAATGAAAAATAATAACTTTTTCCGTATCAATATATTGATAGACATTTTTGCGTTTTTATTGACATTATTTTTATTAATCTTATTGACATATCGTCTTGCTGTTAAACATGAAGATGCTGGTTGGATAGCATATCTTGTTTTAAGCCCTGTTTTCTTTTTTTTGAGGTTTATTTTTATGTTTTTTCAGATTTTTCGATACAAGAAGATAAAAATTTGGAAAACAATTTTATATTGCATTGTTCTTTTGTTAGTTACATATATATTATTTCTCACAACATCTCTTCCCGGAATAGTACATTTTTCTTTAATTTGGAAAATATTAATACCATGAAAAAATCAATCATCATTGTAAGCATCCTGCTTTGTTTGGGTTCTATGCTGAGCGCTCAGGATTTGGCGCTGTACAGTCTGAATGATTTGGGACATTGGAATATTGGCAAAGATGTAGGATTTACATCCTTTTCCGAAGCATATACGGGCATGTATCCCGATTCGCTTGTAATTCCCAATATGCAAAACCGGACAAAAGAAGAGATGCAATACACTATCTTAACTTCGGAATACCGGAACCAATTTCTTTCCGGAGCCAAAATTTCGGGAACCGACAGTCTGTTTATATACGATTATTCCACAGATGCTCTTGCCTCTTTTCAGGTAAAAGACCTGAAAGTTGTTGCCTGTCTTACTCTGTATGCGCATCCTGACGATTGTCCCTGTCCCGAATACTACTATATGGTTGGATTTGAGATAGATAAAAGTTTACTACGTGGATTTTCTGATTATTATCACAATACTTTGGTATATGCAGGCAAAGAAAATCCTTTTGTTCGTGGAGAAATGAAACCAATTATTTGGGAAAGAATAGAGCCAACCGATTTTCCGTTTGAAAAAGCCGACCCTGAAATTATTGCCGACATGAGTAGAGAAACTAATCTTGTAATGGGTAAGACATTCATCTATGAATCGGCTGATTTCAAGTATTATGTGCAAGATTGGATAGATGCCGATTATAATAAAAATTTATCAGAAATGTACCAAATTGGCAGCAGATATTTGTTGGTCATTGATTCAAAAAGTGGTGAAAAAGTGATTGAAGTTGATTTTTACCGTAGCGAAGGAATAACACTTTTTCCACTTTATACCGGTGAAACAGATACGGATTGGGGTGAAATCCAATGGACAGGAATGCTTTTCAAAGACGAACCTCCGGTAGTATCCGAATTCAACTACAATTCATTTGGATGCCCGTATTTCATATTTCTAAGTCCGGATAAAAAATGGCTGGGTATTCGTTGCGACAACAGACATTAAGAATTTTTCAAAAATAATATAAAATGAAAACCCTACTCATCACCGTAACAATCACTGCGCTCATAGTAATCATCGTCTTCATCGCGAGCGGGTGCAACGGAAAAGTAACGAATAAAAACATAACAAAAAATGAGGATAATATTATGAAAAATGATGAAGCATTAATCAAAGTTCCGGTAACGGTTGGGCTGGGTACGCTCGACATTGTGTCCGACCCGCATACGCTTGACATTTCGCCATATTTGTTGCCTGTAGCGCTCTACCGCACCGAAAACGATGAAATACCAATTGACACCCTCTCGTTCACACGAGACACAGAGGGCGTGTGGCATTACGAAACAAAGAATCTGCAATCGCTTAATCCATACGAAATGTTCGGTGGTTTAACATACGAAACAGTACAACAAATAATTGGTATTAAAGTACCTAAACCGCCTGTAATTAAATTTCGTGTACTGGAAAGGATCGACAAATTCTATCGTGTGGTAATTGACGAAAGCAATTTTGCAACTGTGGTGATACGCAAAGACCCCGATTATATGGAATGGGAATGTGACGCATTGAGTTTTCAGGAAATGCTTCCGCTTATGGATTGGATACCCGGTATCAAAGGACACTACTTTTACGAAACATGGGAACAACTGTTGTTACGTGCTTTGCATATTTCCTTTAATGACAATTCTGCGGTATCGGTATATGATACCCCCGATGGAAAAAAGATTTTTGAAGAGAAGCAAACCGTACATTCCGCCTATAAAGTTACGGAAGTTCGAGGAGATTGGGCGAAAATAAAAGATGCTTGGGCGCACGAAAGAGATTTTGAAGGTTGGGTTAAATGGAAAGATAACACGAAAATATTGGTGCGTATTGTAGAATATATGTCTGTATAAAAACTTGAAACGATTAAATCAATAAATAACAGAAAATGAAAAGTGAAAACATTCAGAATAGACCAATAATAGAACTGTTTATAATATTTGCTACTTATGGCGGACTAATTCTTGTTTTCTTGACCGAATTATTTTGGCATTGGTCGGCAATGGCTTCACTCGGCACGTTTTATTTGGTTTTTGGCGCACCTGTTGTTATGGGTATAATTGCATATCGGCACAGGCATACAAGGAAAATTTCAAAATATCATAAATGGACATTTATTTTAGCGATTGCCTATTTTATTGTACTTGTTATAACTTTTGTACTTCTTATATTTTTATTTGGTAGAGGAAAATACAGATGATTTGTAAAACAATAAATAACAGAAAAATGAAAAAAACAAATCATCATTTTAGTAATCACCGCGTTAATCGTGGGCAGCTGCGGACAACAGGCCGCGAAAAAACAAGCAGAAACGGCTGCGGAAACGCCCGTACTAATGACTATGGCCTTATCAACAATAGGGGAATGGACAGGGACTAATTGGAACGGCACAATATTATTACAATCAAGACACTTTACTTTGAATGGCAAGGGAACGGCTGTCATCAATTGGGGAGACGGGACACCGAACGACACAATAACGCTTGAAGGTGATGGATACTATGGTAATTTGTGCGTTCATGATTATACCGACTCTGTCTCCTATGATATCACCGTGACAGGCGAGCACGTTACCTTTTTAGATTGCAACAATCGTGGCAGAAAAAATTTCACCTCTTTAGATGTGAGCAAGAATACGGCGCTGACAGAGTTGAACTGTGGGTCTAATCAACTAACCGTTTTGGATGTGAGCAAAAACACGGCGCTGACGCGCTTGGATTGCTGCAGAAATCAATTAACGACTTTGGATATAAGCAATAATACAGCGCTTACGTATTTAGAATGTCATACCAATCAATTAACCGTTTTAGATGTGAGAAATAATTCGGCATTGACAGATTTGATATGTTTCAATAATCGCTTAACGGATTTGGATATGAGTAACAATATGGAACTGAAACATTTGAGTTGCCATTTTAATCACTTAACTACAGAAGCGTTAGATGAAACGTTTACAACACTGAATGACAATATGGATATGGATAGTGATGAAAAAAGAATATACATTGGCGGTAACCCGGGTACAGACTTTTGTAATTGGAAAATTGCAGCAAGCAAAGGTTGGACGGTCTATAAATGACATAATACCAATTCATAGCGGGCGGGTACGGCAATGATATTTTGCAGTTTCAAATAAAAACCATATTTTTGCCATTATTTTAATGGCTATTAAATTAACAACGATTAAATTATTTGGGTATGAAGTTTTACGACAGGTTTAACGAATTGGAAATGTTGGCGAAAATAGATAACCAATCTGCCGACACAGCTTGCTTTACCATTATGGTTGGACGAAGACGTATAGGAAAAACCTCGCTGCTCTTACGCTCGGCGGAAGGGAAAAAACTACTCTACCTTTTTGTATCGCGCAACAGTGAGGCGGTGCTTTGCAGTCAATTTCAACAACAGGCAAGCGAGTCGTTGGGCTTGCAGATTTACGGCACAATAAACCGTTTTGCCGACCTGTTTGAGCAACTGTTGATTTTTGCCCAAAACGAACATTATACATTGATTATTGATGAATTTCAGGATTTTGACAATATCAACCGTGCCATTTTCAGCGAAATTCAAAACCTGTGGGACAGATACAAAGACAGCATAAAACTCAATTTTATTGCCTGCGGCTCGATTTATTCGCTGATGATGAAAATTTTTGAAAACAACAAAGAACCATTATTCGGGCGATTAACGTCAAAAATAATGCTCAAACCATTTACAATCAGTGTTATAAAAAATATTTTAAAAGATTATAATCCCACGTATTCAGCCGAAGATTTACTGTTCCTTTATACGCTTACAGGCGGTGTTTCGCATTATATTGCGTTGTTAATGAACGCAAAAGCAACAACATACAAAAATATGCTTGATTTTGTCACACGCGGCGATTCACCTTTTTTAAACGAAGGAAAGGATTTGCTCGTTTCGGAATTCGGACGCGATTACAGCATCTATTTTTCTATTCTTCAACTCATAGCGGCAGGAAAAACCACGCAAAGCGAAATAGACTCTGTTATAGGAAAAAATACCGGCGCATATTTGGCAAACCTCGAAAACCAATACGCTGCAATTATCAAAAACAAGCCCATATTTTCCAAACCCGAAAGCCGCAATACACGCTGGACTATTGGCGACAATTTCCTGCGTTTTTGGTTTCGCTTTATTTATCCCAATCAAACCTTGATTGAAATGGGCAAATTTGATTTATTAAAACTCTATATTACAAATAATTACGAACAATATAGCGGTTTGTTGCTGGAAAAATATTTTCGTCAGAAATTTGCTGAAGAGGAGACGATTACCGCAATCGGTAATTTTTGGGATAAAAACGGTGAAAATGAAATTGACCTGATTGCTTTGAATGATTTTGACAAACGCGCCACTATTGCCGAAATAAAACGCAATCCAAAGAAAATTAACTTACAGGCATTGGCAATAAAAACCGCTGCCGTTCAAAAACAGTTGGCAAAATACGAAATATCATTAAAAGTATTGTCATTGAGTGATATGTAAAGCTAATGAAAACAATAAATTACATAAAAAGAAGTAAAAAAATGAAAAACGTAAGATTTGGAACAGTTGCCATAGCCGCATTATTGATGTGGTCTTGCTCGCATCAAAGTAATAGTTACGTACAAAGTGCGGTAGAGGTAATGGATATGGATATGGAAGACCTGTCATTTGAAATGGAAGAATCAATTTCGGAAGACCAAAATTATGCGCCTGAAACTTATATTTCTTCTTCGGCAGCCTTGGAAAATCCGAGTGATACGACTCGAAAAATGATTCGCACCGCCAATATTAAGTTTAAGGTTAAAGATGTTATAAAAGCAACGTATAGTATTGAAAATATTATAGTTAAAAATAATGGTTTTGTAGAAAATTCCAATCTGACAAGCCAAATTAATTACACAAAAGAAACACCCGTAAAGGAAGACTCTATACTTATAACCACTTATTATTCTGTGATTAATACGCTTGTTTTGCGCGTTCCGATTGCCCAACTTGATACCACCTTAAAAGAAATTGCGCAATTCGTCGAATTTATGGATTATAGAAATATCAATGCAAAAGACGTTACACTTGATTTGCTTTCTAAAAGGTTGGAACAAAATCGTCTATCAAGATACGACAGCAGAATGACAAATGCCATTGACAGCAAAGGGACACGATTGAATGATGTGAGCAATGCAGAAAATACCCTACTTCAAAAACAGGCGCAGGCAGATGAAGCCAAATTAGCGAATCTGCAAATTCTTGACAAAATAGCATACAGTACGATAAGCCTGCATTTGTATCAAAATCAAAGCATAAAATATGAGGTGATTGCAAAAGAAAAAGCGATAAAACCGTATTCTACTCCATTTGGAACTCGTTTTGTTGATGCGCTAAAATATGGGTGGACTATTATTGTAGATTTTTTTCTATTCTTAGTCAATATTTGGTCTATACTTCTGATTGCTGTTTTGGCGATTTTGGGAGTGAGGTATTTAAAGAAAAGAAGTTTAAAAAGAAAATCTGAATGACAAAAAGAGAAAAGGAGGATTTTTCAATACAAAACATCTATTCGCAACATTCCGGAGTAAAGTCGGTTATCGCTGCGATGAGCAGGGAAATACCCAATCTTCATTTAAACGGATTAACCGGCTCGGCAAGAAGTGTTGTCTCTGCCGTAGTTTTTAAGGAATGGCAAAAGGGACATTTTCTTTGTATTCTCAATGACCTCGAAGAAGCCGGCTATTTCTATCACGATTGTTGCCGTATTTTGGATGATGAACAAATTTTGTTTTTCCCTTCGGGTTATAAAAGAAACATTCGGTATGGGCAAAAAGACCCTGCCAATGAAATTCTGAGGACAGAAGTTTTGAGTTTGCTGAACGCTAATGAGAAGCCGTATTTGATTGTAACCTATCCCGAGGCATTGGCAGAGAAAGTTGTTTCGGGCAGTTCGCTCAAAAATAATACTTTGAGTATTTCAAAAGCGGAAAAAATCGACAGTCTGTTTGTTGAAGAAGTATTGGATTCGTATGGATTTGAACGGGTGGATTATGTGTATGAGCCGGGGCAATACGCCATTCGCGGCTCGATTATTGATGTATTTTCTTTTTCCAATGAATATCCTTTCCGCATCGATTTTTTTGGCGATGAAGTAGAAAGTTTGCGCAGTTTCGATGTGGAAACCCAGTTGTCGAAAGAAAAATTGGAGAACATTTCCATTATTTCCGGACAATCGGGAGACAGAGAAACCACTATTTTTTCTTATTTGAATGATACCGCTCAATTGGTTTTCAAGAGTGAAAATTGGCTCTACGAACGCTTGGAAGGCATTTGGAACGAAGCGCCTGTTCTTGCCAATGAAGAAACTTTCCAATCGCTCGACGAAATCCGCTTGTTGCTAACCCCTGCACCGATTATTCAAGAATTAACAGAAAAATATAAAAAAATACACACCTCCCCCAAACCCCCTCCAAAGGAGAGGGATACCTGCGATTTGTCAAATGAATTACTTTATATTAAAGGGATACCACAAGTTTCCCCCTCTTGTGGAGGGGGTTGGGGGGAGGTGTCATTCCAAACCGAGCCTCAACTCTCTTTTCGGAAAAACTTCGATTGGGTTGCCGCCTCTTTCAAGGAAAAAGCCGAAGAAGGTTATCAAATATATATCTTGAGCGATAACGAAAAACAAATTTCACGCATCCGTTCTATCTTTGAAGACCGCGGCGACACTTTTGCTTTTACGCCTATATACAGCACAATCCACGAAGGGTTTATAGATAAAACCTTGAAGATTTGCTTGTTTACTGACCATCAACTGTTCGACCGTTTTCACAAATATAACTTGAAATCCGAACGGGCAAGGTCGGGAAAAATTGCTTTGTCGCTGAAAGAACTTCAACAGTTCCAACAGGGCGATTTCATTGTCCACATCGACCACGGAGTAGGACGTTTCGGTGGGTTGATACGAACGGATATCAACGGTAAAATGCAGGAAGTCATCAAATTGACTTTTTTGAACGATGATATGATTTTCGTCAGTATCCATTCTCTGCATAAAATATCGAAATACAAAGGAAAAGACAACGAACCGCCGCGATTGAACAAGTTGGGTTCGGGAGCGTGGGAAAACCTGAAAGAGAAGACCAAGAAAAAGGTCAAAGACATTGCCAAAGACCTGATTTTGCTGTATTCCAAGCGGCGGGAAGAAAAGGGCTTTGCTTTTTCGCCCGACACCTATTTGCAGCAGGAATTAGAAGCCTCGTTCATCTACGAAGATACGCCCGACCAGTTGAAAGCCACCAATGATGTGAAACAGGATATGGAAAATTCCCGTCCGATGGACCGTTTGGTTTGCGGCGATGTGGGTTTCGGAAAAACGGAAGTGGCTATCCGCGCAGCGTGTAAGGCGGCGGTCGATGGAAAACAGACCGCAGTGTTGGTTCCGACAACTCTGTTGGCGTATCAACATTTTAACACGTTCAAAGAACGTTTGGCGGATTTGCCCGTTACGGTCGATTATCTCTCGCGGGCGCGGACGGTAAAGCAAACCAAAGAAATCCTTGAACAATTGAAAATCGGCAAAATCGACATTCTGATAGGAACACATAAAATAATAGGTAAAGAAGTTGTATTCAAAGATTTGGGATTATTAATCATCGACGAAGAACAGAAATTCGGTGTCAGCGTGAAAGAGAAGTTGAAACAGATGAAAACCAATGTCGATACGCTGACCTTGACGGCTACTCCGATTCCACGCACCCTGCAATTCAGTTTGATGGGCGCTCGCGATTTGTCGAACATCTCGACGCCTCCGCCCAATCGCTATCCGATTCATACGGAAGTACACCGTTTCGGCGGAGAAATTATCCGCGAGGCAATCAATTTTGAAATGAGCCGCAACGGACAGGTGTTTTTCGTTAATAATCGCATTTCCGGAATGAAAGAATTGGAAGATTTGGTGAGGCGGGAAATTCCCGATGCCCGGATTGCTATCGGACACGGGCAAATGGAGCCGGCGATATTGGAAAAAATTATCACCGGTTTTGTCAATTACGAATACGATGTTTTGCTCGCTACTTCGATTGTCGAAAACGGTATCGACATTCCGAATGCCAATACGATTATCGTAAACAATGCACACAATTTCGGACTGAGCGACTTGCATCAGTTGCGAGGCAGGGTAGGACGCAGCAACCGGAAAGCGTTTTGTTACCTGCTTTCGCCGCCTCCTCATCTGCTAAGTCCCGAAGCCCGCAGGCGTCTTCAGGCAATAGAAAACTTTTCCGAATTGGGAAGCGGTATCCATATCGCCTTGCAGGATTTGGATATTCGGGGAGCCGGCAATATGTTGGGAGCGGAACAAAGCGGTTTTATCGCCGATTTGGGTTACGAAACCTATCAGAAAATTCTGAACGAAGCCGTACAGGAGTTGAAAAATGAAGAATTTGCCGATTTATATAAAGATGATAACAATGTGGATACGGGCGAAAATTATGTACGCGACACCAATGTAGAGAGCGATTTGGAAGTGCATTTTCCCGCTTCGTATATTCCGAGCGATTCCGAGCGAATTTTGCTCTACCGTGAATTGGACGCTATGGAAGACGAGAATGACATTGAGCAATTCCGCCTGAAATTGCAGGACAGGTTTGGAAAAATTCCCGAAAAGGGCGAAGAATTGATAAGGATTGTACGCTTGCGGCGCATCGCGCGGAAACTCGGAATCGAAAAAATTGTACTGAAATCAGGAAAAATGATGATTCATTTGATTTCTCAAACCGATTCAACTTATTATCAGAGCGAAGCCTTCGACAAATTATTGCAGTTCGTCCAAAAGAACTACAAACGCACCCAATTGACAGAAAAAAACAACCGCCGCTCACTAACCGTACAGGCAGTTGATACAGTCGAAAAAGCGGTTAGGGTTTTGGAAGAGATTTAATTCCCTATTGAACGCAGATGACACTGATTTTTGAGGATTTATCCCAATCTTATCTGCGAAAATCCGCTTTATCCGCGTCATCTGCGTTCTTATGAAGATAGATTGCTTTTATTAACAAAAAATGCTTACATTTGTTCCGTTAATTTATTTTACGCTTATGCGAATCGAACAAAATTACTCTTTATTGAAACACAATACGTTTGGTCTAAACGTAAAAACGAAATATTTTGTGGAATACGAAACCGAAGACGATTTACAAAAATTGCTTCGCGATGAATTTTTCTTTTCTCAATGCTTTTTACATATAGGGCAGGGGAGTAATTTGCTGTTTCTCGGCGATTTTGACGGAATAATCGTACATTCTGCCATACAGGGGATTGAGAAAATCAGAGAAGATGAGCAATCGGTTTGGCTAAAAGCAGGTGCAGGAAACGATTGGGACTCGTTTGTTGCGTATTGTGTGGAAAACGGTTGGGGAGGGCTTGAAAACCTTTCGCTGATACCCGGAGAAGTAGGCGCTTCGGCAGTGCAAAACATTGGCGCTTACGGAGTTGAAGTCTCCGAAAGGATAGAAGAAGTACACGCCTATATGCTTGAAACAGGCGAAAAAAGGACTTTTTCCAATAGCGAATGCGACTATTCCTACAGAAGCAGCCTTTTTAAAAAGACGATTCTGAAAGGAAAATGTTACATCACACAGGTAGTTTTTAAATTGTCGAAACAACCGGAATATCGTTTGGAATACGGAAACATACAGGAAAAATTAGCAAGAAAAGAAGTTTCCTTACAAAATGTTCGCGATGCAGTAATCGAAATAAGAAAGTTTAAATTGCCCGATCCGAAAGAAACAGGTAATGCCGGCAGTTTTTTTATTAATCCTTACGTATCTATGGAACATTTCCAAAGTTTGAAAAAATCCTATCCCGCTACTCCCCATTATCCGGTCGATGAAACAACGGTGAAAATTCCGGCAGCATGGTTGATTGAACAATGCGGAATGAAAGGTAAAACCGTTGGAGGGGCTGCTGTCCACGAAAAACACGCTTTGGTCATCATCAATCAAAACAGGGCAACCGGACAGGATATTGTTTTATTGGCTGAAGAAATTTGTAAAGCGGTTAAAGAAAAATTCGATGTCGAACTTCATCCCGAAGTGAATTATATATGAAATTTATATGCAAAAAATGAAAATCCGCTTTTTAGGCACCGGCACATCGACAGGGATTCCTGAAATAGGGTGCCGTTGTGAAGTTTGCACTTCTTCCGACGAGCGGAACAAGCGGTCTCGCGCTTCGGTTTTGGTTGAAACCGAAGGAAAACGGATATTGATTGATTGTGGTCCCGACTTCCATTCGCAGATGTTAAAAACAATGGAAACGGATAATTTTTCGGATTTGGAAGGAGTTTTACTAACGCATGAACATTATGATCACGTGGGTGGCATAGACGATTTGCGGGCATTTTGCCGGAAAGGTGCTTTGCCTGTATATGCGGAAGAGAACGTAATAGAAGCGCTTCGCAGCCGGTTGCCGTACATTTTTGCAGAATACAAATATCCGGGCGTACCCGATTTGTCCTTTATCCCGATCCGAAATCAATCTTTTTTTATCTCCGGAATTGAAATTATTCCCATTCGTTTATTGCATGGCAGATTGCCAATTTTGGGTTTCAGGATAGAAAATTATGCTTATCTGACAGACTTAACGACTATCCCCGAAGATGAATTTGAAAAGTTGAAAGATTTGGATGCGTTAATTATTAATGCTTTACGAACGAGAGAACATATCTCTCATCAAAATCTTCAACAAGCCCTGCTGAACATTGAAAGAATCAATCCCCGGCGGGCTTATCTCACACATCTTAGTCATCAATTTGGGCTGCATTCAGTTGTAGAAAATAAGCTGCCTGAAAATGTTTTTATTGCTCGGGACAGTTTGGTTATTTGAAAAAAGTTTACTATTTTTGCGCAACAATACTAAATGTTATCTAATTCAAATTATGGAGTATCGTTATGATAATAATTAACAAAATAAAATAAACACGTATGAAATTCGTTGTATCAAGTAGCTCTTTATCAAGTCATTTACAAGTAGTAAGCAGGGTTTTGGCCTCGAAAAATATTTTACCTGTCTTGGATTGTTTTTTGTTCGAATTGAACGAAAATACATTAACAATAACCGCTTCCGATATAGAGACGCGAATAATAACTTCTGTTGAGGTTCATGAGGTTGATGGCAAAGGTAATTTTATCGTTCTTGCCAAGAATTTATTGGATTCGTTAAAAGAATTGCCGGATCAGCCTATCAGGTTCGAATTCGATGACGCGACTATGGAGATGTTTCTTTTTTATGAAAACGGAAAATTCAATTTAACCTATCAACAAGGTGAAGAATATCCGACACATAAGCCATTGAACGAAGACGCAAACAAAATAGAAATATCTGCTGAAAATTTACTCAACGGTATCACTCGCACATTGTTTGCCGCCTCGGAAGACGAATTGCGTCCCGTTATGCAGGGTATATTGTTTGATATTTCGGAAAACGATATGACATTTGCTGCATCAGACAGTCACAAATTAGTGCGTTATAAAAATACTTCCGTTAAAGAGAATCTTCCTTCTGCGTTTATTTTGCCTAAAAAACCCGCCAATTTGTTGAAAAATATTCTTCCAAAAGGAACAGGTGTTGTTGAAATTTCTTTCGATGAAAATAATGCCTTTGTAAAAATGGAAAATATACTCATTATTACGCGTCTGATTGAAGGTCGATACCCAAACTACAATGCTGTAATTCCCAAAGATAACCCATTTCACATATCAGTAGACCGTTTGTTGTTTTTGAATGCATTAAAAAGAGTGGTGGTCTTCTCTGATCCGGCAAGTAGTTTGATTAAATTGCAATTATCACCGAACAGTATTTTCATTTCTGCTCAATATATTGATTACTCCACTTCGGCTGAAGAAACAGTAGCTTGCGTTTATGAAGGAGAAGAAATAAGAATTGGATTTAAGGGAACTTATCTGATTGAAATATTGAATAACATCCCATCGTCGGAAGTTGTTATACAATTAGCCGATCCTTCTCGACCCGGTTTGATGCTGCCTGCTGAAAACGAAACAGATGAAGATTTATTGATGCTGTTGATGCCTATGATGTTGAACGATTAAATTCAATTAAGAATTAAGAGTTAAGAGTTTGTTGGTACTAACTGTATTAACAATTAACGATATAAGCAATATACTATGAGGTTGCAGTTAAAAAATCCCCTCGTTTTTTTCGACTTGGAAACGACGGGGGTGAACATTGTGTCCGACCGGATTGTTGAAATCTCGTATTTAAAAGTTTTCGTCAGTGGAGAGGAAGAACGCAAAACTCGCCTGATTAATCCAGAAATGCCGATTCCTCCGGAGGTTACTGCTATTCATGGCATATCGGACGATGATGTGAAAGACGCTCCCACCTTTAAGATGATTGCCAAATCATTGGCCGCTCAAATTGAAGGCTGCGATTTGGCAGGTTTCAACTCCAACCGTTTTGATATTCCTTTGTTGGCGGAAGAATTTTTGCGTGCAGAAGTGGACATTGATTTGATGCGGCGAAAATTTGTTGATATACAAACCATTTATCACAAAAAAGAACAGCGTACCCTGTCGGCCGCTTATCAATTCTATTGCAACAAGGAGTTGGAAAACGCACATACTGCCGCCGCCGACACGAAAGCAACCTACGAAATCCTGCAAGCCCAATTGGATCGTTATCCCGACTTGAAAAATGATATTGCTTTCCTTTCCGAATATTCTTCTTTCAACAACCACGTCGATTTTGCGGGACGTGTGATTTACAACGACCGGAAACAGGAAGTAATCAATTTCGGAAAGTATAAAGGGCGTTTGCTCGAGGAAGTTCTTCAAGAAGATCCGGGTTATTACGGCTGGATTATGCAAGGCGATTTTGCTCTGCATACCAAAAAAGTTTTCACGGCTGTTATGTTGAGGAAAAATGGCAGAGGATAATGATGAAACAAGGTATGATAAATAAATTGCAAGCCTTTATCTCAACAAATTCCTCAACGATTGAGGCAGATAAAAAGTATTGTTTCTATCAACAAACACAACTACGCTGCTCAATTTGATTTCTTTCCCGTTGTGTTTCACAATATTGGTATTGGGTTGAATTTCCAGTACATTGTTTTTATTTGTAACTTCCAATGCGGGTGCGTCCTCGTTATCAGAAAGCTTATAAGAATAGTTTGCAAAAACATCTGTATGTTTGGCAAAATAATCGCTTGTCAATGATTCGAGGCTTTGCTTCAATCCCAATGTATGGCGAAGATAATGGTTCAATTCGATGTTGGTACGGTGGCCGGTCAAACGATTGGGAGTCGGATCATATACCGCCAAAAATACTTCCTCGCCTGTGTGTCCGGTAGTTGTAAATCCAAAACAGGTGTTTTTGTCTATGATTTCATTTACTATCTTCGACATAGGTGCGCCTTTACGTTCTTCATCTGCAACAGAACTTTGCCTGTAATCCGTGCATTGCAGCATTTGATCATAATCACTGTCATCTAATGTCAGGCCTGTCAAATCATTAAAAACCGCTTTCAAGCCGGATGGATCCGTATTTTTTAATTTGTCAATCAATACGCCGGCGCTGGCTTTGAATTTGGAAATATTGCCGAACAGTTCATCTTTTGTCAATGAGGAATAATTGGGGCATTTGTTTGCACCGATACTGAATCCGCTGTTTCCGTGATCGGGAACGACTACCACTACGGTTTCCTCATTCGATTTGGCAAAATCCAATGCTACTCCGCAGGCTTCGTCGAAAGCGAGCATATCGGTAATCAACGCTGCCGCATCGTTGGCGTGTGCCGCCCAATCGACTTTACTGCCTTCCACCATTAAGAAAAATCCGTTTTTATTTTGAGATAGTTTCTCAATGGCTTTTTTCGTCATTTCGGCTAATGAAGGTTCTTTTTCCGGATCACGGTCGATATCGTATGCCATATCCGTATTTCCGAATAAAGCCCACATCCGGTCGCCTTTGTGGTTTCTAAATCCATCGATGTCGTTTAAATAAACACCGTATCCTTCATCTTTCAGGAATTGTTTGTGATTTTCATTCAAGAGGCTTACTCCTCCTCCGATAACTACGTCTAAATGGTTGTGAACCATTTGTGGAACAATCCATTCATATTTGCCACGGTTGTAGGTATGCGCCGCACAATCGGCAGGCGTAGCATGCGGAAATTCGCAGGTAACAACCAAACCGGTTGACTTGTTTTGAGTGAGGCGGGCGGCTTCCAAAACAGTCATCAGCGGTTGATAGGCTTTTTCCGGATCCATCGGGACAATGTCGTTCAAAGGGTCTGCCTGAGGATACATGGATATGTAGCTTGCACGGCTCGGATAACCGGTCATATAACAGGATGTGGTTGGCCCTGAATCGCCAATCGGTGCATTGGACGAATACG
>Ga0082212_10005299_pt1 | contig 17611 bp, 18 predicted proteins | sample TergutNt197P3_FD_71548 | JGI IMG/M metagenome (GOLD analysis project Ga0082212, IMG submission 71548) | Neocapritermes taracua P3 segment gut microbial communities from Petit-Saut dam, French Guiana - Nt197 P3 | ecosystem: Host-associated > Arthropoda: Insects > Digestive system > Gut ... | reverse complement strand
AAAAATTTTTACGCAGGAAAATTGCAGTATTGTAAATGAAGCGAAATCAACTCATCAAACATATAACCATAAAAAAAACCTTACATGTTTTTGTAAGGTTTTAATTTTCAGTAGCGAGAGGCGGGATTGAACCGCCGACCTCATGATTATGAATCATGCGCTCTAACCGGCTGAGCTACCTCGCCATGTGTTTTGAGGGTGCAAAGGTAATCAGTTTTTGATAAACTGCAAATATTATTTTTCCCTCTTCAGCAATGATGCTGCAAATTTTTCAAGACCTGCCTTGCGCGACTCGTCGGATAACGTCACATTCCGAAAATGCGATATGGCTTGCTGATAATGTTCATCCATGGCCTGCCGTGCGGCTTCATTTACTCCCAGATGGTTATAGATTGCTTTTACCCCGTTGATTTTTTCGTTATCGGGTATCTTTTGATCATTCAGCAATGCGTTTAATTCGTTTCGGGTTTTGCAGTCGGCTCTTTCGAATGCTGTAAGCAGCAGGTAAGTTTTTTTCCTGCACAGTATATCGCCGCCGATGGCTTTACCAAATACATCAGGGTCAGCATATACATCTAACCAGTCGTCCTGTATCTGAAAGGTGAGACCAAGCGAAATACCAAACTGATAAAGGTGTCCGGCATTCACGGCGTCCGCTCCGCCGCAGATAGCGCCGGTTTTAAGACATGCAGCCAGAAGAACAGCCGTTTTAAGGCGAATCATGTGCAGATATTCGTCGATGGATACGTCGGCGCGTTGTTCAAAATCCATGTCGTATTGCTGGCCTTCGCATACTTCCAGTGCCGTTCGGTTAAATATGCCGAGTAATGCGGGTAAAACATCCGGTTGTGCCCGGCACATGTACCGGCAGGACAGGATCAACATGGCGTCACCCGAAAGAATGGCTGTGTTTTCATTCCAGCGTTTGTGTACCGTAGGGCGATTACGCCGTATATCTGCATTGTCCATCAAATCGTCATGCAGCAGTGTGAAATTATGAAAAAGTTCCAGCGCTATGGCCGGCATCATGGCTTTTTCGACGTCTTCACAAAACAGGTTGCAGGACATTAAGGTAAGTACGGGACGCACCCGTTTTCCGCCGGCTGCCATCACATACTCTATCGGTTCATACAGTCCGGCAGGCGTTTTACTGCCGATGGACAATTGTTTCAACTGTTCTTCAATGAGTGAACTGCATTGCTCTATAGTGTTCATTTGATCCGCATGATATTTTTAATCCCCAAAAATACGGATTTTTTAAACAATATGTGTTTCACATAAACAAAATAATTGCCTGTCCGATGGCTAAAAAAAATTTGAAATTATATAAGATTATATATCTTTGCAGGCGAATATAAATCATTTATAAAAGTAAATAACAATCAGTATTACAATGACAAAGATTAAAGTAGGTATTAATGGTTTTGGTCGCATCGGACGTCTGGTTTTCCGTGCCGCCATGCAAAGGGATGATATCCAGATAGTAGGGATCAACGACTTGTTAGACGTTGATTATATAGCTTACATGCTCCGTTATGACACGGTACACGGCCGGTTTAAGGGCACTGTGGATGTAAAGGACGGAAAATTGGTAGTAAACGGAAATACCGTCCGCGTAACTTCCGAAAAAAATCCTGCCGATTTGAAATGGGCTGATGCAGGCGCTGAATACGTGGTTGAATCAACCGGTTTGTTCCTCACCAAGGAAAAATGTCAGGGACACTTAGACGCCGGTGCAAAGCGTGTAGTGATGTCTGCTCCTTCAAAAGACGATACTCCAATGTTCGTCATGGGTGTTAACCATCAGGTATACAAAGGAGAAGCTTTCGTTTCAAATGCTTCCTGCACCACCAACTGTCTGGCTCCCTTAGCCAAGGTGATCCACGACAACTTCGGTATCGTTGAAGGTTTGATGACCACAGTACACGCTACCACCAATACCCAAAAGACTGTGGATGCTCCCTCGATGAAAGACTGGCGGGGCGGACGCGCCGCTGCAGGCAACATCATTCCGTCGTCTACCGGCGCTGCCAAAGCAGTGGGTAAAGTAATTCCCTCGCTGAACGGTAAACTCACCGGTATGGCTTTCCGTATCCCAACGCTCAACGTTTCGGTAGTTGACCTGACCTGCCGTTTGGAAAAAGGAGCTTCATACGACGAAATCAAAGCCGCTCTCAAAAAAGCATCCGAAACAGAATTGAAAGGTATACTCGGATATACCGAAGATGATGTGGTTTCGAGCGATTTCATCGGCGACGCACGTACTTCGATTTTCGACGCAAAAGCCGGTATTTCGCTGAACAACAACTTTGTAAAGCTCGTTTCGTGGTACGACAACGAATGGGGTTATTCGGTTAAAGTTCTTGAACTGATTGCCCATATGGCAACTGTTTCTTAATTTCAGGTTTTAGGTTTCTGAGTGGATTGTCAAAAATGGTACATTTTTGACAGTCCACTTTTATTGAATATGTATATTTAATGTATCAAAAACAGTGGTTTATGAATAACATTTCTTTAACCAAAAAATTGCTGATCACCGGCATTTTTACCGCAATGACCATTAGCATGACACATGCTCAGGGGTCAATCGGGCAAACCGAAATTACCAAATGGCAGTACGGGAAAAAGGGAGCCGTGTCGATCACCTACGATGACGGTACCATCAACCAGTTTCGTGTAGCGATTCCGATCATGAACAGATTAGGCCTTCCCGGTACCTTTTACATTAATACCGGAACATTGCCCGATTCAAAATATGCAGGAAAATTTATCGGGAGACCTGTAAGTAAGATTATCGAAGAATCCAAAACCATACCGACCAGTGCGGACAATGTGTTTGAAAGGGCTTCGGCAGCAAGATATCTGGGTTTTAGAGGAACCGGGGATTATTTTACCAATGCAGGAGCCGCTATAAACGCCGGCAGGCCGGAAGAAGCTTTTAAAATACTCGACGATCTTTACAAAAAAGTTGTCCACGGCGAGTTTCAGCCCGTATCGCCGGAAAGCAGGCGTGTAAATACCGAAAATGTGCTTACCTGGGATATGGTCAAAACACATGCTGCGGAAGGTCATGAGTTTGCCAGCCACATGGTTACCCACCCGTATGTTGCCGCGCTTGACGACGCCAATCTGAAGTATGAAGTTGAAAAAAGCCGTGAGGAAATATTGAAACGAATTGGAATCAGACATACGTTTTCGTCAGAACTTCCATATGGCACCCAAAATGAAAGGGCTATTCAATATGCGCTTACGGTTTACCAGGCCCTGAGAAACAGGATAGCCGAAGGTTATGTGCTTGAATTACATCGCCCCAGTCGTCAATCGCCTGTAAATTCCGATTATGAATATGTCTTTTGGGAACGTGGCATTCTTACCGGAACCACGCTTGCAGAAATGAACGAATGGGTGAATATCACTGCGTCGCAAGATAACATTTGGCTGGTAACTGTGATACACGGCGTTGAAGGTATCGGCTACGAGCCTCTGACACGCCAGACGGTTGATGACCATTTTTCCTACATCAAATCGAAAGAAAATGATTTATGGGTGGCAACGTTTGCCGATGCTGCAAGATACATCAAACAGAGAATGAATGCAAAACTAAGCTTTTCACAAAAAGGCGAAAAAATCATTGTTGATGTTACCCATTCGCTTGATAAAAAACTGTACGACATTCCCCTAACCCTGAAGACTTATGTAAATCCCCAGTGGAAAGAAGCCAGCGTGAAGCAGGGAAAATCGGTGACGAAACTGACTGTTCAGCGTGAAAACTCTGCGGCATTTGTCATGTATCAGGCAATGCCGGGAAAAGGAACCATTGAAATAACCGGTGTAAATCTTTAACCGTCTTCCTAAATTCGGAAGGAGCTAAATCGTAAATTTTTTCAGACTAAAATCTTGGCAGTTAAATTTTTAATACTCTTTTCAATCCCTACAAAAGGATCTCCGAACTTTTCACCCTGATTGTCATCTTCTACAAAGTGGTTTTTCAAACCGGAAATCTTTCTGGAGTCATAGATTCTTTTAAAATCAATACTGCCGGCTCCAACCGAAGTAATATCATCTTTTTCAACCTCATAAATGGGAGCCGTCGGTCTGACCTGGTCTTTGAAATGCCATAATTTAAACCTTCCCGGATATTTTTTAAACATCTCTACCGGATCATGGCCTGCTTTGGTAACCCAGTATAAATCAATTTCCATTGTAATCAAATCGGCGTCCATTTCCTTCAGGAAAATATCGTAATAAGGAATGATGCCATCGGTAGGTTTAAACTCAAAATTATGATTATGATAGGCAAACTGTATCCCGACGCTTTTCATAATACGTCCCACTTCATTCCAATCGGCAATCATGGTTTTGTATTTTTCGATGGTACGGTCTTCGTCATTGATCCATGGCTGAACGCAATATTTAACGCCTAATGCCGCATGGTCGTCGGCCATTGCTTTTGCATTATCCAAAGTGATACCGGCTGCCTCTACCTGTGTATGACTGCTCAGGGCTTCCATACCCAGATCAGCTAAAATTTTCTTAAATTCCGAAGGTGAATACCCATAGAATTTTCCATTCGAATAGTCGGCAAGTTCCATATATTTATATCCGATATCAGATACTTTTTTTAAGGAACCAAGCACATCTTTTTCCATGGCATCGCGGATACTGTATAACTGTAATCCTACCCCAAAGCTTTTTCTGTCAACAGATTGGCACGATTGTAACAACGGATTGAACGCCAACAGTCCAAGTGAACCTGCTGCTGATAATTTGAGAAAATCACGTCTGTTTGTCATAATATATTTCGTATTGTTGTTATTTGATGATGTGAAATAAAATGCCAAAATTAATGCTTTTTTGCAAAAAAAAGTTCATTTTCAAAAAAAATAGCCAAAAAGGATGTAGTTTTGCATTTTCATAAATAATGATATGGTAAAAAAGCGAACGATGACCCCCCGTAAGAAAAGATTTTTGAGTGTTTTCTGGGGCACAGCGGCAGGATTGTTTTTTTTGGCAGTTCTGTTATTCATTTTAATTACCACCGGTAAATTCGGGTACATGCCTACGTTTGAACGTTTGGAAAATCCCAATACCGACATTGCCTCAGAGATATATTCGTCAGACGGTGAACTGTTGACTACCTTTTTTCTGGAAGAGAACAGAAATCCTGTTGATTACAGGGATTTGCCGCCATACCTGGTTAATGCGCTGATTGCGCGCGAAGACCACCGTTTTGTCGATCATTCTGGAATTGACGGGATCGGGTTGGTGCGTGTAGCAGTGAAAACGGTATTGATGCGGCAATCGGGCGAAGGCGGCGGCAGCACCATCACGCAACAGTTGGCAAAACAACTCTTCAAGAGGGATACCACCAGGTACAGCTGGAGTGTAGCGAAAAAAGCGCACATGGCCACCATCAAGTTTCGTGAATGGGTGATTGCCGTGCGGCTCGAAAAGCAATATACCAAACAGGAAATCGTCACCATGTACCTGAACGTGGTACCTTTCGGGTATAATGCGTTCGGAATCAAATCAGCTGCACGCACTTTTTTTAAGAAAAACGTCGATATGCTGACTGTTGAGGAAGCAGCCCTGCTGGTGGGTATGTTGCAGCGTCCCAGTTACTATAACCCTGTGCGACATCCCGAAAGGGTAACCAACCGGCGCAACAGCGTGCTCAACAAAATGATGGAACATGGGTATATGAGTAAAGAAATGTGCGATTCCATCAAACAAATACCTCTTGAAACGAATTTTGAAAGGCTTGACCATCAAACCGGTAATGCAACCTATTTCCGCGATTATCTGCGTGTGATCATGACAAAAAGAGAACCGGTAAGGGGTTCGCCAAATTTTCGGGAAGATTCCATACAATGGGCGCATAATCCGCTTTATGGCTGGTGCAACAAAAATCTGCGCCCTGACAAAATGCCGTATAATTTATACAAAGACGGGCTGAAGATATACACTACGATTGATTCGCGCATGCAAAAATATGCCGAAGACGCCATGCAGGAACACATGAAAGTAAAACAGAAAGAATTTTTTCGGGAAAAAAGGGGAAACAAAAAAGCGCCTTTTTCAACCGATTTAACGGACAAGGAAATAGAGGGAATAATGATGACCGCCATGAGGCGAAGCGACCGTTATATTATTATGCGTAATAGAGGTATATCTCAAAATGATATTCTTGCAAAATTCCATGAACCTGTCGAAATGACTGTCTTTTCGTGGAATGGCGACAGAGATACCTTGATGAGTCCGTGGGATTCGATCCGATACTACAAATCGTACCTTCGCTCCAGCATGATGGCGATGAACCCGCACACAGGCGAAGTAAAAGCATATGTGGGCGGTATCGATTTCCGTCACTTCCAATATGATGGCGTAAGGCAGAGACGACAGGTCGGATCTACCTTTAAACCCATTCTGTATACATTGGCTTTTCAGGATAAAAGGGAATTGACGCCCTGCACCGAAGTATTGAATCAGGCAGTATCATTTATCATGCCCGAAGGTCAGGACCCATATATGCCAAAAAGTTCGGGGAAAAAGGAAGATTTAAACAAATGGAAAACATTGAAATGGGGTCTACAAACTTCCGAAAATAATATATCCGCATGGTTGATGAAACAGCTATCAGCTGATGCGTTGATTGAAATGGCACGGAAAATGGGAATTACGAGTCCCATGGAGCCTGTGCCTTCACTCTGTCTGGGTTCTGCAGATATATCTTTAGCCGAAATGACCGCCGCTTTTTCGGTGTATCCCAGTGGGGGAGTTTATACCGAACCGATATTGGTAACACGCATAGAAGATAAGGGCAGAAACCTGCTGCAGCGCTTCAGTTCCATCAAGGAAGAGGCCATCAGTGAGCAGACAGCATATCTGATGGTAAATATGCTGCAGGGGGTGGTAAAAGGCGGAACGGCTGCACGGTTGCGTAACACCTACAGGCTGATGAATGACATAGGCGGAAAAACAGGTACTACGAACGATCATGCGGACGGCTGGTTTATGGGTATTACTCCCGACCTTGTTGCAGGCGTTTGGGTGGGCGGCGAAAATCCTTCCATCCGTTTCAACCGTATGGATCTCGGGCAGGGCGCTGCTATGGCATTGCCTATTTACGGACTGTTCATGCAAAAAGTTTATGCCGATAAAAATATCAACCTGACACAGGGGCCGTTCGAGCGTCCCGCCAACTTCAATATCAATCTGGATTGCAACGATCAGGATTTGAGCGGTAATGTGGTGTATGATGAATAATTGAGAATTGAGAATTGAGAATTGAAAATTTTTTCGAAATCAGGCAGGATACATTGACATTGCCGCAGCAGCAATATCAGTTATCACCTGTTATCAATTTGCCGCTGCAAGACACCATTCCTGTAATATCGACGGTAACCCTCCCTGCAAGAACCGCATTTTTAGGCGAAACAAGGCAAGTTGTTTATCCATCGTCCATAACATTATTCATTATCTGTGGATTGGCGCTATTGACCGTCATCAAATACAACTTCGGAAAAAATATGATAGAGGTAGTTCAATCCTTTTTCAATTATCGACAAACCATGCGAGTATTTGAAGAACGTCGCGAATCCGACAAACAGGCCGTTTTTCTCTCTAATGTCCTCTTTATATTGATTACCGGTATTTTTGTTTCGATAGCATTACCTTTTTTTGGAGCAAGCCTGCTGTGGGAAAATTTTGCCATATCTATTCTGATCTTTTCTGCGGCTACAGGCTTGTTGTATATCCTGAAAGCCTGTATATGGCATGGATTAGGTAATATCTTTATGGTTCAGGCATTTTCGAAAATATATATATACAACATGTTTTTGTACAACTGTAACATCGGATGGTTGATTTTTCCGTTGGTGGCGATTATTCCGTATGTCCCGTATGAAGTAGCGCCATACCTTATATACAGTGTCATTGTTGCTGTTGTTATATCGTATATTCTCAAACTGTTGAGAATTTTTCAAATTATTCATGGCCTAAATGTATCTGTATTTTATTTCATTTTGTATCTTTGCACCCTTGAACTTTTACCGCTTTTCTTGTTTATAAAATGCTGTAAAATGTTGTGAGAGTTTAATTTATTTATATAAATTATTAAGTTTTGAAGGTCAAAAGAATTATTGTGTCGCAACCTGCTCCGGGTGAAACGGAACGGTCGCCATATGCAGAATTGGCAGACAAATATCACCTACAAATCGTTTTCAGGCCATTTATCAGGATTGAAGGTGTTGCTGCAAAGGAATTTCGCCATTACAGAATTGAAATTCTGTCTCACGGTGCTGTTTTTCTTACCAGCAAGACTGCTGTGGATCATTATTTCCGCATATGCGAGGAAATGCGGGTCACTGTACCCGATTCGATGAAATACTTTTGTACTTCCGAATCAATCGCCAATTATTTGCAAAAGTACATCATATACCGTAAACGAAAGATATTTTTTGGCGCAAAAATCGAGGAATTATTAGAAACGATGCAGAAACACAGGGATGAAAAGATTTTCCTGCCATTGTCCGATCCTCATAAGCCGGAGATTCCAAGATTGTTAGATAAAAGAAAATACAAGTACACCAAAGTGATTTTGTATCGGATCGTGAGTAGCGATTTGTCCGATGTTCATATCAATGGTGATGATATTCTGGCATTTTACAGTCCCACTGAAATCAAATCGCTGTTACATAACTTTTCCGGTTTTGAACAGGGAGAAACAAGAATAGCATGTTTTGGCCCTGCTACCGCTAAGGCTGCCAGGGCAGCGCAACTGCGTATCGACATTCAGGCGCCCCGTCCGCAAATTCCTTCATTAACCATGGCCATCGAGCAGCATTTGAAAGATTTGACCAAAAAGGAAATGATAAATCAATAATTAGTGGTAAGTGATAAATGATTAATGGCAACCAATACATTATGCAAGGAAGAACGTTTACACGGGAAACGGGTCATTTCAAATTTGTTTGAAAACGGATTTACCTTTTTCCTGTCGCCCTATAAGGTTTTTTGGATAAAAATTCCCGAAACATATATCTTTCCAGGTTGTTTTGGCGTGTCGGTACCCAAACGTCGTTTCAAGCGCGCTGTGAAGCGCAATCTGCTTAAACGCCGTACACGCGAAGCCTTTCGCATCAACAAGCAAATACTGAACGCAGCCGTTACTTCCGGACAGGTACACCTGATGGTCATTTATGTTTCCGATCAGCTGCTACCATATGCCGAACTGGAAAAAGCGATGAAGAAAATTTTGCAACGTATTGTCCAACAAATAGAATAGTTTCAGGTTTCAAGTTTCAGGTTTCAAAAGTTAATGGGAAATCCGTTTAAATATTTGTTCATTGGCCTGGTAAAATTTTACCGATATTGCATTTCGCCGCTCACGCCTGCCTCGTGTCGCTATACGCCCACCTGTTCGCAGTATGCGCTGGAAGCGCTGCACAAATACGGTGCATTCAAAGGGGGATGGCTGGCTATTAAACGGATTTTGCGCTGTCATCCGTGGGGAGGGCATGGATACGATCCGGTGCCATAATTACTCTTTCCCTGCTTTTTCAATCTTTTCGGCTTCTTTTTCGTCGATGCGGTGCTGTATGCTACCACGAAAGCCTTCAGCGGGAATTTTTACGAGATATGTTTTTCGCGCAGCGTTGGTCAGTTTGTTGTCGCGCAGCCATGGATTGAGGTATTTCAGCATTTTGTAGTTGGTTTGGTGTTTGAAAGCAAATTCCGTCAGGTTGGTCACGGCTGTTTTTATTTCCACCTCAGTGTAGGGGATTGGCTGGTATTTTTCATTATCAGGAACATAAAAACCATATTTTTGCGGATCGCTCATAATGATTTTCATTGCAGCGATACGATACATATAACGTGCAGTTTCGTCGTTGAGCAAAAGGTCGTAGTAATAATTGCACTGTTGACGCTTTACCTGGGCGCTCAACCCGCCTTTCCCCATGTTGTACGATGCGGCAACCATCGTCCAGTTATTGAATATCTGATAAGCGCCTTTTAAATATTTACAAGCCGCTACGGTCGATTTTTCGACGTGGTAACGCTCGTCAACTTCGGCAGTTACTTCCAATCCGCACTCGGTGGCAGTACCTTTCATAAACTGCCAAAATCCTGTAGCGCCCCTGGGCGAAATCCTGTTCATCAAATCGCTTTCAATCAGCGCCAGGTATTTGAAATCGTCAGGGATACCATTGGCCGCCAGTATTGGTTCAATCACCGGAAAATACCGGCTGATTCTTTTGATACACTGCAAGGTATTGGAATGAAAATTCATATTGACAATTAATTCCCGCTCAAGACTTTCACGAACGTCAAAAAAACCGAGTGGCATTGGTTCTCCGGCAAAATCAATTTCTTCGGGAACAGGCGGAGTGGTAATCCAATGATTGTGCGGCGGTAAAATGTCATTTGGAGGGATATGTTCACCGTTAATTACGTCAACAGTCTGATGAGACGAAGATGGGGAACAAAAACCAAAAACTGCTACAAAAACAAGCAATAAGCCCAATGACATGAGCGGAAATTTTTTCATGTGAGATGAATTACAGGATATACTTTAAAATTTTAGACAAAAATACATAAAATTTCTCTTTTTTTTTCGGGAAAAAGTCATTCCTACAACCTCGCCTTGTACACTTTCCCCGGCAAACTGTTCACTAATCCGGCTAATTCGAGGCTCAGCAGCAGGGCCGATACTTTGCTGACAGGCATTTGCAGGGCAAAGCACAGACTGTCGATGACACATTCGCCGTTTTCTTTCAGCGCCCGCAGAACAGTTTCTTCTTCGGGGGTAAGTGTCGGGAACAATTCGCGCTGTACGGGCGCTTTTGGTTGATTGTCCCAGCCCATGATGTACTCAATATCGGCAACTGACTGCAGCAGGTTGGCCTTGTTGGTTTTGATGAGCCAGTTGCAACCGGTAGAATATGTATCCGTCAGGCGTCCGGGACAGGAAAAAACATCGCGGTTATACGAATTGGCAATGTCGGCGGTAATCAATGCTCCGCCGTGTATGTTCGATTCCACAACAATGGTCAGGTCAGACAAGCCGGCGATTAACCGGTTGCGGCGGACAAAATTGTTGCGATCGATGGGACTGTCGCTCAGAAATTCAGTGAGCAGAGCGCCTTTTCCTGATATTTCGCGGGCGGTAGCCGCATGTGCAGCCGGATAGAGTTGTGCTAATCCGTGTCCCAGTACGGCTATAGTGGGTAATCCGTTGCGTAAGGCCGCCTTGTGCGCACAAATGTCGATACCGTAGGCTAATCCGCTGATAACGATGGGGTGATGATTGTGTTGGCACAACTCATCGACTAAGCGGTTGCAGATATCTTTTCCGTATGAAGTTGCCTGGCGTGTGCCAACAATACTCACGATTTTGGGATGTTCAAAATTGACGTCGCCCTTGTAAAAAATGATAACGGGCGAATCCGGGCAATTCTTCAAACGCACCGGATAATCATCATCTAAATAAAAAGAATGGCTGATACGGTGTTTGACAATAAATTCCATTTCCTTTTCGGCTTTTGCCAGCACATTATGGTTTACTATAGAATCGGCTAATACTTCACCCACATTGGGAATTTTCAGCAGCGCTGTCTTTTTTTCTCTGAATACCGCTTCTACGCCGCCACAGTACGAAATCAGTTTCTTAGCCAGAATATCGCCAATTCCCGGAATCAGACCAATACCGATTTTATATTTCAAATCGCTCATATTCAACGGAACACAATGTCTGTTATTACTTTGTCCCCGGCTTTTTCATTTAAGCGCTGCACCAGTTTGGAACGCATCATGGACAATTCATTGCGTATTACAGACGATGAGAGATTGACAAACAATACATTATTTTTAATGTACAGTTCGTCAGTTGGCTTGGCCAAAGGTCCCAAAACTTCAGGCCAGGCTGCGATGATGCGCGATTCCATAATCCTGCTGCTGAGTTTAAAATCGCCCAGCAGTTCGGCAATGACTTGCGCAATATTCATTGGATGAGTTCTTCTCATTTTTCGCGTTTGAAAAAACTGAAATGCACATTGCCATAGTTCCTGTGTTCGAGGAAGTGCTCATGGCTGATAAAACCGTCCCGTTTGGAATGTTCCAAAATGATGATTCCGTCGGGTTTCAACAGGTCATATCCCAATATTAAATCCGGTATCTCTTTGAGACGAGGCATATCGTAGGGAGGATCGGCAAAAACAATATCATACCGGACACGGCAAATCGAGAGAAAATGGAAAGCGTCATCACGAATAACCCGCATCCGTGAAAAACCAAGTTTACCGGCAGTAGCGCGAATAAAGGCAACATGACGCGGTTCTATTTCTACAGCATGAATGTTATGGCATCCGCGCGATGCAAACTCATAACTGATGCTGCCGGATCCTGAAAACAAATCCAATACATCAAATGACGATATATCATAGCGACTGGAAAGAATGTTGAACAGTCCTTCTTTGGCAAAATCTGTGGTGGGCCGGACTGATAACTTATGATCCGTGACGATTGTTTTCCCTTTGTATGCACCACATATTATTCGCACCCGTATAAATTAAAGAGGTTGATGAAGTTCCTGCGGAATGGCTCTGTGATGTGATGGCTGTATGCAACCCTATTGGGCGGTTCACATTCCGTGATACTGCCGACATAGCCTTTAAGTATCTCTATTTCAGGCGGTGTTTTGTTGAGACTGCCTGCATACATTAATTTTGTTGATAACAGGTCGATATCGAACAAATTGGATACACCGGCAAGATAATACAGCGAATCGGCAGGAGCGTTGATTTTGAAACTGTTGTAAAATAAAAGTTTCTCATTTTTTATCACAGCAACATCTAACCAGCGAAAATGAAAATATATTGCCACATCAGCTTTGTACGACGGTGGTACCCCTGTTACGACAGATTGGATAAACGGTACCGAATGATGAAAAAAACTGATATCCGGTTGATACATGCAGGCCAGGTTTATCAATTCTGCAGGACATGAAAAAACTTGATACGAGTTTGCCGGTCGGATATAACGATGTAATGTATGTTCGTCTGTCGCAACTCCCTGATTGAAGGACAGGTATGAATCCGCTTCGTCCGGATCGAACAATTGTTCAGGCACAAGGGTATAGCGCGGCGAAATCCATAAAAGTCTGCTGCTCTGATAACTCAATCGGATAAGATCATCGTTTTCAAAAATCGGACGGCAGGCGTCAATCAATGACGAATGTACAGTGGCGAGCGAGGGGCAGATGACAGGAAGAGGGTAACTGCGTAGAATAACAAACTTATGGATCACTGTGTTGAAAACACAAAATGACAACCTATCCGTTTCAATCTGTATGGATAGATGATAACTTTTTGATTGAGAGATATTAAATGTTCCGTCAATCAGGTCGATATCTGCTTTTGGTATTTTATTCCCAATTTCCGGCATTATTGGTGGTTTCTGTCAAGGAACCAACTTTTAATCCGGCATATCCGGTCTTTAATTGCCTGTCGGCATTGAAATTGAACAAAAGTTGAGCATCCAAACCTCTCAGTAGCACGTCATTGGAAACTTTTGCTTCAAAAACATTCACTTTTACATTTCCGGCGGTCAGGTAGGCAGTATCCATTTCAAATTCAACGCCCTGCGTAAAGGGAATGTAACGAAGCGAATCAACATTGTAACCTTTCTTGAACAATGAATCCAGAACAGGTATACGGATGGTATCCCTGATGATTTTACCGGCCGAAATTGTAGCCGAATCGTCAAGGTCACCAATGATCTTTACCACTTTGAATTCACCTGATTTCAAAAAATCAATCAAATCTCCGAAATCTCCGGTATACTCTTTATTTTCACCACGATAAGCTACCTGAGCAGTCCGAATATCTTTCAAACGTTGAATCGTAGCTGTGTACCGATGTAATTGTTCAGCATTGAAACGCAGCGGTTTATTGACACTCTCAATAACAAAATATGCCACCACACATATAGCGGCGAATAAGATTACCTGGATAACTATTTTCATTATTTTTAATTTTTTAATGGTTTTAAGTTTATTCGTATTTTAGCGGCAAAAATATAAATTTTTTTTCAACAAATACTTTTCTTGAATTTTTTATTTATTTTTTATGTTGAAAGATCATATTAAAGAGCAGTTATACAATAATTTAATGTTAAGTCCTACTGATGGACAAAAAATTTTGATAAATTTTTTAGCGGAGATGATCACTTTACCCGCCAACCATCAGTTGATGCTCGTCAAGGGTTACGCTGGTACGGGAAAAACATCGGCTATTTCGGCATTTGTGCGAACATTAAAAGATTTCCGGATGCGTCCGGTACTGATGGCTCCTACCGGCAGAGCGGCCAAGGTATTGAGCGCTTATTCGGACGAAACTGCTTTTACCGTTCACAAAAAAATATACCGCCAAAAATCCTCTGCTGATGGTTTTGGCGCTTTTACTCTGAATTTCAATACACACAGCAATACGTTTTTTGTGGTTGACGAAGCGTCGATGATTTCGCGTTACAGCGCCGACCGGACGGTCTTCGGAACCGGTAACCTGTTAGACGATTTGTTGAAGTTTGTGTACAACGGACGTAATTGCCGGCTGATACTTATCGGTGATACTGCACAGTTGCCGCCGGTAGGGCAGGAGGAAAGTCCGGCTCTGGATCGGCAACAGTTGGAGGTATACGGACTGGAGGTGCTTGAATGCGAGTTGACAGAAGTTGTCCGCCAGACGCATGAATCGGGCATTCTGCATAACGCAACCCTCATCCGTGAGTTGATTACGAAACAAAAAACCGGATACCCTGCGCTGAATCTCAATTTTCCCGACATGGAACGGATCACCGGCGAAGACCTTATCGATGCCATCAGTGATGCATACGACCGATACGGGATTGATGAAACGGCAATCATCTGCCGGTCGAACAAGCAGGCCAACCGCTACAATCAGGGCATACGCAACCGGATACTTTATCGTGAAGAGGAACTGACGCCGGGTGATTTTCTGATGGTGGTGCGCAACAATTACTATTGGATTGTTGACGCGGAAAACATTAGTTTCATAGCAAATGGTGATATTGTACGCGTGATGCGTATCCGTAAATACATCGAACGGTACGGGTTTCGTTTCGCTGAAGTTGACCTTTGTCTTCCTGATTATCATCACTACGAATTTACAGCAATGATCATGCTTGATGTGTTGTGTAGCGAAACTGCATCCATCACTGAGGCACAAAACCGGAAATTGTACGATTCTGTAAACGAAGATTATGCGCACATCACTTCTAAAGCGCAGCGGTATAAAGCGGTCAGAGCCGACCCGTTTTTCAACGCTTTGCAGGTAAAATATGCGTATGCGGTTACCTGCCACAAAGCGCAGGGCGGTCAATGGCAATGCGTCTTTATCGACCAGGGCTGGCTGAACGACGATATGCTGAATGTCGAATACCTGCGCTGGCTGTATACGGCCATTACAAGAGCTACGAAAAAGTTGTATTTAGTGAACTTTTCAGAGAAATTTTTCAGTGTCTTATGAATAGCGTACCTTGCGAAAATCTTTGCGTACCTTGCGGTAAAATAAACGCAAAGAGCGCAAAGGTCTACCGCAAAGGTCGCAAAGAAATTTTTGAGTATTTTTTTATATGACGGCTCCTATACCCTTATTTTTTGAAAGCGACCTTAGTAGCTCGAATGTCCTCTATACTGCTCCCTTATTCCCTTATATACTATTCACGGTCAGGTTTTGTGTAATGGGTTTTGACCCATAAAGGTCTACTGCCTCTGTCTGGTCGCCGCGCGTACAACCTGTCAGGCTACAAAGCTGCTGACAGGGTTGAAACGATCGACATGCACAAAAATTGGCCGCCTGAAGTATAATTTTATTTCAGCACAAGCACCCCGGAGGCATTGAGTTCGTGGGTTGATCTGATGGATGTTCCCGATGTCGGGGATAATGGGGTAGTGAAATTACCAAGCCCTCCATTATTGAACATACTGATAACGCCCGCTGTTCCGTTTACGATAACGGGAGCATTTGTCCAAAAGGTGGCAACAGAATTTGCATTGTTACTGTTCCCGCGCAAGTGGAGCGTGGTAACCGTACCACTGTAACTGCCGGCAATGGTTATGGTGGCACGTGTCGTGTTATTACTGGCGTACAGTGCAAGCATACCGATTCTGGCGCTGCCAGATAAAAGGAATGTACAGTTGGTGTCATCAATGAATACATCAATCCTGCTACTATTGTCTGTGATACTTCCGCCGCTCATCTCGAATGTTGCGCCAGCACTAACACCTACAACAGAAAAAAACACGGCAATATTGTTTCCGCTGATTTCACCGCCTTCCATTTTGAAATAAGCGTTTAAACCTTCTACAGATACCACGTTTCCGCTAGATAAACCTGTATTATGCCCGGTGATTTTGGAACCGTCGCGCATGGTCAGGCTACCGCGCTGAATATATACTAGATGGGTATTACTGAAACTACTGGTTTTGCCCATGAGGGTGATGTTCTGCCCAAGCGTAAGATTTGCGTTACTGCCGTCAATGGAAAATAATTGGCTATTCACATTTGTCAAAGTAAACGTTATGAATCTCTCTACTCCGATACCGATGATGGTCAGTTTAACATTGGCTGAGTTTATGCTTTGCTCTCCTATCATTACGTTAGCGTCAAGCAAAAGGGCGTATTCTTCCACGCCGGTTGAGTTTGCATTGGCGTAGGTAAAGGCTGCGGGAACATCATTTGCCGGCACAGATTCAATGCGGGCAAGGCTAAAGTCGATTGTCCATTTGGCTTTCAGGGTAATGTCAGCGGTAATGGCATTGGTAAAATTCCATTCCGTATCGTCATAAAACCAGCCGTCAAAGGTGTAATTGCCGTTTGCAGGCGGTGTTCCCAAATAAAGCCCTGCTGCCGCTATCCACGCTTTTGTAGGGGCTGCGGGTTTGTTTGCCGTGTTGCCGGTGCGTACGGTTTGGGCAGGTACCGCGCTACCACCGTCGCTGTCGAAGGTAACAGTGAACATTGCCGTCCATTTTGCCGTGAGCATAATAGGCGCGGTAATGGCAGTGTTAAAATTCCATTGCGTATCGCCGTTGAACCAACCGTCGAACTCGTAACCGTTGCGCGTCGGGTCTGCGGGTTTAGCAGCGGTGTTGCCGTGCGCTACGTTTTGGGCAGCGACGGCGCTACCACCGTCGCTGTCGAATGTTACGACGTGAGTGATGATTGTCCATCGCGCGAAAAGCGTCATGTCCCCGGTTACTGTTTCCGTCTCGAAGTTCCAAAGAGCGTCTGTTTCGTTATCCGCCCTTGTCCATCCTGTGAGACTATAATTTGCACGGGTCGGGTCTGCGGGCTTTGTAACCCTGCTGCCTTTCTTGACGGTTTGCTCCTGTGGAGTTGGCGTTCCGCCCTTACTGTTGAAACTGACGGTGTACGTCGTCTCATCCTTTTTGCAGGAAATCATGACAATGCTTGCGATTGCCATCAAAAAACAAAAAATACCTTAACTCCGCAAGAAATTTTTGTTAAAAACAAGCAAAGCATTGTTAATAAATATACTAACCAACGCTTTGCTATTTTGAAAAATTCAT